>Ga0247812_10000210_pt1 | contig 57548 bp, 52 predicted proteins | sample UWRJL149409B1_FD_178011 | JGI IMG/M metagenome (GOLD analysis project Ga0247812, IMG submission 178011) | Plant litter microbial communities from Arlington Agricultural Research Station in Wisconsin, United States - UWRJ-L149-409B-1 | ecosystem: Environmental > Terrestrial > Plant litter >...
ATCTAAATATCAACTACTTATGTAAAAAAATACCCCAATCAAACATTGTTTGATTGGGGTATTTGAAAACTTACGTTTAGTTGCGCAACGGCCACTTACTGCCGGCCCTTTCAAATTTTATCACCGTTATTAGTTAGTTAAGGTGGTTACACCTGTACTCTCTTCTATCTCGCTTAAGGTTGATGTTGCCGTAAGCGTGTAAAAAGTAAAGCCACGTGGTGTTAACCATGTTTTGCTGGTTGCATCAAAATTCCCCCCAAGTTTAACAAAAATACCGGCATCCGCAGGGGTAGAATGCGGGATAACGTAGGTATTTGTTCCCTGGTAAAAGAAGGGTTGCGCAGTAGTAGTTGCAGGGTCGGTAGCCAGGTAATGGTCGCTATCTGGCACGCGGTAGCCCTTGTTGGTGGTAGCGTTGTAAATAGTGGTTTTGCCCGTACCGCCAAACAATATGGCATCAACCGGCACAGAGGACTCAGTAACGGTAATGCCCTCAAATATAGCTATGCCGCCTGCGTTACCGCTGTTTGGCAACAAACCGGTGGTGGCACTGCCAAAGCCATCCCCATCGGTAGTTGCGTAAGGGATAGCCCTCATCCATTTGGCCGAACTGATATCGGTTGTATTTGGCCCGTTGATCCTTTTATTGCTGCCGCCTACATAAAAGAACTCGCCCTTGTTTACAATACCTGTTGTAAGGTTGAACTTGTAGGTACGGCCGCCGCCGGTTGCCCAGCCTGCACCCGGTGCATCGCCTGCGTTTGGCGCCGCGGCACCTGCGTTTGTACAAGTAATAACCGCCATTGGGGTTTTGGTAAAATCGATAGTTTTGGTTGCCCGAAACTGGAAGTACTCGTAGTTACCATCGGCACCTTTGGTATCGTTAATGTAACCGGTAATTACCACCGGCGATTTACCCAGCGTAGCGTTTGGATCAGCAGGCTTAATAATATCGCTGATATCAGAAATACCGCGCGGCCACAATTGCAGGCTTTGTTCGCCGGTGCTGTTTAAGCCTACCAACAGAATACCCGCTACGGTTGCGCTGGCTGGCAGGGTTTTATCAGCAAAGCTGGCGGTAGCTTCGGTGTGCAGCATAAGGCTGTCGGCACCATTTACCAGGAACCTGTCGCCGGCAAAGGTTTCATCAATTTTAGGGGCAGGAGAAATGGTGGCTGTTTTTATCTGCACCAGCGTATTCTCATACTTATCAGGGTTTAGTTTAATAGAATAACTCGATGCCGAAATTACGCTAACTGCATTGTTCTCTGATATTTTCTGAATATTAGCCTGGGTAAGCCCGGTAATTTGTAACGAACCGTTTACACGTTTCAACATCGTGTTTTCCACGTTTATCAGCAACGAATCGCCGGAGTGATAAGTGGAAGCCAGATCGCCCATATTGAACGAGATTCCGCGTAAAACACCCCTGCGGTAATTTTGCATTACTACAATACCGGCTGGCACGTTGCCCGAGTCGGGGCGGGAGATTACTGTACCTGTTATTTGGTAAGCACCCAGCATATTGCCTTTTGTTAAGGTAACATCGCTGCCTTTAAAAATTGCGCGCAGATCGCTCACGGCAATGATAGGGCTGAGCTGACCGTCGGCAAAATCGTGCTTTTTGCATGAGCCAAGCACAATGGCGGCCAGGCAAAGCGCTAAGTAAAAAAATCTTGTTTTCATTTTTATATAATTTCTGATAACCGTTCTGTTATTATTTCTGCCACCAAACTTTGGTATTTATATCATCAGCCCCCTGTGCGGCTACTGCAGCATTATAGCTTGCCGTGTTGCTGGTTTGCACATAGGTTGGGTAGCTTAAACGTGCCGGCATTTTGCCACCGTTAAAAAAGCCCGGCCCAGTAGGCAATACCGGGTGCCCGGTGCGGCGGTATTCAAACCATTGCTCCAGGTCGGTAAAAAACAAGGCATAATATTTTTGCTTGTGTATAAGCTCCATCTTTTGATCGAGCGTGTAGGTATCATCCCACTTAACCTGCTGAAAGCCCAGGTAGCCCGCCGGTACTGTTAGGTTCCAAAGTGTTATTGCATTGGTAGCACCTGCTTCGTAATAGGTTTTGCCCGGTTTGGTGGTCCAGCCTTTTGCTGCTGCCTCTGCCAAAATAAACTGCAGTTCGGAGTAGTTCATGATATTGCCAAGCAAAGCCTCTGTTTGTAACGAGGTAAGCAAAGTAGATTTTGATGGCGGCGCCTGCCCCGGTTGGTAACCGCTTGGTATACCTGCGTACTCACCTTCGGATAAAGTTGCCCAGCGGCCTATGCGCGGGTCGCTCCACTCGTTTAAGTTATCTACAAAAAAGCTGGCCAGCTTAGGCGTATACCAGTCTGCTGGGCGCCAGGTAGCAAAGGGAGATACGTATGGAGATACCCCTGTCCACCTTAATATGGCCGAGTCATCATTACTTGCCATAACCGGATAGTTTGATGGGCTGGTATCAATCATCTCGGTGATCTTGGCAGGTGTGTTCAGCTCCGTTTTTGCGGATACCCTTAATAGCAACCTTAAGTATAACGAGTTGCCGAATTTGCGCCATTTGGCAGCATTACCTGCAAACACCGGGTCGCTTGATGAAGCTACGTTGGCGCCTGTTTTAAGCAGGGTGTTGGCTTCTTCCAGCTGGGCAAAAATGCCTGCATATATATCCTGCTGCTTATCAAACTTAGGGGTAAATAAACCGTCCTTGCCCTGGTTAGCCTTGGTAAAGGGCACATCGCCATAAGTATCGGTAAGTAACGAAAACACCCACGAGCGGCATATTAATGCAATGGCCTGGTAGGTTGGGCTTGCGGTTTCTATGCCTCCCTTATAAACATCGTTAAGATTGGTAAGCTCCAGGTACCAGTTACGGTACAGGTAATCTGACTCGGCCTTGCGGACATCATAACGGAATATTTTCCCGTCGCCATCGCCCATATTAACCGTTACCTGCATCAGCTCGTTTTGCAGGCGCTGGCTGCGGTTCATGTTTGTACCCACAATATCGGCAATTGCCTGTGCCAGCAAAGCCTGCGGCAGCGGATGGTCAACAGCGTTTGGGTTTACGCTTAGTTCTTTAAAATCCTTAGTGCACGATGTTGTGCAAAGGGCTAATATTAATGTTACCAGATAAATGATACGTATTTTGGTTCTCATTTTTATAATGATTAAAAGCCTACAGTTAAGTTAACGCCAAAGGTGCGGGTTGACGGGAACTGCCCCAGTTCAAAGCCCCTGGCTATGGTTGGTGTGCCCTGCGCGTTGGTTGTAAGGGTGCCAAACTCAGGGTCGAAACCCGGCCATTTGGTTACCGTTAATAAATCGCGCCCATATATGCCCAGCGTAACGCGCTGCAAACCAAGCTTGCTCAGCATTTTAGGGCTAAGGCTGTAATCTAATCTCGCCTCACGCAGTTTAATAAAGTCTGTTGAGTAGGTAGCACCTTCCACGTTGTCGCGGCCGTAGTGTGCATTGTAATAGGTAGAAATATCCTGCGCAACAACATCGTTAGGGCGGTATGTGCCATCAGTATTCATAATAACACCGTTGCCTATTATACCGTTGTATCTGCCGGGTAATGTATTAGTGGTTTTACCCTGCTCTGCCAGTACGGCTGCAGTAAGCGAGTAACCAACTGCGCCATATTGTGCATCAACCAAAAAGCTCATGCTGAATTGTTTGTACCTGAACTGGTGCCCCATGCTCATTTTCCAGAGAGGGATGGTGTTGCCTATATATTTAACACTATCTGTTAACTGCGGGTAGCCGTTCTCATAAACTATCTGGCCATCAGGCGCGCGCTCATAACCGCGGCCAAATAAAGCGCCCATGCTGTTGCCAACCTGTGCCACTACCTGCCCCCTGCCGCCCGGGCCGGATTGCAGTGTTAAAGGCAGATCATTGGTTAACGATATCACCTTATTGCTATTGGCTGAGAAGGTGTAGTTAATGCTCCAGTTAAAGCTTTTGCCTTTAATTGGGGTACCATTTGCGGTGATCTCGATACCGCGGTTCTGTACGTCGCCGGCGTTAATTACCGCTTCGTTATAACCTGTTGCCGGGTCAAGCGCGTTACGTAATATCTGCGATTTGGTATTGCTTTTGTACAATGCTACATCCAGGCCTAAACGGCTGCCAAAGAAACGCACATCGGCCCCAATTTCTGCACTGGTGGTACGCAACGAGCGCAGATCCGGATTGGCAACCAGGGTTGGGTTATACAAACCGCCCGGGAATGTAGCGCTTGCAACATAATTGTACGATGTTAAGTATGGATCCTGCCCGCCACTACCCACGCTGGCGTACGAACCCCTTAATTTTGCGTAGCTGATGAATGAAGGCAGTTTAACAATCTCTGATATAATGGCGCTTAAGTTAACCGATGGATAAAAGAAAGATACATTACTTGTTGAGGTAGCTGATGCCAGCACCCCATTCCAGTCGTTACGGCCGGTTACATCCATAAACAGGTAATCTTTGTAACCAACGGTGGCTATACCGTAAAAACTATTGATCTTATACTTGCTCTGGTACGGGTATGCTACCAGTACACCTGCCTTGTTGGCCAGAGTATAAACACCGGGGTATAGTAATGAATCGGCACGCAGATCGGCACGATTATAGGTATTTACCAGCATACTACCGCCTGCAGATACCGAAGCAGACCAGTCTTTGCTCACTTGCTTTGCATATCTCAGCAAGAAATCATTATTGATCTCCTGCGTATTGATGCTTTGCGTACGGAACATCCCCTTTCTAAACTTTTCGGTATCATACGGCCTTTGCTGCGAGCGCTGGTCATAAGAACTTGTTAACGCCGTACGCACCATTATGCTAAACTCTTTTGTAAAGTTGTAGGTAGCCTGTATGTTGCCCAACACATCGTTACGGGTAGATTTATTGAGCATTTCGTACGATATCAAATACGGGTTATCCGGAAAGCTGCTGAAGGGGTAGCTTTGGTTGATATTCTCTTTACCCGGCAGCCAGTAATCTTTCAGCCAGTTTACATCGCCGTTAGGAACCCAAAACATGTTCCAATACATTAACGACTGGTTATTATAGCCTGTTGAAGGCAGGTTATCGCTGGCCTTATTGGTATAGCTAACCTTGGCGTTTATCTGCAACTTATCAGTAACCTTTTGGTTGGCCGATAAGGCTACCGTATTGCGGCCATAACCTGTATTTGGCAGAATCCAGGTGTTTTTAACATTAGTGGCCGAGAAACGTACAGATGTTTTATCGGTACCGCCATCAAGCGTTACGCTGTTGGTGTAGGTTTTGCCTGTTTCAAAAAAATCTTTACGGGCATTAGGGTAAGCTACCCATGGCGTACGGGTGGTACCGCCTGTATGTGTAACCGGGTCATACTGAAAATACGACTGCCCATCAAACTTAGGCCCCCATGCAGAGCTGGTGCTGCGTGTGCTTGCACCATCGGCAGTGGCACCAAACGAGTAATAGTTATCGCCATCTACACCCTGGCCATACTCATTCTGATAATCGGGCCAGCGAGAGATTTGTTCAAAAGCCGTGTTTGAGTTAACGGTAACGCCTATGCCCTTTTTAATTCTGCCGCTTTTGGTGGTAATAATAACCGCGCCATTGGCACCACGCTGCCCGTAAAGTGCAGCCGCGCTCGGGCCTTTTAGTACAGTAATATCCTGTATATCCTCCGGGTTAATATCATTTAAACCGCTGCCAAAATCCACCGGCGATTCGCTGTCGAGGTAAGCGCCGTTACCGGTATCTGTACGGCGGCCACTGCCGTGGTTTATTACCACGCCATCCACCACAATTAACGCGTCGTTCTCGCCGGTGAGGTTGCTTTCGCCGCGTAAAATAATTTTGTTTGAACCAGACGGGCCGCCGTTAGAGCGGATAAGGTTTAAACCCGCCACCTTACCAGATAAGGCGTCTGTCCAGTTGTTGGAAAGTGCATCTGTAAGCTGCTCGCCTTTTACTTTGGTTACGGCGTAGCCCAGTGCTTTTTCTTCGCGTTTGATACCCAGGGCGGTTACCACAACTTCATTAAGGGCGTTGCTTACCACGTTCATCACTATTTTGGCATCTTTAGTGTTTTTAGCAAAGGCGGTAGTTTGCAGCTCGAACCCGATCATGGAGAAACTTACGTTTGCCCCGCTGCTGATGCGCACGCTAAACTTGCCACCCATATTGCTTACCCCCAGCACTTTTTTATTGCTGCTGATGGTAACCCCCATCAATGGCAGGTTATCATCGCCGGAGTATACGATACCGTTTACAGATACCATATCCAGCTGTTTGATGATGAGGTTACCGCCCATGTTTTTTACATTTACGGCTGCCTGCTGCTCTATCTGCCTGATGAGCTCATCCAACCGCAGGCGGGTTGATGGCAGGTGGATAACCTTGGTGGTGTTAAGATCGGCATCATAAGATACCTTGTACTTGTAAACCGATTGCAAACGATCTATAATACTGGCAATGGTAACGTTGTTGTTAAAGGTAAGCTGGTCGTTATCCCTAACCTGGGCGTTGGCTGTCAGCACAAACATGGCTGCCAGTAGGCAAAGACATAACTTACTTAAATGAAGTAGAAATTTATGGTACATATGTTTTATCATTAGTATAACAGGATAGAATTTGGGGTTTTAAACTTATAGCGGATACCCGTTGCAAAGCCGAGGCCATCAAGCAATTTGGCAATACCGTAATCTTTCATTTCGCCGCTGAAGCGCGGGTGTTTTTGGGCAGAATGCGCAACCTCTACCTCAATATTGTAATAGCGCTGCAGCTTGGCGGCTATTTCAGCGGCGTTGTTGTTGTTAAAATAAAGCGTTCCGTTTTGCAGGCTTAAAGCATCCTGCACGTTAACTGCGCTTTTATTTGCCTGGCGGCTGGTTAAAAAATAGTTAAGCTGCTCGCCTGCTTTTATAAAATGGGTTGATGTGCCGGCAACAAAACCAACCAGGCCAGTTGCTACTTTAATTTCCTCATTAACGCCCTTGCGCGAGTACACATTAAAAGATGTACCCAGTACGTTCACCTTCAGGTTATTGGCAGTACGTATAATAAATGCCCTTTTGGCATCGTGCTTAACATCAAAAAATGCTTCGCCGGTTAAGGTAAGCTCCCTTGTTTTTTTGCCAAAGGTGCCGCTTACATGCAGGGTGGAATTTGGCGCCAGGTAAACCGACGAACCATCGGGCAGCTGCACCTGGCGGCGTTCTTTTATGGTTTTAATAACAACCGCTTCGGCAGTTACATTTTTGTTGGTGTTGGTTTTTAAGGCGAACCAGGTAACACAGCAGGCTACCAGCACTGTTGCCGCAATACTCAGCAGGCGGAACAGGCGGACCACCATAGGTTTCTCTTCCGGTTTCGGGGCTTCAAAGATCCTATCGAGCACTTTGGTCCACTCGTTGTGCACAACTTCGTCTTTAAGCGGCTGGTTAAGCTGTTTATGCTTTTGCTCCAGCTGTTTCAGTAAAATTTTATTTTCGGGCTTTTCATCAAGCCAGGCCTGCACTTCGCTGCTTTCTTCGGCGGTGCATTCTGCTTTAATGTGCCTTATCAGTAACTCCCAGTTCATTTACGATATTTTACAGGAAGAGGCCAAAACCCGCCGCTTTCACCAAAAGAAATTGTTAAGCGTTTATGAAGATTATGTTAAGGATGGGGGAAAAGAATCAAGAGTTAAGAGGCAAGAAACAAGATTTAAAAAAACATTAAGTGGCAAGGCAGAATTTAGAATAAAAGAGCCGCCTTTGCGGGGCGGCTCTTTAGAAATTGAGGGGGATTTATAATGCTATCTCCTGGGTGTATTGTTTTCCGAACCGGTCCGTTGCTACAACTTTGATGTTTTTAGCGCCTGCTGATGGTGCAGCGAAGAACAGGTGATCCGTCAGGGTTGGGTCTACCCATTTGTGTTTTTTGGGAAGCTGGTCGCCGGCGTAGAGCTCTACGGTCCATGGGTCAAATTCTACGCGTTGTGCCATATCGCCTTTTAGGGCACCGTCTTCAAACCATTGTACTTTCCATTGTTTATCCCAGTTCCAAACATTGGCAACTACTTCATTTGGCGCAGTTTTTAAATATCCCTTAGGATATATTTTAAGCTGATAATCCTTTGGCTTGCCTGTAGATTTATGGAACCAGGTAAGGTCGTTTCCCTTCACTTCGTAAACGGCATAACCTTCGGGGGTACCGTCGCTGCAGATAGGGCCGGTCCACCAGGCACCGCAAACGGTACCGTGCACATGCTCGGTAATGTTGCCGTTCTCCCACTTCTCGTTCATATGCGTATGGCCCGACATGATATGTACTTTATAAGGCGCCAGTATTTTATACAACTGCTCGCGGTTAGATACCGTTCCGCCCAGCTCTTCCTGCTTATCCTTATTACGGCGCATGGCACCCGTGTTGGTTGGGATGTGTAAAGATACTACCACCGTGCTGCCGGGTGTCACCTGTTTAAGGTCCTGCTCCAACCATTGCAGCTGGGTTTCGGTAAGGTAGCCAATATATTTTTTAGCCGTGCCTATAAAGAACGCATCATCCAGCATTACATAATGGATATTGCCGCGATTAAAAGAGTAATAAGTAGGGCCAAAATTATCCTGAAAGGTTTTTGCCGAGTAATCATCCGTGCGGGCATCCAGATCCATATCATGGTTGCCAATTACGTTAAAAAAGGGCACGCCGGTAATGGCAACTGCCTGGCGGTAATCTTCTATCAGTTCAAAATGATCCCAAACCAAATCGCCGCAGCCTACCGCGTGGATCAGCGTACCGGCAGGATAATTAGCAGCCAGGTCGCGCAGGTCGGGTGCAGAGCGATCTACCAATGCCTGCGCATCTTTTTTGGAGATGATCTGCGGATCGGCCCAAACCACAAAAACGTGATCTTTATCGTCTTTCTCAAGTCTGTCTAAAGAAAAGTTGGCGGTAAACGACCCTGTGTTCTTATCAATTGCTTTATAAAACCTGGCTATCCCCTTCTCGTTCGGAATAGCGTAACCGGCCGGCACGCTGATGTAAACAAAGCGGGCTGTTTTATTGCTCAATAACTGGTAGTTGCCGTTTTTATCGGTAAGGGTAATATTAATACCATCGCTTACGGCTACATTGGCTACACCTGCGCCGTTGCTTTGCACGCGGCCCTTTAGGGTAAGGTTGGTAATATCCAGTTTATCCGGAGCGGTTGCCGGGGCAGCTACAGCAATACCGGCAGGCACAGTAAGCACAGCACCGGTTAGGCCCAATGCTTTTATAAAGTCTCTTCTGTTCGACATATTTTTAGTTAAAAGTTGATGCGTTTACCCATAAGAGCAAACCACAGTCGCTTTTCACTAAAAGAAATAATTAAATTAATGTGAAGATTATGTTAACAAGCATTAATCCGCCGGCTATGGTGGCTTTATCGTAATTGCTATTATTCATGTAATAGCTCAGCTGCTCTATAGCCTCACGCATGTTGTACTCTACCTTTTTCTCGGTAATATCCAGTGTTTTGGCTATTTCGTGATTCTTTAACCCGCACAGGCGCAGGTGAATAATCTCCTTACGGGTTGCAGGCAGTTTGTTCATCAGTTCCTCTACAATCTTGATAGATTCCTTTGCAACGATGCGTTCCAGCGGGTTAAAGGCGTCTTCGGTAATGTCCCAGCTTTCGTCAACAGACCCGGCAGATTGCGCGCTTAATGCTTTCAGAGCGCCGTTACGTGCCGAGCGGAACAGGTACGATTTGATATTTTGAATGCGCAGGCTATCCTTCTGCAGCCAAAGGTTTAAGAAAAGGTCTGAGAGTACATCCTTTGCCAGATCTTCATCCTTCACAATAGATCTTACGTACCCAAACAAGCCCGAATAGTGTTCCTTAAAAACATCTTCGAATTGTTGCAGATCAAAAAAAGGAGCGGCCAATGTCAGTTCCATAAACGCCTGCAAAGTTAGCCCTCATTCTATTTTTGAGAAAACCAGGCAGATTAAGTTTATGTTAAATTTCGCACAGTTAATATGTTACAATACTTTGTGCCCAACTGTGCCTTAATCTTTTATAAAAGGCAGGCCGCCCAGGTATTGGGGCTTTTTAATTTGCTCCTTTAAAGCATTAAAGCTGTTTGTTGGCCCTTCGGTAGCAAAAAGGTTAATAAGCCATGCCGGGATATTACCGCCGGGGTCTAACTGCAATGTATAAACCACATTTATTTCACCCTTGCCTTTTGGCGTAATGAGCCATAAGCCTTTAGAGGTAGTTACGCGCACAATGCCATCTTTTTCAGGCACCATGCCGCTCACCACGGGTCCATCCACGGTTACCACACCTGTTTCTGCATCTTGCTTTGCGGTAAGGTGCGCCACAAAATCGCGGTTGGTTACCGGCCAGGGGATGCTTACTTCCGAGTAATAATACAGCTCTGCCGGGGATACCTGCTTTACCAGCACGCATGATTTGGTATGATAAACCCATTCGGTACAGGCCTTAACATCCAGCAAAACTTTTACCAGCTGCGATGGGGTAGCCTTTAGATCGGCATCTACCTTAATGGCCTTAAATTTTGAGTTGGGGATAGCGCTGGTATAAACTTTTATTCCGTCTTTATTATTCTTTAACAACCAGTTATACTGTGCCGATGCGGTGGTAGCTTTTACCAGCAGTAATAACAATATCAGTTTCTTATACATGGATCGGGAGGGTAAATTTCGTGGCGACAAATTTAATATTCTTAATATTTTATTAACACATATGCGCACATTATGACAGAACACAGGCAAAAGGGTTTAATGCCATACTGCATGAGCCTTTTAACAAAATAGATTGAGCTTTATAACAAAACGCCCACCCTGCGATAGCCCTACCTTTGAGTAAACAAAAACAAGAAAAACAATGACAAAGATTTGGTTTATAACAGGCAGCTCCCGCGGATTAGGGCGCAGCCTTACAGAAGCAGTTTTAGCAAGCGGAGATAAAGTTGCCGCCACAGCACGCAACACCGATACTTTAAAAGAACTGGTAGAAAAATACCCCGGCCAGATCTACCCGATAGCACTGGACGTGAACGACTATAAACAGGTGCACCAATCCGTAGCGGATACCGTAGCACATTTTGGCCGAATAGATGTATTGGTGAACAACGCTGGTTTCGGCATAGTTGGCGCGACAGAAGCATTTACCGATGAGCAGGTACGCAGCCAGTTGGAAACCAACCTGCACGCTCCTATCGAGATTACCCGTGCGGTGTTGCCTTATATGCGCAAACAGCGGTCGGGCCGTATCTTGCAGATCAGCTCCATCGGCGGCAGGGTAGGTAACCCCGGCGTGGCTATTTACCAGGCGGCTAAGTTTGGCTTAAGCGGTTTTAGCGAAGTACTGGCTAAAGAAGTAGCGCCACTGGGCATTTTGGTAACCAGCGTAGAACCGGGTGGTTTCCGTACCGACTGGGCAGGCGCATCCATGACCTACGCACCCGAAGTAGAAGGTTATGAAGACACCGTAGGCAGCCGTACAAAACTTTTCTCCAGCGGTAAATTTGTTCCCATGGGCGATCCTGATAAAGCTGCAAAAGTAATGGTTGAACTCGCTGAAAACCCAGCCCCACCCGTTCACCTGGTTTTAGGCAGCGAAGCTATTGGCATGCTTAAACACGCCGATGCCACCCGCACAGCCGAAATGGAGAAATGGTTGCCGGTAAGCATTTCTACCGACCATGATGAAGCGGAGAATTTCCTTGAATCGGAAGCCGGTAAAAGATATTTGAGTTCGAAGTAATGGGCTTAAGTCCGCCCTGTGGGCCCCTTCTCCAAAGGAGAAGGGTTTTAAAGTCCTCTCCTTTGGAGAGGATTTAGGTGAGGCTTTTTACATTCGATACTCAAGGATTTACACCCATTACTAATTTTCTTTCCGCACAAATCCACCCCTTTATTTTTATAAATTTGAATTATGCCAAAGCCAGCACAACCCCGCATTTTATACTCCTGCTACGCTAATGTGAGCCGGGCGGGCGAACAGTTTGTGGCCGATCATATTTTGGGCTACGTGCTCTCCGGCAGGTCGGACCTCCACCTGAGCGGGAAGAGCTACATATTTAATGAGGGCGATTTCCGGTTTATCCGCAAGAACCAGCTGGCAAAGTTCACCAAATACCCGCCTGCCGGCGGCGAGTTTAAAACCATCTCGGTAATGATGGACCAAGGTACGCTGCAAAGCATCAGCGAAGAATATCACCTGCACATGAGCCAGCCATATTCCGGCGAAGGTGCGCTCAACCTGCAGCCTACCCCGCTGCTGAAAAATTATTTCGATTCGCTGAATCCGTATTTGAGCGGTTCCGGCGAACTCAATAATATCATTGCCGGCCTAAAAGTTAAAGAGGCGGTAATGATACTGCTGCAAACCAACCCCGAGCTTAAAGATACCCTGTTTGATTTTACCGAACCAGGCAAAATAGACCTGGAGGCGTACATGAACCAGCATTACAAGTTCAATGTAGATATCAACCGTTTTGCTTACCTCACCGGCCGTAGCCTGGCCACCTTTAAGCGCGATTTTGAGCGCATCTTTAACACATCGCCCAATAAATGGCTGCAGCAAAAACGCCTCAGCGATGCTTATTACCTGCTGAAAGAAAAAGGCCAGAAGGTTACTGATGTATATATGGATGTTGGGTTTAAAGATCTTTCCCACTTTTCCTTCGCGTTTAAAAAAGCATTTGGAATCACACCGTCGAAGTTGGTTGTGTAGTTGGCCATGCTTGTGGAGAAGGAACCCTTGGGTTAGTATTTCTATTTAGCACGGATGAGTTAATGAAACGTTAGTGGTAGTTACTTTTCTTTGTCACCAAAGAAAAGTAACCAAAGAAAAGTGCCGGCCACGTTCCGCATTGTGAATGTTAGTGGTGTTTCAGAGGCTGTGCTACCCATGCGTTCCTGATGCCGGTTTTTTAGGGCTTCGTTCTGTTCTTCGGCTTAATTTATTTTCGCAGCTCAGTTTCGGGTGAGGGCGGGCAGAACTTGGTGGAATTGTGCGGCTGGCGGGGTATAGGGATAGAAGCGCGGGGCAGGCGGGTGTGAAGCAAAGGGGTAAACTTTCCCAACCCGTAATTCTGCACACGCTGCAGGGCAAAGGCTCTGTGCGGCAAAGAAGCCTAATTAAAAAAAGCACTTTGTTACTTTGGTGCATCAAAGTAATGGGCCTCTGCGGCCAAGAGCAGAAACCCAACTAAGCCAACCTTTTCTTATATTGGGCATCCATTTACCAATAACCTGATGAAGAAAAAATTCGCTCTCCCCCTGCTTTTTGCTGCTTTGTTTACGGGTGTAACCGGTTCGGCACAAAACACTAAGCCCGCTGCTTCCAATTATGTGAACAGCCGTGCCCCGTTGCGCCAAAACCCTTACTTGGAACTGCCCTTGGGTGCTATTAAACCGCAGGGATGGCTGCGCGAGATGCTGGTTCGGCAAAAAACCGGTGCTACTGGTAACCTGGATAAACTTTATCCGCTGGTAATGGGTAACCGCAATGGCTGGCTGGGCGGCGATGGCGACCAGTGGGAACGCGGCCCCTACTGGATAGACGGCTTGCTCCCGCTTGCCTATATTTTAGATGACAAGGCGCTTATTGCCAAAGTAAAACCCTGGGTAGAATGGAGCCTGAAAAGTCAGCGTGCCGACGGCTATTTTGGTCCGGCTAAAGATTACGCCGAGGAGGCCGGCATTCAGCGCGACAACACAGCCGACTGGTGGCCCAAAATGGTGATGCTGAAAATACTAAAGCAATACTACTCGGCCACGCAGGATAAGCGGGTAATAACCCTCATGACCAACTACTTCAAATTCCAACTAAAGGAGTTGCCCGCCAAACAGCTGGACCATTACACTTTTTGGGCCAAGTACCGTGCAGGCGATAACCTGGCAGTGGTTTACTGGCTGTATAATATCACCGGTGATAAATTTTTGTTGGAACTGGCCGAACTGCTGCACAAACAAACCTTTGATTATACCGGTGCATTCCTCAACACGCCACTGCTTGCTACCGATGGCAGCGTGCATGGCGTTAACCTGGCGCAGGGCATGAAAGAGCCTGCCATTTACTACCAGCAGCACCCCGAACAAAAATATTTAGACGCGCTTACCAAAGGCTATAAAGACCTGCGCACCTACGATGAAATGGCGCACGGCCTTTACGGCGGTGATGAATCATTACATGGCAATAATCCTACACAGGGTTCGGAACTTTGCACGGCTGTGGAGATGATGTTCTCGCTGGAAAGTACCCTGGAAATTACCGGTGACGTTAATTATGCCGATCGCTTAGAGAAAATAGCTTTTAATGCCATGCCTACGCAGGTGAGCGATGATTTTGTTGACAGGCAATATTTTCAGCAGGCCAACCAGGTGATGCTTACCCGCCACACCCGCAACTTTGATGTAAACCACAGCGGTACCGATGTTTGCTACGGCCTGCTTACCGGCTACCCTTGCTGCACATCTAACATGCACCAGGGCTGGCCAAAATTCACCCAAAACCTGTGGTACGCCACCCCCGACAGAGGGCTGGCCGCTCTGATCTATTCGCCCAGCGAGGTTAAAGCTTTGGTTGCAGATGGCAAGGAGGTTACCTTTAAAGAAGAAACCAATTATCCGTTTAGCGAAACCATAAAATTTACACTCAACAGTGGCAAGGCTAAACAATTAAGCTTCCCGCTGAGCCTGCGGATACCGGCATGGTGCAAAAAAGCATCTGTAAAAATAAATGGCGCCCTTGCACAGGAAGCCTACGGTAACCAGGTAATTAAGATCAGCCGCGAATGGAAGAACGGCGACGTAGTAGAACTTACCCTGCCGATGCATATTTATAAGAATAACTGGTACGAAAACTCTATGTCGGTAGAGCGCGGACCAATTGTTTACGCGCTGAAGATAGGCGAAGAAGCCACCCGGGTAAAAAACAATAAAGACTCCATTGATTACGGCAGCGCCTACACCGAAATCCGACCAACCACGCCGTGGAACTACGCGCTGATAGACCGTGCCAATGATAAACTGGCTGAGAACTATATGGTAGAAAGCACAGGCGTTACATCAAACTATCCGTGGAATTTGCAGAACGTGCCCATCATCATCAAAACCAAAGGGAAACGCATACCATCATGGCAGTTATATAATGATATGGCCGGGCCGCTGCCTTACAGCATCATTTGGGGATCAGACGCGGGCAAGGCCGAAGATATCATACTGGTGCCTTACGGCTGTACACAGTTAAGAATCTCGCAGTTTCCGGTGGTAAGGTAACGATGCTTATTTGTATTTGATCATCTGGAGGTGTTCATCATACAAACCTTCTAAAACGCTGTTGCCGGCGTCGTCTACTTTCAGGCCGCCGTATTCGGCGTTGGAGAACAGCTTATCCTGCCCTTCTTCAAATAAAAAGGATTCGGCGCCAATATGTAAAGTGGTGAAGTAACGGTTGCCGTTGGTAAAATATTTAACAGCCAGTTCGCCGGGTTGCAAGGGCTGCAGCTCGTCCTGAAAACGGATACGCTGGCCTACGCCTTTTGCATCCTGTTTAATAATACAGTAACCGCGCTTGGTGATCTGCTGCTTTTCGGGCATACCGTTTATCTTGTAGTTCAACCGCATGTAATCGCCCTGTATTAGCGAACGCGGATCAACCGGGGCAAGCTCCAGCAATACCAGGTGCCCGCTGCTTAACGTTTTCTCCTTCGCCATTATAGACCAGTTGAAATAACCTATCAGCAGCAACAGGTTAACCAATATAATAATGCGCTTAGTTTTGCTCATAACGCTTTAATTGTTTTTTAAGAATAAACCACGCAGTTAGAAACAACGCCCCCGATGCCAGCATAATTTCTGATTTTACCAGCAACGTATAATCCAGATCGTAATAGTATTGCCCCGTGAAATACACCAGCGCCATTATCCCCATAATTAACCCAGTGCGGTGCCCTATGCTGTAACTCAGGAATATAATTAATAACGAACCACAGATGGCCGGCGCAAAAATGGTAGGCAACAGCACCAAACAGCCCATAATGTAAATAAGTATTTTGCTGCGTTCATCGGGTACATCAATAGCGCGCACAACATGATGCAGCAGAAAACCGATCACCACGATGATCACAATGGCCGATACATACAAGTTTTCGAGCGCATGATAGTGCAGGCCGCGCACGCCAAGATAAGTCAGCAAGGCGATGAACGAAAACAACATCCCGTTCAACCACGCCATGTAGCGGTTGTTCAGTTCCGGGTTGCCGGCTATCAGATCCGCCTCGAACAGACTGATGTAAGTGTAACCGATAGCCACCACCACGGTAAGCACATGGATCAGCTGGTAGGCATCATTAACATTAATAAGCGTAAACAGGCAGCCGCTGATCATCAGTACCGAGAAAAAGTTGAGCATAAAACCACTCGTAATACATGGCGTTATAATAGCCACGGCCAGCAGTACGCCGGTTATAAAATTTTCCGAGTATTGCATCTGTGCCATGGCAATGCCTGTAACGGCATAACCGGCCAGGTAGCAGCCAATACAAGCGGCATCTAAAATGGTAGATTTTGATGCTTTATTAAGCAATATGGCCCCTCCCATTAAAAGGATGCCCAACACCAACTGCGCTTCTTTACTGTTAGCAACTGATAAAAAAACAAAGCCTAAAAAGAAAGCAGTACCTAATAACCCGCCAGCTATGGAGAGCAGTTTTATCCCCAAGCCTTTATAGGTATGGGCATCTTCTTTCAGTTCCTTATCTATCTCTAAACGGTTCAGCTGCAGTTGTTCGCCGTGTTCTGTTCCGAGTTTTTCCAGCAGTTGATCAACCCTGTTAATTGTTTCCATGCCAGCTTTTATTTAAAGTGATAAGGCCTTTTACCAGTACCGTTATACTGATAACTACAAATAAACTTACCAGCAGGTACACCGCGCCCGAATCGTCGCGGGTGATATCGGCTATCCAGGTGGTAATAATTACAATAATGCTAACCGGTATAATGCACAAAAAATAAAGCGACTTATTAGTGATGGCATAATATACAGCCGCGCCATAAACCACAACCGCGGCCAAAACAGAAATGCCTAAGATGCCCGCACCTGTATAGCGATGATCGAAAATACCGTTTACAATGCCGATAGTGATACAACAAACCGCGCCCAGTGCAACCAGTTTGGTAAAGTACCCCGGCAGTTCGTTAATAACCTTAATTCGGTAAAGCAGCTGCGCTATTACAATTGCCGATACATTCACCGCGAACAGAACCAGGCAAATGGTATTTGCCGGCCACGAGAGCCCAACCTGGTTATTAAACAGCACAATAGTAATATTAACCAGCAGCAGCCAAATGAGATATAACGGCGCAAAACCGGAGAAGAGCGCCCACAGAGTGATAAACACCGTCCACCCCAGGAAAAAGTCGTAGGCGTCGGCACCGGTTTGGTAGATCTGCCCGAAAACAGCAAACAGCACACCCACCAGCACAGATGCGCCCGCAAGTATAATTTGCTTAATAACAGGTTGAATTTTAGCGAACAGCACTACGCATATTGTGGCGATCACCAGCCCCTGCACTATGCCCAGCTTTACAAATTTGTGCAGGTTATGCCAGTTGTAGGCGAAAAAGAAAATAACGCCGGCCACAGAAAAGGCAACGCCAAGTGCCAGCAGGGCAATATCAGTAAACCTGGCCCAGGCAGCACGGTCGGCATAAATGCCTTCATCGTGCAGGGTGTTTTCAATGTCCTTAGCGGGCCATTTGCTTTGCCTGCTGATGATATGTATTACATTGCGTGTTACACGCGGGGTTCCCATACGCTTAGGTTTATATGGAAACTAAATTAGTATTTATTTACAGGTTTTGTATGTTGCAGTGAATATATAGGTTTAGGAGGTTTATATTACACACACGTCATGCCATATAATAGCGCTGGTTTGAAACATTTGATATTCGAAACGTTAGAAGCCTCACCTAAACGGCGAAGCCCTCACGAAGTAATCCTCTCCAAAGGAGAGGACTTTAAAGCCCTTCTCCTTTGGAGAAGGTGCCCGTAGGGCGGATGAGCCTGCCGAGCGATTGGTGATTTAAAAATTCCGAACACACATAGTTTAAAACCCGTCAGGCTAAACAACCCATCACGCAGATACCGTTAAGTCACTCCCGGTAACTGCAACGTTATACTTGCGCAGGTTTACCAGCGCCGGGCCCATTATTACCTGCCCTGTTGTGCTGAACCTGCTGCCATGCAGCGGGCAAATGTATAGCCCTGCGGTATTATTATAGGCAATTGCGCTCCCCTCGTGGGTACAGGCCACCTGCACTGCCGAAAACGAATCTGCAGAGTTACCGGCTGCCGTGCGGGCCAGGATAATGCCGCTGGTAACTTTAGCGTCGCCTATGTTGAGGAGTTCGGCGCCCAGGTCTACAGAAAATATGCTGCCATCACTTTCCGGAAGCGGGTCTTCATTCTTAGGGTTACTGCCGCACGATGCTATTGCGCAACCGGTGCAAACAGCCGCCAGGCCAATGCCCAGGCTCTTTAAAAATTCATGTCTTTCCATAGGGATATTGGTTTATTTGTAAGCGTTTTTATTTTTACCAGCAAAGCTGAACATCCGCGAGATGGTAAAGCCCAGCCTGAACTGCCCCTTACCCCAGTCGCTTTGGCTGGCGCTCAGGATGCTGCTTTCGGTAATAGCTTTTGCGTTAGAGAAAACGATGGTAAACACGTGCCCGCCGGTTTCTATCTCAAGCCCTACGCCCAGCGGGTCGTAAAAGGCATTTTCGCCGGTAGCATTTTGGCGGAACGATGAGAACGGATGCGCATAATCTACCACTATGCCCAGCCGCTTGGTAACCTTAAGCCTGGCAGCGGCGCCCAATGCAAAAAAGCTGCGGTTATTGCCCGGCAAAAACGGGAACGGCGAATTATTGCGCACAAATGTTGGCGATACCTGCATAGAAAAATTGGTAGAAAACTTGCGGGCAAAAATGGCCTGCCCCACATATACAAACCTATCTGCAAAGGTTGGGAACTCGCCCTGGTCTGCATGGTAAGCTTTTAACCCGCTTTTGCCTAATAAGGTAATGGCAAAGGGCGAAGAATTATCTGAGTTTTGATGCAATACGGCATACTTCAACCCCAGGTCTATCTGTTGATTGAACTTGCTGCGGCCGAGATCTATCTCCAGATTATTACTCAACCCATACTCAAAGCCGATGTAGATATCGCTTGAGTTATCCAGCCCGAAGAAGGTTTTACCCCCGCCCTGCGAACCTGCCAAATCACCAAAACGGTGGATCACCATAAAGTTGAGGTTATTCTTTTTAACGGTTTCTGATGTGGCACCCAAAATTAACCGGGTTGATTTAAAGGTGGCAATCACGGGCTCGGCTTTTTCAGTTCCGCTCATGCTGTTGAGCAGCGAATCGGCCGCGGTTTTGCTTTCCGCGGGCTTGGTTTGCGCCCATAGGCCGGCACTTATCGCAGTAAAAACTGCAAGTAATAATGGTTTTTTCATAGGTTATAGGGTTAAGGGATTTAGTTGCTTTTTACTACGGAGTACGTGGCCGAAACATTCATTTTAATACTCTCCGCAATGTTTTTGAACACCAGCGTTGGGATGTCTATGCGGTGATCTACACATTTCACCATAAACTCCGAGGTCATGCTTACGGCGCCGTTATTTACCACTACCGTGCCGGGGATGGTGCGGGTTTGTTTTACGCCATGCACATCCAGTTCGCCGGTTACATTTACCGGGTAGGAGCCGTTTTTTGTTACATCAACCTGCTCCTGGATCTTTCCCTTGAAGCTTGCCTTAGGGTATTTGTCGCTCTCCAGGTAGTTCTCATTAAAATGCTCCTGCATTAATGATTTGGGGAACTGGAACGAACGGATGTTTACGCTGAAGGCCAGATCGCCGGTGGCAGGGTTATAAACCGATGTGCCGCTGCTGGTAGATGCCTTAATATCCTCCAGCGGGGCGCTGGAATACAAACTTATTTTTACGTTTTTACAGGCATAGAGATCCTGCCCTGCCTGGTTTTTGATGCTTAACCAGGCAAGTAAAATAATACCGATGTACTTCATATTACTAAGGTTTTGTGAATGAATTGATGTTCCAGTTAAACCCTACGGCTACGCCTGCCGACTGGAGATTTACCTGGCTGTACCCTACCGCCTTAAGCGGCACCTTCATATAAGGCTGTACACTTACACTGAATTTTGAATTTAATTGATGTTCGAACGTTGCGTTTAAATTCAGGTTACTTAACAAATAGTTTTTAGGGCTTTTAACTATATAATTTGCCGGGCCGCTTGTGGCCGGGCTGTAGTTGTATTTATAATTCTCGTGCAGCATAAAGTATGAGGACAGCCCCGTACCCAGCGAAAACTTATTTTTGCCCCCTTTATACACCTGGTAACCCACGTTGATGGGGATATCCAGCATACGGCAATCGGCGGTTACACTCTGCGGATCCTGTTTGAACTGGTACGATGTGGTGTAATTGCTAAACGCGGTCATATAAGGTTTTATAGAATACACTGCGCCCGAGGTGATGGTCCATTTTTTTATACCTACCGATACCAGCGCACCAAAATTGCTGCCGACTTTACCCTCGTTAAACGAGCTTACCCCGTTCAGATCTGATGATGCCAGCACCGTTAATGCATACTGCGGCCGGGCCGGGCTAAATGCTTTCACTTTTTTCTTAACCGGTTTCTCTGCAGCAGGTGTTGCCTCCGTAGTTGCCGGTACAGTTGCATTCGGTTCTGTATTTACGGCAATGGTATTGGTACCGGCTGTTGCATTAGCTGCATCCGTTTTTACCGGATCAGGCACTGCCACCTGTGCAATATTTGTTACCGGTTGCTGTACACTTTGTGTTGGCGCAACGGCTACATTATTTATGGTACCCTTAGTTGTGCTGATAGTTTTACCGGCAGCATTGCGGCCGGCTCCATCAGCAGATAAGGTAAAAAACGATTTGTTTTTATCTGCCTGTTTGCCTTCGGCTATATTATTAACCGCGTCTGGCGGTGTAGTATCGCGGCCAATTGCATTGGGTTGCTGTATGGCCCCGCCGCTTGTACCGGGATGCGCTTTTATTGGTTGCGCAGGCCTTACAGCAGCCTGTTGATTATCATTTTTAGTATTTACCACGGTAGCCGGTTTAAAAAACCACCAGCCAAAAACCAGCAGCAATAAAGCCGCTACACCGCTTAACATAGGCAGCCAAAAAACTACGCCGCGGCGTTTCTTGCCTTTATCCAGCATTTGCTCAAGGGCATCCCAATCTGCCTCATTATAGTCGAGCTGGTGCCCGGCATCCTCCAGGCGCTTTTTAAACAGGTTATCAATATGTTTGCCCAACTCCTCTTTCATCTCCTGATACCGTTATTAAAAAGCGCATTGTGGATATCGCTGCCGCAAATAGCTACGATATGATTGTATCCCATGCCCCCGCTGTTGTAATTTCTATTGTTAGCAGCTTCATCTGCCTTTAATATCATCTGTTGTAATTTATGCCTTGCCTTGTGCAGGTTTGATTTTGATGTGCCCGAGCTGATGTTCAGCATCTCGCCAATTTCATCGTGCGAGTAACCGTCTATAGCAAAAAGGTTAAACACGGTGCGGTAAGCCTGCGGTAATTGCTGCACCATGCGCAGCAGGTCCTCATAGTTTAAATTGCGGTCAACCAGTTGGCCGTCGGTAAGGTGTTCTGCCTTTTCAAGGTCATCGGTGTAGGCCATTTTTAGGTTTGCCCGATAATAATCTATCGAAACATTCATCATAATACGGCCCAGCCAGGCTTTAAAAGGCCTTTGCATATCAAACCGGCCTATATGGGTGTACACCTTGTAAAAACCCTGGTTCATCACCTCGGCAGCTTCCTCGCGGTTGTTGGCATAGCGCAAACAGATGCCCATGGAGAAGCCGTAAAATGCCTTATACAGCATTTTCTGACATTTCCTGTCCTGGTCTATACAGCCTTTGATCAGTTGATGTAGCTCTTCGTCGCCCATGCCGGGTGTAAATGTTTGCCTATAAATTTAACCTTATCTTTCTACATCACGTAAGCGCCGCTTTAAAGGTTGCCTGTGTGGTAAAAAAATATTTCCGCCTTAATTAATTGTGTGATTTTTAAACCTTTAATTTTTATCTCCAAAACGAGGCAACCCCGCCCCCGCTGCAAACGATATACTTAATAGTGGCCCGCGTTATTGCCCAACGGCGTTTCGCCGGCAGTATGGCTAATTAAACATCTGTTTATCAAAACCCAATATCGTTAAATGATCCCGGTTTCTGTAGTTATAATTACTAAAAATGAGGCGGCTTTAATTGCCGATTGCCTTAAAATGGCATGCCTGATAAGCGACGATGTTGTTGTGATAGATAACGGCAGCACCGACGATACCCTCAAAATAGCCCGTACATTTGATTGCCGCGTTTACCATAAAAGCTGGGACGGCTACGGCGCCAACAAAAACAAAGGCATAACGCTGGCCAGTTACGACTGGATCCTGAGCATTGATGCCGACGAGATTGCCGACCGCCAGCTGGTGAACTCATTGCGTGAGCTCACCCTTACCGACCCTAATGTGGTTTACGATATCAAATTCAGCTCGTACTTTGGTGCGAAGCTGATAAAACACGGCACCTGGGGCCGCGACCATCACCGCCGCCTGTTTAACCGCACCCGGGTACGCTGGTCGGAAACGGAAGTGCACGAAACCCTGCTGATTCCGCAGAACATCCGCATCAAAAAACTGAAAGGCTACCTGCATCATTATTCGGTACAAAATATTACCGAGTGTAATAACAAGGCGGTGCATTACGCCAAACTGAGCGCCGTTAAGTACTTAAATACCGGCAAACGGGCCACATTTGCCAAGCTGCATCTATCGCCGGCGTTTAGTTTTATGGTAAGCTATGTGTTACGGATGGGTTTTTTAGATGGGCGGGAAGGATTAAATATTGCCCTGATGATGCACAAGAACACCAAACTGAAATACCACTATTTAAAGCTTTACGAAGAAGGCAAATACCTACCTTTAGGTGAGCAGCCCATCCCCAAAAAACTGGCTGTAGAATATTAACCCGGTTTGAAAAACAAGCTCTTTCAAAATCTCTCGGCCAATACGCTGCAACTGGTGGTGAACCAACTGGCGGGGCTGGCTATTTTCTACCTGCTTTCTACCGGGCTGGATAAAAACAACTTCGGGCAACTGAACCTGGCGCTGGCTATCCTGATGATGGCGTTCAACCTGCTTTCGCTGGGGATAGACCAGGTAGCCATCCGCAAGATAGCATCCGGCGAAGATGTCGGGGAGGTGGTATCGCTTTACCTCTTTCATGTACTTTTCTCCGGGCTTTTATTTTATGGGATTATGTTTGCAGGGAGCATCTTCATTCCTCAAACCGATATTTACCCGCTGCTCTTACTAATAGGCGCGGGCAAGCTGATGATCTATTTCTCCACCCCGTTTAAACAGGCCGCCAGCGGCATGGAGCGCTTTAAGCTTTTGGGTATGATGCTGGTGATCTCTAATCTGGTGCGGAGCATGGCGTTGCTGATACTGGTGTTAACCCCCGTACTTTCCCTGCAAACCACCGTTATTGTTTTTATTATTGGCGATGTGCTGGAGTTGCTTTGCTGCATTTTGTTCTTCAGCCGCAGTACGGGGGTGCCGGTTACCGTGCAGTTTAACAAAAAAAAATATTTTGCTTTGCTGCGCAAGGCGTTGCCGCAAACGGGCGTTAACCTGCTTACCTCCGCCATGGCCCGGTTCGATTGGGTTTTTATAGGCTTTATGGCCTCGGCAGTTAAACTGGCCGAATACAGTTTTGCTTATAAAGTGTTCGAGATGTCTACCCTTCCCCTGCTGGCTATTGCACCGTTATTGATCCCGCGCTTTACCAAACTGTTTAAACAAGCCGCGGGTATCGATACAGAAAACCTTAAACACCTCGTAAGGGCAGAGATGATCATTGCAGCTTTTACAGGCTTGGCGCTCAATATGCTGTGGGCGCCGGTGATTGATGCCTTAACCCACGGCAAATACGGGGCGGTTAACAGCGGCACGTTGTTTTTGCTTACGCTGTGTATCCCTTTCCTGTACCTCAACAATTTTTTGTGGACCATCTACTTTGCACAGGGCCGCATGCAAATGATCCTGAAAGGTTTTATCCTCACCTTCACCGTAAATGCCGGGCTGGATATTTTGCTGATCCCCGTCTTCGGGAACGAGGGTGCCGCTGCCGGTTTCCTGGCATCGTGTTTAGTGCAGGCGGCTTTTTATCTATATAATAACCGCATATCTCAGTTGAACAGCATCTGGCAAAACCTGGCTATTTGTATGGTTTGCGCCCTGGTTAGCGGTTTTGCGGCGAGCATCTTCCATTTAAATTGCTGGATAGCATTGGCTATTGCAAGCATCCTTTACTTAATGCTGCTTTTGATCACCCGGCAAATAAAACCGGCCGATCGCAAAGTTATCGGCGCAGCCTTCTCGGCATAAATATCCTCCGGAGCCAGCCCCATCAGGCAACCATTCCATTTTTTAGAGCGTAATGTTTTTAGAGAATCACCAACGGCGGATCTGTTATCCCCCGGATAAAGAGCTGCTACCGGCTCGTTCGCGATTCATTAAAAAACAAACACCGCAATGGCAATCAGCCTTTCAAATTTTGATGTTAAAAAATGGAAGAGTTATGCAGACTGGAAACTGCTTGCCCTGCTGCTGCTGTTTTTAAATGTAAAACTGGCCATCAAAATCCCGGCGATAGCGCTCATTTACCTGCTGCAGTTTAATTTTAAGTTCGGCTTCAGTTTAAAAAACTCACGGCTGCCGTTATTTTACTTAATCATTATCCCATTATCATTTGCCGGGCTGTTGATTAATAAAGGTTTTCAAAACACTACCTACCTTGTGGTTTTTGCAACGGGTGTTTTCTTTTGGGTGCTGTGTATTCTGGCTGTTCACCAGGTAAAACTATCGGTAGAGCAGCAGGATACTGAAACCCTTCATCGCACACTTTTATTTTTCTTTGCCATCAACGCGGGCATGTCGGCCCTTAACCTGTTCAGTATTATTTGGGAAACACACGCCCTTAACCCCTACCAGTACCAGGGCAATTATCAAAAATACTTTATCGGCACAGGCGATTATATCAAGGGGATCACCTTTGATACCTCCACCACCAACGCCGTCATCAATGCTATGGGGGTAATCTACTTCCTGGTACGCAAAAACCCGGTTATGCTGCTGATCTGCATGGCTACACTGCTGCTTACCGGCAGCAACTTCCTCAATATTATGCTGATGATGGTACTCGGCTTCCTGTTTATCTTCAGAAGCACCCGGGCCGAGAAAAGCCTCATCAGTATTTGCCTGATGTTTTTAGTGGTATTTATGGTAAAAGTATCGCCGCAGAATAATACCTACGTAGCCGAAACCATTAAAAACACATTTGAAAAACCTAAGCACCACGGCATAATTACACAGCAGGCAGTTATCCCCGTTACCCAGCGCCCCGATGCAGAACTTACGCCGGACGAGCGTAAGGAAAAAACAGCCCGCCTTTACCTCGATAGCCTCAGCGCTGCTGAGTATTTAAAAACCGCCAAACCCCAAACTGTCGCTGCAAGTAAACCCCTTATCCAAACCGATGAAGGGCGTATTGTGCTGCCGCCTGCGCCCATCCACTCGGCCAGTTACCAAAGTATAAAAGTGCCGCTGTCGGCGCAGCAGCCGCTTATTAAATTTATTCATACGCATGAAGCCGCGCTGCCTATCTCGGCAAAAACCATATCGGTGCCTACGCTGCCCGGCAAGGTGCTAAGCCTGCTGCAAACGGCCAGGTTTATGGCACAAAACCCGCTGAAAATATTAACCGGCGATGGCATGGGCAATTTCTCGTCTAAGCTGGCCTTCAGGGCTACGGGGCTGGGCATTGCAGGCGGCTACCCGCTTAAATACAAATACATCAGCAACAATTTTATGCTGAACCACCTCGATCTCTATCTCAACTTTTTCAGCAAGCAAACCGGGCTGCATTCGCTTACTAATAGTCCGTTCTCGGTTTATGATCAATTATTATCCGAGTACGGCTTATTGGGCCTGCTGGCCTTTGCCGTTTACTACCTGTGGTTTTTTTTTCGGCATTATCAAAAACTCACGTATGGCGTGCCTCTGCTGTTGTTGCTGCTGGCCGTGCTATTGGTTGATTACTGGTTTGAACAGTTATCCGTTTTAATATTTTTTGAGTTGATGCTTTTCCTCAACATTAAAGAAACCACTCAACAAAGCGCAGGAGGGCTTGTACATGACTGAGCTAAAGATCACCGTTTTAATGCCAGCTTACAACGCGGCCAAATACATCCGCGAAGCTATCAGTTCAGTACTGGAACAAACCTTTACCAATTTTGAACTGCTGATTATTAACGATGGTTCTACAGATGACACACTGGGTGTTATCAACTCCTTTGATGATGCCCGTATTACGGTTATCAGTCAGAAAAATAAGGGGGTAGCCGCCGCTCTTAACAAGGGTTTAAAATATGCCCGTGCAGACTACGTGGCCCGTTTTGATGCCGATGACATTTGCTACCCCAACCGCCTACAGGTACAGTACGATTTTATGATGGCGCACCCTGAATACAGCATCATCGGTTCTGAGGCAGACTATATTGATACCCACGGCGAATTTTTATTCACCCACCAGCTGGCAGGCTATAGTTATAACGATTTGAAACAGCTGGATTTCAAAGTTTGCCCCATGATCCATTCCTGCGTGTTATATAAAAAGGATGTGGTATTAAATGCCGGCGGCTACAACGAACATGCCTACACTTTTGAGGACCATTTTTTATGGGCAAGCATCCTCAAAACCCATAAAGCCTGCAACCTGCAGCAAGCGCTGATAAAGGTGCGCCTAAACCCCGAATCTGTTACCATTGATGAGAAGTGGCATACCCGCAAGTTTCGCAACATTAAGTATACTTCGTTAAAAACGCAAAGCATCACGGCATCCGAAGGGAACGAGTTATACCAGATAGGCGGCACGCAATATTCGCCAAAAAACAAAGAGGGTGCCTACTATGCCCTCTGCGGTAAAAAATTTTTACTGAACAATTACCAGCCCCAGCGTGCCCGCTACAATATGGTGAGGGCCATTGCGCTGCAACCCTTCCGGCTGGATAATTACCTGCTATACACAGTAAGCTACCTGCCCGAGCGGTTGATCAACTGGTTGCATACAAATTTGGTGAGATGATGAAAGTAGCTTTTATAACCCGGTCTACCCTGTTCACCGTACCCGGGGGCGATACCGTGCAGGTTACGCAAACTGCACGGCACCTGAGCGAGATGGGCCTGGGCATCCAGATAAAATTATCTAACGAAGAGATTGCGTATGATGATTTTGACCTGTTGCATTTCTTCAATATCACCCGCCCGGCCGATATTCTGTTCCACAGCCAAAAATCGCAAAAGCCCTTTGTGGTATCTACCATATTGTGCAATTACAGCGAGTACGATAAACACCACAGCAAAGGCGCCAGGGCGCTTCTGGGTATGCTGCCTATTAATTCTATTGAATATATTAAAACCATTGGCCGCTGGCTGCTGGGGCAGGATCACCTTTCCAGTGTATCCTACATCTGGAAGGGGCAGCGCAAAAGTATCGTAAGCATTTTGCGTAACGCGGCACTCATTCTGCCCAATTCGGTATCAGAATACAAGCGCGTGATACACGATTATACTTACCGCAGCAAATACAAGGTGATCCCCAACGGCATCAACCCCGAGCTTTTTACCTGCGACCTGGCAGCCATTAAAAATAAAACACTGGTACTCTGCGTAGCCCGGATTGAAGGGATCAAGAACCAGATCAACCTCATTAAAGCGCTGAATAACACACGCTTTACCTTGCTGCTGATAGGTTCGCATGCGCCCAACCAGGCCGAGTATTATAAACAATGCCGGGATATTGCAGCGGAGAACATCCGCTTTATTAACCATATTCCGCAGGCCGAATTGGTGAAATACTACAGCCAGGCCAAGGTGCACATTCTGCCCAGCTGGTTTGAAACCACCGGACTAAGCTCTATTGAAGCCGCCGCTATGGGCTGCAACATTGTAATTACCGATAAGGGCGATACCCGCGAATATTTTGGCAACGATGCTTTTTACTGCGACCCGGCCAAGCCCTTAAGCATATTGGCAGCGGTAGAAAAAGCAAGCGAGGCCGGGTTTAACAACACCCTGCGGCAGCGCATTTTAAAACAATTCACCTGGAAACAGGCGGCTTTGCAAACATACCAGGCATATCAATTAGCATACTCAGCATGAAACTACGCATTGGCATTTTAGGTACACGCGGCATCCCCAACCATTACGGCGGGTTTGAGCATATCTCCGAATATGTGTCGGAGGGATTGGTAAAAAGGGGCCATTCGGTTACGGTTTACAACTCGCACAATCACCCTTACACGGCCAATAATTACAAAGGCGTGGAGATAGTGCATTGCTACGACCCGGAATACCTGATGGGTACCGCCGGCCAGTTTGTGTATGATTTTAATTGCCTGACGGATGCCCGAAAGCAGAATTTTGATGCCGTTTTGCTGATGGGCTATACCAGCAGCTCGGTATGGGGTAAGCTGTACCCGGCGGGCAGCGCTATCATCACCAACATGGATGGGCTGGAATGGAAACGCACCAAATACTCCAAACCGGTACAGCGTTTTTTAAAGTATGCCGAAAAGCTGGCGGTTAAATACAGCCAGTATTACATCTCCGATTCTAAGGTGATCCGCTCTTACCTGCAGGATAAATATAATATCAGCAGCCGGTATATCCCCTACGGGGCCGATTTGTTCACCGAGCAGGAACGCGAGCAGTACGATAAAACCGAGGCGCTAAAAGAAGATTACTTTTTGCTGATGGCCCGTATGGAGCCGGAAAATAATATCGAAACCATTTTAGAAGGTTTTAACAACAGCGCATCTCCAAAGAATTTTAAAGTTTTGGGCGATACCGGCAACCGTTTTGGCAAATACATTACCCACAGGTTTAAGAACGACGGGCGCATTCAGTTCAAAGGATCGATATTTGATAATACTGCGGTGCGATCGTTACAGAACAACTCATACCTGTACTTTCACGGGCACAGCGTAGGCGGCACCAACCCATCCCTGCTGGAGGCCATGGCCAGCGAGGCGCTGATAGCCGCGCACAACAACCCCTTTAATAAATCGGTACTGAATACGGATGCCTTTTACTTTAATAATGCTAACGATGTGCGCCAACTGGTAGAGAACGTGCAGCACCACGCCCCCGAAAAAGCAATGGTGAAGAACAACCTCCACAAAATTCGGTACCAGTTTAACTGGGAGAAGATAATTGACGAGTACGAGGCGTTTATTATAGAATGCTACACCCACCTGAATTATGAAAAAATTATTCCCGGCGGGCGATAGCCTGGCAAACCGCATCAGCTACTACCACATGGTGCTGCTGCTGGTAAGCCTGCCGTACGACAGGTTTTACAGCCACCTCATTCTCATCAGCTTCACTATCCACACGTTTATTCATCTTAAAAAGAATGGGGTAAAGCCTGTGTTCACTTTACCAAACCTGGCACTTTCCTCGGTATTTTTATTAACCGTGGCTGGTACCCTGTACAGCATTAACCGGCATGAGGCTTTCAGTGAATGGAGCCGGCAACTGGTTATCCTGCTGATGCCGGTAGTGCTCTGCCTCAACCCCATTGATCTGAAAAAGTACCGGGATAACCTGCTGCTTACATTTGGACTAAGCAGTACGGCAGTTATTATTTACCTGTACCTGCAGGCGTTCAGAACTATCCGGTTTTATCACTTGCCGTGGCAGGAACTGTTCTCCCCGGCTTTTACCAATCATAATTTTTCGGGGCCGTTAGACATCCACGCTACATTTTTTTCGATGCAGATAGCCATAGCGTTAGTTTACCTGCTTACCGTGCTCATTAAAACATCATCCGTTTACTATAAAGCACTTTTACTTTTTTGCTGCGCGATACTGGCCGCAGGTATTATTCAGCTCAGCTCAAAATCGGTTTTTGTAGCGCTGCTCATCATTGTAAACATCGCCATACCATACTTTGCGCTAAAGGGCAGGGCACGGGTAAAATACAGTTTGGCCGCACTTGGCATATCGGCCTTAATTATCACCGGGATTTACCAGATGGATAATTTTAAGGAACGCTATGTTACCGATCTTAAGAAAGACCTGAGCAAAGCCACCGCCGAAGAACTCTTCGACCCGCGACTGGCCCGCTGGCAAGTAGCCCTTAAACTGGCAGCACATGCGCCGCTCATCGGGTATGGTTCCGGCTCGGAGAGGGCGTTGTTGAAAGACCGCTATTTTGAGCATAAATTTTACCGCTCCTATTTAGCCGGATTGAACGCGCATAACCAGTTTATCAGTTTTATCATCAAAACAGGGTTGATTGGCCTGGTGGTTTATCTGGCCACGCTTTACTTTGGCTTTAAAGCATCCATTGATAATAATGATCTGATGCTGTTTGCTTTTATGGTTATCATCAGCGCCGTTTCCTTTTCCGAGAACTTTTTAGATGTGGATAAAGGCGTGTTTTTCTACAGCATTTTCTTCCCTTTGCTGCTGTTTTCGGTACGTCAAAAAAGCACCGTTATAAGGGCCAAAGCAACTCATAATAATTTAGTTACAGGCAACCCAAAGCGGGTTTCATCCGTCATTATTACAGAGAGTTAAACGAATATGATCCGGCTAATACAGCAACATAATACACATCAAAATAACAGCACCTTGTTAAAGATCAGAAGAAATATTTTAGCCGCGCTTGCGTATTTTGATATGTTTAATTACCCGCTAACTTACAGCGAGATCTACCTCTTCCTGGCCGAAAAACATTGCCACAGCGAGTTGAACGAAGCCCTAAATTGCCTGGTAGGCAATAAAACCATCTACCAGTTCGATCAGTTCTATTCGCTTAAGAATGATCACCAGCTGATCACCCGCCGTGCCAAAGGCAATAAAAAAGCCGCCGAAATGATCAACAAGGCTAAGGATGTGGGCAGCTTTCTCATCAAATTCCCTTACGTGCGCGGCATCGGCATCTCCGGCTCCTTATCCAAAGACTTCGCAGATGATAAATCGGATATTGACCTATTCATTATCACCGAAAACAACCGGCTCTGGGTAGCCCGCACACTAATGCATTGCTTTAAAAAATTCACCTTTTTGGTGAACAGGCAGCACCACTACTGCATGAATTATTATATAGACGAGCAGCAACTACAAATAAGCGAACAAAACATTTATACCGCCATTGAAGTAAACACGCTGATCCCGCTGGAAGGCGATATAATGTTTGAGAAATTTTACGCCGAAAACACCTGGACGCGCAACCTGCTACCCAATAAAAGCCTGCGGGTATCAACAGCCAAGCCATTGCGGGCACATTTTTTAAAGAGCTTTATAGAATCATTGCTAAACAACAAAGCGGGCAACGCACTGGATAATTTACTGATGCGTATAACCGCCGGCCGCTGGAGCCAGAAAACGCTGCGCAAGAAACTCAACCAGCATGGTTTTATTTTGGGCATGGCGGCGGGTAAGCACTTTGCCAAGCCCGATCCGGTTAATTTCCAATCCCGATTGTTAACGCGGTATCAAAACAAGTTAACCAACCTGCTGCAGCAAACTGAAGAGCGGGTAGCGCAATAACTAAAGCTTCTTTTTCAGGCTGATGATGTAATAATCGCCGATGCTCCGCCAGGGCCGGGTGCTTTTCAACTTGCCCTCCAAGCGAGTCAATACTTTATAAACCCGGGGGTGTTTCTCCGCGAAGCCTTCTATATAAGATGGCGGCACAATGGTGCATAATCCCTCGATATTCAAAACATCAAAATCATCTTTCAGAATTTTCTTAATAAACGATGGGTTATAATACCAGCATTTAAAATGTACACCTTCTACATGCGCCTTGCTTCCCCTGTTACTAAAAAACCTGCGGAAGGCTGTACTGAACTTCCCCTTAAAAAGCATCAGCGTTTCCCATAAACAAAACTCAGGCAGGATAACCAGCGTTACCAAACCGCCGGGTTTAAGTAATGGCGTAAACGAGCGCAAAACCTTTTCCAGTTCGGCAGTGCAGTTTAGCCCGGCAAAATTAGAGAAGATGAGATCATACGGCCCTTTGTTATTCAGCTGATATAGGTGGGTGTAAGAGCATACCTCGGTGCTGATCTGGTCGTGCATTTGGTAAAGGCGGGCCTTGCGTTTCAGTTCGGCTTGCATACCGGTGGAAATATCGGTGGCATGCACTTTAAAGCCCCGCTGTGCAAAATAAAGCGCATCTTCGCCGGTACCGCTGTTCAGTTCCAGTATATTGCTGCCATGCGGCAGGTATTGCAGCACATGGTTACGTACCCGGTTACGCTTGTAGCTGATAATAGTATTGCCCGAATACAACTCATCAAACACGCCCGACTGCCGGCTGAAGGCGGCCTCGGCAAGTTGCTCGTTTACGGGTGCAGCAATAAACTCTTTCATACAGCGCTCTCCAAGCGGTTCAACTTTAATTTTTCTATATAGGTAAGCGGGGCATAATAAAATACCGAGAGCGCTTTTTTAAGGCTTCTGCCGCTTAGCGTTGCCGGGTTGCGGATGAGCCCGGCCATGCTGTTTTTAGCTAAATGTTTATGGTAGTTGCGGTGCACATAGGCATGCAGCTGCTTATAATACGGCGCCGGGAAAGTGTTGCTGAACATCAACGCCATCTCGTTGGAGTCGGTCCAGTTGGTTTTCTTTTGCAGCTCGGCTTTTACTTTTTCGTAAAAACCGGTGCCGGGTAAGGGGTACGATACCGAGATGCCTATCTCGAAAGGCAGCAGGCGATTGATCAGATCTATTGTTTGCCCAATATCTTCTTTTGTTTCGCCGGGGTAGCCAAACTGGATAAAGAAGGACGGTTTGATGCCATGCTTTTTCATCAGCAGGGTAGCTGTTTCAATCTGCGCAATGGTGGTGCCTTTATCCATCGCATCCAGTATTTTTTGCGAACCGCTCTCCGCGCCTATCCACACATTTTCGCAGCCGGAGCGGGCAAGCGCGGCCACTGGTTCTTCGTCAACTAACAGGTCCGCCCGTGACTGTATCTTATATTTGATTTGGATATCATCCAGTTCCAGCAGATCTGCAAACTCCTGCACCCAGCCGGGCTTCAATCCGAAGATGTCATCGCAAAACCAAATATGATCAATGTTGTGCTGCTGCTTTAAAAGCTTGATCTCGGCCACCACATTCTGTGGACTGCGCGAGTTATACCGGTTACCATAAATAGGCTTGGCGCACCAGTTGCATTTAAAAGGGCAGCCACGGGTAGTACCTATGTTGATAGAAAAATACCCGGCGCTGGCCATCCACATATCGCGGTAACGGTTTAGGTCTACCAGATCCCAGGCGGGCAGGGGCAGGCTGTCCAGATCTTTTAATACCGGGCGGGCATGCGTTTTGGTTATTGCCCCCTGGTTGTAATAGGCCAGGCCCATTATGCCGGTATAATCTGTTCCGCCGGTGTTGATGTAATTGGTTAGTTCCAGTAAGGTATGCTCGGCTTCGCCGATGATCACAAAATCGGCGCCCTCGGCCAGGTATTCTGCGTAACGGTCGGTAGAATCTGAACTGGATACGATCACCGTACAGCCACGCGCTTTGGCCAGCTTGCACATTTTAAAAGCAGCCTCGCGCATGTTGGTGAGGCACATTTTGGTGAGGTAATTAAAGCCATCATCGTAGATCACAAAAAACCGCGGTTTGTTACTTTCTATCACAGGCATCACTTCATCGGGACTGTGGGCAAACATGGTATCAAACAAACTTACTTCGTAGCCATTTTGCCACATCAGCGCGGCAGCGTATAAAGTCCCCAGGGGGGCATACGGCTGGCCCAGCGCCCATTGCTTCGGGTCGAAACGTAAGAAATACGAATGGGTAAAAAGAATAGTATTCATTGATTCAATTACTCAGTTAAGCTTAACCAGCGGCGACACCACAGCAAAGCTGGGATATGGTGCGACTGCAGCGTGCGGTACCGTTTAAAAGCATGCGTTAAGTTCTGCATCATCATGCGTTGTTCTTGTTTATTACGATCCAGTAAAACGGACTTATTTTGAGCAGGCGGTTAATTATAGCATTGGGGTTGAACAGGATCTCATAGCTAAGCCCATCCAGGTCGCTCAGCTGGTGATGGAAATAATTTGCCGCCATTTCGGGGTAACCCATCCCGGCATAATAGTTATGGGTACGCTGTTTGGCCGCTTGTACGGTTGCCGGCGTATAAAAATTACTATCGGCAAGGTGGATCTCCCCATCATCCGCAAGGCAATTCATAACCTTTTTCAACACATTCTTTACCGGCGAAAAATATTGAATAGCCGCCGCAAAAATCACAACATCAAATTTCAACCCTATAAAGTGGCGGCAATCAAAATCACCGCCCAAAAACTGCAGGTTCTTTTTATGGGCAAATACTCTTTGGGCTTGTTTAAGCTCTGTTTGGTTAACATCCATGGCGTATACTTGCGCGGCTTTTATATCCGCCAGTTTTGCCGCCAGCCAGCCGTTGCCGCAGCCTATCTCCAGTATGTTTAATGATCTATTTTTTTTACCGAGGTAGTTAACTAATTTCTCTGACGACCGCTTCCTGATCTTCCATTCGTTGTAATGCACATGTGTTGGCGCAATACCGGGCAGCTGCCTCACCTCTTCATCAGAATAAATGCGTTTTTCCAGGGCACGCACAGTTAGGTACAAAGCCTCAAAACCGGGCGATGAACTTTGTGATGCTGTTAGGTTATTTTCCTGCTGTAGTATTTCTGATCGCATTATTAAATCCCGGGGGTGTTTTGTCTGCTTGTTTACTGGTTGCGGTGCATTTAAAATGCCCCCGGTGATGAGGTGTTACCCTCATCACCTAAAAATCAACAGGGGGATAACCCATATAACAAAAAACTTTTCTTGCTCCTTCTGCACCCAATCAACCTCTCTGTAATTAAATACGCCGCGGTTTTAATATGCGTTGCCTGCTGCTATAAATAAACCACGCTGGCAACCTTTAATAATACGCCGCCGTAACTCTTATATACCGCCTTACTAAATCAAAAGCCTGTGATAGCAACACTTAAAAACTATGTTAAACAACACCTCTTCCCACCCGCGGTGAGCGAAAAGTGTTCGGTAGAGGCTTACGATATCTGGTCGGAACACCACGATGAGCAGACCGGCAACCTGATGCTCGACCTGGATGAAAGGGTGTTCTCTCAATTATTGAAACCCGACTTGATCCACCGTAAAAAAGTAGCCGATATTGGCTGCGGAACCGGCCGGCACTGGCAAAAACTGATGGCCCATCAGCCGGAAAGCCTTACCGGATTTGATGTATCATCGGGCATGTTAAGGCGGTTAAAGCAGAAGTTCCCCGGGGCGCAAACCTACCAGATCGCCGATAACCTTTTTGAGGAGATCCCCGCGAACAGTTACGATACCATCATCTCTACCCTCACCGTAGCGCATATTAAAAATATAGAAGAAGCGCTGTACGCATGGTGCCGCATGCTTAAACCAACTGCCGATATTATTATTACCGATCTTCACCCCACCATGTTATCCTTCGGCGGTAAGCGAACCTTTAAGCACGGCAACATTTTTATATCGGTACAAAATTTTGTACACCTTATTACTACCATTAAAGAGATTTTGCTGCTGCATAACTTCAGGGTGGTTGCGCAGCAGGAGATCAGGATAGATGAATCATTAAAACACTATTACGCCCGCCAGAACGCGCTGCACATCTACGAAACCTATAAAGATTTCCCCATGATTTACGGGATGCATTTAAGGAGGGTAAAATGATCCTGAACAATGTGCAGCTGGTTGGCGGCGATAAGCCCGTAAGCATCCGTGTTAGCGATGGCAAAATAGCGCAGGTATCTGATGTGCCCTTAAGCGGTAAAAGCGCTGCACAGCTCATATTTACCAATGCCATTATTTTCCCCGGTTTGATCAACTCGCACGATCATCTGGATTTTAACCTGTTTCCGCAGCTGGGCAACAAAACTTATAACAGCTATACCGAGTGGGGTAAATACATCCATGAAAACTATCCCGCCGAAATTGCGGCCTGTTTAAAAATCCCGGTTGCGCTGCGCGAGCAGTGGGGCATTTACAAAAATCTGCTTTGCGGGGTAACCACGATAGTAAATCATGGTAACAGAAAAGGCTTAGCCAATCAACTGATCACGGTATTCGAAAAAAAGCAGGATCTCCATTCCGTAAGGCTTGAAAAAGATTGGAAGAAACGCCTCAACAACCCGCTTAAATTAAACCTGCCCGCAGTAATACATATAGGCGAAGGCACCAACGCCAACGCCCACGATGAAATTGACGAACTGATCCGCTGGAATATCCTGCGCCGTAAACTAATAGGCGTGCATGGTGTGGCCATGAGCCCGGCACAGGCCAGGGCGTTTAAAGCTTTAATATGGTGCCCGCAATCCAACTACTTTCTGCTGAATAAAACGGCTCCTGTTAGCCATCTTAAGAAGTATACACCAATCCTCTTCGGTACCGACTCTACCTTAACCGGCCACTGGGATATCTGGGAGCATATCCGCACGGCCCGTAAAACGGGTTTGCTTACGGATGATGAGCTTTACCAATCGCTCAGCACCACCCCGGCTGCAATATGGAAACTAAACAGCGGTGCAATTGAAGAAGGCCGGGATGCCGACCTGGTTGTTGCCCGCGCTACCAAACCCAACAGTATGGATTCCTTTTACAACACCACACCGGAGGACCTGCTGTTGGTGATGCACCAGGGTAACATCCGGCTGTTTGATGAAACGCTGTACCACCAGCTAAGCGATATCCCACGGGCCACTTACCAAAAAGTTTACAGCAGCGGCAGTATTAAATATGTGCAGGGCGATCTGCATTTGCTGCTGAACGAGATCAGGCAATATAAAGCCGATGTGCATTTCCCCGTTTACCTCCCATCAGAACCCGCCGCCTGAGTGATGAATATGCTGCAAAAAATAAATACAAAGGTGAGCCAGAAAGCGCGGTTTCTGCAGGGCGATTTTGCGGAGCTTACCGGTCTGCATCAAAACCATTTTAGCAAAGCACGGGGCAGCCGCATACTGGTTTACCATGGCGTTTGCCCGGCAGAGCATACCAAATTCAACACCCTGTTCATTACCATTAAAACCTTTGAGGAGCATCTCAAATATTTGAAAAAGCATTTTAATGTGATCTCCCTGAATGATTATTATCAGCAGAAATTCAGCAGCAGCCGGTTTAACATTTGCCTTACTTTTGATGATGGCTTTGCCAACAATTACAACCATGTGTTGCCCCTGCTGCTGCAGTATCAAATACCGGCCACCTTTTTTATAACCGCTATTAGCAATGTGGGGTATGATATCCTATGGAACGATTTTTTGAGCATCGCCGATAAATACGGGCCGGAAAGGCTGGTATTTAGTGATCAAGCCTATCATAAAAACCGGCACAATAAGTATGTTGATGCTGATGGAATAAGCTTAGCTAACAAGCTACGCACCGGCAGTTTTACAGAGAAGGCCAAACTGATGCGCCTGCTGCATACCCTTACCCCATTCCACCAAAACAAACAGGAAGAAGATTACTGGCTGCAGATGACCGCCGGGCAGATCAGGCTGCTCTCGGCTTCGCCCTGCGTAACTATAGGTTCGCATGGGTATTATCATAACGATCTTTCGGGCATAACCATAACCGAGGCTGCTGATGAACTGGTACGCTCCAGGAAATATTTAGAAATGCTTACCGGTAAGGCAATCAACAGTATCGCCTTTCCTTACGGCTCTTATACACCGCAGGTTGTAGCGGAGGCCAGGGCGGCGGGTTATACCCAGTTACTGGCTACCGAATTTAACACCCCGGCAGATGCCGGCGACAAAGCCCTGCGCGAGCGGCTCACCATAAACCCTTTCATATCAACCACCAACCAAATGTATGCAAACATCAGAGGCCGCTATTAAACCAATGCCCCTGCAAGGGAATTACCGCATAGAACGTTTTACTGTAGACCGGCTAAACGACCTGGCCTACCTTTACATAGCCGTATACGGCCGGCTGATCTTAAAAGAGTACTTACTTAAAAAATACAACACCGCCTACACCGGCGTAATGTACACCGGTTACCTCGCTTATGATAACGCTAACTTACCTGTTGCTTTTTACGCTGTTATCCCTTGTTTTATTAAATATGAGGATCAATTGGTGCTGGCCGCCCAATCTGCCGATACCATGACCCACCCCGCCCACCGCAACAAGGGGTTGTTTGTGGAACTGGCGAACCGTACCTATGATCTTTGTCGCGCCGAAGGTATCCGGCTGGTGTTTGGTTTTCCTAATCAAAATTCGGTACATGGGTTTGTTAATAAGCTTAACTGGCAGGTATTTGATAGACTGCAACGTTTCCACTTTCCGGTAAAAAGCATTCCTTTAGAAAAACTCGCTTTAAAATTCAGTTTCCTGCAGCCCTTTTATCATTTATATGTGCGCTTGATGATTCCCCGCCGGCACGATAAACAAATGGCCAACTCGGTAACAACTGAGGGTTATGCCGGTATTTGCCGCAATGCAGATTACATTGCGTATAAAACCTACAACACAACCCACACCATTAAAACAGGCACATCCACCGTTTGGTTCAAAATTCAGAACGGTTTAATTATTGGCGATATTACCGGCAGTTTGGATAAGCCCGACCAGCTCCTGTCACGGCTATTAACACTTGCCAAAAAACTGGGGCTTGGCAGCCTGCAGTTCCAGGTGAGCGAGGGTACACAACTGTATGCCATGCTTAAAAAACGTACTGAGCCCCTCCCCTCTTTCCCGGTGGGTATTAAACATTTAGGGTGTGATATTCCCGCAGAAAAGATTAAATTCACTTTTGCTGATATTGATATTTTTTGAGTTACCTAAACTTTGTTCATGAGATTTGTTTTCGCCAGTTACATTCACGTAAAAGACTTTAATAACCCGCAAGACTGGCTTCGCCGCATTAATGCCTACAGCGGCATTATGGAGGCCCTCAGCAAAAACAACGAGGTGATCAGCATTGAGCAGATAGATTACGAGGGGCAGCATTTTAGCGGCGGGGTTGATTACCACTTTAAACGCTACACTAAACGCGGCCGTAGCTTCCCCTGGTATTTAAACCTGTATATTAAAAGCCTTAAGCCCGAGGTTGTGGTGATCCATAGCCTGCAATTTCCGCTGCAGGTAATGCTGCTGAGGCTATTGCTTGGCTGGCGGGTAAAAATAATTGTACAAAACCATGCCGAGCAGCCATCCACAGGCGCAAAAAAACGCTTACAGCAGATGGCTGATAAATTCATCAACGCCTATTTATTTGCTTCGTATGCTATGGGAGTAGAATGGGTAGCCGCGGGTAACCTGTCATCAGCATTAAAAATACATGAGGTGATGGAGGTATCGTCGGTTTTTCACCCTATTGATAACAACCTGGCCAAACAACGGACGGGCGTAACCGGCAACCCCGTTTTTTTATGGGTGGGCCGGTTAAACGCCAATAAGGACCCCGGCAACGTAGTAAAAGCGTTCCTGAAATTTAACGAAACAGAACCCGCCGCCCGGCTCTACATGATCTATCACACTGATGAACTGCTGCACGTTATTAAAGCCATGCTGGCTACCAAACCACAGTATGCCAGGGCGGTTATACTGGTAGGCAAAGTGCCGCATGCCGAACTGCTCTATTGGTTTAACAGTGCAGATTTTATTTTATCGGGCTCGCATTACGAGGGCAGCGGCACTTCGGTTTGCGAGGCCATGTCCTGCGGGTGTGTGCCTATCGTAACCGATATTTTATCCTTCCGGATGATCACCAACAACGGCAGCTGCGGTATCCTATACCCGCCCGGCAACGAAAAGGCACTGCTGGATGCCTTAAACAGCACCCGGCAGTTAGACCTTTGGGAAAAGAAAAAGCGCTCGCTCGACTACTTTAAAAACACGCTCTCTTTTACCGCCATCGCCCGTAAAATATATGATATAGCCTACTCGTTATAGTTAAAAAGCTGCATCATGGTGCGCACATTCTTCTCTATAGGGTAAGGCATCACCGGCCGGCTGTTTCCAGCAGGGGTGCTGAGCAATACGTTTACCAGTTCGCCCATTTCTGTAACATTGCTTACATGGTGCCAGTTCGCAATTATAGCATCCATCGGTTTTACAAAACTAACCAGCTGCGCACCGGCGTAAAGCGCTTCCAGGCATACCGCGCCAAAGCCCTCGTATTCGGAGGGATGGATAAAAACCTTGGTTCGCTGCATCAGGGCCAGTACTTCCCGGTGCGGCAATTCGCCTTTTAGGGTGATGTTGTTTTGTAACTGCAGGTTTGTAATTAATGCTTTTAGCCGGTCCAGCTCAGGGCCACAGCCGCAAAGCACAGCCCTGATATTGGGGTGCAATAGTTTTAATAAGCTTACTATCTTGATAAATAAGTGATAGCGTTTTAACGGGATGAGTGATCCCGCTCCTAAAATATCAATATCCCGTTCGCCATTATAAACACCAAACAGACTGGCATCAATACCCACGGGTACCAGGTGCATGGGCTCCACGCCATAATTTTTTAAATATTCGCGCCTTAAAAAATCAGAGAGGGCAATCAGTTCATTGCTTTGGGGGTTTATCCACCGGGCATATTTGTTCCCCGCTTTGGCATCCTGCCCCAGCAGCCAACTGTAGTGTTTTAATTTATTCCACCGCGCAAAATAGCTGCCAATAAAAGCTGCTTCCCCAAGCCAAAAATTCAGCAGACCTATTATCTTGTATTGTTTGTTTAACTCCCTTAAACAATGCCAAACCTGCAGTCCCATTTTGAGGGTACGTATGCCGCCCTTTTCTCCTCCAGCAAAGGGAATTACTCTTACACCGTGCCAGTTATACTCACCAACTGTTTGAGGATATTTAAGCGTAAGCACTACTATGTTTAGTTTAGGGTAAGTTCTTTTAAGCGCCCTTACAAACACCTGTTGCGGCGGGATCCAGCTGGTATCCGCCTCATTGGCCGGGAAGCCGGGTGTAAGTATCACCAGTGTATCAGACATATTGCTCACTTAGTAAGATCACCTTACTGCAAAACGCCAGGCTTGCTTTGTTATGGGTAATCAGGATGATCATTTTACCCTGCTGCGCCAGTTGCTGTAATTGCGTAAGCAACTCAGTTTCGGCATCTGTATCCATTTCGCTGAAGGGTTCATCCAGTATCAACAGGTCGAAATTATGATAAAGCGCCCTCGCCAGTATGATCCTTTGCCGCTGGCCGCCGCTCAGGTTGCGGCCATTTTCGCTAATGGTCTTGTTGATCCCTTCGGGATATTTATTCAACAGAGGGGTTAGTCCGCAGAAATTAAATACGTACTGCAGCCTTTGCCTGTCGGGTTCATCATCGGCAAGGGTTATATTTTTCAATATAGTATCGTGGATAAAGAACGGCTGTTGTTTTATCAGGGAGATGTGATTACGGTATTGCTGCCTTTCAACGGCGCTTAAGGCTTTGTTATTTATACTGATGGTGCCGGTGCTTTCCTTTAAGAACCCTAACAGCAGGTTAATAATAGTAGTTTTTCCCTTTCCGGAATCTGCAGAGATTCCCATTAGGTCGCCTGGCAATAGTTCAAAGCTCAGGTTATTGACTACAGGCTGGGTTTTATAGCTAAAGGTAACCCCATCAAACTTTACCGACCCGATAGGGCTATTTGCAGGAGCGCGAGATATTACCGCATCCGTTCTATTATGCAGCAGATCATTCAGTACAAATTCGTAGGTTTTTATTTGCCCGGCGCTGTTCATTATTTTTACCAGCCCGGGGATTAATTTATAAGCCGCTGCCATAAAGATGCCTATGGTAAGCACACTGATGCCTGTTGCATTGCCGGCCCATTTATTTACCGCTATCAGAATAAAGAACCCTGCCACCGCAAATACCTCCATTGACCTGGCAGGCAGGCTTTGCCAGGTTTGCTGTTCGGCGATGGTTTCATTTAGCTGCTGCTGGTAGTTGAAGTAACGCCCGCTGAAAAAATCGTGCTTACCATACATGTTGCTTTCCACATAGCCTGCAAGCGATTCGTTCAGGTGCTGGATAACTTTCTGATTAATCACTTTAATTTGGGTGCGCAATGCTTTCAGCTTCTTTTTAATAAACCAATTGAGCATCAGCATAGGCGGCAACAGCAGCCCAAACAATATCAAAAACAATGCAGGGTGATACAACAGGATACCCATTACCATAAACAGCACCATAGCCGATTGCGACACCACCTGCTGAAAATTGTTAAGAATGTAGTGGCTAAATTCGATAGGCTGGTTACTTATCCGCCTGGTGTGTATAGCCGAATTAATATTTACAAAAGCGCCGTAATCCCCGCGGAGATAGTGCAGGATATTCTTCTTTGATAAGCGCGAAGCTACCCCGTAGAAGTAATGGTGCTGCGCCTTTTGTGCCAAAAAGCCAAAGGTATTCTTAATGGCAAACAACAACAAAAAAACGCCGATGAGGCTAAGCGAGTTTTTATCGGCAAACACATCCGGCAAGATAACAGGCGTGTTTATAGTGTTGCGTTGCGTATAAAAGTTAATAATGAGCAGCAGCGCAGCCAAAAAGCCAACATCAAGCACGGTTATCAGCAGATCGAAAATGATCAGCCTAAAAACCTTTGTCTTTTCGGTTTTGCGGAGGATGCGGAAAATGCCTTTTATCAGATGCTTCAAGATGGTAATTGATCTGTAATCAATTACGCGGCGAAAGTAAGGAAGGTTGCTTTAAGCCGAATACTTTAAACTTTAAATCTCCCCGTATGCTTTCAAATTTTGCCGGGCTTCGCCCAATCCTTCAATGCCCAAGTCTATCACATCATCCGGCTTTAAAAATACCGGCGGGTTTTGCCCTTTACCAACACCCGATGGGCTGCCGGTAGAGATAATATCGCCTGGCAACAGCGTCATAAAGCTGCTGATGTAGGCTATCAGAAAAGGCAGGTTAAAGATCATATCGGAGGTGTTGCCATCCTGCATGGGCTTGCCGTTTACGTTGAGCCATAGGCGCAGGTTATGCGGGTCGGCTATCTCGTCTTTGGTAACAAACCAAGGGCCTAAGGGTGCAAAAGTATCGCAGCCCTTGCCTTTGTCCCAAGTGCCGTTGCGCTCAAACATGTAAGCCCTTTCAGATACATCGTTCATCATTGCGTAGCCGGCTACGTAATCCATCGCATTGGCTTCGCTCACATAGGATGCTTTCTTGCCAATAATTACGGTGAGCTCTATCTCCCAATCAGTTTTAAGGGAATCTTTGGGGATAACAATATTATCAAACGCACCGCCGAGGGCACTCGTTGCTTTCAGAAACACCACCGGCTCGGTTGGCAGGGGCTGGCTCATCTCATGGGCATGGTCCTTATAGTTCAGGCCCACGTTAACAATTTTAGATGGGCGGGCAACCGGGTTGGCCAGGCGCTCGTTGTCGTCAATTCTGGTTAGCGTATTTTTATTGTTGCTGATAAATTCAGCAAGCCTGCTTAAACCATCCGTTTCAAAAAAGCGCTCGTTGTAATCTTCGCCAAAGGCGGCAACATCATACTTAATATTATCAATTATAATACCTGGTTTCTCGTTACCGGGCTGGCCGTATCTTATTAGTTTCATTAAAATGGGGTATCTGTTAGCAAACACGAAGAGACAAAAAAAAATCCCCCTTTGCAGGGGGACTTTAAAAATTTGACCTTATTTTGTTATGAGGTTATATAATTCATCCAGTTTCGGCGTCAGTACAATCTCTATACGGCGGTTTTTAGATAGTGCTTCCGGGGTATTGGCCGGGTCTATCGGCTGAAACTCGCCTTTACCTGTAGCCGTTACACGCTGCGGATCTATCTTCTCCACTTCGGTTAGGTATCTGCTTACCGATGTTGCGCGCAGTACGCTTAAATCCCAGTTATCTTTTATCTGGCCAAGGTTAACTACCTTTTTGTTATCGGTGTGGCCTTCTACAGCTATATTAATGTCGGCTTCTTTGTTTAACACCGCAGCCAGTTGTTTAAGCGCCTGTTTACCCTTCTCGTCAATAACAATACTTCCGGATGGGAACAAAAGCTTATCCGTTAAGGATACATATACCTTGCCGTTGCGGATATCAACCGTTAGGCCGCTTTGCTGAAAGCCAAGCAATGCTTTCTGCAGCTTATCGCGCAGGGCGTTGGTAGCCTCATCGCGCTTGCGCAAAATTTCTTCCACCTCTTTTAAGCGGGCCTCGCGTTTCTGCAGATCGGTAGAAAGCTGGTTCACTTTTGATGAGCTGGCATCGTAATTTGTATTTAAAGTATTGTATTTACCGTTAAGGGCCGTGTACTCACCTTTTAACCTGGCAATTTCACCATGCAGGCGGGCGGTATCAGCAATCAGCTGGCTTTTCTCAGCTTCAAGATTGGACGAACGAGTGGCTAAGGAATCGCGCTCGGCTACCAGGGCCTTATACTTTTTAGGCGATAACACCACGCAGGAATGCAGTATCATCATCAGCGGAACGGCTAAAAAAAGATATTTTAATTTCATTGGGAATAGGGTTTTAGGGTTAACCAATTGCATTTTTCAGAAAAACATTTAAAGGATACAGCTTGGCGCAAACACCGGCAATTTCATCAGCGGCTTTTGCGCTCAGCAGTTCTTTATCTTTTAAGGGGTGCGATACAATAAAGCTTTTCAGTTTAAGCAACTCTATATTTTCGTTATCTGCACTGTAATCGCGCGGAACGGTTTTCAGCTGGTCCTGCTTACGGAATTCGCCAAACAGTTTTATAAACTCAGCATCATCAATTACCTTTTTCAGGTCGGCAGCGTTGTAATCTATTTCCTGGCGAATGGCTTTCAGGTGCTCAGCCTCGGGCATCCAGTAACCACCGGCAATGAATGATTTGCCGGGCTGAATATGCAGGTAATACTCCACGCCACCCAGTTTTAAACCATGCGAAGGGATGCTTACACCAAAGTTGTTCTTATAAGGCGTTTTGTTTTTGCTGAAACGGATATCGCGGTAAATGCGCATCACGCTTTTCTTCGGGTCCAGGTCGGCATTAACGCCCGGGTCTATTTTGTGCAGTTTGCTAATGAGGGAGGCGGTTAGTTCTATAACGTTGGCGCGGGCGGTATCGTGGCGCTCTTTGTTGGCCATAAACCAATCGCGTTCGTTATTATCTACCAGTTCTTTTAAAAAATCAAGCGTTTGTTGATGGATCATTCCTTGTAATGAATTTGTACTGAAACCGCTTAACCGGGATAAAGTTCGGGGGAAATTGAAAAGAGTTTCTCGCCCTGCTTTAATAATAGCTTAGTTTAAATTAAGCTTTTCCTCGCGCATTTCAAGGGTAACATTTTTGCGGCGGTATTTTTTATACCAGATGTAACCACCCAATGCAGCCGCCAGGTATGGGGCAGCCAGCAGAAACATAATACCGTTATTTAAGCCATTAGTAGCTTTGTTGCCACTTGCCGAGTTAGATTCTACCGTGGCTGTACACATAGCGCATTGGGCCTTAACCGGCACAACGGTGCATACCATTAAACCAAAGGTTATTGCTACAAGTAAAAATTTTATCTTCTTCATGGTTATTAAACTATTGAAAATGGTAGTAAGGCGATATCATCAAATATACAACAACTCCTGATACTGTAACAAACAGCCAGATAGGAAACGCCCATCTAACCAGTTTGCGGTGCTTTTCTACCTGCATTTGCAGGCCGCGGTAAAAGCTCAGTAATATTAACGGCAATACCAGGGCTGCCAGTACAATATGCGGCAATAAAATAGCATAATAAACAAACCTGATGCTGCCCACAGCGGCTTTTTCTGCATCGGATGCTAAGCCGTCACCATCTACATCACCATAAACAGTATCCCTCCGCATCAGGTAATGGAATACGATGTAGGATATCAGGAATAATGACGACAAGCAGAACGTTAAAATATTGATGCGTTTGTGCGCTGTAATGTTTCCCTGCTTGATCTGGTATAACGAGATCAGCAGCAGCACGCTGCAAGTACCATTAAGGAACGCGTTCAGCATGGGTAAATATGGTGTAAACGCAGGCAGCGTAGCCGGGCCGGGGATAATGTGCCGGTTTAACAATATTACAACTATAACCACAAAAATGGATACTGCTGCAACAAAACGGAATATAAATTTATCTGTCATGATAATGGAGGGTAAAAGAATCAGGAACTGGGAATCCACAACTCTGTTTCCAGTATTAACTGCCCATTTAAAGACCGGGCCTGTCTTATATCTTTCTTTTAATACAAAGCCTTATCAACCTTACGCAATTCCTCAGCTATCATCACTTTTATCTCGTCGTTCAGCTTCAATACATCGGGGCGCGATGTACCGGAGTAATAGCCCCTGATGCGCTTTTCGGCATCCACCAGTACCAGCTTATCGTCCAGTACAAATGTTCCGTCGCCGGTCTTCAGCGCGTTAACCAGTAAGCCATTGCGCGCAAAGTTGTAAACGGTTGTGGTATCGCCGGTTAAAAACAGCCATTTGTTGCCGGGTTTAAACTTATCGGCATACTTTTTTATAACGGGCTGCGTATCATGCTCAGGGTCTACCGTAACGGAGAGAAAATACACCATTTTGTTTTTGGCGTAGTTTACCTCCAGGCTGTCCATACTACTGGTAACAGTGTTACAAACACTTTGGCAGCGGGTATAAAAAAAGCTTACTACAAAGATCTTCTTATCAAGCGTTTTAAACGATACAGGTTTACCGTTTTGGTCGGTAAGGTTAAAATCGCTCAGCTGGTGATAAATAGTATCGGCGATATCCTTACCGTGAAAACGGTGGCTTGTTTTTGCTATTTGCTTGGGGCCGTAAAAGGGCAGCGGCTTATAGCGGTTTTTCCCCTTTGCGGTTAGCAAATAATATAAAAATCCCGGTAATGCTAATATCATTACCAGGATTATGATTTTTTTTCCGAGTCTTGCTCTGCGCATTATCCCCTAAGGTCTACCCAGTAATGGCTTTCGTTGGTAAGTACCAATATCAAACCTATAATGAACAGGATAGGCACAACAATGGCCAAAGTCAACCCTATTTTCTCGAATTTTAAGTGCATAAAGTATGCAACTATATAAAACGCTTTTGCCAGTGTTAAAACAATATAAATTGGGTTAGCATAGTGCAATGGTATAATGTTTTTTGGTACCAGTAAAAGCGCTATGATAAATTCAACTACGGTAATACCTAATAACACCATGAAGATCTGAATGATCTTTTTCTTGGTCATTCCTTCGTGCTCGCCGTGCTCTGCATGAGCGTCTGTTGGTTCTGATGACATATGATTGATCAGTTAAAATTTTTATACTAAATAGAAGAATGTAAATACGAATACCCAAACAAGGTCTACAAAGTGCCAGTAAAGGCCAACTTTTTCTACCATCAGGTAACTGCCGCGTTTTTGGTAGGTACCAAGTGCCACGTTAATGGTAATAATAATATTGATGATTACCCCGCTAAATACGTGGAAACCGTGGAAACCTGTAATGGTAAAGAACAAGTTTGCAAATTGCTGCGCGTAAACGCTGTAAGTTGCTTCGTTACCACCTGTAAACAGGTGCTTTAATTCTTCAGCACTTGGGATAGTTCCCCACCAAAAACCTTCGTGGTGTAAATGCGACCATTCTAAAGCCTGGCAACCTAAAAAGGTAAAACCGCCAATTACGGTAAGTACCATCCACATCAGCACTTCTTTCTTGGCCATACGGTGGCCGGCTTCTACCGCCAGTACCATCGTAACCGAGCTAAGGATCAGGATAAAGGTCATCAAACCCACAAATACAAGTGGCGCACCGCTATCTAATAAGCCGGGTACAGATTGGAATACTTTATCAGGAGCGGGCCAGCTGCTTGAGCTGAAACGTAACGCGCCATAAGAGATCAATAACGAAGAAAAGGTAAATGCATCCGACAGGAGGAAAAACCACATCATTATTTTACCATACTCTGCCTGGAACGGCGATTTGCCGCCAGACCACGGCGTGGATTTCACTTCATCAATAGGTGATACTTGTGCACTCATGTGTTTGTTAATATTGGTTCAAAAGTAAAAAAACATACAGATAAATCCATATTATATCGACAAAATGCCAAAAAATAGAGGACATCTGCATTCTAAATAAATTTTTAACGGGGGTTATATTTCTGTAGCTCCCCCAAAGGGTGCTTGCCAGTAATAATATACCTGCAAAAATGTGCAGTAAATGCATCCATATGAATACATACAGAAATGATTGTGATGCATTTGGGTTAATAAAATACACGCCCATTTGTGGCAGCAGCACCAGCCAGGCATATGTTTGTATTATAAAGAACGCTATGCCCAACAATATGGTTAACCATAAGTAAAGGCGTTGTTTTGCAACCTGCACCCCTTTTGCGGCGTTTGATGCCAGGTACATGGTTACGCTGCTTGCCACAATTACCAGGGTACTGTATAAAAGTATGCCTGGCAGCGTTAAATTAAGCCCGTGGCTTTTGCTGCCGCCGCTGTACACTATAAAGCCGCTGGTTAAAGCTGCAAAGAACATAAACGATGTGAACACAAATATCCACATGTTGAATTTCTTGGGGGCCAGCTGAAGTCTGTCTTCCTGTTCTATCTTAGCCATCATCATTTCACCTTTTCTACAAAATCAAACAAAAACATTAATTGCACTATCGGCAAGTAATAAAAAGAGCCAAACATCAGCTTGCGCGCCTGGGCAATTTCCAGTGTACGCAGCAGGTTGTAGGCCTGGTATAAAAATATGGTGCTCATCACTACTGATACACCGCCCACATAGTAACCGCCGTAACCGTAAATAGTTGGCAGTAAACTCACCGGGAACATTATGATGGCAAATATAAAGGTAATTACGGCACTTGCACGGTCGCGTTTACCGGTTGGCAAAAGCCGGAAGCCAGCCAGCTTATAATCATCATCCAGCACCCAGGCAATTGCCCAAAAGTGTACAAACTGCCATATAAACTGCACACTGAACAATATCAGCGCTATCTCGTCTATGCGGCCATGCGGCTGCCCGGCAACGTATCCTATTAAAGCAGGTAATGCCCCGGGGATAGCGCCCACAAACACCGCGATTGCCGATTTACGTTTCAGCGGTGTATAAGCAAACGCGTATAATAATATAGATAACACCGATAACAAGCCTGTAAGCAAATTTAAAGTACCTAAAAGATAAGTACCTACCATGCCCATACCTAAACCTAAAACAAGGCCCTGGCCGGTTGTCATACGCCCGGCAGGCATAGGCCTGTCCATAGTGCGTTTCATTAATTTATCCAACTTAACTTCTATTACCTCGTTAAAGCAATTTGCTGCAGAGGTAACCAGGAAACCGCCGATAACCAGTTTCACCCAGTTGATCCACATGGTGGTGCTGTACAGCGAACCCCAGGTATTGCCGCCATTAGCTTTCACAGCGATAATAAATGAGATAGATGCCGAAAAGGTTACCAAAAAGGTAAGCCTTAACTTTATCAGTTTAGAGAAATCACTCCACTTCATCTGCTTGCCTCCTGCACATTAACCGAACTAAACAAATTCAACAACAAATAAAACTGGGCGCCAAATACCAAACTTGCCAATAAAATATGGGCGGCCTGCGCATACGGTGGTAACGATGCGTAGGATAATACAATGCCGGTTACTATCTGCAGCATCAGCATTAAAAAGCTAAAGCTCATTAACTGCTGCTGTACCGAATGCCTGCTAAAGCTCTTGCGGATGAGCGCATACAACACTATGTTAATTACCAGTACTATCATGGCCATATCCCTGTGCTGTGAGAAAATCTCACCGGCGCGGGTGGTCCAGCTGTCGCGGTAGCTGCCTTCTAAATGGCTTGCTACGGCGTCTATCTTTTCGCGTACTTCGGTACCAAAAGTTATTTGTAATATGCTTAGCGCTAAAACTATTACAGCAAATACGGTAATAACAGGTTTGCTTTGCACTTTATATCTTCCCTGTACCTTAGCCAGGTGGTAGGTAGTAATGCTAATGGCCACAATAGCCAGGGCCAGCAACATATGTACAGTAACTATCCAGGCTACTAAATTGGTAGATACTACGATAGAACCCAGCCACGCCTGGTAAGCAACCAGTAATAAATTCAACACGCTTAAAATTACGATCAGCTTATTGGTTTTACGATAGCTGAACGAGTAAACCGCGCAAAACAATAAGCCCACGCCAGATATAGCACCAACCAAACGGTTAGCATATTCCGTCCAGGTACGGGCGCTGTTAAACTCTTCGGGTACTAATATCGATCTGTCATTACGGATGCGGGTAGCCAGATCGTTATAGCCAAACAGATCGAGCATTTTAGCAAACTTCTGGTTTTTCGCTAAACGTTTATCGGCATAAACCTTCTTGTAATCGGCCGGCAGTTCAGAAACGCTTGTAGGCGGAATATACTGACCAAAACACTTTGGCCAATCGGGGCAACCCATACCAGAACCGCTGCTTCGCACAACACCACCCGCAAGTATCACCCCAAATAGCAGGATAATAGTTATGAGGTTTGTTTTTATAAATCTGTTCCCGGGTGCCTTTTTGTTCATTCAAATATTCTAAAAAAAAAGGGTAATTGAATTTTACAATTTGAAGATTTGTTGGTTTGAATATTTAAAAATCAATTAGATTTTCAAATTCGCACGTTTTCAAATCTTCAAATTTGAAATCAACTACCCTAAAAAATCAGATCAGTATTATCTATTTTACTTCTTCGTTGCTTTTTTGAGTGCTGGTCCATTTATCGTAGGCTTCTAAACCTGCAGGATTATCTTCAAAATCGTGCGGAAGGTTAGAGCTCATGGTTTGAGATAATGGTACAGTTTGCGGGATGTAATCGTGCTCGGCACCCGGTTTGCTGTAATCATATGGCCAGCGGTATACGGTTGGGATCTCGCCCGGCCAGTTACCGTGTAAGTGCTCAACAGGTGTAGTCCACTCCAGTGTGTTAGCCTCCCAAGGGTTTTGAGTTGCTTTTTTACCCCAGAATATTGAGTAAACAAAGTTGATGAGGAACGCAACCTGTGCCAGTGCAGCCATAATAGCAGCCCAGGTAACAAATACGTTTACAGATAACCAGCGTTTCATTGATTCAAACTCGGTGAAAGCGTAGTAACGGCGTGGTACACCATCTAAGCCCATAAAGTGCATCGGGAAGAATACCAGGTAAGCACCGATGAAAGTAAGCCAGAAGTGCAGGTAACCCAACTTCTCGTTCATCATACGGCCGTACATTTTAGGGAACCAGTGGTAAACACCGGCCAACATACCAAATATGGCTGCTGAACCCATTACCAGGTGGAAGTGAGCAACCACAAAGTAAGTATCGTGTAAGTTGATATCTAAGGTAGCGTTACCTAAGAAGATACCGGTTAAACCACCAGAGATAAAGAAAGAAACCATCCCGATTGCAAACAGCATAGCTGCAGTAAAGCGGATGTTACCTCTCCATAAAGTAGCCAGCCAGTTAAATGTTTTTACCGCAGATGGTACCGCGATGATCAGGGTAGTGATCATAAACACACCGCCCAGGAACGGGTTCATACCCGTTACAAACATGTGGTGACCCCATACGATGAAGGAAAGAACTGTAATACCTATCAGAGAGTAAACCATTGCATGGTAACCAAAGATTGGTTTACGCGAGTTTACCGACATAACCTCAGATGAGATACCCATTGCAGGCATAATTACGATATATACCTCCGGGTGACCCAGGAACCAGAACAAGTGCTGGAACAGGATTGGGCTACCACCTTCAAACGGTTGAATGTTGGTACCGTTCAATACGATCTCAGAAAGATAGAAGCTTGTACCAAAGCTGCGATCGAATATTAATAATACTACACCCGCAACCAATACCGGGAATGCAAGGATACCCAGGATAGCGGTAAGGAACAAAGCCCAAACGGTTAATGGCATTTTCCAAAGGTCCATACCTTTGGTACGCATGTTTAATATTGTACTTACGTAGTTGATACCAGCCATTAGCTGAGATGCTACGAATAAGGTCATACTGATCAGCCACAGCGTCATACCCATACCTGAACCCGGCATCGCCTTAGGTAAGGCTGATAACGGCGGATAAATAGTCCAGCCACCGCTTGCAGGGCCTTTTTGTACCATAAACGATGATAGCATGATGATACTGGCCACAAAGAACATCCAGTAAGATAACATGTTCATGAACGGCGAAGCCATATCACGCACACCTAACTGCAATGGAATCAAAAGGTTGGCAAATGTACCGCTTAGCCCTGCTGTAAGTACAAAGAATACCATGATAGTACCGTGTATGGTTACTAACGACAGGTAGAAATCGGCATTTAAACGGCCGCCCGGTGCAAACCTGCCTAACAAAGTTTCCATTAAAGGAAATGCTTTATCTGGATAAGCTAACTGGATCCTGAAAAGGATAGATAAAATCATGGCTATGAAAGCCATAGTAATACCTGTTACCAGGAATTGCTTGGCGATCATCTTGTGATCCATACTGAATACGTAGGTATTCAGGAAAGTGGCTTTATGGTGTCCGTGATCGTCTTCGTGATGTGCTACTCCGTGATCGTGAACTGCTAATGTTGACATACTCGCTAATCTTTTTGTATTAATTGTTTAACGCTAACCTGTTTTGTTGTGCAGCCGGTTTTACTTCGGCAAATTTCAGATCTTTTTTAACCTGATCAGTCAGGTAAGGTTTTTGTTGTGCTAACCACGCCTGGTACTCAGATTCTTCAACCACACGTACAACTTTCTTCATGTTGTAGTGCGCTCCACCGCAAATTTTGTTGCAATATACCAGGTACTCAAAAGTAGGATCGCCGGTTTTCCGTTGCATCTCTGCAGTGGTAATAGTTGGCTTAAATTTAAAGAAGGTTGGTAAACCAGGTACCGCGTTCAATTGTACACGGAAGTGTGGCATGTAAACACTATGGATCACATCCTGTGCATGAATATTTAATTTAACCGATTTACGAACAGGTAAATACATAGTATCTGCCTGCAGGTCATCATAGCTGAATTTATCTTTGTAGTTGATACCTAATTTGTTGGTACCGCTTACCAGTTTGTAGTTGGTAGCACCTAACCTGCCATCGCTGCCAGGGTAACGCAGTTCCCAGGCAAACTGGTGGCCGGTAATATCTACGTTGATAGAAGCTTGTTCGCCTTTGGCATCAACCGTATTGGTAATTTGCTGCCAGGTAAAGAAACCGAAGATAACCAGGATGGTTAAAACTACTGCCGGGGCAATGGTCCAAACCTTCTCAATAGTGTTATTGTGCGGTAAAAAGTGGCCACGACGGTTTGCATTGTAACGGTACCTGAAAAGGAAACCAAATAACAGGATCTGTGTAACAAAGAATACAATCATGGTTAACACAGTAGTAGTCCAGAACATCTCGTCAATCTTAACACCATGCTCAGATGCGGCATCCGGAAGGATCATGGCGCCTTGTACGGTAAATTCCCAATATGCACCATATAAACCGGCAACAAGGAATATGATACAGCATACACCCATTACATTGTGCCAGTTAATAGGCTTTTTGTTTTGGATCTGCTGGGTAAGATCATACACACGCAGTATTTTGCCAATGATGCCCACAACAAAGCATACAATAACAAATAATAATACATAATAACCAGGACCAAGCCATACACTCGGTTTAGCAACACCATTAAGTGTGGTTGCGCCCGCATCTTGAGTTGGGTCCTGCGCCATAACCGCGTTGGTACCAAACAGTACAACCGCAGCTAACAGCGAAAGCATTTTTTTAGAACTTATTAAACTTTTTAATCCCATTTTATTGGTTATTTGAATGCTGTTTTGTGGTGCAAATTTAACAATTATTATATGTGATGATGCAGGCTCTCTTCCAGGAATGGATGTTTTTTAGGCGCAAGAGATTTAAATTTGCTAAACTGGTTCAACATCAGGAAGGTGAACAAGCCTGCAAACCCTATAAAAATACCTATTTCTTCTACACCAAACCCTCTGTGTTCTTTTGCAGTACCGGGCATAACCATCAGGTAATAATCAAGCCAGTGGCCTGCTACTAACAGGATACAAGTCCACATCATACGGTTTGTCATACGTTTTGCATCACGAGACATTAACAGTAATAACGGCGCAAGGAAGTTTATTACAATGTTTAACCAGAACCAGAATTTGTATTCGGGCTCCCAACGGATGTAGAAGTATACAGACTCCTCGGGCATGTTGGCGTACCAGGTTAAGAAGAACTGTGCAAACCAAACGTACGTCCAGAAGATAGAGAAACCGAAGATCAGTTTACCTAAACTGTGCAGGTGGTTCTCAGAGGTCCATGAAAGGTACCCTTTGCGTTGTAAAAATATCAATGTTAAAGCAATGATAGCTAAACCGCTTACGTGCATGGCCGCTAAGTTGTACCAGCCAAACATGGTAGAGAACCAGTGTGCCTCTAACGACATGATAACACCGAAAGCAAATATCGGGAAGGTGAAGCCAAAGATCACTAAAAAGATACAAGCATATTTAAAGCTTTTATCGTAGTTAGACATACCACCTACAGTATCTTCATCTGTAGAAAACTGAGCCAGTTTGTAGCCAAAAAAGCTGTATGCGCCTAAGAAAACGACAAGGAAACTATAAAATGCCGGGATATTAAGGAATGCTTTTTTACCCGCAATGATAGGGTCAAAATTCTCGCTGCCTACTTCGGTTAAACCGTGTGTAGCCCAGTGTGCATATAAATAAGGTACAACTTCTTTTTTACCGTGCTCTTCTACCTCGTGTGTATTAAATAAACCGGCAGTTACTACCAGGATCAAAACAAGGCTGGCAATTGGCAATACTTTGGCAAAGGCCTGCGGTATTCTAATGAAGCCTGCAGACCATCCTGCCTGTGCAACATACTGGTAAGCGCAGAAGAATACGCCTGCTGTACAAACACAAACAAAATAGTACGACATCATTAATAAATTGCTGTATGTGCGTTGCACATGTTCGTCGCCAAACACAAAGCCCAGCGCAATAGCTACTATACCAATTACGATAGCAACCAAACTAAGTGTTTTGGTGAGCCCGGTAAACTCAAACCGTTCTTCGAAACTATTATGATTCTTCATTAATAATAATCTTATAAATTTTGTAATTGGTGAACATACATCACTATTTTCCAGCGATCCTCAGGTGCAACCTGCGAAGCGTATGAACCCATTGCGTTTACGCCATAGGTTATAGTGTGATAAATTTTACCATCGGTAAGGTCTTTCATGGCACCACCACGAGACGACTGCCCTTTAGAATAAGAAGGCGGCGCAGGGTAACCATGTTGTACCACTAAACCATCTCCCTGCCCTGTGATACCATGGCATGGCGAGCAAAAAACTTTAAACAAATGTTCGCCGTCTTTTAAGTTTTGCGGGTTTTGCATTAACAGGTTTTTAACTTCAAGGCTTGCTTTTTCATACCCGTCTTTATTGTTCGGATAATCAAAACGCTTAAATCCAACCGGGATAGTACCTGCAGGCGGAACCTGGGCAGTTTTACCATCTTTAAAGATCGGGTTTGCCTGATCGGGATCATATGCGGTATGCTCGTACATATTGGGAGCATATTCCCAGCCGGTACTGCGTTTATCCTTGCATGATGTTATTACGATCGATGCAGCGATAACGATAGCCGTTGTGCCCAATATTCTAAATTTATTCATAGCTAACATATTTTCTATCGTTATGCTTTACTTCTACAGCTCCTGCTTCTTTTAACAAATTAGTGATATCCTCATGAGGGATGTTTCCTTTTGCATCGATGGCGATAACAAAACGATCATCGGTAGCACGCAGATCCATTACCCTTGGTGCGCGGCCCGGAAAAAGGTGGGTAGCAGCAAAAAAGGTAAACACCATACCAAATGCGGTGAATAAGATAGTCCACTCAAAAGTAAACGGTACAAAGTTTGGTATTGCAAAGCTTGGTTTACCGCCTACGTTCATAGGCCAATCGTGCACCAGGGTGTAATAAACAATGCTGAATATTACTGATGCGCCAAGGCAACCGAAGCAAAATGCCGCGTAACCAAGTCTTGATTCTTTTATGCCCAGTTTATCTTCAATACCGTGGATAGGCATCGGCGTATAAACATCGTAAATAGGGACGCTATTTTTCTGCAATTTCTCTATCCCGTGCATCATATCATCGGGATCGTCAAATAAGCCTAATATAAATTTTGTGCTACTCATTTTTATATTTTTTCGTAATCAGCCATGTCAATACTATCGTATTTCACTAATGATTCTTTGTAATACTGAACCTCATCAGGGTTTAAATGCCCTTCTTGTATCTGTTTCTTCTTAGCCTGCTCACTTGATGTTTTCAGCAGTAATTTAACCTCGGCAATTGCTACTGATGGTAATACCCTGATGAATAACAGGAACATGGTAAAGAAGATACCTATTGAACCGATAAACACGCTTACATCTACCCAGGTAGGATAAAACATTGCCCAGCTCGAAGGGATATAATCGCGGTGCAAAGAGGTTACGATAATTACGAAACGCTCAAACCACATACCGATGTTAACTACAATAGAAAGTGCCCATGAGAATTTAATGCTTCTGCGCAGTTTGCTCGACCAGAACAGCTGAGGAGAAATTACGTTACAGCTCATCATTGCCCAGTATGCCCACCAGTATGGCCCGGTTGCACGGTTGATGAAAGCATACTGCTCATATTCAACCTGTGAGTACCATGCGATAAAGAACTCGGTGATGTAAGCCACACCTACAATTGAACCTGTAAGCATGATGATCTTATTCATCGATTCGATGTGGAACATCGTAATGTAGTTTTCTAAACCTAATACCTTACGGGTAACCAGCAATAGTGTTTGCACCATGGCGAAACCCGAGAAGATAGCACCCGCAACGAAGTATGGCGGGAATATGGTGGTGTGCCATCCCGGTTCAAGAGATGTGGCAAAGTCAAAAGATACGATAGTGTGTACCGAAAGTACCAGCGGTGTAGAGATACCGGCCAGGATAAGTGACACGGTTTCGAAACGCTGCCAGCTTTTTACTGAACCTGTCCATCCGAAAGAAAGAACAGAATAAATACGCTGGCGTAAGCCGGTGGCACGGTCGCGGATTGAAGCGATATCCGGTAATAAACCTGTGTACCAGAATAGTAATGATACAGAGAAGTATGTAGAGATCGCAAACACGTCCATCATCAGTGCCGAGTTCCAGTTTACCCATAACACGTACTGGTTTGGCAGCGGGAAACAAAAGTAAGCTAACCACGGGCGGCCCATGTGCGCCACAATGTAGGTGGCC
>Ga0247812_10000211_pt1 | contig 57068 bp, 51 predicted proteins | sample UWRJL149409B1_FD_178011 | JGI IMG/M metagenome (GOLD analysis project Ga0247812, IMG submission 178011) | Plant litter microbial communities from Arlington Agricultural Research Station in Wisconsin, United States - UWRJ-L149-409B-1 | ecosystem: Environmental > Terrestrial > Plant litter >...
TGCAGGTCAAGACGGATATCCTTGAGCACCTTGCTGCCCAAGGATATCTTGTAATGCAACGCGGTATATTCGACGTCGTAGGTTTTTTTCAGGCCCTGCCGACGCGTATAAGTGTCATGGTAAGCAGACATATATCCCCCTTACGAAATCAAACTCACATCATCAGGCCGCCGGCATCTTGGCCAGCAGTTTGTCCAGCGTGACCGGATAGTCGCGCACGCGCACGCCGGTGGCGTTGTAGATGGCGTTGGCCACCGCCGCCGCCACGCCGCAGATCCCCAGCTCGCCGACGCCCTTGGCCTTCATCGGCGACGACACCGGATCGGTCTCCTCCAGGAAAATCACCTCCTGATGCGGAATGTCGGCGTGCACCGGCACCTCGTAACTGGCCAGGTCATGGTTGACGAAGAAGCCGCCGCGCTGGTCCACCACCAGATCCTCCATCAGGGCGGCGCCCACGCCCATCGTCATCGCGCCGATCACCTGGCTGCGCGCCGCCTTGGGATTGAGGATGCGGCCCGCCGCGCACACGGCCAGCATGCGCCGCACCCGCGTCTCGCCGGTGTAGGCGTCGACGCCCACTTCGACGAAGTGCGCGCCGAAGGTCGACTGCTGGAATTTCTTGTCGAGGTCGCCGTACTCCATCGTATCCTCGGCCACCACCTCGCCGCCCTCGGCCGCCTTGCTCAAGGCCGCCGACTTGCCGCCGGCGCTCACCTTGCCGCCGACAAATTCCGCCGTGGCCGGATCGAGGCCCAGCTTCTGCGCCACCGCCTCGCGCAGCTTGACGCAGGCCGCGTAGACGCCGGCAGTGGAACTGTTGCCGCCCCACTGTCCGCCCGAGCCGGCCGACACCGGGAAGTCCGAATCGCCCAGCTTGACGACCACCTGATCCAGGTTCACGCCCATCATTTCGGCGGCCGTCTGGGCGATGATGGTATAGCTGCCGGTGCCGATGTCGGTCATATCGGTCTCGACGGTGACGATGCCCTTGCCGTCGAGCCGCACCCGCGCCGCCGACTTCTGCACCAGGTTGTTGCGGAACGCCGCCGCCACGCCCATGCCGACCAGCCAGCGGCCGTCGCGGTTCTTGCCCGGCTGCGCGCTGCGCGCGTTCCAGCCGAACTTGTCGGCGCCGCTGCGCAGGCACTCGACCAGCCGGCGCTGCGAGAACTTGCGGTCGCGCTTGGACGGATCGACCGTGGTGTCGTTGATGATGCGGAAGGTGACCGGATCCATCTTCAGCTTCTCGGCCAGCTCGTCCATCGCGATCTCCAGCGCCATCAGGCCCGGCGCCTCGCCCGGCGCGCGCATCGCGTTGCCCTCGGGCAGATCGAGCACCGCCAGCCGCATCTTGGTCATGCGGTTGGGGCCGGCGTACAGCAGCTTAGTCTGCTGCACCGCCGTCTCCGGACCGCCGCCGGGCAGGTCGCCCGACCAGCTCTCGTGGCCGATGGCGCTGATCTTGCCTTCGCGCGTGGCGCCGATGCGGATGCGCTGGATGGTCGCCGGCCGATGCGTGGTGTTGTTGAACATCATCGGCCGCGCCAGCGCCACCTTGACCGGCCGTTGCGCCGCCTTCGCGCCCAGCGCCGCCAGCAGCGCTTCGGAGCGCAGGAACAGCTTGCCGCCGAAGCCACCGCCGATGTACGGCGACACCAGCCGCACCTTTTCCTTGTCGATGCCCAGCGTCTTGGCCACATCGCCCCGGCTCCAGTCGATCATCTGGTTGGCGGTCCACAGCGTGACCTTGTCGCCCTCCCACGCCGCGATGGTTGCGTGCGGCTCCATCATCGCGTGCGACTGGTCGGGCGTGGTGTAGCTGGCGTCCAGCCGCACCGGCGCGGCCGCGTAGGCGCCGGCGAAGTCGCCGACCTTGCTGTCCTGGTTGTCCTTGCCGGAAGGCGGCTTGGCCGCGTCCTTGCCGTGCGCGAGATCGTAGGCGCCCTTCTGCTTGTCGTACTTGACGCGCACCAGCTGCGCCGCCGCGCGCGCCTGCTCGAAGGTCTCCGCCACCACCAGCGCAATGGCCTGGTGGTAATGCTGGATCTCCGGCCCGCCGAGCAGCTTGGCGGTATTGAAGTTGCCCTTGCCCAGCTTACCCGCGTTCTCGGCCGTGACGACGGCCAGCACGCCCGGCGCGCGCCTCGCTTCGCTCACATCCATGGACGTGATGCGGCCCTTGGCGATCGCGCTGCCCACGACATAACCGTAGGCCGCGTTGGGCGCCTGATGCTCGTAGGCATACGGCGCGGTGCCGGTGGTTTTCAAAGGGCCGTCGATCCGGTCGGTGGCGCGGCCGACCACCTTCAGTTGATCGATGGGATTGGTGCCTGCAGGCGTGGTGAATTTCATGAGATTAACCTTTCTTCGCTTCGGCCAACACAGACATCAGCGTGCGCTGCACCAGCGGCACTTTGAACGCGTTCTCCGCGCTCGGCTTGGCGCCGGCCAGCAACTGCTCCGCCACCGCCTTGGCGCCCTGCGCCATGCTGGCGTCCGCCGCCGGCATGCGCCATGGCTTATGCGCCACGCCGCCCAGCGCCACGCGGCCGCTGCCGTCGGCCTGCACCACGGCGGCCACCGAGATCAGCGCGAACGCATACGAGGAGCGGTCGCGCACCTTGCGGTAGACATGCGTGCCGCCCAGCGGCTTGGGCAAGGTCACGCCGGTGATCAGCTCGCCCGGCATCAGCGCCGTTTCGATATGCGGCGTGCTGCCCGGCAGCCGGTGGAAATCGGCGATCGGGATGACGCGCGTCGAACCGTCCGGCCGCACGGTTTCAACGCCGGCATCGAGCAGCTGCATGGCCACCGCCATGTCGCTCGGATGCGTGGCGATGCACGCATCGCTGGCGCCGACGATGGCGTGGTTGCGGCTATAGCCGCCGATGGCCGAACAACCGCTGCCCGGCTGCCGCTTGTTGCAGGCCTGGTTGGTGTCGTAGAAGTAAGGGCAGCGCGTGCGCTGCAGCAGGTTGCCCGCCGTGGTCGCCTTGTTGCGCAGCTGCGCCGACGCGCCGGCCAGCAAGGCGCGCGACAGCACGGCGTAGTCGCGCCGCACGCGCTGGTCGGCGGCCAGGTCGGTGTTGCGCACCAGCGCGCCGATGCGCAGGCCGCCTTGCGACGTTTGCTCGATCTTGTCGAGCGCCAGGCCGTTCACGTCGATCAGGTGGGTCGGCGTCTCGATCTCCAGCTTCATCAGGTCGAGCAGGTTGGTGCCGCCGGCGATGAAGCGGGCGCCCGGCGTGCGCGCCGCGGCGGCGGCCGCTTCGGCGGGCGATTGCGCCCGCTGGTAGGTAAAGGCCCTCATGCCGTCCTCCCCGCCACTTCGGTGATGGCGTCGATGATGTTGGAGTAGGCGCCGCATCGGCAGATGTTGCCGCTCATGCGCTCGCGCAGTTCCTCGGCGCTCAGCAGCGGACGCGCGCTCAGGTCGGCGCTGACGTGGCTCGGGATGCCCTGCTTGATCTCGTCCAGCGCCGCCACGGCGGAACAGATCTGTCCGGGCGTACAGTAACCGCACTGGTAGCCGTCGTGCTTGATGAAAGCGGCCTGCATCGGGTGCAGCCTGGCCGGCGTGCCAAGGCCTTCAATGGTAGTGATCTTGGCGCCGTCGTGCATCACGGCCAGGGTCAGGCAGGAATTGATGCGGCGGCCGTCGACGATGACGGTGCAGGCGCCGCACTGGCCGTGGTCACAGCCCTTCTTGGTGCCGGTCAGGTGCAGGTGCTCGCGCAGCGCGTCGAGCAGCGTGGTGCGCGTGTCGACCTCCAGCGCCTGCTGCTTGCCGTTGACCTGGAACGAGAATTTGGTGATCGAGGGCGGTGGGCTCGGCGGCGGCGAAGGCGTCTGGGCCTCCGCCGGCAGCGGCACCGCCGCCGACGTGGCGGACAACGCGCCCGCGATTAAGATATTACGCCTGGTAATGCTGATATCGCTGAGGTCATCCATGTCACGCCCATCCTTTTGACTGATGTTGTTAGTCAAATAGTAAAGGCTTTAGCGCCGGAGGATAAACACCGTTGAATCAGCATCCGCCCGGCAAGACCTGGCCGACTTCGCACTGCAATGTCGCGACCACGTGGCGCGGTCGGCGCCGCAATAAAGCTTAACTGCGGCGAATCATCCGCATTTCTTTTTGCGTACGAAGCTACCGGTCGTCGCCTCTTCGTTAGTGCACGAAGGCTTGACCGCCTGGCTTTGATCCGGGGTTGCCGATGGGGTGGCAGCCATCTCGGCGGCGCATCCTGCCAGCCCGCCGGCAACGACCAGCGCGAAAAATAAATGCTTCAACGTGTGACTCCTTATCGATGGTGAAAACGTTCATCATCACAGTGGAGTCTTCTTGATTGATAGTTAATTGAGGTTAATTTTTGTAAATAGGCAATTTTTCCAAAACGTAAAAAGCATCGCCCCCTTCGACCCGCTCGCGCGTCCAACCTTGCAAGGCATAAAAGCGGTCCGCCCGCGTGTCGGCGCCGGTGCTCAAGTGAACAGCCTCCAGGCCCTGCGCAAACAGCCACCTGACGGCCAGCTCCAACAAGCGCCTGGCCAGCCCCCGCCCTTCATGCTCCGGCGCGATGAACAAGGCCCAGATCGAGCCATCGGTCTTGTTGGCGTAGCTGAAGCCCGCGACCACCCCATCGATCTCGGCGACCCAGCCGCGCCCCAGCAGCGCCAGGTAATCCTCGTACATCTGCGTGGTAATCCGGCCCGGGTGCGAGAGAACGTTCTCGGTCACCGCCAGCCGGATCGTCGACATCGCGGGAATGTCCCGCGACTCGGCCTGACGGTAAATCACTGATGTATCCGATGGCATATGGCGTCCTCTGCGGCGAATATTTCAGGTTACGTGTATGGCAGGCATTCGTCAAATTCAGCCAGCTGACGAGGAATCAATGCTGATCATGATGCGGGCTCCTACTTCACCTAACGCGATTAGAGCGCGATTGTTTGGGATGCCTAAACACGATTTGATCACGATTAAATGGTGTAGATTGTGACGCCACCTCTGTGTCCGACACAAAATTTCGTGCAGCGCGCGCTCCATCATGCTCAAATTCAACGAAGAATCGTAAGCACCTGAGATCAACCGGCAGCCAATTGCTGTGCGGATCGTTTAATCCCTGCGAAGATCGTTTCCGCAACTGGGTCGGGAAAGCCGGATGGCAACCGCGCCGCTACCGCCTCGATCGCGCCGGAGGTTCGCGCCAGCACGCTTTCGATAACCTCTTCCGCATCGGCGCGTAGGAAACACTTGGTGGCGGTGCTGTTGAAGTGTCGGCGCTGAACGTCGGCGAAGCGGTAGTGTTTGTTCTTACCCAACAAGGCCATCGCCAGCTTGGCGTTGTGAAGCGAATATTGATTCGCGCCGCCGCCTTCAATCGGCCAGATCGACATGACGTCGTACAAGGGTGAAAGCGCGTAGCGACCTGCGGGCAACAAGTGGATGCTGAAGTTCTTGGCATGGCCATCTGGTGCGGCCATCAGCCAGAACAGCAATTGGCTGGTCAGCAGCGTGGTCAGATCCGCCTCCGCGCGCTCGGAGCCGCGCAGCACCGCCGCCAATTTCGATAGGCCGGGACCGCCGTCGCTTTCATACTTCAGATGCGGCGGGACTCCAAGGGCCTGGCAGAAGTCTTCCTGCGGCAGGCGCATGATCCATTTTCCGGACGAGTGCATTTTTCGGTCGAAGCGTTCGACGCCTAATACCTTTTGAGTACCAAAATTCAAGATGGCGGTTTTGGCGACCGGCAGGCCGAATTCCGCAAGCAGATTCATGCACAACCATTCGTTCTCGACCGATGCGGTCAAGTCGGCCTTGCGGTGGCCGACCAAGCCCAACGGCAATTTGAGTATGTGCGTGGTGGGCGTCGAACCATGCGGACGCATCCAGCCGCCGTTGTGCCATAGCAGCGCTGTCTTTTCCTGCGCGCCGGCCAGCGAGATGCGCAGGTCGTCGGCGTCCTCGCCGCGCCCTAACGGTCCCGACCGCGTCAGCTGGATCAAGTGTCGCTCGACGTCCTCCTCGGTCATGGGGCTGCCTTCGATGCGCTGGACGTCGGTCGGCGCCTCGTCCTCCTTCAGCAACTGGACCGCGCCAACGCAGTCCCGACCGATTTCTTGCAGCAAGTCGAATGCTTCGATGGAGGCGAGCTTGTAGTGGGACGCCAAGCGCTTGCGTATCGGCTCGCTGTCGGGAAGGAGATTGTCGAAGAAATCGCGGACGACGTCGCCTCGCAATGGCTGATCGCCGGTATAGGGCAGCGATAGCGACAATGGCCGTCCCACCGCCGATTCCCTCCAGGATTTATCGTAAAGGAATTGCGTTTCGCCACGCGGCGGAATGGTCCAGGTTCCGACGCGCTCGCCATTGCTCCACACCGACAGCGACCGAGAATGTGACTTGCGTCCCATGGCTTACCATTCCGGCGTGTTCTGACCACGCTCCTCGGCGACGCTCGTCTTCGGCTGCACCAGCACTTCGTGATTCAACGCGGCCAGCAGCGCCAGCAACTGCTCGACGTTGATCGATCCTGGATCGAGTTCCATCGCCGAGATCCGGCTCTGGCTGATGCCCAGGCGTTGCGCCAGCTGCGTCTGCGACAGCCCTGCGGACTTGCGCGCCGACTGGATAAGCGGACCAAGCTGTTTGGAGAGCGATAGAATTTGCCTCATGGAATTCCCGCGTTTTACCTTTATAACGAATATTTTTCAGATTACGCTTATAACAGGTATCAGTCAAATACCTGCGATACAAGTAATTTTTATTTACAGCTTTTAGGCTGTTTTTTTGATGGCGATAGTCGGACCAGGCCTGCATCAGCGCCATGCGCTTGTCGAACAGGTCGCCGCGACGTTAAGCCGCCTTGACCTTGTCGGGCAGACGATGTGCCAGTGCATGCTCGCAAACCTTGCGCGAGAAGTTGTTGCCCTCGGCGTCGGCGCAGGGTTCTCGCCTTGCCGGAACTGGCTCATGGTCGTCCAGTTGAGATTGCTTTCTCGGCGTCAAGGTACATTGCGCGCCGCTTCGGAAAAACCTTGGGTATGAATTAACCTCTCATTAGTCAGCGCAGAACTATTAAATACCAATACCAACGATGCATCGGAAATTTTCCGCGATGACGGCCCTATAAGTCGGGACGTCGGTCAATGGTTAGTAGCACGGTGGAAAGGGGGATACGGGCTGAGCTGTTGACGGGGATTGGGTGAGGAACGCGCGCCCTCGGCGCGCGAGGCTGGGCGCCCAGCGCCCAGCAGTCGGGCGATTCGGAGCGGGATGGCCCTGCAGGGCCATGCCCTTCGAATCTCACACGCAAGGCCCGCAGGGGCCTTGCTCGCTTCCGCCAAGAAATAAAAAAACCGCCGAAAGGCGGTTTCTTTTATTTCTTGGCGGAAGCGGTGAGATTCGAACTCACGAACGGCTCACACCGTCGGCAGTTTTCAAGACTGCTGCCTTCAACCACTCGGCCACGCTTCCTAAGTTGTGCAGCATTATACAGATTTCACCCTGGTTCAGGAACAAAACCCTCAGGCCGCCCTGCTCGACCGCCCCGGCAGCCAGTTCTCCCGCAGCGCCAGCTCGAACGCGTCCGCATCCAGCGGCCGCGAGAACAGGTAGCCCTGCACCTCGTCGCAGCCTGAATTCTTCAGGAACGCCAGCTGCTCCACCGTCTCCACCCCTTCGGCGATCACCTTGTGCTTGAGCTGCTGGGCGATGCTGATGATGGTGTTGGCGATCGCGCAGTCGTTGGCGTCGCCGGGGATGCCGATCGTGAACGAGCGGTCGATCTTCAGGGTGTCGATCGGGAAGCGCTTCAGGTACGATAGACTCGAATACCCGGTGCCGAAATCGTCCAGCGACAAGGTCACGCCGGTGGCCGTGATCTGGTCCATGATGCCGATCACGCGGTCGATGTTGTGCATCAGCGTGCTTTCGGTGATCTCCAGCTCCAGCCACGACGGTTCCAGCCCGTAGCGCTTGAGCGTCTCCGTCACCCGCGCCGGTAAGGTCGCCGTGAATTCGCGCGCCGAGACGTTGACCGCCAGCCGGATCGGCGGCAGCCCGGCGTCCTTCCACACCTGCGCCTGCGCGCAGGCCGCTTCCAGCACCCATTCGCCGACCTGCACCACCAGCCCGGTCGCTTCGGCCAGCGGGATGAATTCGGCCGGCGGCACCAGGCCGCGCTGCGGATGGCGCCAGCGCACCAGCGCTTCGGCGCCGATGATCTTGCCGCTGGCGATGGAATACTTGGGCTGGTAGTGCAGCAGCAGCTCGCCGTTGCCCAGCGCGTGCCGCAGCCCGGTCTCGATGCGCATGCGCTCTTGCATGCCCTGGTTCATGTCCTGGCTGTAGAAGGCGACGTGATCACCCTCCGCCCCGCCCTCCTGCTTGGCGCGGTACATGGCGATGTCGGCCAGCCGCAGCAGGGTTTCGGCGTCGCTGCCGTCCTGCGGGTAGACGCTGATGCCGATGCTGCCGCCGACGCGCAAATCATGCCCGTCGATGATGATCGGCGTGTTGAGCGTGCCCAGCAGCTTCTGCGCCACCATGCTCGCTTCGAAGTGCTGGCCGATGTCGAACAGGCCGACGGCGAATTCGTCGCCGCCCAGCCGCGCCACCAGGTCCTGGTCGCGCAGCACCGTGCGGAAGCGGCGCGCCACTTCGACCAGCAGCGCGTCGCCGACCGCGCGGCCCAGCGTGTCGTTGATCAGCTTGAACCGGTTGAGGTCGATGAACAGCATGCAGCCGTGCGCCTTGTTGCGCTGCGCCACCATCAGCGCCTGGTCGACCAGCTTGGTCAGCAGGCTGCGGTTGGGCAGGTTGGTCAGCGCGTCGTAATAGGCCAGGTGGTGGATGCGCTCCTCGGCCATCTTGCGTTCGGTGATGTCGGTCAGGTAGGCGATCAGCCCGACCGAGCGGTCGTTGACGTCGCACAGCGGCGACAGCGACAGGCTGGCCCAGAACACTTCGCCCGATTTCTTCTTGCGCCGCACTTCCATCAGCCGGCCGCCCTGCTCCAGGAAGTCGTCGTGGAAGCTCATGTCTTCGTCGTCGTACAGGAACAGGATGTTGCGCCCCACCGCTTCGACCGAGCTGTAGCCGAACAGCCGCTCCGCGCCCTTGTTCCAGCTGATGATGAAGCCGTTCATGTCCATCGTCAGCACCGATTCGTGGATCTGGTCGAGGATCTGCGCCTGGTGCTGCAGCTGCGCTTCCATCTGCGCGTAGGCGTGGGTCGAGCGCTGCGCCACCGAGTGCACCTGCAGCACGCTGGCGGCCAGGCCGGCCAGGCTGGCGAGCTGCTGGCGGTCGCTGTCGCTGTAGTGGGCGCGGCCCGAGACCACGAAGCGGCCGAAGTACTGGTCGTCGAAATAAATGTCCTGGACCAGGCTGGGCACCGCGTCGTCGTTGGCGGCCTGTACTTCGGCCACCGGCGGATGCAGCAGCAGCGCCACCGCGTCGGCCGGCAGGTAGTCGCCCAGCGGGCTGTTGAGCACGCTACGGACGATGCGTCCCAGCTCCTCGCTCAGGGCGGGACCGCGCAGCCGCAGCACCGCGTCGCACAACGCCGCGCTGCTGCTGAGGAAGTCGGAGACGGGATGCGCGAGCATGGCTTAGATGTTCCTGCTCACCTGGATCGCCCAGTGGTAAGCCTGCAGCTGCGCTTGCCAGTAGGTTTCGTGGTCGATGCCGGCCGCCTCCAGGCCGGCGGCGTCGTGCCGCTCGACCAGCTTGAGCAGCTCGCCGAGCGGGCCGCCGCGGTCCAGCAGCGCCATCACCACGTCGAGGTCGAGGCTGAGCGCGGCGACGATTTCCGTCATCGGCATCGCCAGCAGCACGTCCAGCAGCGAGAACACGCCGGCCACGAAGGCCATGTCCTGCTGGTCGCGGTCCCAGCCCAGCGACTTGCCCAGCGCTTCCATGTGCGCGGCGCGCACCGCCGCCAGCGGCAGTAGCGGGTTGGCCAGGCCGTCGTCCTGCTGGCGCGCGTACAGCAGCAGCTGCAGCCAGCGCTGCAGCTGGCGCCGGCCCAGCACGTTGATGGCCTGGCCGAAGCTGTGGATCGGCGAACTGAGCGCGAAGGCGGCCGAGTTGACCAGCTTCAGCAAATGGTAGGACAGCGCCGGATCCTGCTTGAGCAGAACCTCCAGCTCGCGCGAGTCGGCGTCGCGCGCCAGCAGGCCCAGCAGCGCGAGCAGGCGTTTGCGCGAGGTGCCGTCGCCGACGCTGATGTCCTGCGACGGGTGCAGCGCGAAGTCGCCGGCGAACCAGCTGAAGCCGGCCTTGGCGCATGCGGCGATGCGCGCCTCGCTGTGCATGCCGGTGGCCAGGTGCGGGCCGGGCTGGGCCACCAGCGCCAGCACCGGCGGCAGCACCAGCGAGGCGTCGACTTTCAGCGCGCGGGCGCTGCACATGGTGGCGGCGGAACCGTCGGCGACGCCTTCGACCATGATGCGGTAGCCGGCGTCGGCATAGCCGGCCAGCTTCCTTTGCACCGTGGGGTCGGCGCAGGCCGCGGCCGGCACGCACAGCACCACGCGGTTGGGCGGCAGCTCGGCCAGCTGCGACAGTTCCAGCAGCTGCGGGTTGGGCACGGGGAGGATGCAGTCCAGCGGCGCCAGCGCGGCGAAGACGTCGGGCGTCTTCAGCAGGGTCAGCGCGGCCTGGAACGGGTCGCCTTCGGCGGCGGACAAGTCGAAAGTCAGGGCCACCCACTCGTTATGAGCGTTGGACACTGCTTGTAAAACCACCAGCGGGTACGTACTGATTTCAGGCGCAGACATCAATATCTCATCGGGAGTTGTGCGCGCAATCTTAAGCCAACTATTGATTTAAGGCAATCAAGCGCCATGGGCACCATGGCGCGATTAGCAATATGACCAGTATAGGACCAATCGAGCGCGCGCGAAACGTTTTCTTTTACACAATTACAATAATCTGCGATCGGACAGGAATATAGCAGATATTGCCGGGCAAACACGTACAGTTAAAAATTGCTCAACGGTATTACAACTGGTGGGCGGCTTTTTTGCGACAACGGCAACAATGATAGCGCTCACTGGGCGTTTTGCACGGCAAAACGGATCAGTTCGGCCTGCCCTTCGATGCCCAGCTTGCGCTTGATGTTGAGGCGGTGGGTCTCGACGGTGCGCACGCTGAGGTCGAGCGCGCGGGCGATCTGCTTGTTCGATTCGCCGTTGGCGATGTGGCGCAGCACCTCGTGCTCGCGCGAGGTCAGCTGGTTGTCCTGGTTGTGCGGCTGGGCCAGCTGGCGCGCCAGCGCGGCGCTGTAGTAGATGCCGCCCGACATTACCGTCTCGATCGCGACGACGATGTCCTTGCCGGGCGCGTCCTTGAGCACGTAGCCGCGCGCGCCGGCCTGGATCGCCTGCGACACGTATTCCAGCTTGTCGTGCATCGACAGGATCAGCACGGCGATGCGGGGGAAGGCCAGCTTGAACTGGGCGGTGGCCTCGATGCCGTTGGCGCCGCGCATATTAATGTCCATCAGCACCAGGTCGATGTCGCAGCGGGCGGCCTGCTCCAGCGCCTCGGCCGCGCCGCCGGCCTCGGCCACCACCTCGAACTGCGGCATGGCTTCCAGGCGGGCGCGCAGGCCGTCGCGCACCAGGGGGTGGTCGTCGACCAGCAGGATTTTGATCGTAGTAGTCATCATAAGGTCTTTACACGTAATTGCCGGCGTAGGCGGTCAGCACCGTGCCGCCGGACGAGGAAACGATGGCGAAGCGGCCGCCGATGGCGTCCATCCGCTCCATCATGTTGCGCAGGCCGATGCCGCGCTTGGGGTGATCGGCGATGCCTTCGGCGTCGAAGCCGGCGCCGTCGTCGGCGATGCGCAGCGTCACGCCGTGCGCCTCGCCGGTCAGGCCGATGTCGATGCGGCCGGCGCCGGCGTGACGCTCGATATTGGTCAGCGCCTCCTGCGCCACGCGGAACAGCACGGTGTTGGCGACGTCGGGCAGGCTGTCGGTGCAGCCGGACGCTTCAAAGTGTACCGGAGTGCCGCTGCTCAGGGTGTACTCCTGGCACAGGTGGTGCAGCGCGGCGGCCAGCCCCAGGTCGTCGAGGATGGCCGGGCGCAGGTCGTGCGAAATGCGCCGCACCTCGCCCATCACGTTGCTGAGCTGGTCGGCGGCGTGCTCGAACACCGCCTGCGCCGCCTGCTGCTGCTCCGGCTTGCCGGAGCTGAGGCGGATGATGCCGGCCTCGATCTGCAGCTTGATCGATACCAGCCACTGGCTGATGCCGTCGTGCAGGTCGCGCGAGAGCCGCGCCCGCTCCCGCTCCTGCGACTCGACCACGCGCTGCGCCAGCACCTTGAGCTTGGCGTCGGCCACGCGCAGCTCGCTGATGTTGAGCGCCACCCCGGAGCTGCCCACCGCCACCGCCGCGGCGATGGCGATGCCGGCGATCCACAGCATGGTGTTGTGGATGTTGCCGGACTGCTGGACGTCGACCTTGGCCAGCGCCTGGTCGACGTCGTCCAGATAGATGCCGGTGCCCATCATCCAGCCCCACTTCGGCATCGCGATCACGTAGCCCAGCTTGGCGACCGGCTTGTGGGTGGACGGCTTGAGCCACATGTAGCGCTGCAGCCCGCCGCCTTCGCGGGCGCGCTGCAGCAGGTTCTGGATGGTCGGCTGGCCGCGCTCGTCGCGCAGGTCGAACAGGTTGCGGCCGACCAGCTCCGGCTGGCGCGGGTGCATCAGCGCATTGCCCTCCATGTCGTAGAGGAAGAAATAGCCGTCGTCGCCGTAGCTGAGCGACGACAGGATGCGCATCGCCTCGTGGCGCGTGTCGACGTCGTCGTGGCCGGAATCGTACAGGTGCGAGATCGACTGCGCGGCCAGGGTGACGTAGTGCTTGAGCTCGGCCTCCTTGCTGCTCAGGTAGGCTTGCTGGATGGTGGCGCGCTGCTGCGCGGCCAGCAGCGCCGACTGGTGCCACACCGCCCAGGCGATCGCGCACAGCGCCAGGATCAGCGGCGTGATCGCCAGAAAGATGACTTTTTGCCGCAACTTCATCACGCCGTGCTCCTCCAACTATCCAGTAGCCGCGATTCTACGCCCCCGCGCGCCTTGCCGCCTACGTAGTCATACGCAACGATAGTGCGTATTGCTGCGCTTGCCGGCGTTATCACCTTGCTGAATACTGCTCATAAGCTGCGGAGATGCCATTTCAGCAGCATCTGATCACCTTGGAGGAAGCATGAATACACCATCAACCACCGGCTCGACCGTGGCCAGCAAGCTCGGCTGGGCCGCGCTGGCGCTGGCCGGCGCCTCGGCGCTCGGCGTCATCGCGCTCAAGCGCGGCGAGGCCATCAGCGCCATCTGGATCGTCATCGCCGCGATCTGCGTCTACCTGATCGCCTACCGCTTCTACAGCCTGTACATCGCCGACAAGGTGCTGGGCCTGGACGCGCGCCGCATGACGCCGGCCAACAAGCTCAACGACGGCCTCGACCACGTGCCGACCAATAAATACGTGCTGTTCGGCCACCACTTCGCCGCCATCGCCGGCGCCGGTCCGCTGGTGGGACCGGTGCTGGCCGCGCAGATGGGCTACCTGCCCGGCATGCTGTGGATCCTGGCCGGCGTGGTGTTCGCCGGCGCGGTGCAGGACTTCATCGTGCTGTTCATCTCGATGCGCCGCGACGGCCGCTCGCTGGGCGACCTGATCAAGTCCGAGCTGGGCCAGATCCCCGGCATGATCGCGCTGCTGGGCACCTTCATGATCATGGTCATCATCCTGGCGGTGCTGGCGCTGATCGTGGTCAAAGCGCTGACCGGCTCGCCGTGGGGCAGCTTCACCGTCATGGCCACCATTCCGATCGCGCTGTTCATGGGCGTGTATTCGCGCTACATCCGCGTCGGCCGGGTCGGCGAGGTGTCGATCATCGGCTTCGTGCTGCTGATGGCGGCCATCTTCGGCGGCCAGTACGTGCAGGAAAACGCGGCGCTGGCGCCGATGTTCACCTTCACCGGCACCGAGCTGACCTGGATGCTGATCGGCTACGGCTTCGTCGCCTCGGTGCTGCCGGTGTGGCTGCTGCTGGCGCCGCGCGACTACCTGTCGACCTTCCTCAAGATCGGCACCATCGTCGGCCTGGCGCTGGGCATCGTGTTCGTCGCGCCTTACCTGAAGATGCCGGCGTTCACCAAGTTCATCGACGGCACCGGCCCGGTGTGGTCGGGTTCGCTGTTCCCGTTCCTGTTCATCACCATCGCCTGCGGCGCCGTGTCCGGCTTCCACGCGCTGATCTCGTCGGGCACCACGCCGAAGATGATCGAGAACGAGACTCACGCCCGCTTCATCGGCTACGGCGCGATGCTGATGGAATCGTTCGTCGCCATCATGGCGCTGGTGGCCGCCTCGACCATCGAGCCGGGCGTCTACTTCGCGATGAACAGCCCGGCCGCGCTGATCGGCACCACGGCCGAGTCGGCCGCGCACACGATCTCGCAATGGGGCTTCTACGTCACGCCGGAAATGCTGACCCAGACCGCCAAGGACGTCGGCGAGCACAGCATCATCTCGCGCGCCGGCGGCGCCCCGACCTTGGCCGTGGGCATGGCGCACATCCTGTCGAACGTGCTGGGCGGCCAGGCCATGATGGCGTTCTGGTACCACTTCGCAATTTTGTTCGAAGCGCTGTTCATCCTCACCGCCGTCGACGCCGGCACCCGCGCCGGCCGCTTCATGCTGCAGGACTTGCTGGGCGCCTTCGTGCCGGCCATGAAGCAGACCGAGAACGTGTTCGCCAACCTGACCGCGACCGGCCTGTGCGTGGCGGCCTGGGGCTACTTCCTGTACCAGGGCGTGGTCGATCCGCTGGGCGGCATCAACACGCTGTGGCCGCTGTTCGGCATCGCCAACCAGATGCTGGCCGCGATCGCGCTGATGCTGGGCACCTGCGTGCTGTTCAAGATGAAGCGCGCGAAGTTCGCCTGGGTGACGGTGCTGCCGACCATCTGGCTGCTGATGTGCACGCTGACGGCCGGCTGGCAAAAGATTTTCGACGCCAATCCGAAGATCGGCTTCCTGGCGCACGCGACCAAGTACCAGGCCGCGCTGGACGAAGGCAAGCTGCTGGCGCCGGCCAAGTCGGTGGCGCAGATGCAGCAGGTGATCTTCAACGACTACCTGGACGCGTCGCTGGCGGGCTTCTTCGTGCTCGTCGTGCTGAGCGTGCTGGTGTTCGGCATCCGCACGGTGCTGGCGGCGCGCGCCAACGCGCAGCCGAGCGCCAAGGAAAGCCCGATGGTCCTTATGCCGACGGTGCAGTGATGCTGGGCGAGATCGCCAAGGCCGGCCGCTATCTCGGGCAGAGCATGCGCCTGATGATGGGCCTGCCGGACTACGACGCCTACGTCAGCCACCGCGAAGCCACCCATCCGGATGAGCCCGTCATGAGCTACGAGGAATTCTTCCGCGAACGCCAGGAAGCCCGCTACGGCGGCGCCGGCAAGCGCGGCGGCTGCTGCTAAACAAACCGACGGTGTCAGTGCCGACATTCGGACATTACGGAACTTCTTGCGCTCGTAAAAGTTCCGCTATGTCCGAATGTCGGCACTGACACCATTTTTTTTGAACTTTTTTCCAGGCGTCCTGTCTAACCTCCTTCAGCCGCATCGCCGGCAGGCAACGGGAGAGTCATGACACACGAATTTTCTTATCAGCAGGCGTTCGCGCGCAACATCGGCTGGGTCAGCCAGGCCGAACAATCGGTCCTGCGCGGCAAGCGCATCGCCATCGCCGGCATGGGCGGCGTCGGCGGGGTGCACCTGCTCACTCTCGCACGGCTCGGCGTCGGCGCCTTCCACATCGCCGACTTCGACACCTTCGACATCGCTAACTTCAACCGCCAGGTCGGCGCCACCATGTCCACGCTGGGCCAGCCCAAGGTCGACGTGCTGGGCGACATGGCGCGCGACATCAATCCGCAAATCCAGCTGACCCGCTTTCCCCAGGGCGTCGACAGCCACAACCTGGCCGCCTTTTTCGACGGTGTAGACTTGTATGTCGACGGCCTGGATTTCTTCGCCTTCGGCGCGCGGCAGGCGACCTTCGCCGCCTGCGCCCGGCTCGGTATCCCCGCCATCACCGCCGCGCCGCTGGGCATGGGCACGGCGGTGCTGAACTTCCTGCCGGGCCGGATGACGTTCGAGCAATACTTCGGCTGGGGCGACTTGGCCGACGACGAGAAGGCGCTGCGCTTCCTGGTCGGCCTGGCGCCGGCAGGCCTGCACGGCGGCTACCTGGTCGATCCGTCGAGCATCAACCTGAAGGAGCAGCGCGGGCCGTCCACCATCATGGGCTGCCAGCTGTGCGCCGGCGCCGCCGCCACCGAGGCGCTGAAGATCCTGCTCAACCGCGGCGAGATCCTGGCGGCGCCGCGCGGCTACCAGTTCGACGCGTATCGTAACAAGCTGGTGCGCACGTGGCGCCCCGGCGGCAACCGCCACCCGCTGCAACGGCTGGCGATGATGCTGGTGCGGCGGCGCCGGCCTGGAGGGCAGTGATGCGCAAGATGGAACAGCAACTGGACGCGACGCTGGAGCAGATCCTGGAACTGGCGCGCTGGGCCCCCAGCGGCGACAACACCCAGCCGTGGCGCTTTGAAGTGCTCGACGCGCGCCGGCTGGTGGTGCACGGCCACGACACGCGCGATCAGTGCGTCTACGACCTTGACGGCCATCCCAGCCAGATGTCGATCGGCGCGCTGCTCGAGACCATGGCCATCGCCGCCAGCACCTTCCAGCTGGAGCTGCGCGCCATGCGCCACCTGGAGTCGCCCGACCACCGCCCCACCATCAGCGTCGAGTTCGTTCCGGCGCCGGCGCTGGAGGCCGATCCGCTGGCGGACGCCATCCTGCCGCGCAGCGTGCAGCGCCGTCCGCTGAGCCGCCGCCCGCTGACGGCGGTGGAGAAGGCCGCGCTGGCGGCGGCGCTGCCGTCCGGCCATCGGGTGGTATGGCTGGAGGGGCCGCAGCGCGCGGCGGCGGCGCGGCTGATGTTCCGCAACGCCAAGCTGCGCCTGACCATGCCGGAGGCGCACCAGGTGCACGCCGCCATCATCGAATGGAACGCCCGCTACAGCGAGGACCGCATCCCCGAGCAGGCCCTGGGCGTCGACGCCATCACCGGCAAGCTGATGCGCTGGATCATGCGGGACTGGGGCCGCGTCAAGTTCTTCAACACCTGGCTGGCCGGCACCGTCGCGCCGCGATTACAGATGGACCTGCTGCCCGGCCTGGCCTGCGCCGCACATTTCGTGCTGACGGCGCCGCGCCCGCCGCAGCGCACCGACGACTACATCGCCGCCGGCCGCGCCATGCAGCGCTTCTGGCTGACGGCGACGGCGCAGGGCCTGCAGCTGCAGCCGGAGCTGACGCCGCTGATCTTCTCGCGCTACGTGCGCGAGGAGCGCGTGTTCTCCGCCACGCCCGGCATGCAGCAGCGCGCGGCGGAACTGGCGCGGCAAGGCGCCGAACTGGTCGGCCGCGATGCGTGGGAATCGGCCGTCTTCATGGGCCGCATCGGCGCCGGCGCCCCGGCCCGGGCGCGCTCGCTGCGGCGGCCGCTGCGCGAACTGCTGATCGCGCCGGGCGCCGACGGGAGCCGCTGATGCGCGCCATCAAGCCCGGCCAGGTGGCCGTCTTCATGAGCCTGCTGGTGCTGATCCTGCTGCTGGGCGTCGGCACCACCGCGCTGCTGTTCGGCGGCCTGCCGCTGGGCGACTTCCGCGGCGTGCTGCTGTCGCTGATCGGCGTGCTGCTGACCTATCTGTACGCCTTCCTGGTGTACCGCGTCTTCCTGTACGCCATGCCGCTGCGCGAGGGCGAGGTGGCGCAGAACTCGCGCCACGAGCTGGTCGCCAACGTCAACATCCTGTTCTACCTGCTGCTGTTCAATTCGCTGATCCGCACCCACTTCATCCCGGTGCCGCTGCTGCGCCTGGTCTACCTGGCGCTGGGCGCCGAACTGGGCGCCAACACCTACAGCGCCGGCGTGCTGCTCGACCCGCCGCTGACCCGCATCGGCAGCAACACCATCATCGGCCACGACGCCGTGATCTTCGCCCACGTCATCGAAGGCAGCAGGCTGGAGCTCAAGGCCGTCGTCATCGGCGACACCGTGACCATCGGCGCCACCGCCGTGGTGATGGCCGGGGTGCGCATCGGCGACCACGCCATCGTCTCGGCCGGCGCGGTGGTGACCAAGGACACGGTGATCGCGCCGGGCGAGATCTGGGGCGGCATCCCGGCGCGCCGGCTCAAGGCCGCGCCCGGCACGCAAGGCTGACGGAATTTTTTACAGCAGCCGCCTTGAGCCCCGGCCGCGCGCGCGCAAGTGCTTGATTTCACAAGGAAGGCCGGCACTGGCAAGGCTTTTGCTCTTGAGACGATACGAACCCGATCCCCGGATTCATCTCTTTCCAGGAGCCATACCATGAACCTTTTCAAACCCGCGCTGGCGACCGCCCTGCTCGCCGGGGCGCTGTCCGCGCCGCTGGCGATGGCGGCCCCCACGGTCGGCTTCGACCCGACCGGCACCGGCACCTACAGCGTCCAGTCCGACCTGTGGACCAACGTCACCAACACCGGCCTGGCCACCAACTTCATCCCCGGCCTGACCATCGGCCCCGGCGCCGGCGCGCCCTATCTGACCGAGCTGCGCTCGCAGATGGTGATCGGTAATATGACGAACAGCAACATCCCCGCCATCGTCACGCCGCCCGGCCTGAACGTCAACTTCGAGATCAGCAAGGTGGTCCGCTTCCAGGAGCTGGTCGATTCGCAAACGCCGACCACGGCGCACTTCACGCTGCCGCCGACGCAGTCGGCCGCGATGGACGTCGATCCGATCCGCGCCGGGGTGCAGAACATCGCCATCTACTTCGACGACATCACCGACGGCAGCGTGGCCGTGCCGGGCAACGGCCCCGGCACCGTGCGCTGCTACGGCGCCGGCTCGACCTCGACCGGCTGCGGCGGCCCCGGCGGCGACGGCGACGGCATCCTGATCCTGTCCGGCCACATCATCTTCAACGACGCCAGCTTCACGGCGACCGGCCCGGTCGGCACCGGCTCCTTCGACTCGCGCTTCATGATCGATTACGTCGATCCGGCCTACCTGGACATCGTCACCGGCTCGATCTTCGTCGACAAGCTGACCGGCACCACCAACGTGCCATCGTTCTTCACGCCGCAGGAAATGTGGGATGGCGCCACGCCGACCACCGTGCCGTTCCTGAAGGTCGACTCGTCGCAAAGCTTCGCCGCCGTTCCCGAGCCCGCCACGCTGGCCCTGGTGGGCCTGGGCTTTGCCGGCCTGGCGCTCGGTCGTCGTCGCAAAGCGCAGTTCTGAACCGCAGCAGCGGCACTTGACAGCGGACCCGGCGCAGCCAGCCCGGTCCGTTTTTTTTCGCCCGTCCCTAACGGAATTCTTTACACCAGCCCGCCCGCGCGCGCCGGAGGCGCGGCCAAGTGCTTGATTTCACAGGCATGGCCGAGTCTGGCAAGCGTCTTGCTCTTGCAAGGGAAGAGTCCGATTCCCGGACTCCACTCACTTGGGAGCCTCTCCATGAAACCTCGCATAGCCGCACTCGCCCCCGTCCTGCTCGCAGCAGCGCTGACAGCGTCGTCGCTCGCCGTCGCCGCACCCGTCATTGGCCTCGATCCCTCCGGCAACCACAACTACACCACCTACGCCGACCTGTGGACCAACATCACCGACACCGGCCTGGCCCGCGACTTCATCCCCGGCGCGACCGTCGGCGCCGGCGGCAACACCGCGCCCTACCTGACCGAGCTGCGCATGCAGACCCGGGTCGGCACCATGTCTAATAGCAACACTGGCAGCATGGTCACGCCGGCCGGCCTGAACACCAGCTTTGAAATCACCAAGGTCGTTCGCTTCCAGGAACTGGTCGACCAGCAAAGCGGCAACAGCGCCCACTTCACGCTGCCCGCCAGCCAAGCGGCCGCGATGGACGTCGACCCGCTCCGCGCCGGCGTGCAAAACATGGCGATCTTCCTGGACGACCTCGCCGACGGCAGCAACGCCATTCCGGGCACCGGCATTCCGGGCGACCCCGGCACCGTGCGCTGCTACGGCGCCGGCTCGTCCTCGGCCGGCTGCGGCGCCGGCCCCAATGGCGATGGCATCATGATCCTGTCCGGCCACCTGGTGTTCAACGACGCCAGCTTCACGGCAACGGGCCCGGTCGGCACCGGCTCCTTCGATTCGCGCTTCGTGATCGACTATGTCGATGCCGACTATCTGGACATCGTGCAAGGCTCGCTATTGCAAGACAAGTTCACCGGCACCACCAACGTGCCGTCGTTCTTCACACCGGCGCACATGTGGGACGGCGCGGTACCCAACACCGTACCCTTCCTGAAGGTCGATTCGTCGCAAAGCTGGATCGCGGCCGTGCCGGAACCGGCCACGCTGGCGCTGATGGGCCTGGGCTTGGCCGGCCTGGCGCTGAACCGCCGCCGCGACGCGCAAGCCTGAAACCCATCAGCGCGGCAGCAGCTGCGCCAGCAGGCCGGCCAGCCGCGCCCCGGCGTCGTAGCGCACGAACTGCTGCGCCACCCTGGCGGCCGCGTCGCGCGGGCCGGGCTGCTCCAGCAAGCGCAGCGCGGTGGCGCGCAACTCGCCCTCGTTCAAGCGGTCCGAGCGCAGCAGGGCGCCGGCGCCGGCGGCCAGCACGCCGTGCATGTTCAGGTACTGGTCCAGGTTGCCGGCGATACCCAGCACCGGCACCCCTGCCGCCAGCGCCTGCTGGCTGGTCGGACTGCCGCCGTTGCAGATCACCAGCCCGGCGCGCTGCGCCGCCAACATGCCGGGCAGATACACCGCCGCCCGCGCGTTCGCCGGCAACGGGCCGGGATCGCTATTGCCCGCGGTCGCCGCGATCACCGTGACCGGCAGCGGCGCCAGCGCCTGCAGCACCTTGGGCAGCAACGCGCCCTGGCCGGAACTGCCCAGCGTGACATAGACGATCTGGCGCGCCGCCGGCAGCGCGTCCCACCACGACGGCAGCGCGGTCGGCGGCGACCACACCACCGGCCCCAGATAGGAATGCGTGGCCGGCAGTGCGTGGGCGGGGAACATTTCCGGGATGTCGGCGTACAGCGTGTGGTCGGCGTCGGTGTAGACGCGGCGCAGGTCGCGACCCAGCGACGCCATGCCGTAGGCGCGCCGCACCCGGTTCAACGGTACGCTGTGCAGCGCGAAGGCCAGCGGCTGCACCAGCCGGAACAGGCTGTCGGCGAGCGGGATCGGCAGCACCCGCGCCAGGCCGATGGCCGGCACCGTGTAGCGCTGCGCGACGTAGGGACTCCAGTAAGCGTTGATCAGCCCGACATACGGCACGGCCGCCCGCCGCGCGCTGACCGACAGCGACAGCCGGAAATCGCCGATCACCAGGTCCGGCCGCACCGCCTGCAGCAGGCGCAGGTCGTCGAGCACGTATTGGTGCAGCGTGGCCGCGTCGTACACCGGCTTGCCCGCCGCCAGCGCCGCCAGGAAGCGCGCGCTGGCAATGCTGCTGATAGTCCAGCTGCTGACGTGGCTGCCCTTGAAAAACATTTCATAGCCGGGCGCGCAGGCGACGTGCACGTCGTAGCGCTGCCGGTCCAGCGTCTGCGCCAGCGCCAGCGGACGGCCGACATGCGCCAGGGTCACCGCCTCGGCCACGAACAAGATTTTTTTGCGTTCCATCCCTCCAGCTTGCGACCCGCAAGCCAGTGCGGTTTGAGCTGGCGCAAACGTGCGCCGTTAGACGCAGATCAATGACTGTAGGACACGAACCATATATTTTTCTTATTGGCATTTACTGATCAGCTTGCCGCACAGGTCGCGCCGACGCTTTCGGCGCCCACCGTATGCAACCGCTAACGCCATGTTCAACTTTGAACGATCCGGCCTGAGTCAGAAACTGACTATCCTCTCCGCGATGTCGACCGGCGGCGCGCTGCTGCTGGTGTTCGTCGCGTTCACCGCCACGTCCGTGCTCAGCCACACCGACGACGCGCGCAAGCAGCTGTCCTCGCTGGCCGGCGTGATCGGCAACAGCAGCAGGACGGCGCTGCTGTACGCCGACCGCAAGCAAGCCGAGCAGATGCTGGCCACGCTGGCCGTCGAGGACGACATCCTGCAGGCGGCGCTGTACGGCAGCGACGGCAGGCTGCTGGCGCGCTACGTCGCCGCCGCCCTGGCTCCGGGCCGGGCGGCGCCGGCGACGCTCGACACCGGCGGGGTCGACCTGCGCAGCGAGCGCAGCGGCCCGCCGTGGGCGCCGGCGCTGCGCGTGTACCGCGCGGTGCACACGGGCGCGGCGGCGGACGGCGAGCTGGCCGGCGTGGTCATGGTCGAAAGCGCGCAGCTGCGCATCTGGCTCGACATCCTGAAGAACCTGGGCGCGGCCGCCGTGGCCGCCGTGCTGGCCTTCATGACGGCGCTGCTGACGGCGGCCCGCTTCAAGGTCAGCATCGCCGAGCCGGTCGGCCAGCTGATCGCGGCGGCGCAGCAGGTCAGTTGCGGCCTGGCCACGCCGCGCATCGCGCACCAGCGCAGCGACGAGCTGGGCGCGCTGATCGACAGCTTCAACGACATGCTGGCGCAGGTCGAGGGCCGCGACGCCGCGCTGGCGCAATACCGCGACCAGCTCGAGCGCCAGGTCGGCGTGCGCACCGAGCAGCTGGAAAAGGCCAAGAACGCGGCCGAGGCGGCCAGCCAGGCCAAGAGCGCCTTCCTCGCCACCATGAGCCACGAAATCCGCACCCCGATGAACGGCGTGCTGGGCATGACCGAGCTGCTGCTGGCGACCCGGCTGTCGGAGCAGCAGCGCCACTACACCAGCATGGTCAAGCGCTCCGGCGAGCACCTGCTGGTGATCATCAACGACATCCTCGACTTTTCCAAGATCGAGGCCGGCAAGCTGACGGTGGAGTACATCCACTTCAACTTCCGCGACCTGCTCGACGACATCGACAACGTGTTCTCGCCGCAGGCGCAGGCCAAGGGCATCCGGCTCGAACTGGCGATCGCCAACGACATCCCGGTCGCCATCTGCGGCGACCCCAACCGGCTGCGCCAGGTTCTCTTCAATCTGCTCGGCAACGCCATCAAGTTCACCGAGAGCGGCAAAATCACCGTCAAGGTGACGGTGGCGCGCGAGGACGCGCAAGCGGTCGGCCTGCGCTTCGAGGTGCACGACACCGGCATCGGCGTCTCCAGCGAAGCGCGGGCGCGCATCTTCGATTCGTTCTCGCAGGCGGACGGCTCGACCACGCGCAAGCACGGCGGCACCGGGCTCGGCCTGGCGATCTCAAAACAACTGGTGGAGCTGATGGGCGGCACGATAGGGGTGGACCATGCGCTAACTCAAGGGTCGATATTTTGGTTTGCCGTAAATTTCGATAAACGCCGCGTCGATAGCGACGATCCATCCACCGCCACCGAAGGAATCCGCGCCTTGATTGTCGATGAAAATCCCGCCAGCCGCACCGCGCTGGCGCGGCAGCTGGCGGCCTGGCACATCGCCAGCGACCACGCCGCCGCCACCGATGCCCTGCCGCAACTGCGGCGGGCGGCGGCGGACGGCCGCCCCTACGACGTGGTGCTGCTCGACATGGAACTGCCGCGCACCAGCGGCCTGGCGCTGGCGGCGGCGATCCGCGCCGAGCCGGCGCTGGCGGCGTCGCGGCTGCTGTTGCTCAGCAGCGAGCGCCTGGCCGCCGACGGCGTGCAGCGGCGCGAGGCCGGCGTCGCGTTCCAGCTGATCAAGCCGCCGCGCGCCTGCGACCTGTACGACGCCATCGTCGCCCCGGCCCGCGATGCGCCCCGGCCGCCGCCCGCCGAGCCGGCCTCCGCCCCCGCCGCGCCGCCGCTGACCGCGCTCAGCGCCAGCCCGGCGCCGGCGCCGTCTTCCGCACGCGGCCGCCGCCGCCGCAAGGTGCTGCTGGCCGAGGACAACCCGGTCAACGTCGAGGTGGCCAGCGCCATGCTGGAAGGGCTGGGCCTGGACGTCAGCCGCGCCTGCAACGGCGCCGAGGCGCTGCAGTCGGTGCGCGCCGGCGACTTCGACCTGATCCTGATGGATTGCCAGATGCCGGTGATGGATGGCTTCGCGGCCACGGCGGAGATCCGCCGCCACCAGCTGCAGCGCGGGCGCGGCGGCAACCTGCCGATCATCGCCATCACCGCCAACGCGCTGCAGGGCGACCGCGAATCCTGCCTGGCCGCCGGCATGGACGACTACCTCAGCAAGCCGTTCACGCAGCAAGCGCTGGGGCAGACCATCGCCCGCTGGATCAGCCTGCCGCGCATGGCGGCGCCGCAGGACGCGCCCGAGCCGCCGGCGCCGCCGGCCGTCGCGGCCGACCAGCAGATCAACCGCCAGGCCCTCAACAACATCCGCGCCCTCAGCCCCGGCAACGGCGACGCGCTGCTGGAGCGGGTGCTGCAAGCCTATCTCGACGACACCCCGACCCAGCTGCGCAGCATCGGCCAGGCGATCGCCCGCGGCGACGCCGTGCAGCTGCGCAAATCGGCGCACAGCCTCAAGTCCAGCAGCGCCAACGTCGGCGCCGAGGCGCTGGCGCAGCGCTGCAAGGAACTCGAGCAGCTGGGCCGCAATGACACCACCGCCGGCGCCGCCGTCCTGCTGGCCGAGATGGAACGATCTTTCCAGGCCGCGCGGCAGGCGTTGGGAGCAATACTGGAAAAGGAAATCTGACATGGCCCTCCCCACTTCCCACAAGCGCGGCCTGGTGCTGGTCGCCGACGACGATCCGATGATGCGGCTGCTGATGCTGCAGATGCTGGCGCAGGTCGGCCTCGACGCGGTCGAGGCCGAGGACGGCCTCCAGGCCGTGGCCTGCTACCAGCGCACGGCGCCGGACCTGGTGCTGCTCGACGTCGAGATGCCCGGCCTGGACGGCTTCGCCGTGTGCCGCGCGATCCGCCGGCTGGAGTCGCACTCGACCGTGCCCATCATCATGGTCACCGGCGGCGACGAGCTCGAATCGGTGACGCAAGCCTACGAGGCCGGCGCCACCGATTTCGTCTCCAAGCCGATCAACTGGCCCATCCTCGGCCACCGGGTGCTGTACGTGCTGCGCGCCAGCGACGCCATCACCCGCCTGCGCATCGCCGACGCCCAGCACCGCGCGGTGCTGGCCGCCATCCCCGACACCTTCTTCCGCATGAACAAGGACGGCTACTACCTCGACTACGAGCAGGGCCACGAGGCCAGCGACGTGTTCTCCAGCGAGCGCTGCGTCGGCCGCCACCTGAGCCAGGTGCTGCCGCCCGACATCGCCCGCCACATGCTGGAGCAGGTGCACACCGTGCTCGACACCCAGCACATCCGTTCGCTCGACTACGAACTGCCGGTGGCCGGCGCGGCCCCGCGCGTGCGCCAGGGCGAGCACGCGACGCCGCAGCAGCATCAGCCGCAGGCGGTCCGGCATTTCGAGGCGCGGCTGGTGGCCACCGGCGCCGACGAGGTGCTGGGCCTGGTGCGCGACATCAGCGAGCGCAAGCGCAGCGAAGAACAGATCCGCCGCCTCGCCTATTGCGACAGCCTGACCGGCATCCCCAACCGCCAGGCCTTCCTGGAGACGCTGGAGGCCGAGCTGGCGCGCTCGCGCAAGGCCAACAAGAAATTCGCCGTCCTGTTCATGGACCTGGACGCCTTCAAGCGCATCAACGACACGCTGGGCCACGACGTCGGCGACCACCTGCTGCAAGCCGTCTCGGAGCGGCTGCGCGACACCACGCGGCCCAGCGACCTGGTCTCGCGCACCGAGCTTGGCGGCAACAACCTGGCGCGGCTCGGCGGCGACGAATTCACCATCCTGATCCCCGACCTGGAGCGGGTGGAAAACGCGCTCAACGTCGCCCACCGCGTCAAGGAGGCGATGCGCCGGCCCTTCCTGCTGGACGCGCACGAAATCTTCGTCACCGCCAGCATCGGCATCTCGCTGTACCCGGAGGACGGCGAGGATTGCAACTCGCTGCTCAAGTACGCCGACACCGCCATGTACCACGCCAAGAACTGCGGCAAGAACAACGCCAAGCTGTACAGCTCGTCGCTGACGATGCAGATCATGAGCCACGTCAAGCTGGAGGTGGGCCTGCGCAAGGCGCTGCAGAACGACGAGCTGTACCTGCTGTACCAGCCGCAGATCAATGTCGCCAGTGCGCAGATCGTCGGCGTCGAGGCGCTGGTGCGCTGGCGCCATCCGGAGCGCGGCGTGATCTCGCCGACCGAGTTCATCCCGCTGGCCGAGGAAACCGGCCTGATCGTGCCGATCGGGGAATGGGTGCTGCGCACGGCCTGCCGCCAGGCGATGGCCTGGCAGACCATCGGCAAGCGGCCGGTGCGGGTGGCCGTCAATCTGTCGGCCAAGCAGTTCAAGGACGAGAACCTGACGCAGATCGTGCTGTCGACGCTGCACGACACCGGCCTGCCGGCCGAGCTGCTGGAACTGGAACTGACCGAAGGCACGCTGATGGACGACGCCCGCGCCACCATGGTGACGCTGGAGCAATTGCGCGGCATCGGCGTGTACCTGTCGATCGACGACTTCGGCACCGGCTACTCGTCGATGAACTACCTCAAGCGTTTCGACGTGCGCGCGCTGAAGATCGACAAGAGCTTCATCAGCGGCCTGCCGCTCGATTCCGAGAACGCCGCGATCACCCGCGCCATCATCGCCATGGCGCACGGCCTGAAGATGGCGGTGGTGGCCGAAGGCGTCGAGACCGACGCCCAGCTGGTGCTGCTGGAGGAATACGGCTGCGACATGGTGCAGGGATACTACCTCGGCCATCCCTCCCCGCCGGAAGCGATCAACCTGATGCTGGCCAACCAATGCGCACTGGATGAACCGACCATCTGAGCATGATCAACATCACCAGGCGCGCGTGGCGGCACATCCTGCAGCACCATACCGATGCGCAATCTTCCAGACACCGAAAAAAGAGTAAGTTCTACGCTACGGAAGATCTGATCAAATTGATCGCGCAAGCCGAACAGCATACGCCACTGCGCCTGTCGAACGGCAATTTGGAACGTGTTTTCGAGGCCGACCACCCGGTTGGAACTGAACGCAAATCCGGAAATCCCACATTGTTCGTCACCGTCGTCACGCAGCCCAACGACGATCTGGTAACGATGTTCCCAGGACACCGAAGAAGGAAATAACATGGCCCTTGATTTCGCGATACTGTCGGAAAGTGGTGAGCCAGCCGAATCCGTTTCGCTAGAACCCGATCCGCACCACGAAATGATGATGCTTGCAAAGGAATTGAAGCTACAAAAGCTCTTGAGCTTTTCCGACTACTACGCCGATGTGGATCTCTCTGCCGCCAAACTACCGGCCCTGGCGCAGGAAATTTCTAAACTGGAGAGGATCGTGCCGCCGGAATTACGGGAGTTTACGGCCGAGCTCAAGAAGCTGGTCGGATTGGCTATCGCCAAAGGCAAACCTATCTCCGCCATCCCGGACTGACGCTACAACACCCCATCCTGTTTCATGGCGGCGATGTCCTCGGCGCTGTAGCCCAGCGCTTGCAGCACTTCGTCGTTGTGCTGCCCCAGCGTCGGGCCCAGCCAGTTGGTGTGGCCCGGCGTGGCCGACAGCTTGGGCGAGATCGCCGGCAGCTTGACCGGCGTGCCGTCGGCGAAGTGGTGCTGCTCGAACATGCCGCGCGCCAGGAACTGTGGATCGGCCATCATGTCCCGCACCGAATAGATCTTGCCGGCCGGGACGTCGGCCGCCTTCAGCACCTGCAGCGCGCCGTCGATGTCCTGGGTAGCGCACCAGGCCTGGATCGCGTCGTCGATCTCCTGGGTGCGCTTGACGCGGCCGTCGTTGCGCTCCAGCTCCGGGTCGCCGGCCAGGTCGATGCGGCCCATCGCCAGCATCAGCCGCTTGAAGATGGCGTCGCCGTTACCGGCGATGACGATGTTCTCGCCGTCGCGCGTGGTGTAAGTGTTGGACGGCACGATGCCCGGCAACGCGCCGCCGGTGCGTTCGCGCACCACGCCGGCGTGGTCGAATTCCGGCACCAGCGATTCCATCAGGTTGAACACCGATTCGTACAGCGCGACGTCGACCATCTGGCCCTCGCCCTTGAGCCGGCCGCCGGTGGCGTCGCGGTGGCGCAGCGCCATCATCGCCCCGATCACGCCGTGCAGCGCCGCGACCGAATCGCCGATCGAGACGCCGACGCGCACCGGCGGCCGGTCGGCGTGGCCGGACACGTAGCGCAAGCCGCCCATCGATTCGCCGATGGCGCCGAAGCCGGGCAAATCCTTCATCGGCCCGGTCTGGCCGAAGCCCGACAGGCGCACCATGATGGTGGCCGGATTGAGCGCCTTCAACTGCTCGTAGCCGATGTCCCATTTCTCCAGCACGCCGGGGCGGTAGTTCTCGACGATGATGTCGGCCTCCAGCGCCAGCCGGCGCGCGATGGCGCGGCCGCGCGCGTGCTTCAGGTTCAAGGTCAGCGATTTCTTGTTGCGCGACTGCACCGACCACCACAGCGAAGTGCCGTCCTTCAGCACCCGCCAGGTGCGGATCGGATCGCCGCCGTCGGGCGACTCGACCTTGATCACCTCGGCGCCGAACTCGGCCAGCATGCGCGCACAAAAAGGGCCCGCGATCAGCGTGCCCAGTTCCAGTACCTTGATGCCGGCCAAGGGGCCGGAAGTGTTCTTGCTCACGTCGATCTCCGGTCCAGCATGGCGCGGGCGATGGTGCCGGCGTCCACGTATTCGAGCTCGCCGCCGACCGGCACGCCGCGCGCCAGACGGCTCACGCGCAGGCCGCGCGCCTTGAGCAGCTCGCTGATATAGTGCGCGGTCGCCTCGCCCTCGTTGGTGAAGTTGGTGGCCAGCACCACCTCATCGACCAGGCCGTCGGCGGCGCGCGCCACCAGCTTTTCCAGATGAATGTCTTTCGGGCCGATGCCGTCCAGCGGCGACAACCGGCCCATCAGCACGAAGTACAAGCCCTTGTAGGTCAGGGTCTGCTCGATCATCAGCTGATCGGCGGGCGTCTCCACCACGCACAGCAGGCGGCGGTCGCGCTGCTCGTCGGTGCAGGTGTCGCAGACGTCTTCCTCGGTGAAGGTATTGCACATGGCGCAGTGATGCACCGCGCTGACCGCCTGGTGCAGCGCGCGCGACAACATGTCCGCGCCTTCGCGGTCATGCTGCAGCAAGTGAAACGCCATCCGTTGCGCCGACTTGGGGCCGACGCCGGGCAGGCGGCGCAAGGCCTCCGTCAGAAACTCCAGCGATTTGGACATGAGGGGCCCGGGCGGTCCTTAGAATGGCATCTTGAAGCCGGCCGGCAGATTCATGCCGGAGGTCAGGCCGCCCAGCTTCTCGGCGGAGGTGGCCTCGGCCTTGCGCACGGCGTCGTTGAAGGCGGCGGCGACCAGGTCTTCCAGCATGTCCTTGTCGTCGGCCAGCAGCGACGGGTCGATCGAGACGCGCTTGACGTCGTTCTTGCAGGTCATCACAACCTTCACCAGGCCGGCACCGGACTGGCCTTCGACTTCGATCAGGGCCAGCGCTTCCTGCGCCTTCTTCATATTGTCTTGCATTGCCTGGGCTTGTTTCATCAGGCCGGCCAGTTGGTTCTTCATCATGATGGAGTTCTCCGTGTTTGTAGGTTAAAGATTGTGATCAGGCCGCAGCGGCTTGCGCCGGCGGCACGATGGAGCCCGGCACCACCCAGGCGTCGAGCTCGCGGATCATGCTGTTCACAAAGGGGTCGTTGGCGATGGTGTCCTCGGCGGCGCGCTGGCAGGCGGCGCGGTGCGCGGCCGCCTCGGCGCTGGCGGTGTACCAGACGGCGCCCAGTTCGGTCTCGACGCGCACCGGGCGGCCAAAGCGTTCGTTCAGCGCCAGCGTCAGTTTCTCGACGTTGCCCGCCGTGCGCCAGGTTTCGATCGGCACGCGCAGCGAAAACAGCACGGCGTTGCCGTCGACGCTGCAGCTGACCAGTTCGGCCTGCATCGCCAGTTGCTGCGCCACGCCGCGCAGCGGCAAAGCGGCGGCGACCGCCGGCCAGTTGCCGTCCCAGTTCAGCTCGGGGACCGGGGTGATGACGTAGGCATGCGGCGCCTTGGCCGACGCCGCCGGCGCGCGGGCCGGGGCGACAAAGGCAGGCGCCTCGCCGCCGGCCTCGTAGCCGCCCTGCGCCGCGGCCGGAGACGAGGCCGGCGCCACCGCGCTGTCGTCGGAAAATTCGGTGACCCAGGGCGGCAGGTCGTCTTCATCGGTGGCCTGCTGCCGTGCGGGCCGTGCGGCCGGCGCGGCGTATTGCGGCGCGGCGGCTGGCGCCATCGCTTGCGTCGCGGGCTGCGCGGCTTGACGGACCGGCGCGTCCAGAACGGCTGCCTGCGCATCGCCGCCCATGGTCGCCGCCGGCGGCATGTCTTCCCACGGCGCAGGCGCGCGCTGCGCGGCGGCAGCCGGCGGCGTGTACGCTGCGGACGGCGCCGGCGGGCGCTGCGCCGGCGCGGATGGCGACGACGCAAACGCCGACGGCTGTGCCGGCGACGGCGACGCAAACGTGGACGGCTGCGCCGGTGCGGATGGCGACGCCGCCGGTTGCGCCGCCGCGGCTGGCGCATCCGGCGCGCCGGCGTTTTCCCTGGCGGCAGCGGCGGCGCGGGAGGCGCCCGGCTTCGACGCTGCGCGCGCAGCTTCCAAGGCGGCATTGATGGCCGCGCGGGCTGGGCTGATCGGTCCCGACGGCGCGGCCGGCGCAGCCGCTGCGGGGGCGGCAACCGGCGCTGGGGCCGGCGTCGGCGCGGCGGCTGGCGCGCCCCATGCGGCGGGCGCGGGTGCCGGCGCTTCGGCGCGCGCCATCGCGGCGGCGGCGCCGGCGACCACGGCCGGCGGCGTCACGCTGGCGTGATGCGCTTGCACATGGGCCGCCGCCCGCGCCGGCGGCGCGGAGGCGGCGCGCACGGCGGCCACCGCCGCCTGGCGCGACATCGCCGGCGCGGCGGCCGGTTGTCCTTCGGCCCCGCCTACGCCGGGCCGAAAGGCCAGCATGCGCAGCAAGGTCATCGAGAAGCCCGCATACTCATCCGGCGCCAGGCCCAGTTCATTGCGGCCATGCACCGCGATCTGATAATACAGCTGCACCTCTTCCGCATCGAACGCCCCGGCCAGTCGCACGATATCGGCGTACTCCGGCAAATCGTCCGGCAGCGCGGCGGGCACGGTCTGCGCCAGCGCGATCCGGTGCAGCAAGGTGCCCAGATCCTGCAAGGCGCCGTTGTAGGACAGGCTGCGCGTGGCCATCTCATCGGCCACGGCGAGCAGATCGGCGCCATCCTGCGCCGCCAGCGCGTCGAGCAGGCGAATCAGATACGACTGGTCCAGCGCACCCAGCATGCCCTGCACCGCATCCAGCGTCACCTCGCCGGCGGCGTAGGCGATCGCCTGGTCGGTCAGCGACAGCGCATCGCGCATCGAACCGTGGGCGCCGGCCGCCAGCAGGCGCAAGGCCGGCTGCTCGAAGCTGACGCCTTCCTGCCCCAGAATGTTTTCCAGATGCCCGATGATGTGACCCGGCGGCATCTGCTTCAGATTGAATTGCAGGCAGCGCGACAGCACCGTCACCGGAATCTTCTGCGGATCGGTGGTGGCCAAAATGAACTTGACGTGTTCCGGCGGTTCCTCCAGCGTCTTCAGCATCGAGTTGAAGGCGTGGTTGGTCAGCATGTGCACCTCGTCGATCATATAGACCTTGAAGCGAGCATTGCTCGGCGCGTACACCGCCTGCTCCAGCAACTGCGCCATCTCGTCGACGCCGCGATTGGACGCCGCATCCATCTCGATGTAATCGACAAAGCGGCCCGCGTCGATCGCGGTGCACGCATCGCACACGCCGCACGGCGTGGCCGTGATGCCGCCGGTGCCGTCCGGGCCGATGCAATTGAGCGACTTGGCCAGAATGCGCGACAAGGTGGTCTTGCCGACCCCGCGCGTGCCGGTGAACAGATAGGCGTGATGCAGGCGGCCACTGTGCAGGGCGTGCGTCAGGGCGCGCACGACGTGCTCCTGGCCGACGAGCGTCTCGAAGTTCTTGGGGCGGTATTTACGGGCGAGGACTTGATAGGACATGCTGGGATTTTACCGTAGATAGCGGGTGCCAAAGCGGCAATTGTAACAAGTCGGACCGGGATTAGGTAAGTGCGCCATCGTGCCTTACAATTTGTTTTTCTTTTAACATGTCAAAAATGAAAAAACTTACCCTGCTGCCTATCTTGCTGCTCTCCCTCACCGCCCACGCCGACGAACGCGAATGGGTGCCATATAAGAAGCTGGTCGAAGACCTGCGCATCGACAAGTTCTACGCGCTGCCCGCCGCCGAGCGCGACAAGGTCAACCTGTTCATCACCGTCAAGCCTAAGAACAAGAACTACAAGCCTTCCGACGTGGTGCTGACCGTGGTGCACGGCGCCGAGCGCCAGCCCTTGCCGCCGCTGTCGCCGGACTTTCGCATGCCGTTGACGCCGAATCCGAAATGGATGACCGACGACACCAAGATCATGACCAGCCTGCCGAAAGAAGAGAAATCGGCCATCGGCTATGACGCCCTCACCCCGCTGCCCGATGGCCTGCAATGGAACTACGCGCCGGTGATGGGCAGCGTCGGCCAGATGAATCAGGCGATCAAGAAGATGGCCGGCGCGCTGAGCATGTTCGCGCCGTCGGTCAAGGTGGTGGTGTTCAAGTTCGGCAAGCCGGCGCAGCTGAAGGTCGGCGCCACGGCCTACAACACCGATGCGAAGCACCAGATCAGGCTCAAGCCGGACACGGCGCTGATGATGGAGAATCCGCTGATGGTGGCCAGCGAGCGGCCGTTCGAGGCCGAGCTCGATAGCGAGTAATGAAAGAAAATGCGCATAAAAAAAGCTGCCGATGGCAGCTTTTCTATTTTCCCGAAGGAGGCGAGCCTGATCTGCGGCACTTATGGTTAATAGCCGTGGCTGCTTCGTTCCCGACCTGACCAGGTTAGCCATGCCACAATGCGCAGGGGCCCGCCGAGGGTGATTATACCCTACAGCCCCAGCTCCTGCCAAATTTGATCCACCCGTGCTTTCACTTCCGGCGTCATGCTGATCGTCGTGCCCCATTCGCGCGTGGTTTCGCCCGGCCACTTGTTGGTGGCGTCGATGCCCATCTTGCTGCCCAGGCCGCTCACCGGCGAGGCGAAGTCCAGGTAATCGATCGGCGTGTTGTCGACCAGCGTGGTGTCGCGGGTCGGATCGACGCGGGTGGTGATCGCCCAGATGACCTCGTTCCAGTCGCGGATGTTGACGTCCTCATCCACCACCACGATGAACTTGGTGTACATGAACTGGCGCAGGAAACTCCACACGCCGAACATCACGCGCTTGGCGTGGCCCGCGTACTGCTTCTTGATCTGCACCACCGCCATGCGGTAGCTGCAGCCTTCGGCCGGCAGGTGGAAGTCGGTGATCTCGGTGAACTGCTTTTGCAGCAGCGGGATGAAGACCTCGTTCAACGCCAGCCCCAGCACGGCCGGCTCGTCCGGCGGCTTGCCGGTGTAGGTCGAGTGGTAGATCGGATCGCGGCGCATGGTGATGCGGTCGATGGTGAACACCGGGAACGAGTCCTGCTCATTATAGTAGCCGGTGTGATCGCCGTACGGGCCCTCCAGCGCATGCTCATAACCGGACGGGTGATTCTGGTCCGGATAGATATGCCCTTCCAGCACGATCTCGGCCGACGCCGGCACGCGCAACTCGCTGCCGATCGCCTTGACCAGCTCGGTGCGGCTGCCGCGCAGCAGGCCGGCGAACTGGTATTCGGACAGGCTGTCCGGCACCGGCGTGACCGCGCCTAATATAGTAGCGGGATCGGCGCCCAGCGCGACGCACACCGGATACGGCTTGCCCTTGCTCTGTATGGCGTGCTCGCGGAAATCGAGCGCGCCGCCGCGATGCGCCAGCCAGCGCATGATGACCTTGTTCGGACCCAGCACCTGCTGGCGGTAGATGCCCAGATTCTGCCGCTTCTTGTTCGGCCCCTTGGTGATCACCAGGCCCCAGGTGATCAGCGGCGCGATATCGCCCGGCCAGCAATGCTGGATCGGCAATTTCGCCAAATCGACATCGGCGCCTTCCCACACGATGTCGTGGCACGGCGCGCCGCGCAATTCCTTCGGCGCCATGTCCCACACCGCCTTGACCAGCGAGCCCAGGCCCATCAGATCCTTGAAATCCTTCGGCGGCTCCGGCTCCTTCAAGCGCGACAGCACATGGCCGATCTTGCGCAGTTCGCTGACGTCGTTGGCGCCCATGCCCAGCGCCACACGGCGGCCGGTGCCGAACAGATTGGCCAGCACCGGCATGCTGTGCCCGGTCGGATGCTTGAACAACAAAGCCGGTCCGCCGGCGCGCAAAGTGCGGTCGCAGACCTCGGTCATCTCTAAATGCGGCGAAACAGGGGTCAAAATGTCTTTTATTTCGCCCATTCGTTGCAGTTGAGAAATAAAATCTCGCAGATCAGAATATTTCATCGTTTTTTAATTTTTTCTTACATTAAAGCGCACTGTTTAAAAATACAGGTCAAGTAGTTGATTTTATTGGTTTTCCAGCGAACACAAGCAAAAAAGCTAGACTTAAAAGTTATAGCTTTCATTCGCGTTAGTATTGACTTGATATAAAACGGCTTCTACAATTTGCCCTACTTGAAGAGGACACGGTCTCAGGACCTTATGCACAGCGCATAAAGTTGTTGCTCAACATTCACGGAGTCGGGGCTCCACATGACATTTTAAGGAGTGTTTTCAAAAGGCGTCTGCCTTACCCCCGAAAGAAGTTGTATTGCGACTGTATCGAATACCTCAGGGAAAGATCAGCTTTAGCAAGCAATGACGGCGTCCAACGCGCGCTCCCAGCGGCGACGGACGATGATATTTCTGATGCACGGCATTAGCACCCGGTTAGCTGCGTTGAACGCTGGCGGGGATCCGCTTTTACGGTCATTTCAGGGGAACTCTATGATTAATCGCTTCACCGGTGCAACGATGGTTGCCCGCACCATGGCTCGCCAGCCAGCCGCGTGGTTCTCCACGACGCGCGTTTCGGCAAAGGGTGTGTTGACCACCGCCCAGCACACCTTGACCATTCTGGGTGTGACCGCTTTAGTCCTCATGGCAGTAATGTTTGTCCGTCCGGATCTGGCCAAAGCCCTGAGCGACAGCCTGAACCCGGCGCCTGAGCTGGAAACCATCGCTGTCGCGGCGCCGCCGCTGTCGGCGCTGATGGAAGTGCCAGCCGGCAGTCCCACCGCCAGCACCGCCCCGCTGACCGCGGAAGAAAAAGCCCTGCTGGGCACGCAGAAGCAGCAGCAATGGGTCACCTCGTGGCTGTCCAAGCGTTACCGCGTCGCCGGCGACGCCGCCAACATGCTGGTGTCCACCGCCTACCTGACGGCGCGTGAAATCAAGCTCGACCCGCTGCTGATCCTGGCGGTGATGTCGATCGAATCCGGCCTGAACCCGTTCGCGGAAAGCCCGGTCGGCGCGCAAGGCCTGATGCAGGTGATGTCGAAAGTGCACCACGAAAAATTCCAGGAAATGGGCGGCTTGCAAGCGGCGCTCAATCCCGTGGCGAATATCCGCGTCGGCTCGCTGATCCTGAAGGATTACGTGACCCGCGGCGGCTCCGTCGAAGCCGGCCTGAAGATCTACGTCGGCGCCGCAGCGTTCGAGCACGACGACGGCTATGGCTCGAAAGTGCTGGCCGAGTACAACCGCCTGAAGCAGGTTTCTGCGGGCAAGAAGGTGCCGACCATCACGCCGATGATCGCCGCCGCCCCTGCCAAGCCGGCAGCGCCGGTCGCCGTGGCCGAGAAGTCGGTCAGCGGCACGCAAATCGCCGGCCTCTAATAATAGAGCGCAGCAACGAAAGCCACCTCATGAGGTGGCTTTTTGTACGTCTATACGTTACAGGCAGGTGCGGACCGAGGTCCTTCCGGTATCACGGAACGGATCGCGCCCGCCGGCGAAAGTATTCGGTTCCTTGTAGATGCAGGCGACGCTGCCGTCCGGCATGCGCCACTTGGTGACGCGCGAACCGTCGGGCATCACCAGCTCGCCGATCGCGCCGCCGCTGCCCACGTGGGCACTGTCGATGGCGGCCGCCAGCGGCGTGGCGTCGTTGACGATCCTGCGGTCGCGCTGCGTGAAGGCTTCCTTGCGCACCTGCTTGTCTGCGGCGAAGGCGCTTTTCAAGGCCCGCTGCCTGAGGTTATCCTCCGGCCTGGCCGGCGCCGCGAACGGATCGGGCGGCGGCGCCGTTTGCGTGATGGCCTGCGGCGGCGCTACGGCCTCCGCCGGCGGCGATAGCGGCATCGGCGCCGCCGCTTTCGCCGCGCTTGGCGGCTGCGATGGCGTTCGGACGCGCGCCGGCGGCTTCGGCGCCATGTTCGGCGGTTGCAGCGGCGGCCGCCGCATCGGCGCGAAAAGATAGGTGATCGGCGCGCGGAGCGCCATGGAAGCCGCCAGCGGCCGCTCAGGCGGCCGCCAGCACAGAAATGCCAGGATATGCGCGCCGCCGACCAGCGCCAGCCAGCCGCGCCGTCGCCAGGCCTGCGGGCCGGATGCTCGGGTCAGTTCGATGATATCGCCTCGGAAATCGCGTAAAGCGTCCGATACTGCGGCGCACCGCCCCACCCGTCAAAGCAAATATAAAAAAAGCCACCGCAAGATACCTTGGGTGGCTTCTGGCGATACCGCGCGGGCAGATCAGCGCTTCTTGTCGGCCGCGACTTCGTCCGGACGCAGCTTGGCGGCCAGCTTGTCGAGCACGCCGTTGACGTACTTGTGGCCGTCGATACCGCCGAACGACTTGGTCAGCTCCACCGCTTCGTTGATGACGACGCGGTAAGGGATTTCCATATTGTTCTTCAGTTCGTACGCGCCGATCAGCAGCACGGCGTGTTCCACCGGCGACAGCTCGGCGATGCCGCGGTCGACCAGCGGCGCGAAGCTCTCGCGCAGCTCGACCGACGAACCGATGGCGCCATTGAGCAGCACCGTGAAGTGCTCGGCGTCGGCCTTGTCGAAACCGTGGGCGGCGCGGATGTGGTTGACCACCTTGGAGGCGGGCTCGTTATTCAGCAGCCACTGGTACAGCCCCTGCAGCGCGAACTCGCGCGCGCGGTGACGCGGCGTGCGGTTCTTGCTGGGGTTGGCGTGCAAATTCTTTTCAGTCATGGGGTACACCTTTTCTTCTTAATTACTCGTCGTCGCCTTGATCCTGGTTCAGCTCTTCCAGGGCGATGGTCAGATTGGCCATCTCCACCGCGACGCGCGCCGCATCGGCGCCCTTGATGGCCATGCGCACTTCCGCTTGCTCATCGTTCTCGGTGGTCAGGATCGCGTTGGCGATCGGGATGCCGTAGTCGAGGCCGATGCGGGTGATGCCCGCGCCCGACTCGTTCGACACCAGCTCGAAGTGGTAAGTCTCGCCGCGGATCACCGCGCCCAGCGCGATCAGCGCGTCGAACTGCTGCGACTCGGCCATCTTCTGCAGCACCAGCGGCACTTCCAGCGCGCCCGGCACGGCCACGTGCAGCACGTCCTCGTCGGCCACGCCCAGGTGTTTCAGTTCGGCCAGGCAGGCCGACAGCAGGCCGTGGCAGATGTCTTCGTTGAAGCGGGCTTGCACGATGCCGATGCGCAGATCTTCACCGGACAGGTTGGTTTCGTAGCTTCCTACGGTCATGGGGTGCCTCTTTATATGTTGGTTGAATTAGTTAGGTTTGGCGACGTAGCCAGTGACTTCGAGATTGAAGCCGGTCATCGATGGCATTTTGCGCGGGCTGGCCAGCAGCTGCATCTTGCAGACGCCGACTTCGCGCAGGATTTGCGCGCCGATGCCGTAGCTGCGCAGGTCCATGCTGGCGGCGCGGCCCTTCGGCTTGCCTTCCGGCTTGCCCAGCGCGTCGAACTGGGCGAAGAACTGCTCGGCCGTCTCTTCGCAGTTGAGCAGCACGATCACGCCGCTGTCGGCCGCCTTCACCGCCGCCAGCGACGACGACAGGTTCCACGAGTGGGTGGTCGCTTCCGATTCCAGGATGTCGAGGATGGACACCGGCTGGTGCACGCGCACCAGGGTTTCCTTGCCCTTTTCGATCTGGCCGTGCACCAGCGCCAGGTGGGCCGAGCCGCTCGGCTTGTCGCGGTACGCGATCATGCGGAACTCGCCCTGCGCGGTCTTGAGCGCGCGCTCGCCGATCTTCTCGACCAGCGACTCGTTGCGGCTGCGATAGTGGATCAGGTCGGCGATGGTGCCGATCTTCAGGTTGTGTTCCTTGGCGAATTCCAGCAAGTCCGGCAGACGCGCCATGGTGCCGTCGTCCTTCATGATCTCGCAGATCACCGAGGCCGGGGTCAGGCCCGCCATCGCGGTCAGGTCGCAACCGGCTTCGGTATGGCCCGCGCGCATCAGCACGCCGCCCTTTTGCGCCTTCAGCGGGAAGATGTGGCCGGGCTGGACGATGTCCGACGGCTGCGTATTCTTGTCGACGGCGACCTGAATGGTCCTGGCGCGGTCGGCCGCCGAGATGCCGGTGGTCACGCCCTCGGCCGCTTCGATCGAGACGGTGAAGTTGGTGCCGAAGGCGGTGCCGTTACGGGCCGACATCATCGACAGGTTCAGCTCGTCGCAGCGCTCTTCGGTCAAGGTCAGGCAGACCAGGCCGCGCGCGTGCTTGACCATGAAGTTGATGGCCTCCGGCGTGACGAAATCCGCCGCAAGCACCAGATCGCCTTCGTTTTCCCGGTCTTCTTCATCGACCAGGATCACCATGCGGCCCGCGCGCAATTCGGCGACGATTTCTTCGGTGCTGGAAATTGACATTTTTATTCCTTAAAAGCTAAGCGAGAATGTTTCTTAACCCGCTATTTTAAAGGATTTACGCCCTCCCCACCGCAAAAGCCCGCTTTTATCCCGCAAAAGGCAGGGCTACGGCCCGGCATCTGGTTTTCTTGCAAACATTACCGCTTGAATCCAGTGCCATAATCCAACGCCACGCCGCGCATCGCCGCCCTCATCGCGCTGACGCCGCGCCGACCGACACCATGCGCTCGACATAGCGCGCGATCAGGTCGATTTCCAGGTTGACCTGCTTGCCGGCCGCCAGGTGCTTCAAGGTGGTCATGGCGATGGTGTGCGGGATCAGGTTGATCGAGAATTGGCACACCAGATCCTGGCCGCTACCGATATCGGTGACGCGGTTCACCGTCAGCGACACGCCGTTGACAACGATCGAGCCCTTGAACGCCAGGAACTTGGCCAGCTCGTGCGGCGCTTCGATCACCAGCTCCCACGACTCGCCCACCGCTTCGAACTTGCGCACCACGCCCAGGCCGTCGACGTGGCCGGACACCAGGTGGCCGCCGAGGCGCTCGTTCAGGGTCAGCGCTTTTTCCAGGTTCACTTCCGTCAGGGTATCAAGGCCGACGGTGCAATTGAGGCTCTCGCGCGAGACGTCGACGCGGAAGCTGGTGGCGTCCTTCTCCACCACCGTCATGCAGGCGCCGTTGATGGCGATCGAATCGCCCAGCGCGACGTCGGCCAGCGGCAGGCCGCCGGCGTTGATGTCCAGGCGCACGCCCGCGAACGAGCCGCCTTCCAGCGGGGTGACCGATTCAATTTTGCCGATGGCGGCGACGATTCCAGTGAACATAATTTTTCCTAATGAGTGAAGCGGGCAAGGATACGCAAATCTTGGCCGATTTGCCGCACCTCGTGAAATGTCAAATTCTTCTTCTGCGACAGGTCCGTCAGCGCCGGCAGCGCGAACATGCCCTGCGCGTCGCCGATCAGCGCCGGCGCCAGGTAGACCAGCAGCTCGTCGACGCAGCCTTCGCGGATGAGCGAGCCGTTCAACTTGCCGCCCGCCTCGACGTGCAGCTCGTTGATCTGGCGGCGGCCCAACTCGCGCATCAACTCCGGCAAGTCCACCTTGCCGGAGGCGTTGGGCAGCATGATGATCTCGGCGCCAGCCGCGCGCAGCGCCGCCTCCTTCTCCGCATCGGCGACGGCGGCCGCGATCCACGTCCCGCCTCCCTCCAATATCTTGGCGGAAAGGCTGATATCAAGCCTGCTGTCGACCACGATGCGGCGCGGCTGGCGCGGCGTCTCGACGGCGCGCACGTTCAGTTGCGGATCGTCGGCCTTGACGGTGCCGATGCCGGTCAGGATGGCGCAGGCGCGGGCGCGCCAGGCGTGGCCGTCGGCGCGCGCCTCCGGCCCGGTGATCCACTGGCTGGCGCCGTTGTGCAGCGCCGTCATGCCGTCCAGGCTGGCGGCGGTCTTCATGCGCACCCAGGGCAGGCCGCGCGTCATGCGCGAGAAGAAACCGATGTTCAATTCATAAGCTTGCCCGGCCAGCAAGCCGGTGCTGGTGGCGATGCCGGCGGCGGCCAGCTTGGCCATGCCCTGCCCGGCCACCAGCGGGTTCGGATCTTCCATCGCCGCCACCACGCGGCCGAGGCCGGCGCGCACCAGCGCATCCGAGCACGGCGGCGTGCGGCCGTAGTGGTTGCACGGCTCCAGCGTGACGTAGGCGGTGGCGCCGCGCACGTCGTGGCCGCGCGCCTGCGCATCCTTCAGCGCCTGGATTTCCGCGTGGTCGCCGCCGGCCTGCTGCGTCACGCCGGCGCCGATGACCACGCCGTCGCGCACGATCACGCAGCCGATGTGCGGATTCGGCGACGTGGTGTACAAGCCTTTCGCGGCCCATTCCAGCGCCAGCGTCATGCCCTCTAGATCGTTGCTGATATTCACGTTGTCCTTAGTCATTAGCGCCGCTGCAGTTGCTCCGGTCCTTCGCCGGGTCGCATACCCGCACCCGGCCCAGCATGTTGATCTTGATGTTGCGTGTTTCCTCGCCCTGCTCCAGCGACAAGGTGCCCCAGCGCGCGGCCAGGCTGTTGCCGGCGGCGCAGGGACGCCCTGCAGCATTATAAGCAAGGTAGGTCGGCGCTGCAGCAGAGGAAAATTTCGCCGAAATGCTGATGCCGTCCGCGAGCGCCTCGTGCCGGTAGATCAGCGGCTCGCCGGCGTCGGGCCGGCGGTTGCCGTTCTGGTCCACGAACACGGCCCAGCCGAGCCGCCAGTCCATGCCGGCCGGCTCCAGCGGCGCCATCAGCACCTTGGCCCCGCGCGCGATCGCCTGCGCGCGCGTCAGGTCGATGGCGGCCAGCAGATCGCTGGTGGCGGTGCGCAGCCGCTGCCGCCGCAGCAGGTCGCCGAAGGCAGGCGCGGCGGCGCCGGCCAATATACCTGCCAGCGCCAGCACCACCAGCAACTCGACCAGCGAGACGCCACGGCTGCTCACGGCCAGCAACCTGTGGCGGGGCCGCTGGCGAGGCGCAGCCCGGTGCTGGTCAGCGTCAGCTTGCCGCACTCGTCGTCGCGGAACTTGCCGTCTACCTGCGCGGTGCCGGGCGTGGCGATCAGCTGCACGCATTGGGAGATCAACTCGCCGTCGCAGGCCTTGCCTTCGACCTCGTAGGCGCTGACCGGCGCGCTGGCGCCGCTCCACCATTGGAAGTGGCGCGCCTCGGCATCGGTCGCGCCGGCGGCGAAGGCGATGTAGCTGTTGGTCTGCGTGTGATAGCGCTCCTGCTGCATCATCAGCTTCAGCAGGGCCGATTGCGCCTCGCCGCGCCTGGTGCGGATCACGTGCTGCTGCCAGGCCGGCATCGCCTGTGCCGCCAGCACGGCCATGATCACCAGCACCACCAGCAACTCGATCAGGCTGAAGCCGGCGCGGTTCATTTCGCGGCCTCGTGCAGTTCGCGCCAGTTGGCCACTTCACGCCAGCCGAGCCTGCCGGCGCGCCGCACCGTCTTCATGCTGCCGGCGACCACCGGGCCGTTGGCGCCGACATTCACCACGGCAGCCGTGCGCTTCACGCTGATGCGCCCGGCAGGGCCGTCGCCTGCGCGCGTGCTCGACTGCGGCAACAGCGCCGGGGTCGGCGCGTAGTCCGGCAACAGCAGGCCGACGATGGGCGCGTCGCCGGGCAATATCGCGGCCACCGTGCTGTCGTCGGCCAGTCCGGTCAGCACGCTCAGCGCGTAGCTCCGGCTGTGCGTCGCCGCGCACGGATCGGCGCCGGGCAACACCGTGTTGAACAAGACCTGGCCGCGCGCCAGCAGGCCACTGTCGATGCTGCGCTCGCCGGTCTTCTCGGCTTGCAGGAAATCGACGTACCAGCCCTTGCTGCCGCTATCCATATGCGCGCCGCTGATGCCGAGCACGGCATCGCTGGTGGCACCGTCGAGGAAACGCTGCGTCAATTGGCGCCGGCTGGCGACCAGGTCCGGCGGGCTCAGCAGGCTATCGATGATGGCGTAGTAGGATTGCGGCGCATGACGCGCCGCGGCGCGGTCGGCACTTTCGATCAGCTTGCCGGTGCCGAACATGACCATGTAGCCGCCCTCGCTGGCATAGGCCAGCAAGGGCCGCTGCGTGATCGGTTGCCGCTGGCCGCCGGCGTCGCGCGCGACGAACAAGGGCGTGCCGCCGGCGCCGGGGCCGACCGCCTTGCTCCACGGCGCACCGCCGCTGAAATCGAACCGCCACAGATTGCCTTGCAGGTCGCCGGCGTAGGCATAACGCAGTGCGCCGTCGCTGTCGGGCACCAGCACCGGCGCGCTCAGGGCGTTGGCCAGCGACGGCTCAGAAATTGGCGTGATTAGGCGGTAGTAATTGGAATTGAGTTGCCACGGCGTGCCGTGCGGCTTGTCCAGCGCCAGCAGGAACAGGGCGCCCTTGCCGGCGTCGCCGGCATCGTAGTTGTTCACGCCGCTGGCGACGATGGCGAAATAGCGGTTGGCCGCGCCGCCGCGGCCAAGGCGCAGCTTGGCGATCTGCGGCAGCGTGGTGACGTTGCCCATCATCGCGTCGTCGCGGTCGGTGAATTCCCACAGTACGCCGAGGCCGTCGGCAAACTGCGCGGGGTCGGTGACGTCGAGCGCGAACACGCCTTGCGCGCCGCCGCCCATGGCGGAGACCAGGACGGTTTTCTTGCCGCCGCCAATCACCGCCTCGCCAATGCCGGCGGGTCCGTCGACGTAGGCGCGGTGGACGTAGCCGGGATCAGCCAGGTGGTAGAGCTGGGCGATCAGCGCATTGGGCACATAGGCGAACAGTTCCTGGCCGTTGCGGGCGTCGAAGGCGTGCAGCATGCCATCGTTGGCGCCCAGATAGACAGCGGCGCGGCGCTCCACCGGCCCGGCATATACCGGCGTGGCGTGCACCGAATCACCCAGCACGCTGCTGCGACGGCGGAAGCGGCTGCCTTCCAGCGAGCGGTCGCCGCGCAGATAGGCCAGGCGCTGCTCGCCGGATTGGTCGCCTTGGTCCAGCAGCGCGCGCTGTTCCGGCGACAACGATGGCCAGGAAAACGGGATCATCGTGAGCGCGCCGTCGGCCTGCACGATGGCGGTGTGAATGTTGCGCAGCTCGGGCGCCGGCAACGGCGGCTGGCCGGCCTGCCCGGTCAGAATTGCGCCGGCATCCCACGCCAGCGCGGAGGCGCCGACGCCCGCGCCGCTCGCCCCGCTGGCCGACAAAGTCTGGCGCGAGAAGTGGCCGCCCCAGTCGGCAAGCGTCATCGTGGCTTGGTAAAGATCGCCGCCACTCAGCAGCGTCGAGCCGCTTGCTTTCCCCGCGCCGCCCGGCGACGTGCACGCCGCCGTGACCGGCAGGCTATCGATCTGCAGCAACTGCGGCGCTGCCTGCGCAGACGCCACCCACAACAGCAGCCACACCACCAGCCAACTCTGTCTGCGCCTCATCGCCCACCTCCTCAATCCGGTTTGCTGAACACACTTTGCAATACGACTTCGGTCCCGGGCTTGGCGCCGAAACCGATGACCGTCACCCGATAGCAGTACCGCGACGGTGCGCCTGCGGAAGCGTCTTCGCCCGGCTGATGGCACTCCATCCGCTCGATCAGATAACGCGGCTTTTTGAACGGCAGGAAGCCCTGCCCGGTAGGCATCGCCGCGCCGGTGTAGGCACCATGCGTCGCGGTGCACGCGCCGCCATCCTCCGCGCCGGACAAATCGACGACCTGCCAAACCGGCGCTTTGTCAGCCGCGGCACGCGCACGCAAGCCCGCCGCAGCGCCGCCCGCGCAATCGGCCGCGAAGGACTCCGCCTCCAGCGCCGCCGCGCGCGCCGGATCGCCCGCGCCTTTCGGCCCGCCAGCAATATCCTGTTCCGCATCGGCCAACGCATCCTCCGCCGCAAGAAACGCCACGTCCCGATCGCGCTCGCCGCGCGCCGCCTTCTCGCCCTGCAAGCACAGCTGCGCGGCCGACACGCCCAGCAGCATCACCATCAGCAGCAACATCAAGCTGATCGCCAACGCCATCCCACGCTGCCGCCCGACCATGATCTAGCCGCTCCGATTGCGCAGCGCGACCGTCATGCTGAACACCTTGCGCGCCCGATAGCGCTGCGATGGCGCAAACTGCGCCTCGCTGATCAGCACGCCCCTGTCCTCGCCATGGGTATCGGAGTAGCCAGCGCCGAACAAATCGAAGCGTGTCTGCACGGTGTCCGCGCGGGAGTTGCTGTCGCCGTGCAGCAGCAAGGCCAGCTTCACGCTGCAGACGCGCTTCCAGAAAGTTTTACGATTGAAATCCAGCGCCAGCTCGGCGGGCGTCGCGCCGACCAGCACCAGCGCATCGTCCAGCGCCCGCACGGCCGTCGCGTTCAGGTAAGTGTTGGGCAAGCCGTCCGCCGGCGTATCCGTATCGAGCCCATACAACACCTGGAACGAATCGACACCGCGCACGATCGCGTCCGCGCCCCAGCCTGCGGCGCCGCGATATTTGCAGCGCAGCTCCGCCTCGCCATCCGCATCGGCGGCGACATAGAAAATGCTCCAGCCGCGCGCGTCCGCGTTGACCGGCGCAGCCACGCCGAAGCCGGCGCAATTGAGACTGGAGCCGTCGCCATTGGCGCCGCCGCCGGTGCCGGAAAAGCGCAGGGCCAGCACATCGCTGCCGTTGGCCACCGCCGCCAGCGGCGCGCTGATGCCGTCGCTGGCGCGGCTGATGCTGGCGGCGTCGCGGCCGTCGATGGCGGCGGAGGTTTCGGGATTCAGCTCGAACGGCGCGACCTCGCTGTCCCAGTTGATGACCGCGCTCTGGCGTATCGCCTGCGCCATGATCTGCAAGGCGTAGCGGCCGCCGTCGCTGAGCCACATGTTGTCGCTGTGGTTGCGGTAGTTGCTGCCGGACGCAAAAAACAAGCCGCTGGCCAGCAGCGTGATCAGCAGCCCCAGCACCACCGCGATCATGAACTCGACGATGCTCCAGCCGCCGGGTTTTGCGCAAAGGCTCATTTCACCGCTCCCACCGCCAGCGCCACGCCGGGCATGTACTCGCCGCTGTCGTCCGTCTGCGGCGTGCCGTCCGGATGCTTGCCGCGCCAGCCGACCTTGACCACCAGCGGCGCATCGGCCCCGCCGCCGCAAGCCCAGCGCAGTTTTCCGCCGCTCCACAAGTTGGCGTCGCGGCAGATCACCACCCGCCCCGCCGGCAGGTTTTGCCGCACCACCAGTTTCGCCTCGTACAGATCGGACAGCGCCAGCTGCGCGCCGCCGCACGCGTCGCCATAGCACGGCGCGGCGGGCGCCGGCGGGTGCGGTTCGCTCAGGGCATCGTAATTGAGGGTGAGATAGAGGTTGTCGCCATCGGCCAGGCGCATCTGGCCGGCGTTGGCGCGCATGCGTTCGGCCAGCGCCGTGGCCAGTTGCGTCGCCTGCGACAGCAGCGCCGCCTGATGCCGCGAGCGCAGCGCCGCCATCTGCAAGGCCACGCCGCCCATGATGCCCAAGGCCAGCACCACCACCGCGACCAGCACCTCCAGCAGCGTAAAGCCACAACCAACGCGAGCGCGCATGGCACACCTCCGCAAGTCGACAGGACTGTGCTAGAAGTTAGCAGTGGCGATTGCAGCGGGTATGAGGTGTATCAAAAGTGCGCCAGCAGTGCGCTAGCTCTTGCGCGGCTTGCGGTCTTGGCCGACTTCGGCGATGGCGTCCTGGAACTCGGCCAGGTCTTCAAAGTTCTTGTACACCGACGCGAAGCGGATGTAAGCGACCGTGTCCAGGCGCTTCAATTCCTGCATCACCAGTTCGCCGATGTAGCCGGTGTCGACCTCGCGCTGTCCGCTGGTGAGCAGCTTTTCCTCGATCGACAGGATCGCCGCGTCGACGGCGGGCGCCGCCACGGGACGCTTGCGCAACGCCAGCGTCAGGCTGCCGCGCAGCTTGGCCGCCGCGTATTCGGCGCGGCTGCCGTTCTTCTTGACCACGTACGGCATCACCAGCTCGATGCGCTCATACGTGGTAAACCGTTTATCGCATTTGCCGCAGCGCCGCCGCCGGCGTATGGCATCCCCCTCCTCCGATACGCGCGTATCGAGGACCTGGGTATCTTCATGCTGGCAGAACGGACATTTCATAGATAAGCTTCAATGGCGCGGCGCCGGCGAAGGCCGGCGCCGCGATGCTGCAATTACTTGGCGTAGACCGGGAACTTGTCGGCCAACACCTTCACCGCCGCCTTGACGCGCTCGATGGTGGCGGCGTCGTGCGGGTTGTCCAGCACGTCGGCGATCAGGTTGCCGACTTCTTCGGCTTCCGCTTCCTTGAAACCGCGCGTCGTCATCGCCGGCGAACCCAGGCGGATGCCCGAGGTCACGAACGGCTTCTGCGGGTCGTTCGGGATACCGTTCTTGTTGGTGGTGATGTGCGCCGTGCCCAGGATCGCTTCCGCTTCCTTGCCGGTCAGGTTCTTCGGACGCAGGTCCACCAGCATCACGTGCGACTCGGTGCCACCGGAGACGATGCGCAGGCCGCGCTTGATCAGGGTCTTGGCCAGCACGTCGGCGTTGATGACGACCTGTTGCTGGTAAGCCTTGAACTCAGGCTGCAGCGCTTCCTTGAACGCGACCGCCTTGCCGGCGATGACGTGCATCAGCGGGCCGCCCTGGATGCCTGGGAAGATGGCCGAGTTGATGATCTTCTCGTGCTCGGCCTTCATCAGGATGATGCCGCCGCGCGGGCCGCGCAGCGATTTGTGCGTGGTCGAGGTGACGAAGTCGGCGTGCGGCACCGGGTTCGGGTACAGGCCGGCGGCGATCAGGCCGGCGTAGTGCGCCATGTCGACCATGAAGTAGGCGCCGACCGCTTTGGCGACGGCGGCGAAGCGCTCGAAGTCGATCTTTTTCGAGAAGGCCGACGCGCCGGCGATGATCAGCTTGGGCTTGTGTTCCTTGGCCAGCGCTTCCATGGCGACGTAGTCGATGTCCTCTTCGGCGGTCAGGCCGTAGGACACCACGTTGAACCACTTGCCGGACATGTTGAGCGGCATGCCGTGGGTCAGGTGGCCGCCTTCGGCCAGCGACATGCCCATGATGGTGTCGCCCGGCTTCAGCACGGCGAAGAACACGCCCTGGTTGGCCTGCGAACCCGAGTTCGGCTGCACGTTGGCCGCTTCCGCGCCGAACAGCTGCTTGACGCGGTCGATCGCCAGTTGCTCGACGACGTCGACGTATTCGCAACCGCCGTAGTAGCGCTTGCCCGGGTAGCCTTCGGCGTATTTATTGGTCAGCTGCGAACCTTGCGCCTCCATCACGGCTGGCGAGGTATAGTTTTCCGACGCGATCAGCTCGATGTGGTCGTGCTGGCGGGTGTTTTCTTGTTGGATGGCGCCGAACAATTCCGGGTCAACGCTGGCGAGGGTGTGATCTTTTGCGAACATGAATAACTCCAATCGAATGAGTAACTGTATTACTGGCAGGCTGGATCGAATGAGGGACGCCGATAGCGGACAGGCAGCCTCTTTCGTGCTTTCCATCGATGGGCTGCCCAGGCGAACGGCTGATGAAATCTCACGTTTCCCGGTGGATGCCCACCTTTCGCCGCTGGTTCAAAACGCACCATTGTGGGGCGGTTTTGCTTAACCTTGTGACTTTTCGCCAGTTACGTGAGACGTAATGGAAGCCAGATTGTAATTTATGCGCCAGCTTTGAGCAAGGCGGGGGACTTAGCCGAAAGTTAACGCCGCCGCCTTTTTCAAGCCAGGCCGGGCCAACGCTGACATTTCGGCTACAATTTTGCCCAGCCCTCCACCCACCAGCAAGGATAGATCATGATCGTCTTCATCACCGGCGCCAGCGCCGGCTTCGGCGCCGCGATGGCGCGCACCTTCGTCCAGGGCGGCCACAAAGTGCTGATCAGCGGCCGCCGCGAAGACCGCCTGCAGGCGCTGGCCGCCGAGCTGGGCGCCGCCGCCCGCGCCATTGTGCTCGACGTCACCGACAAGGCCTCGATCCAGTCCGCGCTCGACGGCCTGCCGGCCGAGTGGAAGCAAATCGACGTGCTGATCAACAACGCCGGCCTGGCGCTGGGCACCACCCCGGCCCACGAATCGTCGCTGCAGGACTGGGACACCATGATCGCCACCAACGTCAGCGGCCTGGTCGCGATGACCCGCGCCATCCTGCCGGACATGGTCCAGCGCGGCAGCGGCACCATCATCAACCTCGGCTCGGTGGCCGGCGCCACGCCCTACCCTGGCGGCAACGTCTACGGCGCGACCAAGGCCTTCGTCGAACAGTTCACGCTCAACCTGCGCGCCGACCTGATCGGCACCGGCGTGCGCGCCACCAACCTGGCGCCCGGCCTGTGCGGCGGCACCGAGTTCTCCAACGTGCGCATGAAGGGCAACGACGCCGCCGCCGCCAAGGTCTACGAGGGCACCGTGCCGCTGACCGCCGAGGACATCGCCAACACCGCCTACTGGATCGCCACGCTCCCCCCGCACATCAACATCAACCGCATCGAAATGATGCCGACCTGCCAGGGCTACGGCCCGCTGGCGATCAAGCGCGACCTTTAACAGAAAGCCGGCCTCCCTGGCTTAAGGGAGGCTGATTCATCGTTTCATGTATGAAATAATTCGTAAGTGGTTGTTACAGTAGTTGGCAAGTTGTCGGGAAAACGCTTTACTGCCCGAAGTGCAATTTTTGCGCGCCCGTTGACGATTTCACCGTGCAAGCGTCAACCAAAATAACAAAATCGCGTAGAATGTTGCTCAATCTTATTTGTAGTCAAAACAACATGCCAGCAGATTTCATCTGGAACGTGCGGGTCTATTACGAAGACACCGACGCCGGCGGTATCGTCTATTACGCAAACTACCTCAAATTCTTCGAGCGCGCCCGTACCGAATGGCTGCGCTCACTCGATGTCAATCAGCACGATTTGCTGCGGGAGCACGACGCCCTGTTCGTCGTCAAAAGTGTCACGGCGGAGTATCATGCGCCAGCAAAGCTGGACGATGTACTAAAATTAACGGTTAGTATCGAAAAACTGGGCCGCGCCTCGCTCACCTTCCTCCAGGAAGCGTGGTGCGGCGAGCAATTGCTCAACACTGCCCGGGTCAAGGTCGGCTGCGTCGACTCGGCCTTGCGTCCGCGCGGCGTGCCGGCGGCGATCGCCGACAAAATGCGCACCACCACTGTCACCACCAAAACAGACTGATCAGATAAATACATGAACGTCACCCAAGACCTCTCCTTCCTGTCCCTCATCACCAACGCGCACCTGATCGTGCAGCTGATCATGGCGCTGCTGTTCATCATTTCGCTGACCAGCTGGACCTACATCTTCAGCAAGCTGTTCGCGGTGCGCTCGGCGCGCCGCCTGACCATCGAATTCGAAAAGACCTTCTGGGCCGGCGGCAACCTGCACGCGCTGCACCAGAACGCCGGCAAGGACCGCGCCAACAGCGGCCCGCTGGCCCGTATCTTCGAGGCCGGCATGGGCGAGTTCATCAAGAGCAAGGCCGCCTACGTCGCCGCCCGCGAAACCATGGACGCCGGCGCGGTGCTCGACGGCGCCCGCCGCGCCATGCGCGCCGCCTACCAGCGCGAGATGGACGTGCTCGAATCGCACCTGGCCTTCCTGGCCTCGGTCGGCTCGGTGTCGCCGTACATCGGCCTGCTCGGTACCGTGTGGGGCATCATGAACGCCTTCCGCGGCCTGGCCAATGTGCAGCAGGCCACGCTGGCCGCCGTCGCGCCCGGCATCGCCGAAGCGCTGATCGCCACCGCCATCGGCCTGTTCGCGGCGATTCCGGCCGTGGTTGCCTACAACCGTTTTTCGCACGATATTGATCGTCTGGCGATCCGCTTCGAAAGCTTCGTCGAAGAGTTCTCCAACATCCTGCAACGTCAGTCGCGTTAACAAGGAGCGAGATCATGGCTTCCTCATTCTCCAGCAGCATGCGCGGCGGCCGCGGCCGCAAGTTCAAGTCCGAGATCAACGTCGTGCCCTACATCGACGTGATGCTGGTGCTGCTGATTATCTTCATGGTGATGCCGTCGGCGAACGACCCGAGCGTGGTCGACCTGCCGAGCGCGGAAAAATCCACCAAGCCGCCGAGCGACTTCGTGCAGATCGTCATCAAGCCCAACGGCGCGCTGTCGATCGGCGTCAAGGGCAAGGACGAGGACGCGCCGGAGACGGCGCCCAACCGTGATGCGCTGGTCAAGAAACTGCGCACCATCCACGCCGAGCATCCCGACTATCCGGTGCTGATCGCCGGCGACAAGGAAAGCAAGTACGACGACGTGATCCAGCTGATCTCGGAAGCGAAGAAGATGGGCATCAACCGGGTCGGCTTGTCGACCAAATAAACACAGTGCACACGATGAAACCCGCAACCGCAGGCGGTCCGCACAAAGTACCGCGACAAAACGAAGGCTGGCGCTCGGCAGTGCTGGCCGTGGCGATGCACGCCGTTTTGTTGCTGTTCCTGTGGGTCGGCGTCAGCTGGCAGAACAACGAACCGACCGAAGTCCAGGCCGAGATCTGGGACATGAAGGTGCAGGATGCCGCGCCGGTGGCGCCGACGCCGCCTGCGCCCGAACCGGAGCCGGAACCGGCGCCGCAGCCCGTGGTCAAGGCCCCGCCGCCACCGCCGGTGGAGGCGCCGCCTACGCCGAAGGAACCCGACATCGCCCTCGAACGCCTGAAGCTGAAGAAGAAGCTGGAGGAAGAGAAGAAGCTGGAAGAAGCCAAGCTCGCCAAGCTGAAGAAGGAAGCCGACGAGAAGCAGGCCAAGCTGGACGCCAAGAAGCTGGCCGACAAGAAGGCCGCCGAGGACAAGCTGAAGCAAGAGAAGCAAGAGAAGGAAGAAAAAGAAGAAAAGCTGGCCGCCGAAAAAGCCGCCGCCGAGAAGGACAAGAAAAAAGCCGCCGCCGAAAAACTGGCCAAGGAAAAAGCCGACAAGGCCGCCAAGGACAAGGCCTTCGCGGCGGAGATGGCGCGCATCAACGGCGTCGCCGCCAAGGGCTCGTCCGGCACCGCCGCGCAATCGACCGGCGGCAAGGTCGACGGCGGCTACCAGGCGGCGATCCGCGCCAAGATCAAGAGCAACCTGATCTACGGCACGGTCGACGACACGCTCAAGGCCACCTATGAGATCACCCAGCTGCCGACCGGTGAGATCATCGGCGTGCGCAAGGTGAAAGGCAGCGGCTCGCCCGCCTACGACAGCGCGATTGAAAACGCGATTGCCAAATCGTCACCACTACCCAAGAAGAAAGATGGTACGGTAGAGCGCGAATTTACCGCCGACTTCAACATGAAGGATATGCACTGATATGAAAAAACTGAACATCCTCTACGCCGGCCTGGCCATCGCCGCCACCATGGGCGGCGCGCAAGCGCAAATGCGCATCGAAATTTCCGGCGTCGGCAGCAACCAGATCCCGGTCGCCGTGGCCGGCTTCGCCAACGAGGGCGTGGCGCCGCAGCAGATCTCGGCCATCATCAAGGCCGACCTGGAGCGCAGCGGCGCCTTCAAGGTCATCGACGCCGGCGTCATCACCGACGTCAACAACATCGACTACAGCGGCTGGAAAGCCAAGGGCGCCGACGCGCTGGTGGTCGGCACCGTCGACGCGCTGGCCGACGGCCGCTACGACGTGCGCTACAAGCTGCTCGACACCGTCAAGCAGGCCAAGATCTCCAACCTGGACAAGGCCGTCACCGCGCAGTTCACCCGCCTGTCGGCCCACCTGATCGCCGACGACGTCTACTTCAAGCTGACCGGCATCAAGGGCGCGTTCTCGACCCGCATTTCCTACGTCAAGCAGGAAGGCCGCAGCTACCAGTTGATGGTGGCCGACGCCGACGGCGAAAGCGAACAGCTGGCGCTGCGCTCGAACGAGCCGATCATCTCGCCGTCGTGGTCGCCGGACGGCACCAAGGTCGCCTACGTCTCGTTCGAACAGAAGAAGCCGGTGGTCTACGTGCAGAACCTGATCACCCGCGCCCGCACCGTGGTGGCCAACGAAAAAGGCAGCAACTCGGCCCCGGCCTGGGCGCCGAGCGGCAACAAGCTGGCGGTGGCGCTGTCGAAGGACGGCCATACGCAGATCTACACCGTGGGCGCCGACGGCGGCAACCTGCGCCGCGCCTCCAACAGCGCCGGCATCGACACCGAGCCGCAATTCTCGGCCGACGGCGAAAGCATCTACTTCACCAGCGACCGCAGCGGCGGCCCGCAGATCTACCGCATGGGCGCCGACGGCGGCGAGGCCAAGCGCGTCACCTTCAGCGGCAGCTACAACACCAGTCCGCGCATCTCGCCGGACGGCAAGACGCTGGCCTACATCTCTCGCCGCGACGGCAACTTCCAGCTGTACGTGCTCGACCTGGCCAGCGGCCAGGAACAGCGCCTGTCGGACACCACCAGCGACGAGTCGCCCAGCTTTGCCCCGAACGGCAAATACATCATGTACGCCACCCAATCGGGCAGCCGCAAGTCGCTGGCCGTGGTCTCGGTCGACGGACGTGTAAAACAACGCCTGACCACTCAGGCGGGCAACATCAAGGAGCCCACCTGGGGTCCGTTCATGCAGTAATTCGTCAACACTACTAGGAGAAACAACATGCGTAAACACTTAGCTTTCATCGTCGCCACCGCCGCCATCCTGTCCGCCTGCTCGACTCCGGTCAAGGTCTCGGAGCCGGCGCCGGTCGTCGAGCGTCCGGTTGACAAAGCGGTCACCCCGCAAGCCGACACCCGCACCGTCGCCCCGGTCGAAACCAAATCGCTCGATCCGCTGGACGATCCAAAAGGCGTGCTGGCCAACCGCAGCGTCTACTTCGACTTCGACAGCTACGTCGTGCGCGCCGACGGCAAGCCGGTGGTGGAAAACCACTCCGCTTACCTGAACAAGAACAAATCGCGCTCGATCCTGATCCAAGGCAACACCGACGAACGCGGCGGCTCCGAGTACAACCTGGCGCTGGGCCAGAAACGTGCCGAAGCGGTGCGCAAGTCGATGGCCGCGCTGGGCGTGCCTGAGTCGCAGATCGAAGCGGTGTCGCTGGGCAAAGAGAAGCCAAAAGCGACCGGTTCGAACGAAGAAGCATGGGCGCAAAACCGTCGTGCCGACATCGTCTACAAGTAATCAAAAGCACTACCTTTTTGCCGGGTCACAGGCATAATACGGGGCGGCGCGCGGTTGATAGACCGCGCCCTGCCCCGTTTCCTTTTTGATTTGTGTGAAAGCGCCCGACATGATGAAATTCTCCAAATCCGGCCTCACCGCCGCCGCCCTGCTGGCCGCGATGAGCTGGCTGCCGCTGCAGGCCCACGCCGGCCTGTTCGACGACGACGAAGCCCGCAAGGCGCTGCTCGACCTGCGCGCCAAGGTGGAAGCGATGCGCATCGAAATGAGCGCGCGCATCGACACCAAATCCGACAAATCGAGCACGCTGGACCTGATCGCCCAGAACGACAACACGCTGCAGGAGATCGCCAAGCTGCGCGGCCAGATCGAAGTGCTGGCCAACGAGCTGTCGAACGCGCAAAAGCGCCAGAAGGACTTCTACGTCGACCTGGACGCGCGCCTGCGCAAGCTCGAGCCGCGCGAAGTGACCATCGACGGCCGCACCTCGCAGGTCGACCCGAACGAGCAGCGCAGCTATGAGGCCGCCTACAAGCTGTTCACGGCCGGCGACTACAAGGCCTCGGCCACCGCGCTGACCGAGTTCGTGCAGCGTTATCCGGGCTCCAGCTACGCCGCCAACGCGCAATACTGGCTGGGCAACTCCTACTACGCCCAGCGCGACTGCAAGAGCGCCATCAGCGCCCAGCTGCTGGTGCTGAAGAACTACCCGGACAGCCCGAAGGCGCCGGACGCCATGCTCAACATCGCCAGCTGCCAGACCGAGCTGAAAGACAAGGCCGCCAGGAAGACGCTGCAGGATCTGATCAAGCAGTATCCGGACTCGACGGCGGCGGTCACGGCGAAAGAGCGTCTGGGCGGCAAATAATTACCGAGGGGTATTTGACAGTTGGGCAGATCCCCCCTATAATCTCGCTTCTTTCGAGGGGTCGTTAGCTCAGCTGGTAGAGCAGCGGACTTTTAATCCGTTGGTCGCAGGTTCGAATCCCGCACGGCCTACCACTTGAAAGAAGCTAAGGTTGCATTACCTTGGGTCGTTAGCTCAGCTGGTAGAGCAGCGGACTTTTAATCCGTTGGTCGCAGGTTCGAATCCCGCACGGCCTACCAAGAATAATCAAGGAAGCCCACGAATTTACGTTCGTGGGCTTTTTTGTTTCTGGTCGCTCTCTGGTCAGTCGTGCAGCTAGGACGAACTCCCGCTCAGAGGGCCGCGAGCACCTTGTTGGGTGTCAGCGACCGGGAGTTTACTGGATTGATTGCTTTCGCCAGTTTAAGATGGCTGTATCTATTCGCTTCTCCTCGACAGGTCCCTGCCAATCCGTCCAGAAGTCCACCGTACCTCCATTTGGCTTTACCAACGGCTCATCGACGCGGATTCGACTCGGAAGCAAGCTGGCATCCCCGACGATCAGCGCTTCCCCAGTATCGAGTGTTGGCAAAATATCGCTAAAACTGCCTAAACTATCCGGCAGAAGCTTCTTAATTACGGCCTGATCATCGGCATTCGTAAGACGCATCGATATGAAATTACTACACTGACTCAACATGGTCTTATTGACCTCTGATGGACGCTGACTAATTACCAATAAGCTGACTCCATACTTTCGCCCTTCCTTGGCAATACGCTCAAAAATACTAATAGAGATATCATCGCTTGCATCTGCATCCGAACGATTCGGGATATAAAGATGCGCCTCATCACAAAGAAGTGCGACCGGGTGACGCAAGTCTGAGGGAGTCCATTGCTGTATCGCAAAAGCCAATCGGGCTACGAGCGACACGATTAGCGGCAACACATCCGACGGCACCTCGGAAAAATCAATTATCTTTACACCGCCACCGCCCTTTTCAGCGGTACTTCCAAAGATGGCAGCGGCGAGATGCGACAGCCAGTCAAAATGCAACGTATCAGCCCCTCCTTGAAAAAGAAAGCCTAATCGGCGGTCAGAAATCTTGTTCTCCAAACGTGAAATCATCCGACTTAGCTTACCGTTAAACTCACCCATCTTTTCTGAGCCAGGCTTAGCACCGGGAACCATTTCATTATTTATTGCTTCCAACGAAGTCAATAAAGAATCCAATGCAAATGGTACAGGGCTGTCGATAGTAAAGTCGGCTAACAGTTCCTTGTGGTCGCCAGCAGTGAGATATGCGGTCTTTGCATTATTGACTTCACGCGACATTAGCATCGCCTGATTCGGTGCATTTTGATCACTCCTATCCACGAAAAGAGCAACTAGCGCTTCATAAGACAAGAGCCAATAGGGGAGATAGATAACTCCATCTTGAAGCGTCTTCTTGGCAACAACATCAGCTGGCCCTGCAACTTTGAAGTGACTAATCCCTTTTCCTGCGAGTGGTGAATATTCGCCATGCAAATCAAAAACTATCGCGTTCGCACTAGCGAGATCGGCAACCTTTTCAATAATTTTCGCTGTCGTCCAAGATTTTCCCGAACCGGTACTGCCACCTATAAAAGCGTGTCGCTGAAAAAGTTTATTGCCGTTTAAGAAAGCTATAGCGTTTTCATCCAAGGTGTACTTGCCGATAGCAAACGAGCTTGCATCCCCCACCGCTTGAGAGACAACACGCATGAAGGCGGTCAAGAACTCTCCTTCCAAAGCAAAACAATTGGCGTCAATTTCGGGAAGGCTCTCAAGCGTTCGCCGGAATACGTTGGTTCTAAGGCCGTCCCTGTCCAATAGAGAGCCAATCAGCGAGATTTTGCAGAGATTGAGTTCTTCCGCTTCCTCTTCAGTATCCGCTGTAGGCTGCTGACGTTTACGAGTAACCTGCGTAATTAGCCCGATCAAGTGCTACCCAGGCTTGCTACTTTGCAACACAGCTAAACGATTTACCTGAAGCCGTTTCAGTTGCTCAATGTCGTTCACTTCCACAATTACAGTAGCGGTATCTACAGATGCTACTTGGCCTAGTGCATCCTCATCTTTATATGCAAATATTCCCATGAATTCCTCACATCAAAAGTGACATAAATCCTCCTAGGCTCCAAATATCAGAGTCGATTAGGATCGGCTTATCAAAACCAGAACTATATGCAATAGAACTTCCATCAGTCGCGCCGCGTTCAATAGCAAGATAATTTTTTACGTTACCCTTGAATAAGAACGACTTAGCCGATTCCGACAAAGCGTAGGTAATTACAACAACGCGGGCTGAGTTATTGGCACATCTATTTATTAATTTTTCTTGGATATGCTCATCATTAAACCCAAATCCTATACATAGATAGGCATTTGCCGCCTCTAGAACATTATCGGATTCGTGAATAATCGATTTATAGGGTTCCCGATGAGTATTTCGATATTTCTCAATTCCAGGCGTTACTATGAGCGGGTGCAGGCCGGGCCTAATGAATGAGGAGTTACCCAGACAAACTATCTTATCGCTTCCC
>Ga0247812_10000212_pt1 | contig 56972 bp, 80 predicted proteins | sample UWRJL149409B1_FD_178011 | JGI IMG/M metagenome (GOLD analysis project Ga0247812, IMG submission 178011) | Plant litter microbial communities from Arlington Agricultural Research Station in Wisconsin, United States - UWRJ-L149-409B-1 | ecosystem: Environmental > Terrestrial > Plant litter >...
AAAAAGAAAAAAAAAAAAAAAAAAAAAAAAAAAAAAAAAAAATATAAAATTAAAAAAAAAAAAAAATAAAACCCAAAAAAAAAAAAAAAAAAAAAAAAAAAAAACCAAACACCCCGACAATGCAAATAAGCGTTTCGGGGTTGTGGTGGTACAAAATATTAGCATTATGAAAACTTTAGTATTTAAAACTCACAATAACGCAAATGTACAAGCCGAATTAATAAACCGGTTTGAATCTAATTATCCGGACGCTGAAATTGAGTTTTCAGCCGAATACGAAGATATTTCACCGGCTGATCAATTGGACGATGTTAAGTACATTAATGAAATTTGCCGCCGTTTAGATAGCGGTGATTTATCGGCCTGGTTTACTGCTAAAGTAACCGTTACATATAGAGGCTATTCAGCCACTGACTATCTAGGCGCTTGCAGCTATAACAGCTTTAAAGATTTTAAACAAGATGCTTATTATGCTGATATGATAAGCACCTGCATTAATGAGATTAATGTCGATATAGCCGCTCATAATGCGGATATCTGCAAACGGTTTAATATTCGCCAACTAAAGAAGCAAGCGGAGCAATTGGGGTTTTATCTAATCCCTAAAACAGCTATATCATGAAAAAAGATATATTTTGGCACCCCACCACAACGCGAAAGCCTGAATACCCAAACAAAAGGATGTTAGTAAAAACTTTTGGTAGACATTCTGAATATATTTTTGGTTATTTAAGCCACGATGGTAATTGGCGAGATTTCGAAACAGAACAAATAATAAAAGTTACTCATTTTGCAGAAATTAATAGTCCTTACCAATCATGATCCGCACAACCCGTATACACAAAACGACTTTTGTACGCAATTACCGCATTGCCCGTGCAACCGGTCTAAAACCAAAACAAGCGTTTAACTACGCTAAAAGTAACCCTATTAACACACAAAATATAAAAGCATTATAGTTATGGCAACTTTAGTAAAATTCTACCTAGAGAATGACGGATCCGGCGACGTGTTTGCAGTATTCCCGCAATTAAATTACAACAAACGTTTATATGGTACTACTCAAAAACAGTGCTATGCCCACACCGGGCAACACAGTTCATGTACCCTAGATTACGTGAACGGATGTGAGATGGCAACAAAATCCGAATATTCGGACCTATTACAAGAGCTTAAAAGCATTGGTTACGACTGCAAAGTACTTAACAAAGGGTTTAGAATAGAACAATATACGCTCCCCTTGTTTTGGGCTTCAGCTTTAGTTAACGACGATACATCAGGTATGGACGATAATGACGAAAAAGAGTTAACCGAATGGCTCAATGCCAACAAACCGGGTAGCTGCACGGGGGTATCTGAAGATACAAACTTCAGCACTTTTAACGGCTATGGTACTGAAGTATCAGAATTTACATTCATTAAACACTAAATATAAAAACATTATAACATGACACAGCGCCACAAACCGGGGCATAACTTTGGTCAGTTGTGGTGTGATGCTTAATTAACCCCTACGCCCTGCCTAACAAACGGGGTTTACTTGGTATGAGACTAATAAACCTAATCGGCTGTTTTTATCAAGGTGTAAAAGCCGCTCTAATTATGTACCTAATAACTAAATAATACGCTATGTTTAAAACCCTATTCTTCGCGCTGTTTGCCTTAACAAGTAAACCCGCTCCGACCGTTGCACAACTCCGTTCAATTGCTAAACCTCCCACGGGTTGCAAGTATGTTAAACCGGCTTTAATCGGAAGGGAGGTATATTTATAATGAAAGTATTATATAATTCAAAAAAGAACTCTAAGTGTGTAGACGTATGTTTTAATTGTAAATCTGTAATACTACTATCTGTAAAAGATATAAATATACAGGAAAAAACCTACGTGTGTAAAGTTTGTAAATCTGAACAGTCCCTTATGGGTGATACATTAAAGGAAATAGAAGATGAAACAAAAACACCTTAACCGCCTATTTGCACTAACCTTTATCAGCACGTTAATAATGCTTATTGCAGGCTTAGGTATGTTCTTTTTAAAACATGATACTTCGCCGACCTGGTATGTATCATGGTCAATAATTAACCTAATTGCGTTATGTGTATGCGTAACGTTTACATTATTTCCGAAACGATGGAAGAGTTAGATAAGCTATTTGCAAATCATGAAGGTAGACGCGATCTGGTTGAAATGCGCGATATCATTGAGACTATTCTCAAAGAGCAGGGATTAACCGATTTGCCCAAAAACGAAAATAAGCGAATAGCCATATTCAGTCAGGCCAAACAACGCTATACACAAATCAAACAATTGTACAATGGATTACCAAAACGCAAACATCAGAATTAAAATTATCGGTGCTCAAGGTATCGGCAAATCAGTTATAGCGGATCTGCTAACTGAAGCACTAGCTGAAAAGGGCTATACAGTCACTAATTTCGACGGTGAAAGCTTAAAAGAGATTAAGCTACAACACAATTGCGGGGTAGCCATCTACACAAAGCAAAAAGATTTAGATGACGAATACATAAAAGGATTATAACACAAAACAGCCTGCTAAGCAATTAGCGGGCTTTACCTGGTAAAAGCATATTAGATTATGAGCGTATTTGTAGAACTCAAATTGCCTGATAGCGGTTTAAATGTAACCGTATTAGAGATAACCCGATTTAGCTTAATAGTTAGCCGGTTTTTACCCGAACATTTACAAGGTATGGCAATACTTGTACAGGCTTGCAGAATCGAAAATGAACCGTTGACGCCTGATCAGTATCAGGTACTAAGCGAAACGGACGTAGAGCACATAAAACAGGCTTTAATTGCACAACTCATAAGTTTATGATTAACAACCAAATTGAATCAGTATTTAAAAGACGGGGTTTACATTACCTCAATACCGATAATGAGCTATGCAATCCGCATAACGATAGTAAGATAAATTTCATGCTACCGGATGCAAGCACGTACGCTAATGATCCCACGGCTTTAATATTGCCTATGGCCGGGGTTAATGCGTTCTACAGTGATATACATAAACACCACCTCAGTATAACTACCCGTAGCATTAGAATGTGTTTAGATAGGCTGTTTTTGCGTTTGGGATACGCATCTGTTATACACCCCGTTATGGGGTTGCATTATGCGGACGCGGTATTGGTTGAGCACGATGGTTTAATTAAGATTATAGATTTATAGCATGAAAGATAAACAATTTCCGGGCGGAGTTTTGGCCGTTGGAAGTACGAATGAACCACAATTTAGACTTCAACCGTTTACGTATATCGCAGTGGACGGTTTAGAGCAAATAAGCCGTAAAAAGCTTAAACGGCTAATACGTGCATTCCCTAAACAGAAAAAAGCACGTTTGCCGCGTAAACTTAAAAAGCGGCTTATTAAGCGACTTGAAAACAAAAACGCCGCGTATGTCAAAATGATTACCAGGCTTAAAACCGGGGCTTATAATTTGCAGCGTTTACCGTATAGTGAGCGAAAAACGTTTACGGATCCAGCATTAGGTAAACCGTATACACCCGGTCCGATAGAGGTCAAAGGCGTAGACTCTTTGTACACTATCCCTAACAATTCAACCAACCCTTAACCAAAACCGCCGATACACTATCTGCCCTCGGTAATGCCGAGGCCAGGTAGCCCTCGGTGACAAACCAAATCTGCTACGCGTACGTAGGCTTGCATTAGCTTGGGCCGGCGCTGGCGGCTGAAAAATTTAAACAACAGAAAAACGATGGAGAATACTACAGATCAACTCGAACCGCTAAAAAACCTCATTAAAGAATGGGGGATTAGCTTAACTGTCCTGGCCGATAAAATGGGCATGAGCAAAAGCACTTTTAAGAATAAATTTTATCGCTCTGGGGGTAAATACGATTTTACCGAATCGGAAGAAAAACTTTTAAGGCAAAAACTTTTCTGCTTCGGGGCGGATATGCAAACACGATCTGCTTTTGTTAAAATAGAATATACCGAAGTATAGTAATACTCAAAAAGTAAAATTTTTTCCTGCCTTTTAAACAGGGGGTGGGTTATTTAAAACAGATAAAGTTATGAACGAGAACACTTTTATACTTACGCACATCAGTCAATGGGTCATCAACTATAACACGATTATGACCGAGGCGAATATGTCGGAGTTTCACGAGCTACCAGCAAATAACCAAGAGATTATCCTACACAACGCCACACAAGAGGCGAAGTATTTGTGGAGTAAATTACCGGAATATCTAAAATCGTAATTATGGAAAAACGCTACGTCATCACCATGCTGCTTCCGATAATAGAAGCACCTACGCTCAAGCCATACGCCTTAATCCGAGTAAGCAAAAGAGCGTACCGCACTTTCGAGTTAGCAGAGAAAGCGCTGCTATCCAGTAAATCAATAGTACCCGGCAAAGCTTATAGCATTATGCCGGTTTATGTTAAACCAGTAAAGAAATAATCATGCAAAACGTAAAAGCAGAAAAACAAGAACCAGTTTCATTCGCAGGCATTCGCTTCGGCGATAAAGTAGATGTTTATGAATATCTACAGAAACACATTAAGCAGGATATCATAATCACGGGCAGTACAGCGCTCAAAGCCTATGGATTAACTAACGAATCGGACGAATTTGATTTGGATCTTATCGTCCACAAGCCGACCGAAGAAACTCAGAAATTCTTTGATTTTTTAAGTTCGTTCTTTCCTGAGCACGAACACGAGAAAAGCTATATGAAACCCGATCGCTCGGACTTCGACATAGGTAAACTATCAATGTTCAGATTACTCGGGCCGGGTCAGCAAGACTTCAAGGTGCATATATTCTATAAAGATAAAGCGCAGCAGGTTACGCACTATAAATTCAGAGATAAGACGTATCCTATAGCACTACCTGGCGATATATTTTTAGCTAAGAAGCGTTTCGCTCGTCCGAAGGATTATCAGCAGTTAGGGGCTATCTGCGCTAAAATCTTAAAACCGGAATAATTTTCCACACCCTTGCAAAAGTTAATCGGTTTAACTATGTTTGATGCCCCAACAGTATTATACTAATGAGCACCATACACGTTAAACCGAAACCCTGGAAAGAGCTTATAGCCGAGATGCAGATAAAGGATCAGCTTCAGTTCGATAAGCTGAATACCAAATCCATTAAGGCTATGATCAGCGGGCCTATCAAAGAGTCACACCCTCAGCGGGTGTACAAGACCAGCACTAAAGGCACTGCCATGACCGTTACCAGATTAAGCTAACCTTTCCAAGCCCCTAATTATGCAGCTAAACATTGCTACCGGTAAAGTATATAAAAGCCGTGAAACCAAAACGTGGAAGAACGTTACCATATCCTGGAAGGACTTAGTTAAAAAGCTATCGGTTACCATCCGAACGAACGAAAGCTATAAGCAGTACTGCGCCTTCACGAAAGAGCAACAATCCGATATCAAGGACAAAGGCTCTTTCGTGGGTGGGTACCTGTTAGACGGCAAACGCTCACCGTCCACAGTAGAGTTCCGGCAACTGCTTACACTCGATATGGACTTAGCCTCGATCGATTTCTGGGACGAGTTCTGCATGTTCTACGGCTGCGAGGCCGTACTGCATAGCACACATAAGCACTCTTCTAAAACACCGAGATACCGGTTAGTTATACCGCTTGACAGGACAGTAAACAGTACCGAATATCAGGCCATCTCCCGCAAGGTAGCAGCCGGATTAGGTATCAACCTGTTCGACCCGACTACCTGCCAACCGGAGCGCCTGATGTACTGGCCTACCAGTTCTAAAGACGGAGAGTTCGTATTCGAACACCAAACGGGTAAACTGCTATCGGCTGATGCCATACTGGCGAAGTACCACGACTGGACTAACATCAGCGAATGGCCGATGTTCGAGGTCGAAAAGGACTTCATGAAGCTGGGAGGTAAGCTACAGGGCGCACCGGCAGACAAGCCGGGACTCATAGGGGCGTTTAACCGGGCGTACTCCATCAGCGCGGCCATAGAAGCGTTCCTGAGCGACGTATACGAGCCGACGGCCAGCGAGGACAGATACACATACGTAGGCGGCTCGGGGGCATCAGGCGCTATAGTTTACGGACAGGACGAGTTCCTATACTCCCACCACGGCACTGACCCGATACACGGTAAGCTGGTTAACTCTTACGACCTGGTGCGTTTACATCTCTACGGGGGGCAGGACGGGGACGAGCGCGAACTGAGTAAGCAGAAGAGTAATAAGCTGATGGCTGATTTCGCCGCAGAGGACCCTAACGTAAGGGCCGAAGCCGGTAGCCGTAGGTTAGCATCAGACGATTTCGACGTACTCGAAGAGACCGAATGGCTGAAAACCTTAAAGGTAGATAAGTTCGGTATGTACGAGGCTACGATACCTAACTTCTATACGATCATCAGCAACGACCCCAATCTAAAGGGCAGATTAAAATACAACCTGTTTAGTCACCGGGCTATCGGTGTATTACCGTTACCCTGGAAGGATGGAACGGGCGAAATAGAGCTGGCCGATCACGATAGCGCAGGATTGCGGATGTACCTCGAGAAGCGGTACCACATCCACCATATCGGTAAATTCGCCGACGGGGTGATGCGCGTGTTACACGATAACGCCTTTCACCCGATCAAGGAATACATAGACGGCATTACCTGGGACGGTAAATCGAGGCTGGATACCATGTACATAGATTACCTTGGGGCAGATGACAATAAGCTGAACCGGGAGATCACCCGCAAGGCTTTCGTGGCTGCAGTAGCCAGGGTGTACGTGCCCGGCATCAAATTCGATTACGTGTTGACCTCCGTAGGACCCGAAGGTATAGGCAAAAGTACCATACTTGACCTCTTGGGTAAAGACTGGTTCTCAGATAGTTTTATGGGCGTAACGGGTAAAGAGGCGTTCGAGCAGCTGCAAGGTTCGTGGATCATCGAGATAGCGGAGCTGTCCGGCTTCAAGAAAAGCGAAGTGGAAGCAGTAAAGCATTTCATATCCAAAAGAGTAGACCGGTTCCGCGTAGCCTTCGGGCATATACCGGAGAGCTTCGCCAGGCAGTGCGCGTTCTTCGGCACCACCAATGAGTACGGTTTCCTTAAAGGCGCTACTGGTAACCGCCGGTTCTGGCCTATCGTCGTAACCGGCGTTACTTTCTACGACCTGAAGGAGTTGCCGGTAGATCAGATATGGGCCGAAGCCAAATACTATTTTGATCAGGGCGAGAGACTGTATCTCGACGCGGATTTCGAGCAAGAGGCAAGAGAGCTGCAAGCCGACCACACCGAGACAGACGACCGATCAGGACCTATAACCGAATACCTGAATACCCTACTACCTATCGACTGGCCAACCATGGACGCATTCGAGCGACGCAGCTATTTAGGAGATCCGGCTATGATCGAAGAAAAGGGCGAAGTACAGCGGAAAACTGTATGTGTGCCTGAGCTATGGGTAGAGTTGTTTAAGGCGGAGTTAAAGGATATGGGGCCGCATAATACTAAATACATACATCAGATCATGGCCACAATACCAGGTTGGGAGAGGTCAGAAAGTAATTTAACGTTCCCGATATACGGTAAGCAAAGGGCTTATCTGTTAAGCGGTACAATTGTTAAGAAGAGAAAGGCGAAGAGGGTATGAGGGATTTATTGAATACTATCCATACAGCCGATTGCAATTTGTTTATGAGCGATCTGCCCGAAGCCTGTATCGATCTTACCGTTACTTCACCGCCTTATGATAAATTAAGAGTTTATAACGGTTTCTCCTTCGACGTAGATTTAGTAATTAAGAACCTTTACCGGATAACTAAAAAAGGCGGTATAGTAGTTTGGGTTGTTTCTGATCAAACGGTTAAAGGCTCTGAATCGGGTACCTCTTTCCGAACCGCTTTAAAGTTTATGGAGATTGGTTTCAATTTACATGACACTATGATATACGCAAAGAAAAATTTTATACCTCAAACCCATAACAGATATGAGCAAGAGTTCGAGTATATGTTTGTGTTTAGCAAAGGTAAGCCAAACACTTTTAGCCCTTTAAAAGTACCAGCTAAAACCGCAGGACAGACAATGAAATTAGGTCAAAAAGGCTACGGGTTTAAAGAGGGGTCTTTTAGAAGAAGGCATGAAGAGATTACTACAGGTGAAAATAAAACGCCAGGCAATATATTTTATTACGCTTGTGGTTCAAGTGGCAAAAACCACCCGGCTGTTTTCCCCGCAGCTTTGGCGGCGGATCACATTAAAACGTGGACTAATCCTCTTGATATAGTATTCGACCCGTTCAGCGGAAGCGGAACGACTTGCGAAGAGGCTAAAAGATTAAGCCGGTGGCATTTAGGATGCGATATCAGCGCACAGTACGTTAAAGAAAGTAACGAATCTTTAGCTAATATAGACTCCATATTCGATATCCTATGAGAGAATCCTTCATAGAAGCCAAACTCCGTAAAGCCATACAGGCTCTCGGCGGTATCTGTATTAAGTTCACCTCCCCCGGCAGCATGGACGGTGTACCAGACCGGATCATCCTGTTACCCGGCGGTAGAATATACTTTGTAGAAACTAAATCGCCTGCGGGCAAGCTTTCGGCCATTCAGCGATTCGTTCATAAGACGTTCGCTAAGCTGGGGTTCCCCGTGCGCGTAATCGGTACTTTGGAAGAGTTGGCAGCATTTATAAATGAGATAAAATAATGAACGTCCTATCCCTATTTGATGGAATGTCGGGAGGCCGAATAGCCCTCGAACGCGCCGGTATTCCCGTTACTAACTACTTCGCCTCCGAGATAGATAAGCATGCTATCAAAGTTTCGAAAGCCAATTGGCCGGATATCAAATATATCGGTTCGGTCGTATACGTTGATATATCGTACGACGCGGCTACCGATACCTCCCGCATATATAACTGGTTAACGGGAGAGGACTTTACTTTTAAAGGTAGGATCGATCTGATTATCGGCGGTTCGCCATGCCAGGGCTTTAGTTTCGCAGGTAAGCAACTGAATTTTAACGACCCAAGAAGTAAACTGTTCTTTGAGTTCGTCAGGTTGAAAAAGCAGACGGGGGCTACTTGGTTCTTTTTGGAGAATGTGAAAATGGCTAAGGCTTCGGAAGAGGTTATATCGGAGTATATGGGGGTACAACCTATCAGGCTAAACAGTGCTTTAGTTAGCGCGCAAACTCGTAAACGCCTATATTGGACTAACATACCCTACTTCGGGCCTCCTGAGGATAGGGGGATATTTCTAAAAGATATACTACTTACGGATATTGACCCTAAATACATATTATCTCAAGAAGCTGTAGACTACATGTGCAGAGAGGTAAAAGGAGGCCGAAACCATTGGGATTTTCACCACCACCACGATTCTGCTAATGAAAAAAGCAGTTGCATAACCGCTGCTATATCTAAAGGAGTTCCATATAACGTACTTATAGATAGAAATCCTACATTACGGGTTAGAGAAGCTACGAAAATCGGATACTGCGAAGTAAAACCCGGAGAATGTTTCGACAATACGTTGCCGAGCAGTAAAACCCGAAGAGGTAGATATATGGGCGATAAAGCCAATTGTTTAACAGCTACTAATTTTCAATATTATCAATACTTAGGCAAAGTCGCGTCTACTTTTGAGAGAATGACCGCTCGTGAATTTGGTATAAATATAAATGAAAGCGGAGATTTCAGACCCCATAAGCTCGATGGTAGAAAAAGCGGAATCAGTGAAATAGGAACACTTCGAAACGAGAATAATAAAGGACTTACGTTAATATCTTCGCACGTACCGGTAGTATACACTGAAAACCCATTTTTAATACGTCGACTAACAGAAATTGAATGTGAGCGATTGCAAAATGTACCCGATGATTACACTATAGAGGCTTCTGGGACTCAAAGATATCGTATGCTCGGTAACGGTTGGGAGTGTAACACAATTACCTATCTGTTTAAACCTCTGCAAATAGCCGATATCCTATGAAGTTCACTCCCCTCCGACATCAGCAAATCGCATTAGACTTCTCATTAACCCGGCAAACGTCCGGGCTTTTTTTGGATATGGGCCTCGGTAAAACAGTCACCACCCTTTCACTGCTTAACATCCTGATCAACAGCTTCTCGGTAGATAAACCCCTGATCATAGGCCCTAAGTTCGTAGCCGAAGATACCTGGCCGAAGGAGATAGCCAAATGGGATCACACTAAACATATCACGTATGCCGTTATCACCGGTTCGGTACAGGAGCGTTTAGCCGCGCTCCGGGCTAAGGTAGATGTACACATACTGAACATCGAGCATTTAGCCTGGCTGGTAGACCTCAAACGGTTTAAGACCCGATGGCCGTTCGATATGCTGGTCGTGGACGAACTGAGTAAATTCAAATCGTCTGACAGCATACGGTTCAGGAAACTAAGAAAAGTACTACCTCAGGTACCCCGCTTGATCGGCCTTACCGGTACACCTATACCCAACGGCATGCTTGACCTCTGGGCGCAGGTATTCATTCTGGACCGGGGCAAACGCCTGTTTCCTACCGTGACCACATACCGTATGCACTACTTCCATCCGGAGAAAAAGCTGATACACGGCGGATGCACGTACGGCATTAATCCGGGAGCCGAAGAGCTGATCTACGAAAAGATAGATGACTTATGCCTCAGCATGAAAGCGGTAGACTGGCTGCAGTTACCCGAACGGCAGGATATCATACGGGAGATTGAATTACCCGACTTATCGGAGTATAAGCAGTTCAAGCGCGATAAAATACTGGAACTGGCCGAAGGTGATATAACCGCGTTCAATGCGCCGGCGCTGTATAACAAGCTGCTGCAATACGCTAACGGGGCGGTGTACGATTCGGATAAGAAGTATCACGTTGTACACGACCTGAAGCTGGAAGCACTGGCCGAAGCAGTAGAAGAGTTGCAAGGCAAACCTGTTATTATCGCGTATCAGTTCCAGTCCGACGTGGATAGGATCAAAAAGCGGATACCACAAGCTGTACAGCTAAAGAAGAACAGCCAGATCACCGAGTGGAATAAAGGCAAGATACCCGTTATGCTTGGGCATGCGGCCGGTATAGGCCACGGGCTAAACCTGCAATACGGCGGACACTACATATTCTGGTACGGCGTAAGCGCTAACATGGGCGACTATTGGCAACTCGTTAAACGCCTGGACAGGCAGGGGCAGAAATTCACCGTATTTAATTATCACTTTTTGGTAAAGGGTACGGCGGAACACAGTGTGTACCGGTCAATACAGAGCAAGACTTTAACGCAGGACAGGCTGATGGATGCTTTGCGGAAATATTAAAGTATATCGCTTAATAAGCGATTTATGATTCGCTTATTAGCTTTACCGTACATTTCTTTATCTTTTTCTATCAGTATGTAATTACGGTTTGTATTTAAGCAAGCTATACCAACGGTACCAGAACCGCTACAATTGTCTAAAACAGTCATACCTTCATCCGTATAGGTTTTTATGAAATACTCTTCTAAAGCAACAGGTTTTTGCGTAGGGTGTACAGCACCGCTTTGTTTATCCGATTTCATTTTAATAACCGAACGTGGGTATCTTTCGTCCGAATCGTAATCGGCTAAACCATGTTCTCCGTAATTAGTAGTCTTTTTACAATTTATTTTGTGTTTGGCTAAACTAACTTTCCTTTCGTGACCTTGCGTCTTTTGCGGATTATAAACAGGTTTACCTTTATAAAAAACTAATATCTGCTCATGCGCCCGCATAGGCATCTTCTTTGCGTTCAAGTGACCAGAAGCGGATGTTTTTTCCCAAATCCAATCATATCTATACACATCGGGGTTACTCATAATTAGTTTCGCAGCAAATAAGCCTACGGCGTTCAGCAGGATTACGCCGTTAGGAGATATAATACGTTCGTATTGCTCCCACAAAGGTCCGAAAGGGATTATAACATCCCATTTATTACGAGTAGTACCGTAAGGTAAATCCGCTTTTATTAAATGCACAGAATTTGAGGGTATATCGGTCATTACTTCTAAGCAATCCCCGTGAATGTGTCTATTTAGCATCAGTCCTTACGATAATACGTGTTTTCAAAACCTTCGGCATTTAAAGGTAAACCGTCCATCCACTTAACAGGTTTAATCATCAGGTCATTTACCTCGTCTATCCCGCTTTCGCCTATAGGCATCTCGCACACAACCTCGTCATGTATGTGTAACACGGTTTGAATGCCCCAGCTATCGAGGTTAAGCAGCGCGTTAGCTAAACAGTCCCTGGCAATTGCTTGCACCGCATTTTCTACAAGCTTGCCGCCGTATGTATCAAGTCGCATCCATTTGTTCACTTTCTGGTTTACACCGTAGTACTCTACCGCGCTACCTCCGAACTTACCGGGCTTTAGCCGAGCACCATAGTAGCATAAACGCCTACCGGATGGTAACTGCATCAGTAGATAACCGTTCTTGTAATCAAACGTAAGTCCTCTATCTACATTAACCAAACGCTCACCTCTGTAGGTTTGTTCTGCTACAGATGTTTTACGGCCATTGGCTATAGCATAAACAGCGGCTTGCTGCACGGCTCTCCACAATCTTACTATACAAGGGTTAGCCAAACGCCAGGCTTCTACGATAGGGTCGAGTTCGTCTACTTCTAAACCCATATCTAATGCCCCCATAGCTATTAGCGCATTAGCCCCGCCCTGGTAACCTAAAGCCAAAACTGATACCTTACCGCGCTGCCGGTCGTCTTTAGTGATATCCTCAATAGCTTTCTTAAACATCTGCGCGGCTGTAGCCTTATACACGTCTCCGTTATGCTTAAACACGTCAAGCAACCACTTCTCACCAGCCAACCACGCAATAACACGGGCCTCAATGGCCGAGAAGTCAGATACGATAAACCGTTTTCCCTCTTCAGCAACAAACGTTGTACGTATCAGCTGAGACAGCGTATCGGGCACAGGGCCATATATCATCTCGAGCATATCCTTATCGCCGCCAATAGCCAGGTTACGTGCTACTTCCAGCAGCTCACCATGATATTTACCGCGCGGCAGGTTCTGCGTTTGAACTAAGCGCCCAGCCCATCTACCGGTACGGTTAGCGCCGTATATCTGGTGAAGCCCACGGATCCGGTGATCTACACATGCACTTTTTAGCATAGCTGCATATTTCGATACCGATGTTTTAGATAGTTCCTGCCTGATGGCCAGTATGCGTTTAGATACATCGCCTTTACACTTAAGTAGGATAAGCGGAATACTGGCTTTCTTCAGGTTATCGATCTCGATATCCTCTTCGATCTCAAGCCACTTCTTTACCTGGGCGATACTATTAGGCTTCACAATACCCGATATGCGTATGGCCTCAGCCGTAAGGATATCTTTATACTCCCGGTCCATCCGGATAGCATTCTCTACCATGGTCATATTCACTTTTACACCATGGCTGTTTATCTTTAGGTCAAGATCCCATAGCTTTTTCTCCAAAGGCATGATAGGCAACCACTCTATGGCTTTAGCTTCGGCCATCTCGGCTGCAACGTCCACTTTACAGTAGTGTATGAACTGCTGCCACTTGTCGGGAGTATGTGTAGGCAGGTTACGGGTACGCATCTCGTTAGCCTTGGTAGGTTTACACGGTATGCAAAAATAGCGTATGAGTACCATACCCATCGTCTCTTTCTTAACAGCTACGTTCAGTGCTCTGGTTGCACCGTCCAGGCTAAGCGGTAAACCGGCCATGGCCACTTTCCACTGAGAGCAGTACCACTGATCAGGGATAAGCTTGATACCAAAGTAGGCCTCGATCATCAATATCTCGAACGGCGCATTATGAGCACGTTTTTGTACGCCGGGGTGTGTAAGGGCGCGGTACAGTTTCGCCGGTATCTGTTCTTTACGAGGCAGATGCCGAACCGCCCACAGGTCGATAACCTGCGGCTCTTCGCCGTTGAAGCTATAGCCGAATAAGAGTATCTCTACTTGTTCACTGTACTTATACGCCCCGGCTTTCTTAAGGTCAATAGGCGAATAAGTCTCTAAGTCGATGTTTAGGATTTGCATTTATTGCGGAGTGTTTAAAGCTTTTATTAGAGCATCAGCCATATCTACCGCTAATTTGGCGGTTTGTTCCGGCTCATTAGGTCTTATAAAAGTATGATCACTAGCTATACCTTGCATAGCTTTAGCGGCGAAATATTCCCGCTTGGTCAGCCCATCCCTTTCGGTTTTAGCGATTTTAACTTGTCCATCGTCCAACGAATAGAAAGTATTGTTGATTGAATCATTAGGTTTTGTTTCCATAATCTATTAGGTTAAAAGTTATTAATTTATAATATATCGTAAATTAAGCCGAAACGGCATTTAAATTTTTCTTCATTACGGATATCAACTCCGTTGACATTTCGGTACATCCACCCTTTAGGGGCGGTGCATACGGTTTTAAAACCTAATTTATCTCCGGCTTTTAAACCCGCTTCATCTACGCCCGTTTGTCCTCCGCTGATAAAGCTCTCTATATCCATAAAGTAAGTTAAATCTCGTAATATTCCTAACACCCAACTATCTATACCTGGTTGCCCTAATACGCCTTTAAACGTATATAAACCGTTACCCGCTATATTAAGCGTCTTAACATTTAAAGCAATAAGGTTCTCTCTGATTTGATCTAAAGTTCTATCAGTGTAATAATTGAAGTCAATTCGGAAATAGGGCTTCTTTAATTTGTCGCAATAGTTACGTGTACAAATCTCCCCTCCTGTTTTAAAGTCAATAGCCAAAGCTAAAGTTGCATCAGACGAATTGACGTTATGGAGAGTGCGGCCTGAATAGCCGTAGCTGCTATGCTCCTTAAAATAAATCATACGCTAAGCCGAAACGGCATTTAAATTCACTCTCATTCTTAATTACTTTACCAGCATCATTACGATAAGCCCAAAAGCTTTCGGCCGTACAAACAGTTTTGATGCCGTGCTTATCTCCGAATTTCAACCCAGCCTCTCCGGCCCCCGACTGACCGTCACTTCTGATCATCAGCGGTTTCTGATAGATGAACGCCGTCTTAAGGAAATAGCGTACGTAATCATCTATCGCTGGCTGTAGCCTGGTAGTCTTAAAGTCGTAAGCAGTACTACCAGTAATGTTGATTACTTTTACTTCATACCGGCGGATAAGCTTTTGCAAAGCCGCAAACTCTTGTATATTGTAGTATGCCACTTTGCTGATATCTACATTATGATGAACTTTAGCAGCAGTAGCGAAATCACCGGATGCAGAAAAACTGAGGGTCATATCAGAGTGTTCGATGTTTTGCTGCTGAGCACTGTCGAATTGTTCGTGGTCGAATAGGTCGAAGCGAATCATATACCGGTTAACCAATTTATAAATACCTCTTTAACAACTAATAAACACTCTTCTTCGCTGTTGCACTCATTTACTGAGTCGCTTATATTTTTCGAATAAACTCACCAAGTGCCGAGAGTTTCTGATTTATTGTAAGTGGCTATAAGCAAGCCATTGTAGAAAATACTCTTTTTACCTTTCGGCGCTCTGTCGGGGGTAAATAGTAAATCGAAGTCTAAACTATGAAGCATATTGCGTATAAATAAGTCCCACAATTATAGACATAAAATTGAATAAATAAAAATAATAAAATATTTTTTGCTATTTCAAAATAAGTCTTTATGTTTGCTGCCATGGAAGCGTTACTGACTTGGCCTGAGAAACTCGGCTTGCTTAAAAAGGGAGATAGCATTATTGTTGATACTCATATACAAACTGTTTATTCTGCTATTCACAATCATTTCCCCGAGGGTCAACCTAAACGGTTTACCGTCAGGTTAGCCAAGAGCGGCCCGCAGAAAGGCCAGCGCTTTGTATTCCGTCTTAAATAACCATTTTTATATTAATTTCAAAACATCAAAAACATGTTAAAATTCACATTCGAAGGCGCAGACCTTAGCGAAGTATTAGGTCACATCGAAAAATTTACGGGTAACATTGCTGGCGGGGCTACCGCAGCCGGAGCCTCAGGTAATGCGGGTACCACTAAAAAGAAAACGGTCGAAAAACCTAAAGAAGAAAAGATAACCCTTGATAAAGTGCAACTGCTTTGTTCAAGTAAGGTAGAAGGTGCCGACGATGCTGCCGCAATGAAAGGCGCTATCAAAGAAATCATGGAAGAGTTCATGGTTAAATCTGTAACCAAGCTTGAAGAAGCCGAGTACCAAGCGTTCTACGACAAGGTTAACGAGTTGTAAACAATGCCGGGCGCTCACGCTATACTGCCTGCTTCTGCTTCAAAGCGCTGGCTCCGTTGCACACGGGCACCGCGCTTTGAGATGGAGTTTGCTGAAAGCGAATCTACCTACGCCCAGGAGGGTACATTAGCCCACGCCATAGGCGAAGAGATGCTACGGCAGCGTAGCCGTGAGCTAACTCCTAAAATACTTAATAAGGTACTTCGTGAACAAGCGCCTCTCAAAGAGTATTATAACCCGGAGATGAAGCGGTACTGCGAAGAGTACGCGAATTATGTAGTAGACAGAGTGACACCTGCATCCAGGCTGATTGTCGAGCATAGGCTCGATACAAGCAGCCACGTACCGGAGGGGTTCGGTACAATGGATGCAGGTGTTATTACTCCTTCGGGTAGAAGGGTTTACACTCTTGAAACCTTCGACCTCAAATACGGCAAAGGCGTTCCGGTGTACGCCGAAGAGAACGAGCAAGCTATGATATACGCTATCGGCGTATTGAACGATTTCGGATGGATATACCCTATTACGCATATCCGTATGCACATATTCCAGCCACGTATCAACAATATAACCGAGTGGGAGATCAGTGTAGCCGACTTGTTAGCGTGGGGTGAAGAGGTGTTAAAGCCTCAGGCCCGTTTAGCTTTCGACGGTGAAGGCGAGTTCGTACCGGGTGAACATTGCGGATTCTGTAAAGCCAAACCACTATGCCGCGCTTTAGCTGCGTACAATTTGGAATTGGCCGCACAAGAGTTCGAGAATTACTCTAACCTGGTAGAGCCGGCAGAACTGACGGAGGCCGAACTGCTAAAGATTTACGACAACAGGAAACTTTTTGAGGGGTGGATAAACGCCATAGACGAATATGTCCTGAAACAGGCCCTAATGGGTAAAAAGTGGAAAGGCTATAAAGTAGTTGAAGGCCGGGCATACCGCTCTTACAGAAGTGTACCTATACTCAAAAGAGCTTTAGAGCGGGAAGGCATTACGGATATCTATAAACCGCAAGAAATACTCGGCTTAGGCGATATGGAAACGCTCGTAGGTAAAGAAGTATTCAGCAAGGTGGTGGCACCATTATTGACCAAACCTAAAGGTAAGCCTACCTTAGTACCGGTATCGGATAACAGGCAGGAATTTAATTCAGCATTAACAGATTTTACAAATTTAGACGAATAGTATTATGCCAAACATCATTTTAAGAAATGTGCGTATTTCCTATGCAGCCTTGTTAGAACCGAAACCGGACGATAAAGGTAACCTGAAATACGGCACAATGATTATTATCAATAAAAAGGATAAGGTCAACATCAAAGCGCTGGAAGATGCCATTCAGCAAGCCTACACCGAGGGTAAAGGTGCCATGAACATGAAGCCCGAGAAAGTACCGGCTGCATCCATCTCGTTCAAAGTGTGTAAACGCGACGGTGACACCGACAGGCCGGACGATCCGAATGTGGAAGGCTGCTTTTTCCTGAACGCTAACTCTAACAGTAAGCCTCAGGTAGTGGACCGTGACCCCCGTGTACTTATAGTGGATCCGAACGAAGTGTATTCCGGTATGTGGGTGAATATCTCATTAACCATTAAACACTTTATCGCGGATGGCGGTAAATCTAAAGGTATCACCGCTTACCTGGGCAACGTTCAGAAGGTAAAAGACGATACCCGTTTCGACGGCCGCAAGTCGGCCGATCGGGAGTTCGAGGAGTTGGAGCCATACGAAGATTTGGACAACGAGTCGGAGGATGACGAGGACGATATGGGTTTTTAATTAATAGAAGTTTAACCAGAGGGGCGAAAGCCCCTTTTTAATAACACAACGCAAAACCATGGAGCAAACAATTAGACTACTCGAAAACGAGATAGCCAAAAAGAAAAGAACCTTAAGACAGTTAGAAGCAGCTAAAACAGAATACTTAGATGCGGCTATAGAGACTCAAACCGGTATAAACAGAGAGTCAGAAGATTTATACCCACTTGAGCGACAGTTGGAGCAGATGTACTCGAAGTACCCTAAGGTAGAGCCACAAAAAAGTGAAGATTCCCGAAAGGATACGACACCTCGTACTAAAGCATCACCTAACAGATTGAGCAGATATCCCCCTTTAGATGACGACGATTTATAAAATACGAAAGCCCCTTAATTAAGGGGCTTTTCTGTTAAACACTCCAATACCAATCTTCCCAAACCGCTGTATGCATAGCAGCTTCTTTACACACGCTGCAACTGACCGAGCCAGCGCATATCGGATCGTCTATCTTCTGATAGTGCGCGTACAGTAAAGGTTCTCTCGCCTCGGTGGTTAAATGCGCCCACTGTCTTTGTGTATGCCAATATACTATCCTACCGGATGCCGTTTCATAAATTATATCGCCCCGGCTATCGCACACATGGTCGCGGCCGTCTATGAAAGCCAGCCCTTGGCCAACCTGTATAATAGCTGATTTAGAATTATGCATATCCGACGCTCGCGTTTTTAAGGTTATTCTGTTTTATATAATTCCGGCAAATAGCAGCTGAGGCATTTACAAATACCTTTTGGCCACAATGATAAACCGCAAAACCGCTGCCCCGGCTTGGGGTAGATTTGCTATGCAGGTAGTTAGCTGATCTGTTCATAGTTTCCAACGTTTAAAGAATTTTTCAAAATTGGCGATTCTATCTAACTCAATTTCGTTGATAGCTAACCGCGTTGATTCACAATAGGGCTCAGGTAGTATAACCTTACGCCTTAGGGGCGGATTACACACAACCACAATTGTTAACTTCGGTTGGCACATATCTACTCAGGTAAAGGTGAATCAACTGGTTTATTCTGATGCTTGATACGCTTCTGCGCCATAACGTACGGGTCGTTTAGCCTGGCAAGCTCTGCCTCCCCGGCATCATGCAGATTAAGCCCCGCAGCACAACACAAGCCCGCCAGGGTAACTAAAGTACCACCGGCCTCTTGCATAGGCTCACCCACGGGCTTATCCATTACGTGATCGACTAACTGGTGCATAAATTCCCGGCTCATGCCGACACTCTGTACCAGCTCTGTAGCCTCTTCAAAGAACCGGTGTGCTCGTTGGTCAACGCTGCTGGCAACCTTTAGGCCGAAGCACTCGACGAGCCATATTTGTACACGGCTCTGATAGGTGCTTAACGGTTCTACCTTTTCTACGACCGGCGTTTCGGTATGGGTGAAGTGAACAGTAGAGCCTCCGGGTATTTCGCGGAGTAACTCACGTATTTCCCAGCCTAAAGATTTGGCATGACTAACTGCGCGAGGGTCTATGTTGTCCCACCATTCGCTACCAGGTTTACGGGCTTGAGGTATAAGCTCTACGATAGTAGCCGAATATGTATTGGGCTCAAGCATGGTATCATAAAGTAAATCAGGGTTATAACTTGGGGCAGCTTTACCGAAAGCCACAGTCCAGTGAGTAGCTACTACCATCTCGATATAATATAAAAGTAAATAGCCGCTATGATCCACAGCATTAAAAACAACCCGCCAAACACATTCTGCTTAAACCGGTAAGCACGATAGGATAAAGCAATGCTCTCGCGTTCAAGCATTGTTCTTTTTACGCGGGCTGTTGCTTTAGCTATATCAGCTTTAAGCAGGTTACCTACCGGTCTGCGCTCGCTCGGTATGGCCGAATGTGTGCAATTACGGATACGTTGCTGCCCTCCGGGAAACACAACATTTACTAATTTGTCGGGATGGTTTTTTACTGTTATCATTATAATAGGGTTTTATTATCTCAAATATAGAGGATTATCTGTAAATATAAAAATATTTAAAATTATTTTTTGTTATTCAAATTTATGTCATACATTTGAGGCATGAGCAAGACATATTTAGCAGCCCTTACGGTTTTATATGCCGATAACATTGTCGCAGATAACGCTTTTATCCACGACATTAAATTGCGTCTTACGCGAGACGGCGTTAACGAAACTATCGAATACCTTGATAGAGAAGGTTACGACAGCAGATTATTTGAAGATAAGCAATTTGCGGTTAAACCTAAAGAGGGTTCGTGTATACTTCGGGTACAAGGAATGCTGTTAACAGGTACTCAGGTCGAACCGCATAGGGAAATGTACTCTCGTGGGCGTTCTTTGCTATCCGCTTCTGAGCGAGTGTTAGCCCTCCGCTCAGAGTGCATCAAAACCGTAACTACTTTTATGGCCGACTTCAATGAATACGCAGCTGACGACTTTAAGCTACATAAAAATAGGCATAAGGGCGTATTGCTCACTCACGGCGGGTATATTAATCACATTGAGAGTAACGCTATTCGCCTCGAGACTTTGGCTAAGATTGCCGATCACCTTAAATCCTTAGAAGATGCTGGGCGAACTGACTAACGATTATTTTATCTGGACGACTATACGTTGTCCTAAATGCAGCGACTCGCTGCTTTACATTATGGGTAAATTATACATTTGCGAAAAGTGCGGGCATTATGAGAAAACACCTGAAAGATAATTGGGAAGAGTACACTTTAGTGTTGGTTATAGCCGCACTACTGTGGTGTATATTTAATTTATAACATGACAACAAAAGAAATAGCGAAGGTCGCCGTAACAGTTACGCAGATCATCAAAACGAACCTGGACGCGGATCCGCAGGATATCATCTTTAAGATACAGGAGGCGTTTCCTAAACTACCGGTAAATGACATAATCGGTATCATAACCAACATGGCCATACAGTACGGCTTCGAGTACATGGATGTAAACGATATTATCCGCATCGTCCAGGCAGGGGCTAAACGAGCCGTTAGCGATATCGTGTGGAATGAGACGTGGCAGAATTTCGCTCAGGCGTTCCTATTCGCCGCTCACCTGGTAGCGAAGATAGTGCCGCCTAAATGGGGCAAGGTTATCACGTTGGTTTTAGATGCTTACGAGAAAATTAGTAAATAATGACTATAGAACAATTAGCCAAACAAATCTATACCGATTACTGCGTAGGTGTAGGAGGCGTAGCTTACAACGGGGATAAACTACCGGACGCAGATACTTTCTTCGCTGACGAGACTAAAAAGAAACAAGCGGATGCCTGGAAAGCTGTAGCCGAAAACCTGTACCCCAAACTAACGTCCGAAATATACTTACAACGCTCGCACTATCTGAGCGGCGTACCAGTTATGGACCGTATGACTATAAACCTGGGCAACGGGATGGAACTCAGAATAACCTACGATCAGTGGGGCAAACTGGTAGAAGAAGTTGGCGCCAAGGTTAAAGAAGATTTGGTGTTAACCGGTAAAGCTTTACAAAAGTTTGAAGTCAGGCGTATTCAGGTAAAAGATTGTATAAACGATCTGACGAAGCTCTTTTACCACGGAGACGAGGATGGTGATTTTATGTTCCGTACCGACATAAAGGACATTAAAGAAGAACAACTGTACGAAGTTTTAGAGAAACACCGAAAGGTTTTAGGATTCGAATAACTAAAAAGCCCCTATCGTAATGTTAGGGGCTTTTTACATTTAAAGTGCTTCTTTAATCTTGTCTTGGGCGTTCTCAGCCTTCAGGTTGGTATCCGCCGTAGTAATAACCTTGGCAGGCTCAAAAGCGAAGTTCTTTAACAGATAGGCTACTCCGCCGGCAATAGAAGCCATGGCTATAGCCGTCCAGTTAAACTTCAATTGCCCGGCTTCAACTGTCTGTTGGATAATAACCAACGCCGGTGTTAACACGGCCATTAATAACGCCCGAAGCCAGTCGGCCCCTTGCAGCGTAAACTTTTTCGATAATCTTACTTGCATATATTTTAGTTTAAATACTTATTACTAACCCAGCCTATCAGCTTACCGAACTCGATCTTACTCCACGACCCGTTACGTTCCAGTTCTACTACATCGGCTCCGGCCGGTAGTGTACGGATTAAAGTAAATTCGGTACCGGCTCCTGAGCGCAAATTAAGCCCTGTGACAGTCTTAAAGGCTTTAGGCGATACAGAACCTATCTGCAGGTACGAAGTCCCTGGGATAAACTTCTTTTCGGCCTTTATAGCTTTAAGCTGAGACACTGATAGACCGAAAGTCTTTTGGAAATGCGGTTTGTCGACTATCGACGACCAGTCGCCGCCCCACTGCCAGCCGTGCGCCTTGAATATGGCCACAACCTCCGTCCAATCGGCTATACGATCGTTATCATAATCGGTAACGTCATTCCAGGATGCGGTCTTACCGTCTATGATCAGGGCGAAGTCTAAAGCTAAGCCATAATTATGCAAAGAGTCTCCGGCTTTAGCGTTGGTAACCTTATAGCCCATCGGGCGTTGTTTACTTACGCCATCCGGGTTCTTAACTGTACGCCCTGAAGCATACAAGTCGTTCTGTTCTTTATCGGTACGAAGTGTATAAGTGTATCTCACCTTAGCGCGGCCGGTGAGGGCCTGATCACATAAGGCGAGAATGTCAAGGGCTTCGGTTCGAAGCTTAGGGTGTAGCAGTGCTACGCGTTTGGTTGATAGGGCGTCCATAATTCAAATATACAAAAAAGCCCCGCTTATGCAGGGCTTTTAAATTAAGAAACTGTCATTCTAACCTGGATGTAATTGAGAGCAGGAGGCGTTGACTGCCATGCGCCGGGAACTGTAATCCCCCAATCCAGATTAATTTTTACAAATTCATCTGTTAACTGAGCAGTGGTAGGGGCGATATTACTTCCGCGATATTCTAAAGAAACCGTTCTGCCAACAACGTCTAAAACAGGGGCGTTACCGATAAAATCAGTCTTGCCGTTCATGAATATTACAGGGCTTATGCCGGCACCCCACCCAAATAACGCACCATTCATAGGAACAAGTTTGCCCGTAAATTTCCACGTATTCCAGCCGAACAACTGCGGGAATCGAATATCCTGCTTGTATCTACCAAACGGGTTGACAACTTTTGCCATATTCCCGTTTGGGTTGCCTCCGTGCAAGTGAGCATCGCCTTGTATAATTAACCCCCGCGTCCCTTCGTCGAAAACCATCCCCTCTATCTCGCCGCCTAAAACAGGGTTGGCTCCGCTCCATAATATGGCGTGTCCCGGTTCATGACTATACAGTGTAACAGCACTGGCGCCACTTGTACCGCAAACGAATATGCCATATGAACATACTGTCAGCCCCTCCCAGGCACCATTAGTTGTAAAGCTATCGATAAGCGATTTGCTTACAAGGTCGTAAATATATAAGGTTACTATATTGTTAAACTTAATGTACAGCCTTTTTTCATAAACCACAATCATACCGGCCTCCCCGGCAACTGCAGGAAAGTAATCAGACTTTACTTTTTCTCCGTTTTTATTAACACATATTATTACCCTGTTGCCGTTTTGCGCTGAATTTGCACCCTTAATAGTGCCGAAAGCGTAAATAAACCCTTCTTCAAAATCATAAGCTACGCCCTGTATATGATCTAAAAAAGCAGTCACATTAATTATTCTTGACGGGTTTGGCGTTATAGTACCGACCGGTGAGTACGGAATCAGTTCTGATATTTTCTGATCGAAAATCCTCGATGTAGTAGCGTAGTTGTAGCAAGCTATCAATAGCCGCCTCGTGACGGGATCCATTGATAAACCAGTATTACCAGATATATACCCATTAACCGCACTGCCGTTAACCAGGTCGGTATCCGCTACCACGGTATAAGCTTCGTTCTCATAAGGCAACACGGTGTTATCTATTTTCCAATCCGCGCCATAAACGCCGGGCGCCCGGCCTATCCGTAAAAAGCCAGATGCGGAAAGCGTAACGGTGATGTTAACAGAACCCCGCATAGTGATAAATATATTACCAGACAAGTCGACATTGGTGAAACTATATTTCGCACTTGAATTTGCGCCAACCGCGCAATAGATAGTAACAGTATTGATGTTTATCCGTTCTATAAATATCCTCAATCTACTGCCAACCGTTAAAGCCAACGCGGCATTTGCCCCTACAAAGCCGGCAACACCTGCCTGCGGCCCTCGTACAAGTGTACCGTTTTGTGCAACCTGGAGTTGAGAGATAGGGGTATTCATGTTAGCGCCGAAACCTACACCTAACTGAAAACTACTGGTGACTGTTGAAGTCAGTAGTATATCAGCTTGTAATATTCGGCTATTTAACACCCAGGGTTTGCCGGTGTTAAAATACGTTTGGTATCCGGTTCCTGCGCCGTCTGTGTATCCACTAATGGCTACAGACTGCCCCGTTAACGTCTGTGATATGCCGGGGATGACAGTTGGGTAAACTGGGCTTTGTGTCGACCCCGATGAAAATCGGACGTATGGCATAGGGAGTACGGGGACTTCATTCTCAAATAATGCATTGTCTGAGAAAAAAGGGACTGGGCCTTTTGTCATAGCTATTACCTTCTTGCCATTAGCCATAAGACCCGGCGTGTCAGAAATTATCATACTGTCGTAGTTATAGCGTAGTTAATAGTAGGGTCGAAATCTCCTGCGGCCATGGCGTTTGCCTGCGCCCTCGTGAGGTTAATTTGCTTAGGCCGTAATGTCAGTTCGTCAAAAACACCATTACTCGACACGGGGTTATTGCTACCGTCTGTAGGGACTGCGTCTATGGTTACTGATGCGCTACCTTGAGCCTTAACGAAAGCGGTTGTGGCAATTTTAGTACTATCATCATCAGTTGAAGGCGTTGGCGCAGTTGGGGTGCCAGTAAATTCGGGGGAATTAAGTAGAGCGTACCCGCTTAAATCTTGGTCGCCGGTATTTACCCCGGACTGATTGTCTAATTTATTTTTATCAGTTGAAGTAAACTGTTTTGCAGTTGTTCCAGATGGAATATCATCCTGGGTTAATGATACATCACCACCTACAGGATCAATGCCATTAACCGATTCCACGGTACCGCTACCGTCTCCTCCCTGTGCGGCTTCCCCGATACCTAATAAATCAAAGTAAGATATCAATTCGGATAATATCACGTTGGGCGAAATTATATCGCCATTTCCATTAACGAACATATCCACATTAATATCCAAAAGCTCAGGTACCTGTATACCATAACTCCTAATTGAGATAAGGTCGTCCGATCTGAACTGAGTTGATAGATTTGTGATTTTATACCCCCAGCTTCCAGGCTGTTCGGTTAATGAGAATTCATCACCTTTACTAAAGGTAATTTTCGAGTTGGATAAAACAACTTTAATTGGATTAATCATGCTTTGGTCAAATTTTATTAACCAAAAATAGCTAAAATGTGATTATTTTAGCTATTGTAACGTATTTTTAACAGAATGGTAATTAACCGACTGTATCCTTAAACACCTCTGGTACTTTCTTATAAGTCACAGACCATGTAAGGAACATTACCAGTACATACGTAACCAAATGGTTTAGCCGATCCCAAGTTGTAAGAATATACAGGCTATCTGGTATTTGCATATGATACTCGAAATATGCCTTAAATCTCACCCAAAACGCCGGAATCTCCGACAGTGCGGCCGACGAATAGTACATTACTATTATGATTTGTACCCACCACTCGTTAGATTTATGCTCGAGACGCCGAAGGTATCTAATGTGAAATACAGCCCAGCACGGCAGCATTAGAACCATTATTATGTTTATTAAAGTTATAATATACTGATTAGTATTAGTTGTTAACTGATCCATTGCCTTTAATGTTTGTTAGATATGTACCTCCGGTAATCCCACCATACCACAATGTCGCTAATAGCATGCCAGCATTTACTATAGAGTATAATTGTATTGAATAATCATAAAACTGGAAATCCAATGCTGTCTTTGCATATGGAAGTTGTAAGAAAATAAAAGCGCCGGTATAGCCCGCAGCTTTTACTCTCGCCGATATTTTATTACTTTTTGGCTGGGCGTTACCTTCTCTCATTCTAATCGTGTTATCTATATACTTCCAAAGGACAATAATTACACCGACGACAAAAATAGTAATTTTAGCAAGTGCGAACCATTGCTCTTGGCAGCCCATAATTTTTTATGTGTTTTTAAATAACCCGTTTCTCCAAGCGCTTACAAACAACGAAATACAGATAATTACCCACAGGCAATTATAGACAACTATTTGTAAAATCGGTTCATTAATAACCCCGTGGTGGGTTAAAATTATTAATAAAAAATTACATATTACACATATAATAGTAAATCTACCAACCATTTCGCGCAACCAGGTTGAATAGCCGTGCCAACTATCTACAGTGTAGTACAATAGAATCGAAGCTGTAGTATATGAATACCACAGCTTCTTAATTTCCGGCAGATAGTCCGGGTTCGGCAAATTTAATACGTAAGTATTAAAAGAAACCAAATAAGCCAGTAAAGCCAATATTGAAAACGCTAATCTCATGGATGGCCACCAATATCAAGAACACATTTTTGCAATGTTTCACTCCAATAGTAACCCGTTTCACAATCGTGATCTCTACGGGCGTCTGAGCCGGAATTAATCAAACCGATTAACTCAAAGCCCTCGATTACCTTGTCTTTTCCGAATTTTTCGACTAATTTTTCAATGATTTTTTCCATTTGGTCAAAGTGTTTTTATTTTCCCGAATATACGTATTTGAAAAGAAACAGAAAACCAGAATAAAGGTCACAACCAAGAATATTTCTATTTTAATAATAGCTACTCCCCATAGTGTTTTTATTTCTGATTCTGTTGGTTTCATTAGAATGCATCCCTGTAGAGCCAAAAATTAGTTAATGAACTGGTTCCCAAACCGACACCAGTAAACTGCAAAGATACACTCAATGTGTTGTCTGTAGAACCGGTAGCCGCGAACGCTCCGACAGGCGTTGCGGAAGCGGTAGTTAAGTTAATAAGCGTTCCGTTAGGCTGTCTTATTTCAGCAAAGGGTATCTGAGTATTCATGCCGGTAGCAATCATATAAAACTCAACCGTGAACAACTGGTTTGCAGCGCCGCCTGTGAGAGGCGTACTGCTTAATAGGTTGAACGTTTGACCCCCATATTGAAATGTTATCGAAAGCCCCGGTATACTAATAAGAGGGGTTGTAAGTCTAAAGGTCATATACAACCTATACCAACGGGTAGGAATAAAAGTATTGGCGGGGATAACCTCGCTATAGAAAACAGTTGAGGGGCTTGATTGCGTAATCGTGGTTCCAGGCGACATAGATATTATGCCGCCCATTGGTGTAACAATCTTGTTTGATTGCCCCTGAGCCTTGCCGATATTCCCGTGGGATATTTGCCAGAATAAAAACAACAACGAAATGGTGTAGAATAATATTCGCTTCATTTTAGTAAACTGTTATTGTGCCGTTAAGCGGTTGTAGATAATATGAGTTAGTTCCGGTTGGAATAAGTTGAACCTTTTGACCTTGTGTAAGAGTTGCTCCGCCTGTACCCGCAGTTGTAGCGAAAGTAGTACCGCTTTGCATAGAATAACCGGATGGTACAACTATTTTAGCGCCGCCTGTGCCTGTTACAAGTATGGTGATAATCTTAGTGCCATCAGATGTAAAACCATTACATGGGGGCAAAGTAAGGTTATACTGCGTAGCGGATGTATTTATATAATCCCCGTTCAATAGCATGGTTGCATTAGCGGAAACGTTATAAGGCGTACGGTACATCGGGTCGTTCCCCTTAACCAAAGTATACCGAGTACCATCACAATAAAACATTGCACTATTAAGGACATTGTACGTTGTCGAAGTTGTTTTTGTGTTTGGATCCCAAATATTGCCCCCTGACGAAATACTTACTTGAATGGTATTTGCGCTTGCATCTGTTTTAACAACCGTAAAGTAACTACCCCTGCTTAACTCCGAGTCGAACCCATCGGTTAATGCCGGCAATGAAAACGGGATATTACCAGATGTACAATCGTACTGTACTATCCTATCGTATACGGTTGCACTATAACTTGCTGTTTTTGGCGTTGAGTTTACGCGTAGCTGGTTAACTTGCCTGAACCCTGCTAATGTATCGGTGTTTTGCGTAAGTGTTTTTTGGTATATGCTATTACTGTTTGGGCTGGTAGTTCTCAACTGAACACCGCCCAAGCCTGTATTCCCGTTTCTAACCTGCGCGTATGCTCCGAATAAACCACCAGAGCCTATTATGTTTATTCCATTGATATTTCCGCTTACGTTTAACGTCCCCGTTATTGTTTGAGGATTAACCTTATTAAGCTTGTCGTAGTAATAGCTTGTTAAAGCCAGGGTGTCGTTCGCGTTACCGTTTACAGGTAGTACATATGCGCGTGTTCCGGTTGTAAAAGTGCTTGGTACTCTAAGGCTTACCGTTCCGGTTGCATTACTATCTACCCTTAACGTCCATGCACCGCTGGTTGTAACGGCGTTTCTTATCTCTACTGAACTGGTGAAAAAAGCAGGAGCTTTCCATCTTTTAGACCCAGTAACATCTTGGCTCGTTGTACGAGTTACCGCATCCCCCGCGGTGGTGGTATAAGTCCTATTTGCTGAAAGGTCTTGAGTTACACCATCAATAGTAATTGTTCTTGTAGGCGGAACACCAGAACCCGAAACTTCACTTGAATAGGCAAACTTTTGTATGCTAGTTCCGGTTGAATAACTTAGTCTATTATCAGCAACGTCAATAAAAAGCGAACCTAAATTATTTGCCGTTGCCGTTATGGCCGATTGCGGTTTAAACTGCAAGGGTGGTAGGGTGGAGCCGTTTGGATCAATTAAAAACATGGAATTATTATTAATTGACTTATTGCCGTCCATGTAGTTAGTGCCATGATACCTCAATAGCATATTACCGTTAATGTCTATTTGCCAAGGGTAGTAACCATTAATCTTGGCGTTAATATACTGCCCGCTTAATGAAACCTGACTTTGAGGAGAACCAAGTTCTACAATATTAGATTCTGCATAGCTAATCCCATCAATGCTTTTGACAACAGGCACAGTAACAACAGAGCCGGCCGTGGCTGATGGAACCCTACCGCTGTTATCGACCGTGTTGCCTGCGCTATTAAACAAGTTTAATGTTACATTATTACCCGATAAGTCCCCCCTTGTGCTTCCGCTGGATTCGTCCAACTCATACCTTACAACTAAATTTCCAGTATATGGCGGGTTGGTTCCTAATCCACTATTATAGTTAACCGCTACATTGGCAGCTGAAATATTTGCATTGCCGAATTTAACCTGGTCGAAGCTACCGCTACAATATAAACCCGGTGTTAAATCCCTTCCTATAAAAAAGCCAGCGCCGTTTCCAATATCTAAAGTTGCTGTTTGAGTTGCTTTAGCAACACCGTCTAAATAGGTACGTATTATAGTGCCGTCATATGTTACGTCAATATGGTGCCATTGTTGATCTGTTACAATATCGCCTGCTATATTTACAGTAACGTTCCCGCCTACACTATTTATTGCTCCAAACCTGGCGTTGCCACCTACAATTGATATACCTGCGGATTTAGCCACCGATCCCCATTTAACCATAACACCCTGAGTGCCTGAACCTGTATACCTATACCAGTAATCCACATAAAACGGTGACGCCCCTGATGGGAACAATGCATCGGAGGCGCTCGCATATTGTGTAGAGGACGCAAGCAAATTCAATGCGCGGCCTGCATTCCCAGCTGGTTTATTGCCATTGAATATGGTGAAGTTATTCAGTAACGCATCTAACTGCATGCCCCCTGAACCGCCTGTAGTGGTTAGGCTGAGTTTAGGTAGTGTTTTACTTATGGTCTGATCTGCTGTAAAGATATTAGGCAGTTCCCATCCCGCTACCGTATACGAAGCATCTACGAAGTTGTAAACCCGGTCGGCTGTTAAAGCGGGGCTACCAAGTGTCCGCGTAAACCCCAACGGCGATTTCCATGAAAACCGACCTGTAGCATCAGCGAATAGGTTAAAGCCGCCTGTAGGCGTTGCTGGCATCGTGCTTTGCGACGGGAAGAATGAATAACCGTTGCCGCCTGTACCGGTAATATTAAACCCTTGCGCCAACAATCGGCCCGTATAGCTATTGCCGCGTGCGGCGACTACTTGTAGGTTTTCGTTGGCCAAATTAGCAGTAATGGCGCTATCAATTTGAGCCTGTGTTTTGCCTGAAGCAACGACGTCCCATCCTAAAGTAGTAGCATTCCACTCATAGTATACTTTAGGCGTTTTCACACTTGCATAGGTAAGGTTTCGCATATTAGCAGCTCCGTACCTGGTCACAAAACTGTCTCGGGCCGCTGTAGTTGAAAACGTAAGAAAACCTCCGTTCAACTCCTGGGCATTAGCTACAAAATTACTACCGCTGGCGCTATGCAACCGGCCGTCAGCCCCGCCTACTTGTTGGGCGCTAACCGAGCCGGATATAAGGATAAGAAGATATATTATAAATTTTTTCATATTCTAATTAGTAATTACTGCTGAGGTGCTTATTGATCCGAAAGGGTTTTTACTCACTGAAATATAGTAAGTTTGCGATCCTCCTACAGTGTTTATGAATACTCTACTTATGTTTAAATTAAACGCGGCATTCTGCGGAAAACCGTTAATATTTATGTTGTTAATAGGAGAAGTAGTCGCAACGAACATATATCTGTCGGAAGGCTGTTGAGCCAGTGTAGTCGTTATAAGTATATTGGCTCCGTTATTATCTTTAAATTGCGCTGCTATTATATTCGCGTCGGTCGGAGTTCCATCTCCTTGAAGAGCGCTTGTGGCAAAACCTGCATACCTGCGATCATAAAAGCTGAAAGACGTAGTAGGTGCTATAGATTTACCGTCAGTGGTTACAACTGTATTGGTGAATGTACTCGTCGTGTTACGTGGTACGTTAACCGATTGACTGCCCGAGATGGTACCGGGAGCCGCTGGCTGCGCGCCGAATATAGGGTATGTTTGAGAAGCTCCGGTAATTACCGCGCTTGCTATAGTGTTGGTCGTGGCCGCGCGCCCGTAAGTCCAGTTCAAACTATAGCTTAAGTTAGCTCCTGTAGGTAGCCTTTCCTGCGAAACGCCCCCGGTTAGAGTAGCTGTTGGTGGTGTAGTTTGGTAAAAGACAGCCTGTATCCATTGACCCGGTGAAATATTAGTACCGGGATTAAAACCAACCGTAGGCAACGTGCTTATAGGACCTGCGGGTATGATTTCTGCGGCCGATGACAAACTATCACTGAGGTTAAATATCTGCGTCGCATCCCACAATATGCGGAGCTGCTTATCGCCGCTGACCGTACGGGTTTGTATGGTAGCCGTCTTACTTTGCCAAGTCTGCCCGTGGGCGACCGCAACAAAACAACATAAAAGTATAAATACTATTTTCTTCATAGCGTTTTAAATTCGTTTATTCGAGCTTGCGTAATATCCAGCGTAACAGGTTGTCGGACGTATGTCCCGCCTAAAGAACTGATGGCGGCTTGCAGTTTAGTAAGTTCACCGTTAAGTAAGGATATCTGCTGCTGCAAAGCGGTATTGAGCGCCTGATACCTAACCAGGTTATCTGCCGTACCGGCAAACTCTATGCTGCCGTTGTTATGTAACCAAATATAAGTACTGATATCACGGGTAGTATCGTTTTTTCTTGCGTAGATCCGGTGTTCGCCAGGTGCAGCCAATTGCTTAGTATTCAAATACCCTATGATAACCGGCTGGTCGTCCGTATCGGTTTCCATATATATAGCGTCCATGCCTTGCAGCGGGTTAGCATCAGTACCAAACGGTGCAACCTCGTCGGCCGTCTTAGCTCCGTACTGAGCACCTTTAAACGACCGGCGATTAAGCTTATCGTATATTACGCTGTATATCTTGAATATGGTACCTTTCATCCGAATATGTTTTTAGGAGCGTCGCCGGTAAATGTTTCAGGCAGAACAAGCGTACCGCTCATTACCTTTTCGCCTGAACTCTCCGATATAACCGTACTATCCAGTATCATACGCACCTTATTAGGTATAGCCCGTTTAACGCTTTGCACCTCTATTACATCGCCCACACTTATTTTAGGCCATCCGTTTAAGGTAAAAGCCAGTTTTATGTTATCCAGTTCGGAGGATCTTTTGTTACGGGCTGCTGTTTTAGTGGTATAAAACGTACCTGAACTGAGTACGTCCACCGTAGGCCTATATCCTTTAACCAAAGGGTTACGTACCGTATCTATGGATTCTATCTTGAATGTATTGGTGGTCTCTCCGAAGTTCTCAAAGCCCCCGTCGTCACTTTCGTAATCATTATCAAACGCGTTACTATCTTCTGTATTTTTAGATGGCTGACGAATAGATGTAATATGGCTGTGCATATTCTGTCCGTTTACATCGAGCGTTAAATTTAACGTATTTTCATCGGTTAACAATATTTTGGCTTTATCGCCGATCTTAGGACGAAACATGATCAGGTTTCCGTATATATCGTGCGAGACAATTACGTTTTTCTGAGCCGCAATTTTACAAAGGTAATCCTTTACCGTTTCTTCCGGTGTGGCCACGCTCTTTTCGATAATCTCCGAGCAGGCGCTTTGCACTTCAGGGTAAACTATTAAAGTTATATTGAAATACTTCAAATACTTTTTAGCGATGGCCTCAAGCGACAGCCCGTTAGATTCCAACGGGTAAGACTCAGGCGGTATTTTACTATCCTCTAAAACACCTGGTACACTATACCCCGAGAAGTACACGAGATCCGGCATGGCCTCGATATTGAATCGATGGTTAAGTATCGTACCGGTTGATAGCAATGTATCGTCATCATCAAAGAACTGTACCCTATGATATGACAAAGGCCTGAACAGCTCTTCGTTACCTGGTATGTTGTTTTCGTGCGCGGTAAAAGCAAAAGTAGAAGCAACTGCCGCTAATGACGTGTTGATAGATACATCGTTAAAGAACTCGTAAAATTTACCGGCGACTTTTATTTTCATACGTAATAGCGTATCGTTGTACCTTTCGGTATCAAAAATAAAAACTTATTACGTATATTATTTATTTTTCTGAACGAATCGATATTTTTATCCTCTTTATCCAATCCTAAATACCTGTGAACTAAAACAATAAGATGTTCGTCTTTATCAGTTGTGACAATTCGTTCCTGTTTTGCATTAAAGGCTACTTCAACCAACCCGTTAATAGTCTCACCTACGAGGCTTTGCAAGCTCTCCTGATTAACGGCAGATGCCGCATAGCTATTTGACGGTTTAACATCTTTGGTGTAAAGGCTATCAAGCGTACCGCGATACTCATTAAAGGTATCTCTCAAAATGCTGTTATACTCGTTTACTTGAATACGTGTATCGAAATCCCCTATTTGCGGAGCGGTTAAAGCTAAAGCCATGGCTGCAATAACCGATCCGGCTGCGGCCTCAAAATACAGCTTGTTATTTCTCACCGGTTTAAGCGTAACGGTGTTGATCAAACTTCTGAAAACCGACTTAAATAAGTTAAATCTGTACTCCATGCCTATGTTAAACAGCGCGGGCTCCATTATAACCGTCTGCAAAGCATAAATTCCATCCGTAGGATAAAGTATGAGGTCGTTCAACTTAGACACAGCCCTGTTTTTCGCAAGCTGGTACTCGTTATACTTCTCGTTAGTAACAGTTTTGTCGATAAAAGCCGTAATCGCATTACTGCTTTCCTTAACCGTATTTACGTCGGCCGGCGTTAAAGCAACCTTATTTCCGTACTCTTCGGATGATATGACGTGAAACTCTTCTGCCTTAGAAGCTATGTTATCCTGGAAAGATACCGACTGTTTGGGGCTGTTAGAAGTTATGGTCTCTAAGAAATCTACCGATATGCGCGTAATGTTCATAGCTGAACTATCTCTAAAGATAGACAGCGGCTGACCGGTTATGTCTCCGTAATAAGGGTGATGGACAACCCACGCCCGGCTATCCTTGGCGCTAAGCAAAAAGGCGTTAGACTGATCGATATTATCTTCGCCCTGGAATACGAACAAGAGCGGGTACTTATCGGCTTTGGCTTTTTTGCGCACAACCAGACTACCCTCTTTATTGATGAAATCAAACACCGCCGCATTAAAATCCGTGGTTGATTCTGAACCTTGCGGGAAGTCCGGGTACCACAATTTGCCATCGCCTGTACGTATGGTAAATATGGTATTCTCTATTTTGTCCTTCCAACTCATGTTCTTAGTATTTTATCGAACTGCCTTTGCGCTTCTTTAGCGTAAAACATCGGCAACTTAGGGACGGTTAAATTAGCGGCTTCTCTGCTGAAGTGCGTGGGCTTTATATTTACGGGCTGGCCCTCCCGGTTCATAGTTAGTATTTTAGATTTTATGCGCAGGCCTTTGCGCTTAAATTTCTTAATGCTCGTTACCTGTAAGGTGAAACGCGTACCGCGACTATCTTTAAAGGCGAGTCTCTTCTTTTGCTTTAAGGCTACGTAAGCCGCCGCTACGAATTTACTGCTTTGTGTAGTAGCCCGTTTAAACTTACCACGAACATTCTTATTCTTATTATAGTATTGGGCCTTGGTAACCTTTCGCGCGTTATTGCCACCCCTCGTAGCTTTAAGGTAGTGCAGCCCTTCGCCTATGTCTCCGCCCTCTTCTTGCTGGGCTAAGTGCCTGATAGCAGGAACGACCTTTGATACACCCTGAGCTGTCATACCTACCTCAGACTGCATACTGTCTACATTCAGCCCGTTAGCTTTACTTACACCACTAAATCGCTTAAAGAACGTAGGTACCCGTCTTATGAAGTTACGGGTAGCCGATTGCTCGAGCGTATTCATCTTAACATCAAAAGCGGCCGCGTTTAACGTACCTCTTACGGCCAAGGGAAAAGCAGATTTACGTATCTGCTCTAACTTGTTGGTTAAAGTTCTTGATGCCGATAAATCTACGAATATTCTGGCCATGTTAATAAACCGGTAAAACCCACTTTTTAGCTACATCGCTTCCGCAAAAATACACATCTGTTTTAAATATAACGATATTACCAATATTACCCGGTATAGTTATACCTGATACAAAAGCCCCTGTGTTCAGGTCGTACTGCTCTATGGTGCCCGATATAAAAGCGTATAGCTTACTATTATTTATTACTGCGTTAGTAGTTTTCCTGAATGCCCCGTCCAGTGTTACCGTACTGGCCGGAGCGAAAACAGCTCCGGGTAAATCCATAGCGTATTTTGCTATAACGTTCTGCCCTGCCGCGTTTCCTGCGTTGTTAGTTAGGTAAAGTGTGGATCCGTCGGTGTATGCATATGGCTGTCTGTCAGTAGCGCCCGAAGCAGGTAAACCTGCAGCAGCTATTAGCACCGGTGCATTACCTAAATTACTGGCATCGAACCTGTAAAACCTGTACAAGCCTGTAGCTGGTCTTAGTGTGAGGCAAACGATATAACTGCCTACAGCCAGCATTTCATACACCAATACCGAAGCGTCGGATTCGGCCGAACGTATAAGACCCTGCAAATCGTATTGCTCCGGGGTATCCGCAAACAGGACGCCCTCGCTTTGATACCAAAGCTTACCTGAGTTGTTGAAAGCTAAAGGCGTACCGAGTACCGGGAATATCTCTGATGCGGTATTGCCGCTTGCTGCGGAAGTCCAGCTGTACGCACGTACGCCCGTTTGGTCTAATATGAGCAGCACTTCGTCCGTGGCCTTGAAACCTGTAGGCGAAGTAAAGTTATAAGTCAAAGGTCCTACGCCTTTAAAGGTGTAAACCGTATCGGGATTATATCCTGTAAGCGCCCTGGCGATAAGGAAATACTTATTAGGTCTGCTGGCTATTTCTATAGGCACCGAAAACACCGTGCCGGCCGCTGATAGAGGCTGCTCTACGTCATTGTACGTATTGGCTAATTTTTGAAGGGCCTCTAAAAGCTGATAGCTTGTGAGCTCGCTGTCCTCAATAGCGTTCGGCTCTATGCCAACCGTCCGGAGTATAGCATACACATTGGATAAAACGTCCTGGTATATCTCCCTAACTACCGGAGTACCGGTATCGGGCGTAGTCTCGTTGATTACGGCACCGTCAGGATGTGCCGCTGACACCTCCTTAGGTATGCCGGCACCAAGCATGGCTACGGTTCTCATAATTGTATTACTTCTATATGTATTTTTAAGCTTTCGTTGCCCGCCGAGGTAGTAACTACCGCGAACTGGAATTGCGTAGCATTAACCGGTACGAATACAGGATTAATTACGTTCCTGTCAGCAGCTATGTTCCCTTGCGATTCAATAGCATGCCTAACCATGTAATTCGTGTTATCCATGGCATTCTGTAAAGTTACCAGGTAAGTAGTAGTAAAACCACCCGGAAACGTTGACTGCGCTATGGCGTTAGTTATGTTGCCGCTTACCGGTTTAGATACTGACGAAGCCGGTTCGCCCGGATCTACACCAGAGAACCACCCGCGATTACGCACATTCGTAAGACCGTCTAACTTCTGTTTATCCGCTAAAGACATTAGGCCGTTACGTATAGTACTGACCAGGTAATCATCGCTATCCGCTCCGTTCACCCGACGGATAAATGCCGTAAGGTTACTAAGCGGGGTGGTAGCCGCAGTATCTATGGCTCCGTCGTTTTCCTGATCTTGAGTAGCTGCTTTAAGAAAAGCCAAAGCGGTTATTAGCACATTAAGGTTATCAGCAGTTGCCAATCGGGTGATGATCATATTAGCCCCGTTGGCGGTTATCAATACGTAATCATTAGCTTTGTAAGAGCTGGAAACACTTATACCTTTTGTTACTGCCGGTGTGGTTCCTTTTATAGTCGTCTCCGCCCCTTTGTCTACTAACGCCTTAGCTATAACAAACTCGCCTACGCCCATGGTTTCGATTTTAACTGTAAGAGTTAAAACCCCGGCATCAGAACCTAACTGTTGTATGAAGTCATTCTTACCGGCAAAATTCAACAGCGCATTTATGTACTGATATCCGTTAGTCTCATTATCAAAAGTACCGGTATAGTCCAAGCCCGCTAAGCGCATCAGCTTATCGAAAAACTCAAATATATCGCTATGAGTTACACGGGCAACCGGCGTACCGTTATCGCTACCGTCGTTATCTTGTATCTGGCCGTTGGGGTATGCCGCCAGGTCGGATTTATCTATATTTGGCTGATCGCCTTTGTTAATTGCCATACTACGTAAAATTAACTAATAAAAATGCAACCATATGTGCCGGTTTTAATTTTAATACTTTTAGCCTAAACTCTTTCTCTCTGAACTGCGATACAGTAGCAGGCTGTTCAAGCGTTTCGCCGGATATGAAAAAGGTAGCCCACAAATTACCACCGACTGAATAATTTTCGGCTCTATCGCTGTTGGCCACTACGGAATAACCGCCGCCTCCGAATTGCGTTCCGCCTCCGAATTGCGTTCCGCCTCCGAATTGCGTAGCCTCGGTCGAATCGCCTATTACCTCAGCTGGTGTTTTACGGTATATGTTGCCGCCCCCGTCATAGAAAAAGTTATTATAGACACGAACATTAAACCCATCCTGCCGTAAAGCGTTTTCTACGTACAGCCTATGCTGCCTGGCTTTTACGTTACCGGGGAACGCCATTCGGCGATATATAATATTTGTTCTCTGCGCGAGGTTAAGCGCCGGATTGTACTCAATACCGTACCGCCATTCCCACATAGCCGCGTCATCCGCATCGAAATTATCATTATCAGGGAAGGCTGAATCCAGCAAACCCTCCATATCGTCTATTAGCGTTTGAAACGAAGTGTTAAACGCATCGTGTAGCTTTACGAAATTACTGCCTTCCGGTAAATTAAAAGCTCGGCCTGTAGGGTAGAGTAACGAAACCAGCTTAAACAAATCTACAGGCGGAGGCGTTACGCGCGGGTATCTGTGCGGCGTATCGAATCCGTGAGGGGTGTTTAGCCCGTGTACGGTGCTATCGTCTGTTACCTCGTAAGCCATTAACTGTTAAAAATTTCTTCAGCTTTTACATGTAGTAAATCCATATTCTCTCTACCAAGTGTTAATAAAGCTTTTACTCCCTCAGCAGTATAAATACTTTGCCTCTTAAGGCCTCCGTTTTCATAGTGATCAAAATAAGTATATTCTATATTATTGGGTGTTTCGTTTCGGATGTTAACACCTGTAAAATCTTCAGACACTTCTTTAGTATCTAACGTTATTCTGTGTTTCATAATAGGGCTAATTATTATAAGTAATGTTTCTCAAATAAGGAATATTCGCCAAAGCAAAAGTATAGTTAGTCGCCTGAACGCCGTTTACATACATAACGAAACCTAAGAACACATTCGCACTACCTACCGTATCGTTAACTACACTTTGCAGCTTTATGGCTGATAACAAATCGTTCTTATCCCGAGGCAAGTCTGCAGCCGCTACGTAAGGCCTTACCGTATAAAGGTAATTGGTTATGCTGGCTAAAATATTAGCTCGTATATCCGCAGTATTAGTTTGCAAACCTGTAATGATAATATCCACCGGCTGCGGATTGATAGGCAATACCTCCAAAGGTACGCCTACCGGTATCCGCCCGCGTTCATCCAAAGGCCTTGTTTCGTCAGGGTCGAAGTTTATAACCTCTTCCACGTTTTCTAATAAAGTAGCATCAGGTGTACCATGGCCGTCTGTGCTGTTTGCCGTTAATGCCTCTACGTACACCTGTACAGTGCCCGCTTCGCCGTTTTTAACATAAGGGTATACCTTACGAACGCCTTGAGCATCTGCGGCCCATATCCGGTAATCCGTCTTAGCGCCCCCTTGCGGTTCAAGTAAATAACTATCCAGCACTACTGACCGGTATTGTTCTGTGGTCTCTCCCTCTTCGGGGGCATCTGCAATAGCGGTAACCGTAACCTGGTTGTTAAGGCCAAGTACCGGTTCGGTTACGGCCAATCGGTCACCTACAAAAAGCAGGTAATCAACTCCTGCGCTTAACGCCCTGAGCGTTACACTGCCTGTTCCCGATACAGGTATCTCGTATTCGTCATCCAGAATATATAGATTGCCAGGAGCATTGCTTTGATCGGTAGACTGGAACGTAAGCTCTGCGCGTAGAATAGCCCCAGCCGTTCCAGTTACCTGTGTAGTATAGTAGCCTTCTGAGGCGGGGAAAGGTAATCGGTTTAATCGTATAAGCCCTTGCCGTTCTAAAGTACCTCCGTTAGCAGCGCTGTCTGCTTTATCGGCGAACATGTTATCTTCAACATCTTGTAAATATAAATAGGCCACCTTTAACTGTGCTGCCAACACTGCGGCCATAGCATTTAAAGCCATCTTTAACTGAGCATCAGTAAGCCCCAACTCATTTTGAAGTTGAGTAGCTAAGTCGTTATACAGCTCCGCTATGGTAGGAATTGGCTTCATATTATCCGGTTAACTATCATTTCGTCTTTAGCGCCGTCCCAGAGAATTTGCATTACTACGTCTTGCTGGTTTTGCGGCCGGGTGAGTACGACAGTTATTTCTATTTTATAAGTGCTTAAAATTACAACATTTACCGTAACATTAGCAACGTTTTTTAAGTATTGCATATCGTACTCTACCGCCCTGAGTATAGTGATCCGGCCGCTGCTGTTAGGTACGGTAGTACGAAGAACTCTTTCGGTAGTTGAATTAAACTGCTTCTCGGGCGTATCACTGAATAGCAGAGCATTACCCCACCAATCGTTCCTTAACTCGTTAGCTGGTGTGTTAGGTTCAGTAGAAGCTTCTACGTTGCCTCCGTAAAGAGCTAAATATGCTTGCTGATATATCTGCTCGGTAAGCCCTATATCGTCATCAATGATAGCTATTTCGCCACCGCTGCCGTTCTCGAACAGGTTTATATCTTTGGTACTCATTATTTCTGCCCATTAGTAGATGACACTTTAACATCGCTGACCAAGGTACCCTTAGTACTGGTACTCTTAACAACTCCCGGCGGTGCATAGATATCTATACCCACTCTACCTGCTTGTTCGCGCTGGTTATTAGCTACATCCTGAGCCTTAACAGAAGGACTCATTAGCACTTGGCGTATTTGTTCATGGCCCGTAGCATCTCCTGTTTTAACGAAATCTTTCCACCCCTCGGGGGTAGTCGGTACTTTATTAGTAGCGAGATTGCTGAGCGAACTGGATCCGGTTACCCCGGCTAACCACATAATCATCTTTTGAACCGGTTCGAGTATACCCGCTATAACCGCCCTGAAAGAGGTAGCTAAGCCGGATAAAAATCCCTTATCACTGAATGATTTCTTAACGGAGTCCCAATTGTCGTGTATACCTTTTATCATACCCGCCAATACAGCTAAAGCAAAAGAAGCTTTACCTATAGCTCCTGCCGCTCGTAAAAGACCGGCTCCTGATATACCTGTAAGAGCAGCGCTAAAAGCTACAGTGGCTTTAGTAGCCGCCCAAGTGACTACCGGCCAGCCCACCATTACGGTTTGAAACGCCCTTAGCGCGAAAGTATACGCCCAAATAAGAGCAGCGCCCACTTTCACGGTGGTATTATATACTAAGAATACGGTGTTAACCGCCCACATGGTGCCTTTCAGTATGGCGAACCACTTGATAAATGTTATAGCTTTATCTATCAAGCCATCCATGTTATCGGTTACGTACTCAAGTAACTTGCGTAACCTTGCCATACCTTTACCCACCTTAGTATCGGTAATAAGGTAGTTAGCGAATGTGTTCTTAAGCCTGCGCCAACTTTCTGCTACAGTATCTCCATTAATGGCTGCTGCTTTAGCCGCTTCGTTGGTATTGGTTAGCTTACGAGTCAGTTCGTCAAATTTACTCAGATTTCCAATCAGTTCTCCTGCCTGGGCTATACGGTGTATACCGAACACGTCGAACAGGAACTTATCTTTACCTTTAGCACTTTTAATCTGCTTATACTTCTTAACCACGTCGCCGAAAGCGTCGCCTATCTTAAACACTCCGCTTGAATATCCGGCACCCGCCAATTGTAGGCGGGTGATCGAGGCCTTAATAGCGTTACCTGCTTCTGATGCCTGGAAACCACTTGCTGCAAGTATTTGCACCAAGGCGTTACTTTCTTCAAGCGTTACATTTGCTCTTCGGGCGACGGAAGCGAAACGGGAAAAAGCCTCTGCGGCTTGTTCTATGGGGGCCGACCCGTACTTGGCGCCGGCAGCTAAAGTATTAGCCACCCGGTCTGCTTGATCTGCCCCAAACTTAAACTGCGTCATTATGGTGACTAATGACTGAGCAGCCTCTTTAAGAGGTAAAGCCCCTTTAGACGCTTTCGATAGCGTAATGGCCGAGCGTGCTACGGCATCCAGGCTTACTGCCGTTTTGGCTAAATCGGGGTTTAACTCCGCTATTTGAGCATAGGCTGCAGCTACATCTACCGCGCTTTCGCGGGTTATCTTAGCCGTATTTTTTATCTGTCTATCGAATACTCCTAATTGAGTTTTACTGAGGTCGGATAAAATACTGTGTAACCCAGCTAACTGCTTCTCGTATTCGATAACCGCCCCAACGCCGAAATTCAACGCGCCGAACAGTCCCGATATGATTATCATGGACCGGACGAATCCCCACAACTGGCCTCCCAGCCCTCCGAAACCGGGTATAAGGCTATTCACCCATTTGTTAAGTTTACCGAATTGTACTTGCGCTCTACCTACGAAATTGTTTACGTTTCGCCCCATACGAGAAACGACCGAGGACAATCTGTCAACGGCCGTAAATATGGTTGGTACAACGTAACCCGATCTTGCTGGCATAATTATTTCTTCTTATTAGCGGCTTCCAAGTCTTTATTTTGTTTAGCGATTATATCATACCAGTAAAGGATTCCATTATAATCTTTATCGTCGTAGTACATCTCTTCCGAGACATACTTAGGGTTAGCCCAATTATAAGCCCCTGCTAACGTAGCAACGCAATTCGCTATCTCTTCGAGGCTTACGTAAAAAGGCCCGTCAGCTGCTGAACGGTTTTGTAATCGAACTTATTCAACTTGTTCAAATATGCTGGCACTTCCAGCCCGCACAAGTGCGCGGTAAGCAAATTACCGAAACGGATAGATTGCTTTTTAAGGTCAAGACCCCGGCCTATAGTTTCATAATCCATCGGTTTAACTCGGGTTTTAAAGTGAATCTCCGTTTTATCGACTTCACCTTTCTCAGTAAGAATAGGCTCGCGAAGCAACATTTTAGGGGCTTCTTTATCATCCAAGTTCAGCTGACCGTACATAACGGCGCTGATTACATCTTCGAAATCTTCTTTTACGTCATCTTCCGTCTTAGGGCGGCTTGAATGGTGGTTAACGAACTCCAACACTATCTGTGTAGCGTGTTCTTCTGCAATTACAATATCGGGCATAGCGTATTAAGGGTTTTGAAAATTACTTATTTGATTGGCACCAGTTCGCCTCCGCCTGCTAACTTAAGCGTAGACTGCGCGTTATTGGTATCGAAATTATGCTCACCTACCGGCGAACCTTTGCCTTTGTATATCACCCCGGCTATAAGGCTAAAGGTCCACACGCCCTCTTCAGGACTTGCTGCCATTTTGTTTATAGCGTCCAGTTCCACGTTAGACAAAAAGTCTAAAGCTACAGGACCTTCCCACGACCAGCGGACGCGGTTAAGCTGACGCATATTCTTGCCGCTGCCGGTAACGCTATTAGCGTCATCGTTAGTACGTATACCGCCTTTATCGCCGGTGTTACTCTCATTAGCTTTCACATCGAAACGGATCGTACCGACTGATGGATGTGTACATGCTATCTCTAATACGTCTCCGCCTACAAAAGCCATAGTATCTTAATGTTTAAAATGAGTCAAATATGTTAAAAACCTGCTTGGGCAGTAGTACTTGAAATCCGAACTGTGCCCGTACGGCGATAAGGAAAACTGGTATTAAAGCGATTCGGGTTATCCTCGTCGATCTCTACCTGCAATCCGTCTTTACTGAACTGCGTATCGTTGATTAAAGCATCAGCTGCTTTAGTATCCAGGTAGTCGTAAATATTAGCCTTCCAGTCTTTCGGTTTAATGGCGTTATCCACGTCGGTTATCTGGTCGTCCGGTATAATAACTTTACCTATCAATACGCGATCTTCCATCAGACGATACCCGTATGCGATGTTCCAGTCCAAATTAAGGTTACGTGCGTAGTTGTATTGCAACGGATTCTCTCCTACCGGATGGTAAGTAGTCACCAAATCGATAACCTGGTACTGACCGTTCTTAAGCGTAACTGTAGATGAACCTGCCTTAATAAGCAGGTCGCGGTTATTGTAATCGGCCATAGGGCCTATAGAGCCGCTTGGCGGCACGGGCATATCGGGATAATACTGATACAACACATCTGACGAAGGGTTGTCCTGCATTGTGCGGGTAAACAATCGTACCATATTAGAAGCGGCCTCCCAAGGGAAACCCTCGCTGGCCGGAGCCGGAGCGTGTACATTAGTAACCTGATTAATACGAGCTGCCGCGTCGGTAATCGTGGTTATATCGTTGATTACGGAAAGCGTAGTACCAAAGAAAGCCATAAAAGGCTTAAAGGTGCGCCCCTCGTATCGGCCTGTGGGTGCTTGGTCGTCTGGTATGCCGTTAAAGCCTTCCAGCGCCGTAAAAGCTGCAGTACCATAGCTGTTAATAACAGTAGTATACCAGTTATCTTCAAATTGAAGTAAAGCCGGGGCAATATCAGCGGCCCCTGCGCCTGCCGTTGCTACCAAAGCGTAAGTTAAACCTGCAGGCACTCCGTTTATATCTACGGCTGTTTTCAGCTCAGCAGACGAAAGGCCCTTCCATTTAGTAGTTATGGTCAGAACCCCCGCCGCTACTGTTGCTATACCCGGAGCACCTAAAACGGCGTTTATGGCATTAGCGTATTTCTGAGCAATAGCTGTAGGCGTGTCGCCGGTTACGATATTAACTGCATAGGCCTTACCCTCTAAAGCCGTGCGGCCGTTTATGCGAATGTAATGTGTAGCATTAGCTGTAGCGTTACCTGTTATGGTCCAAACGTGCGTAGTAGCTGTGGCTCCTACTGCCTCTATCTGAGCCATAACAATAGTCGGTATACCGCCGACTCCATCGCCTGAAATAGGGCGAAGGATGCGCATAATCTGATGTATCGGGCTTCCGTAACCATACAGGTTACCGGCTTCCGCAGCCGAGGTGATTACCCTTTTAGTAGTGCTTATACCTGCCTGGTTAGCAGTATTAGCCTCCGCCAAAATTACGATTTGCTGAGGCAGATTAGGCGTCTCGTTGTCGAAAAAGCCTTTTTTAAGGGCGTATCCGGTTGTAGCGCTTCTGCGTTCAGATCCTACGGCTGTTGATATAGCTGCTGCCATGTTTGATTATGCGTTGATGTAAACAAATTTATAACCTTTTTCGGTAAGTTCAAGTTTTACCGAACTATTATTTTCAAGTAGGGGTACGCCTTGCCATGCGGGAGCGTTTTCCAGTATCCTGATACCGTACGATATGCGAGCAAATCGGGTACCGTCTGTATCTTCTTTTTGATGTGGATCGGCTGTAGCCAGCATATCTACATAAGCTCCCCCTATCGTACCTTGCGGCAAACCGAGGGTTCTGTAAAAACTGGCCCGGAGTATATGCATACACATACCCGCAATGCGGTGCAACAGAAAAATACTAACCTGCCCCGCAGTAAGTGAGGCAGTAGCAACACCGGAAGTAGTAATATCTATGAAGAAAGTAGTATAACTCTGCGCTGAGCGTTGAGTCATGTTGTTTTGAGCGTTCGCATGATTGCCCGACATAAAATTACTGCTGTCCAGTATAATATTCACTGTCGGTTTATCTGCTGAATCCGCTGGTGTAGACTTCTCTACAAAAACATCTGTACAGGGTATAGACTCTAACTCAATTTGTTTATTTAGCTCCGTAAACAGAACAAGACCGAGTTGATCACGTACTATTTCGAAATTAGATAAAGGTATAATATTGAGTATCTTAGGCTCCATCGTATCGTTCCAGCATGCAGATGATTAGGCCTAAAGTCCGGTTCGGGTGGCATTCTGCAATTTTGAAATTGCCAACAAGCCCCATTTCGTCCGTAACCGTAATTTTATGGCCTATTAATTTAACCAGTTCAGAACCCTGTTTTTTGTAGGGGTAATCACCCGATATGAGTTGAGCTTCCGGTATATCGTAGTGGTTAGAACTGGTATTGACCGTTTTACCATCGCTTAGATTGTCTAAGGTCATCCAGGTTCCAGTAGCAAGCCCCGTTACAGGTAAACTCAAAGATCCGGAAGGGTTAGTCAGAACTGCTTCTAACTGAAACCCCCCTTTAGAGGCAATTAATGCCGCATCTCTCCGGGCTAACTGTAACAGGGCACCACCAGCCATTTTTATTTAGTTTCTATCGGCTTCTCGGTTGCGAGGGCCTCTTTTATCTGATCAAGAGTAGCGCCTTTAGGAGCGTCAGAGAAAAACTTATCCAGGTATGAAGCGTGGGCTTCTTCCAGTTCTTGTTTCTCTTTTTCAGCAGCCTCGGCTTTATCCGCTCTGGTTTTAGCTGCTTTTTGAGCCGGAGTTAACTCAGGTTCATCAGCAACTTTTTCAAGCTCTTTATCTTCTTTTTTAGCTTCGGACTCAAGCTTAACGTAGCCGAGTTCTAAAGCTTTTTCAAGGTCGATAAGCTGTTCGCCTGTAATCACAGAACGGCCACGAGCAAAATCGCCATTCTTTAAATAAATACCGGTAATTACTACGCGGTACTCTTCTTTTAATTTTTTATCTTCTGATGCCATATCGGGTTATGCGGTTAACATTGAATAAATTCGGTCCACTGAAATCGGGATCACCAAAGGAGCCGATTCTATAACCTGATCCCAGGTCTTTTTCTTAGGATCGATCAGATCGTAAGTTACGAAAGCGCCTTCTTTAGGAGCAATATACTGATTAGCAGTATTCGGGTTGAAAACTGTAGGGATACCAGCGAAACCGGTTACACCTTCAAAATCACTCGGTAACAAGATAGCGATATCGGGGTCGAGATAGCTGGTTTTAGTACCGTCGTTATTCTCGTAATACCCGTCATAGGTCCACAAGCGTACACGAGCATCGCCTACGCCAATTTCACCGTGCAGAGTTATACCCGATTTGTTGTTGTACTGAGGCATCTTAATATCAACCAGGTTAATCTGATTGAAGAACTTAGCGCGGTTTTGAAGCGCAGTGTTATTCATCAAATTACTTAAGGCTGAAGCGCCCATCAGCAAATCTACAGTAGCACCCTGGGTAGTATTACCTTCGCGACGAAGGAATGCAATACCTGTTTGGATTTGCTGATAGATAGGGGCCGTAGGATCAGACCACATGTTAGCGCCAGAGAAAACGGGCATTGACTCAGCTTTACGGCTGTAGTTGATAACCGTGCCGAAGCGCATGGTAACCGTACCGAACTGCAACACAGAAGCACGTTGCTTCTCAATGGCTCGTTCGATCTTGTTTTTCATAGCGTTCATTTTGTCGGCAGCATCGCGAACCATTATGGCCGCATACTCTGCATTCAAACCTACGCCGCGACCGAAAGTCATATCATACCCTTCGCAGGCAGTTACGTCGGTAGACTCACTGAAGAAAGGGGGGTAAAATATCTTCTCGTTCGAGATAGAGAACAAGTTACGGTTAGGGTCGGTGCAACGCTGAACGTCAACGGCCACCAGTTGGCGGTGACGACGAACGGCGATTGATAAATATTTCGTTCCGCGAGTTACTGTCGGGAACCAGGCAGATAAGCCAAGTTGTGGCTGAATATCATCCTCGAAAGTGGCCACTAACGCCTGAGTGAATAGTGCCGAGTGTTGTGCTAAAGATATTGCCATTTTATTGGTTGTCTACTTTGGTGTTTTCTACTGCGCTATCGTCAATATGGATGCCGAGAGCATTAATAATATCCTTGACGGTTTTGTTACCTACGACAGTAGCCAAAGTAACCGCAGCCGGGAACACTAATTGTGTACCATCTATACCGCCTTCGGTACAAACGTTCATGACGATTGTTGCACCGTTAGCAACGGTGGTTACCTCTTCTACAGCAGATACGCCGATTAAATCAGCTAAAGTAGCCCCGGCTATAGCGGGTTTAAAGCCGTTAGTTACTGCAGTATCGCGTAACATTAGCTGGCCGGGAGATATATCTACAGGGGCGCCCGAACTGTTGGTGTATACACCTTCAGTGTAAAAATTGTTCCAGATGAAAATTTTCTTCTGACGGTATACCGCATTCGACTGATTGCTGGTAGACGATACTACAGTTATAGATTGTGCCATAGCTTAATTAAGTTTAATTTTATCGCCCAACAATGCGCCATAAATTGCAGCAGCCTCTTGCTGGTCGGCGGTCAACTCCGCAGTGCGTTCAGCAGCGGCAGGAGGTACAACCACCGGAGGGGCACTTTGACCCTGCAAACTTTGCAGTTTACCGGTGTTTGATGCTTTCAACTGAAGTTCTAAAACTTCTGATTGCTTAATCTCGCGACCTTCAGCAATACCTTTGCTAACAGCCTCAGGATCTACACTTGCAAAAACCTGCCAGCATTTTACCCGTTCCTGTTCTTTTGCAACTCCGTCGGTTACGCCTTTAGCGAGTCCTTCTGAGTAACCCTCGCCGCGAATGGCCGAGTAGGCTTCGGGAAACTGGGCTTTGATCTCTGTTTGTGTCATAGCACTTATGTTACTGTTGTTTTTTGATTTCGCGTTAAATTTAGGATTAGATTTCGACAATTCCAAAATCTTATTTGCAGCATCTTTTTTAGAGCCTATTGCGTCGATCATAGTTCCTACAACTTCCCGAGCCGGATACATGGCTCCGGTCATTTGGCTGTCTTTAATATTGGGCATCGCTGCCTTAGTAGACGTATGAAACTCTTCATTAAGCTTATCGGCTCTCTCTTTAAGGAGAGAAACGTCTCCGGAATTTATAGCCAACTCTTCGGCGGCGTTTTTTTCGGTGCTTTTAGTAGCGTAAACCATAAAATGCACTTCTCCGTTACCGTCCTTCTCTCCGTTAGGCACTCCTTGCGCTCCCGCTATAACCCCGACTGATCCTACTTCGGCATCTTCGCTTTCGGCCATTACATAATCGCCCTCACTAGCTATGCCATAACCCCCTGAAGCCGCCATACCTTGCCTTTCGACGATGGTAACCTTAGGTTTCTTTAACGACTTCATGGTGTTTTTCATAAAGTTCATTCCAGAAACAGAACCACCGGGGGAATCTATTACAAACAAATGCCCAACAACTGAAGGGTCGTTCTCAGCATTGTACAAATCTATAGAAAGCTCTTTCATTCCGCGACTGCTAGCGCCGCCGGCTTTGGTTATCACTCCGTTTATGTTAGTAACCGAAATTTTTTGTTCGGTCTTTGAGGTATTTTTGCTTTCTTCTACCGAAATAGTGGCACTCATATCGAGCTTTCCGTAACAAAAACTGTTAAGCCTTTCGGTCGTGTCATTAATAACCCCCGCCCTTGCGTCTTTAAGCGTATTTTTCAAAGGGTTTATGGCTGTAGATTCTACAACCCATAATCCTCTGTAAATCTCATGTGCTAAAGCCGTGTTAATCATATAGAAAGCAAATATAGATAAATTTTTAAATTACAAATATTTTTATATTCTGATCGGGAAAACCTGCTGGATCACTAAACCCGTAAAGCCTTTTAGTTTCCGGGTAATACTGTAATGGTGACAACATCTGATACGGATCTGTGCCGTATTTAACGTACGCAGTAACAGAAGCGGGGTAATCCGGTACTCCTTCAGACGTCAAGTCTATGTAAAACCCCGGATCTGTTCCCTCAATATCCGCAGCCGTTTTTTCTATTGGCTCTACAGAAGCCCCACCCCCTGAATTAAAAGGTAGCCAAACGATAGTATCGCTAAGGTCCGAATTATACCCGGTCATATTAGCATAATACACACCCGAATCTACGACTACGTCGCCCACGCGAGGACGTAGAAGCGCTGACCAGGTCGTGCTTTTATTCCTTATCCTCGTCGTCGGCTGCATCGCTGTTAGTATTAGAGTTAGTTTTCTCAGGCTCGGGGGCTATTTTAAGCTTATCGGCTAAAACCCTTTCGGTAGCTATTTTAGCTGCGTTGCTCTGCCAGTCGCCACCGCCAGCTTGCTCGGTAGCTTGTTCCAGACTTATGAGCGGGAAGTTATCATATGCAGCACCCAAAGCGCCGCGTATAGCGTTTATCTCTTTAAGCGGGTCGATGTGCGGCATGTTGGTGCCGGTAAATTTAGCGCCACTGTATGCTTCCACAACATCCATATTCTCGTCGTCCCAAGCCTTCAAATACCCGTCGGCCGTAACTTTGTTCTTAAGTACGTGGACGTACAACCATATCATGTATATCGGGCCGTAAAAGTCATTACCGCACTTAGCGCGATACAGAGCTACTACGTCCTGAAACGCAAGAATAGCAGCTCTTGACGCTGAATAATTGGAATTGTATTTCTGTAAAGCGACTTCCGGCGGAGTGCCAACGGCCGCACATATTTGCGTGAATATGGCGTTAAAGAACGGGTCGTACTGTATTTCCGATTGACTGGCAACCGCTTTAAGCGATTGGTCGGGGGCTAAACTGTGTACCTGTCTTTCTTCCGTGATAGATATAGCATTGGCAACCGCCGTAGCCTGCGCCATAGTGTCGGTACTAACACCGGTGCCTATGCGGGCCTTAATGCTGTCTGCAAGAGGGTTACTGCCGTCTGAATCGCGTCCATGCTCCAACACGTAAACTACTTTGGCTCGTTCTTCGGCCGTGGTAACTGTTGCGTTGGTGTATCGGTCAAGAACCGCAGCCTTTTCTAATATGGCAGCAGTAACCGGTACGCCTCTGTGGTGGTCGATACGGAGTTTCATTCCATAGCCCATCCAGGCCATAGTCATGCCCTCACTATTCTTAGCCTCTATCCGCTCTAAGTCGTAAATTAGAGACATTGCTCTCTCGCCATAGTTCTCTTTCTCTACGTAGAAAGCTACGTATTCGCCGGCCGGGTTGATTTCAACCCCTTGTATGATTATATTACCCGCTGCTTTGGCCGCAGTATAATACGCGTGAATAATAGGAGGGCTTTTGACGTGCTGGCCATCTACTACCTGAACTTTAAGATTGAATTTCTTATCGATACGAAGTATCACCAAGTCATCTCCCCCAAGCAGCTTGGTTTCTTCATGCTGCTGCGCGAGTTCGTGTAAAGAGTTCTTGCATTTAATATCCGCTCGTTTGCTTTTAGCCCAAACCTCGAAATAGGTTTCGACGTTAGTCGTAAATTTCTCCGAATCGAGTGTGATGCCTTCAAGTTCGAGCAGCTTCAAATGCGGTTCGGCTTGCATGGTTAACCCGCTGCCGATGATACGGCGAATAAGCGGGTTAAGAGCTGTTTTCACTACGTCGTTAGCGAGCCAAGCCTCGTAAGACCGGGCACGTAACGAGACGTGATCGGGTAAAAGGTTGATTGCTCTGCCTAAAGACCCGTTGCTTTTCTCGCCGTTGTACACACCAGAACGTATAACCACAGGGCCTGTATTAGAATATGGGCCTGAGCCGTATTCCGGTACCCAGGCTGCGGGCATTCTATGTTCGGGGTCTTGATCGTATTGCTGGGGTGGTGCTGCAGGTTCGGGTGCTTGAGTTACGGTCGTTTCTACGCCTTTACTATCGGTAATAACTTCCGATCCGTTCCAAAAACGTTTGATATCTTCTAAGAAACCCATATTTAACAGCAAAATCCCCCGCCTCTGTTAACAGTAGCAGCTGAGCGTAAATTGATAGTTGATCCTTGTAACTGGCGGATATACCGCTGCTTAACCAGATTTAAGGCGTTAAGAGCCGCCGTTATATCCTGAGAACTGCGGTAGTTCGTTTTAATACGTACTTGCCCATCGTCCAATTCGTACATGGCGATACCTACCCCGGCTCCGCTTGCCTGGTCGAGTATGGCTATTAGGATAGCAGCCTCGATGTTCTCGATAGCTTGTATTTTAGCTACGAGAGAGGTTCTACTCTCAACATATAAAGTGATTGATCCGTACTCGGTGCAGGCCATAAATGTTTTTAACAAATATGTGAACATTTAGGGCTAATTCCAAATATAAATAAAACACCCTCTGTAGTTTGGCTTACAGAGGGTGTAAATAATCAAATTACTAAAGTTATGAATCCTAAAGACGGCTAATATAAAAACTAATTCTGGAACATACAAATAAAAAGCGCAGCCTGTTTCCAAACTGCGCCCGCCCTATTTATACACGCTGCAAAACCCGTTGCTCTGCAAATATAATATTTTAGTTAACTAATTCAGCTACAAAATCTTCCCACGTATAATTTTTATACTTCGAAGGGTTTTGCTGTTTGGCCAGATCAAGGTAAACCAGTTTCGCCGCCTCATTGTATACCCGGACGTCCCAAAAGTGATTCGGGCTTAAGCTATTTTTCTTTTCCCACCGGTAGCCGATAACATCTTCACCTTTTTTAACCTCTGTACGCCTCTCGCCCTGGTAGTGGATGAAGAAATCAGCGTAAGTGTACTTCCCGTCGTTTGCCTGCGGATAATTCATAAAGCCGGAAGGCTGATTACTCCCTTCAGCGCCCCTACGAAGCTTCATATTCTCCGAAATATCATCCTTTATCTGGTTAACTTCAACATTATAAAACTTTTTAGGGTGCTCTACTGATCGTCTGACCGGGTTACTATCGCGCTGAGCTTTCCGGTAATTTTCATCGGTTTTACCCCTTACGCCATATACAACCAGCCCATTTTCCTGCATTTGAGTTATAAACTGCATAACGAGTTTCTCCATGAAGCCTGTATCGATCAAAGCGATATCTACTGGCCATCCGTCATCACCCTCTGTTTGATTTAATCTGGTAATGATCTTTTCTACCTCCGGCCAAACGGCGTTCGGCATACCGTGGGTATATGTCATTTTCTCCCGGTCGGCCTCTTTAGCTATATCATGTGTTTTCTTATCCCTTGCGCGTTTAAACGTACCTATGCTACCCTGATCTACAGAATAAGTGCTTCCCGAAGCAGCATGTGCTACTATCTCCCAATCTACCCGGGCATCATCCAACTCTCCGTTTAAGTCAAAACAAGCTGATAACAGAACTATTTTACCGTTTCCGTCCTCTTCGCTCGTTTCGTCAGGTATAATACCCGGTTTGTAGTCGCCCATGTTCTCCATGAGCACAGTAGATTTTGGAGTTTCGCCCAAATCCTCGAAAGGCAACCCGAGCCTTTGGTTATTAAACGCTTTCAGCTTACGTACAATCGGCGCACGGCCTGGGGGGTTCGCCTCTATCCACTCGCGTACTACCTTTTCCCACGAATCGAACATCGGGGGTATGATCAGGTCATTAAGATAGTAGCTCTCGTAGTACTTTACGGGTTTAGGGTTGGTAGCTACCCACAACCCGCTTTTGTTTAAGCTGTATTTATCTTTAAACGCTAACTCACCCTGGCAGCACTGCGTTACATATTTAACCGATTCGGGGATAAGCTCTCCGTATTCGTCCAGCAGATAAACGATACCCGCGCGTTTACCGTCGTCAAGCTTAACGCTAAACTCTACAGGAAACTGTTTGCTGCAGTGCGGGCAAACCCAATTCCATTTCTTCATAGTACCTTTTTGGTACTGCATCCAAATTTGTGAGTGGCCCGTAACCGTAGGCGTGGATACGTAAAAAGTCTTAGCGTCATCGCCGTAGGACTTCTGCCTGCCCTGCATCAGTTTGGTGATATCACCTTCATCGCCTATCTCCCAGGGCGCTGTATCGAAATCATCCGCGAAAATAGTTTTGGCTGAGTAGAAGCGGAAGGTATCGGGGTTGCTGGTACCCGCTGCAGTCATCGTGCCGCCTGCGTACTCTTTAGAGAACTTAGTATCGCCAGTACGTGTGTTCTGTTTCTTTATAACGTTCGGCCTGATCAGTTCCTGCATTCCGCTCTCCCGCAGTACGGGGTCGAAGCGTTCAGCCAGGGTACGACCCGCCATATCCTTATCGGCGGCAGTGAACAGCATTGGCTCCGGTATCTGGTCTATAATATAAAGCATACCGGGAATAACAACACCGGCGGTAATACCACATTGCGAGCTTTTCATCACGGCGATCTGCTGCGTGGGAGAACTCGGGTGCAGGTGGTCTATGATCTCCCGGCAATATGGAGTGAGGTCGTATCGGTACGGTCCCGGAAACCTTGTCGTAGATTTCGGGAGCCTTATGCGGTTCTCTACCCACTCAGAGGGCCGGGGCTTAACCATTTGGAATTTAAAAACCTTATCGTTGGTTTCGATCAGCTTCTGGCCCCAGGCCGCAGCAACCGGATTAGACAGCAGCATATCTGACGGGTTCTAAAAAAGGTAATGTAGTAGGACTTTGTATTCTCTTGGTGAATTGATGCTCGGGTTTTACGGCTTTCAGATAAAATCTTAATGGCACATAACCGCATTCATCGCAGCAATATATCTCTTCGGTCTTTTGCTTATACGTCATCCTGCTATAAAGAAATACAGTACCGGTTATGCAGCCGGGGCACATGAATTTATACCGGTTAAGTATATAAACTCTCATACCTTTCGTTGTCCCCTTGTTAGCGTTTCTGAATAATCGCCCACTAAGATTTCAATCTCCTTGTTAGAGGCTATGCGCGCTTCGTTGATGGAGCTTTCCAGTTCCACCTTAGCATCTTGCATCATTTCGGCCTGTAGTCCGGCATCGCATCCGGTCTTGGCCATAAATATTTTGGCAATCCGCTCGATGCCTTTACCGAACTCCACGAAAATAGTAGTGGCATGCCGTTCGATAACGCCCTGGGCGAGGTCGATAGGCAATAATTGTCCTGCCGCTTTCTGCAGTTGCATCTCTAATTGCTGGTTTCTAAGCTCTTTTTGCTTGATTTCCAGCTCTTGGATGTGGTTATCCTTATCGACTCTTCGCTGATCTACGGCTACCTGCCGGGCTACTTTTTGCTGTATTTCCTTCGGTTCGCGCTGGATTACCTCTTCTTTAAGCTTATCGATCTGCTCTTTTATGCCAGATGTAGCCTTTTTTCTAACTTTTGGCGGAGGTATTCGCTGTGCAGGAGATTGATTTTCGCTAAGATACTTGGCGTTGATAGGGTTCTCCGGGTCAATAAGTTTTTTATTACCGGGGTAAACCGAAACTTTCTTACGGAGTATGTGCACATTTAGCGTACCGACGTTTCCGTGGCAGAGATCGGCAAACTGTTGACGGGTGAGTAGGGCCATGGGTTAAAATATTATTTTAGCCTGCTTTTTCAGATTATCTATAGCCCACAAAGGCTGCATATCTACCATCTGAATATCTTTTACTAACGTGATAATCCGTTAAGTATTTATGCCTTCCGCATTTAGTGCATATTTTACTTGGCTCCCCCATACACATTACAAATAATTACAGTTCTGCAAGTGTAATAAAAAATAACAACACCTCAAAACCACTCCGTGGAAAAATTTTAAGTTCTAACAGGCCTCAAATAAATGGAAAATGTCCGATATCAGTGCAGCGTAACCCTTTGCAGCCCTGGAAGCATTTTTCCACAGTACCTTACTAATTTTGTTAGCATACACATACTAATAGTATTAGCACACACCAGTACACTAACTGCCCTCAAACAAAAGGCTTATTTTAAGCCCCTCTAAGCTATTAAAGTGTTAAAACCATACGCATATACCACCCGTACCCCGTTCGTGCCTTGTACCCACGTGTATTTAAGCGTACCGGCTTGCATTAACCCATACACCATAGCACTATACCATCAATAGCAGTGATCTGCCCATAAACCGGTACACACCAGGCTAAAGGCGTATTAGAGAAACGCTAATTTTACTACTAAAGTGATTGATTATTAAGCATTTAGCTATGTGAGAAACGCTAAAACGTTTTTAGAGAAACGCTAAAAAACCTTTGCGTTTCTCTTTAACTGCCTGATTTACAATGGCTACAAGCTATAATACACACAAGAAACGCTAATTATATAAATAATATACGTATAGGAATATCGCAAGGGTATACTATTAACGATGTATGTATTCACACATAATCATACATGTACGTAATTACACGTATATTTTAAAAACACACTTTTCGTAAAATGCGTGTATTTCGTCCTGTAGCAACTGGTAATCAAGCAGTTCTGTGGAAACGCTCTGCGTTTCTTTGCGTTTCTATAAACGTTAAAACGCTGATTTACAGGAACATTTGCGTTCCCGCTGATTTACAGCGTTTTACGTATTTACAGGAACGCTATTTTTGACGATGTGTAAAATATTTATAAAAATAAATTTGCATATAAAACTAAATGGTTTTATATTTGTCTTATAATCAAACAAGCACATTATGAAAACTTACAGATCAAACTACGACGCCGCTAAAGTAGTTAAGGCTAAATTTCCCAAAAGTAATTCGGTTGTAGTTGCAGCCTTTGGCATATCACACAACTACTATGAAGGCGATAAACAGGATAAACTAATTGCTAAGACGCTTTACACCGACAAGAAAAACGACACGTTTGTCGGGGTTGAACTTGAATTAAGATTTGAAAACTTTATATAATTAATCGCCCCGGCCTGAAATAAAGCCGGGGTTTTTAGGTGCAAAGCACAATAAGAAAAAATAATTTAAAATAAATTTGCATATAAAACTAAATGGTTTTATATTTGTCTAACAAATCAGAACAACGGTATTATGGCGTACTCAAACAGATCAATCTACAAAACCTTTCAGGGTGCAATAGTTATAGAAAAATACAAAGGTGTTAACCTGGTATCTAAACAGTACATAGGTTACTCACTTAAAGAAGCAAATAAATTATTCACTGAGTACTATAAAAACTTTAACTAACAATGAAAACAATATTAACCATTATCAGCATAGCCATAGTATTACTATGCTCAGGCAACGCAAACGCCGTTACCATACAATCTCAAGGCCGCGTTATTAAACTAACAGCCACACACGTTAAAACGCTTAATCAGTGCGGTATCATATTACCAGCCGGCGTTCAAACTATCCGCAATAACGATTTAGCAGATCGTATTATATTAATCCTTAACAAGTAATTACATTAACCTTTTAAACTTCGAATACAATGGAAACTCCAAAAATTTATGTTGGTACATATGCAAAATACAATGCCGGTTCTATCGGCGGCCAATGGTTAGACTTAGATGATTATTCAGACGTATCTGAGTTTTACGATGCTTGTAAAGAGTTACATGCGGACGAAACCAATCCGGAGTACATGTTTCAGGACTGGGAAAATATACCCGACGCGTTTATAGGTGAAAGTTATATTTCGGAAAACTTTTGGCCGTACATGCAAGCCGTTAACGATTTGGATAACTCCGAAGCCTTCGAGGCGTTTGTTAACCACTTTGGTTATGATTTGGCTAAAGAAGATATTGACGTATTAATCTGCCGCTTCGATGATAGCTATTTCGGCGATCAGTCTACAAGTGATTACGCATATGAATTAGCACAGGAATTTTTGCACGACGTACCGGAAACCGTTAAGTCATATTTCGATTATGATAAATGGGAGCGCGATTTGTTTATGTCAGATTTTACTGAGGTTGACGGTTTTATATTTCGTAACGTATAACATGAAAATATACATAATAATCGAAGCAAACGCTTACGATGGTTATTACCCGCCGGACGATTTTTATTATATAGATAAAGCCGCCGCCGATAAAGAATGCGAACGGCTAAACATAGCACAAAGCGGTAATAATAAAAAACATTGGTATTTCAGTGTACAGGAATTAGAAC
>Ga0247812_10000215_pt1 | contig 56569 bp, 52 predicted proteins | sample UWRJL149409B1_FD_178011 | JGI IMG/M metagenome (GOLD analysis project Ga0247812, IMG submission 178011) | Plant litter microbial communities from Arlington Agricultural Research Station in Wisconsin, United States - UWRJ-L149-409B-1 | ecosystem: Environmental > Terrestrial > Plant litter >...
TCAGCGCTTCGCAGAGGATCGACGTCAGCACCAGCGGCAACAGCGCCACCAGCGTGGCGCGCCAGCTGCGGAAGGTGATCAGGCAGAACAGCGTCACCGCCGCGTAGACGTACAGCAGCATGGTGCGATTGGCTTCGCGCACGACGATGTTGGTCGCCGCCTCGATCCCGGCCGTGCCCGCCGCCAACAGGAACTGACGATCGTCGGTGCTGTTTTCCTTGGCAAACTTGTCGGCAATCGCCACCACGGCATCCAAAGTTTCAGCCTTGTGATCCTTGAGGAAGGTGATCACCGGCATCAGCGAGCAGTTGCTGTTGAACAGCTCCGGCGAGTTCACCGAGGCTTGCTGCGCGGCGTAATTCAGTACGTCCTGGTTGCGCTGGATGCTGTTGAGTTTGGGGTTGCCCTCATAGGTGCCGGCGGTGATCTGCCGTACCGCGTTGACCAGCGAAACCGTGGCCTGCACGCCCGGGTACTGCTGCAGTTCCCAGGCCAGACGGTCGGCGAGCACCAGGGTTTTGTAGTTCAGGCAGCCTTCCGGTGCGGTCTTGATCATCACCGCGAACATGTCGCTCGACAGCGCGTAATGCTGGGTGATGTAGGCGTTGTCGCGGTTGTAGCGCGAGTCGGCACGTAGCTCCGGTGCGCCACTTTCGAGGTCGCCGATTTTCAGGTTCAGGCTGACCATGAAACCACCGATGCCCATCAGCACCGCGACCAGCACCGCACCCGTGGCCCACTTTCGCGTGGTGAAACGGTCGAGCAGATCCCAGAGTTTGCCGAAGCCTTTGTGGTGCTCGGCGCGGGTGTCGATTTTCAGCGCGTGCTCGGCGGCTTTGGCACCGACGCCGACATAGGACAGCGCCACCGGCATCAGCAACAACGAGGTAAAAATCAGCACCGCAACGCCGATGCTGGCGGTGATCGCCAGGTCCTGGATCACGGGGATGTCGATCAGCATCAACACCGCAAAACCCACCGCATCCGCCAGCAACGCCGTTACGCCCGCGATGAACAAACGGCGGAAGGTGTAGCGCGCCGCGATCAACTTGTGCGTGCCGCGAGCGATGTCCTGCATGATCCCGTTCATCTTTTGCGCGGCGTGGGATACGCCGATGGCGAAGATCAGAAACGGCACCAGCACCGAATACGGGTCAATGGCGTAACCGAGCCAGGCGACAATGCCCAGCTGCCACACCACCGCGATCAGCGAGCAGCCGACCACCAGCAAGGTGCTGCGTACGCAACGGGTGTAGGCGTAAATGATCGCCAGCGAGGTGATCACCGCCAGGCCGAAAAACATCATCACCTGGATCAGGCCGTCAATCAGGTCGCCCATCAATTTGGCGAAGCCGATCACCCGCACCTTGTACTGACCCTTGCCCTCGACGCCGGATTTGCGCGCGGCGTTGTCGCCGGCGAATTCGATCTTGTCGCGCAATTGCTCTTCGAGCATCTGCGAAAACGCGTGGTAGTTGATGGGCTGGCCACCGGCCGCGGCCTTGTCCAGCAACGGCACGATCAACATGGTGGATTTGAAATCACTGGCCACCAGGCTGCCGACGAGGCCAGCGCGGGAGATGTTCTGGCGCAACTGCTCGATCTGTTCAGGCTGACCGGAATAGGTGTCGGGCATCACCGGGCCGCCCTGAAACCCCTCTTCGGTGACTTCGGTCCAGCGCACCGCCGGGCTCCACAGCGACTTCATCCAGGCGCGGTCGACGCCTTCGGTGAGGAACAGCTGGTCGTTGACCTGCTTGAGCACGTCGAGATACGCCGGGTCGAAAATATCGCCCTGGGTGTTCTCCACCACCACGCGCACCGAGTTGCCCAAGCCGCGCAACGACGCACGGTTTTCGAGGAAATTCTGGATGTACGGCTGGCTCTGGGGAATCATTTTTTCGAAGCTGGGCCGCAGCTCCAGACGCGTCACCGCCATGAAGCCGAACACCACGGTGGCGATGGCCATCAGCAACATGAACAGCGGACGGAAGTTGAACACCATCCGTTCGAGGAGGTTGCCAGAGTGCTGGTCGAAATCGCGCAGGTCGCGGATCACCGGCATGGCGTCTTGTTTGATAGTGCCCATGTCTGGGTTCTCGCTCTTAGGGTTCGAGGGCTGGGTCGGCGGCCAGCGTCAGGGCGCCACGGCTACCGGCGAGTACCAGTGCGCCATCGGCGGACTGAGCGGCACCGGAAACTGGTGTGCGTGCGGGCTTGCGCACTAGCTGCAATTGCGCACCGGTGCCCTGGCTGACCAGCATCTGCCCGCCCTGGGTGAACAGGCGGTAGTGGCCACGGGCATCAATGAGCCCGGCGGTGATGCTGACGTGCAAACCGGTGTTGAGGGCGGTCCAGCGCTGGCCGCCGTCGGTGCTGCGCAACACGTTGCCGCGCAGGCCGTAGACCAGCACTTCGCCGGGCTTGCCGAGCACGCCGAAGAAGCTGCCTTGATAGGGTGTCGGCACAGCGTTGAAACGCTGGGCGCTGTCGTCCCATTTCAGCAACAGGCCCTGCTCGCCGGCGATGTACAACGCGTCCCCTGTGGAGGCGATGGCGTTGAGGTGGAAACCCTGCGGGTTGTCGGTGCGGTCCTGGAACGGCGTCCAGGTCTGGCCACCGTCGTCGGTGCGCAGGATCAGGTTGAAGACGCCGACCACGTAGCCGGTTTTTTCATTGGCAAACCAGACATCAAGCAGCGGTTTGTCCGCGCCCTGCTCGACCATCCGCTGGCCCTCGGCGACCAGCAACGGCCATTGCTCGTTGCCCGGTTCGGCAGCGGCCAACGCGGAATAATGGTTGACCAGCAGGTCGCCGATCTGACGGCCGTCCAGCTGTTTGGCCCAGGTCGCACCGGCATCGCCGCTGTGCAACACCACGCCGTCATTGCCCACCGCCCAGCCCTGGGTGGTGGTGGGGAAATTCACCGCCGTCAGGTCGGCACTGACGGGCACTGCCGCCTGTTGCCAGTGCTGCCCGGCATCGTCGGAAAAAAGAATATGGCCACGCTGGCCCACAGTGATCACCCGCTCGCCGGCGCGGGTCATGCCGGACAACGGGCTGTTGATCGCCAGGGCGCTGACCTTGGCAGGCAGGTCCAGCACATCGACATAAGCGGCCGCCTGGGCGACGCCCTGCAACAGGACGAGCACGATGCCCAACACCATCTGCACATAATTTTTACACGTACACATACCGCACCCTCTTCGGAAAACCGCGCCGGAACACACGTCCGTGTGCCTGACGTTGAAACCTGGCGCCGCGCAGATTGCTGTTCACTGTGGCGAGGGGATTCAGCGAAACGTCGCACCGCCCCGTTGGGCTGCGCAGCAGCCCCAAATGCTGCTACCGAGGTGTATCAAGTACACCGCGTGTGCTGGTCTTGGGGCTGCTGCGCATCCCAACGGGGCGGTGCGACGTTTCGCTGAATCCCCTCACCACAGATTTCTGCTCATCTGAAGATCGCCACAGTGAATCGTGCGAGCGCCAGCTTGCAGTTGGCTTAGCGAATACCGGCGCCGGCCAGGGATTCCGACGACCACTGCGCCTTGGAGAGCGGGTCGATGTACTTGATGCCGCCGTACGGGCCGACGACGCCATTGATGCTGTACGAACCGCCCACCAGGTCATAGATCATGAACGGCGTGGAGTCCGGCACCTGCTTGTCGTAGCTCTGGCTGAGGAACGCGAAGGAACCGCGATAGAGCTGACCACGGGCGTCGTATTGATCCGAGGCCAGAGCGGTCCAGCTGTCTTCGTCGAGGTAGAAGCGGCGCTTGGCGTAGATGTGGCGAGCACCGGCCTTGAGGGTGCCTTCGACGACCCAGACACGGTGTTTTTCCCAGCGCACGAAATCCGGTGCCAGGTGATTGGCGCTGGTCAGCGATTTAGGGTCCTGGGCGTAGGTCAGCTTGTAGGTGTTGTAGGGCACGATCATTTCCTGCTTGCCCACCAGCTTCCAGTCGTAGCGATCCAGCGCACCGTTGAACACGAACACGTCATCGTAAGTGCCTGCGCCAGCGGTGCCCGGGTTCGGCGTGTCGTAGGCCAGGTTCGGGGCCAGTTTCACCCGACGCTGCCCGGGCAAATACTGCCAGGCGCGGCGTGGCTGCTGCAGCGGGTTGGCCGCGTCCTTGAGCATGATCGCCTCCCCCGCACGGCGCGCCGGGCCGGTGTACGACAGCTTCATCTGGTAGTAGACGTCGGCGCTGCTGATCGGCTGCGTCAGGTTTTCGTAGATCGGGTAGGAAATGAACGCCTGCCCGGTGATCGCCAGGCTCGGTACGCCAGCGGAGTCGACGTTCCACGAGTCGTACTTGGAGTTGATGCTGACGCCTTGATAACGCAGCAGGAAGTTCCACATCGCTTCGTTGCCCGATTGTGGAATCGGGAACGGCACGCCCGGCAGCACGTTATCGATGGCCAGGCCACCTTCCAGGGATTTGGCGCCGCTGGCGTTCTTCACGCCGTTATCCAGAATGGCCTGGGGCAACGAGACGGTGCGGTGCGTCGGGAACACATCGACGCGAAACGTCGGGAAGCGCTTGGCCAATTCCACCGTGGTCGCGCTGAGCAGTCCCTTGTACTGGTCGACGTTTTTGCCATCGATCACCAGCACTGGTTTTTCGTTGGCAAACGGGTCCGGACGCATGCTGTCGCCGGCTTTGAAACCGGCCGGCGCGGTGGTCAAGCCGCCGCTGTAGGCCGGGATCGAACCATCAGCGTTCCCGGACTTTTCAGCGCCCACCAGGGTCAGGCTGGTGCCCAGTTTAGCGGCGTCCTGAGTTGAAACGACGGCCTGTGCCTGAGCGGCAAGGACCATGGCCAGAGAGGCGGCCAACACGGTTTGTGCGAATTTCATCTTGTTATTCTCCTGCTTGCATTGAGCAAATCAGTGGTGAATCAGAAAGTGGTTTTCATCGTCAGGTACACGGCGCCACGGTCCTCGGTCGTCGCCCCCCCACCGGAAAAGGCCGAGTAGCCACCGGCGTAGCAGGCGTAGTTTTCGTTGCCGCTAAAGGCGTTCGGGGTGGAACCGTCGCCACCGTTCGGACCGGTGCTGACACCGCTGACGTTGCACTTGTCGGTCTTGCCGAAAGAGTCCACGTACTTCAGGTCGACAAAGTATTTGTTGTACACAACGGCGCCGAGGCCGACCGCGTAGTTGCCGGTGTCTTTGGCACCGCCACCGGAGACCGGTGACACACCATCAAGACCGACGTTGACGGACATTGGCGCGTTGAGGTCGACACCAGGAAAAACCTGGTACCAGGTGGGTGTGAAGTTGACCGCGATGCCCCAGTTGTCCCGGGTCGGCGCGTCGATCCCGCGATAGCTGGACTTGCCCTTGTAGAGCGCCTCGTTCTTGCTATCGAGCTTGAGCAGGTTGCTGTAGTACAGCTCGCCGAGCAGGGTCGCGGAATCGAACAACGGGGTTTTCGGCATGGTCATCAGGCCATTGACCGTCCAGTGCAAGGTGTCGCCGGTGGCGGCCATGCTGTCGCCTTTTCCCGGGGTGTCGTAGACCACGCCGGTGGCGGCGGTTCGCGCTGGCAACAAGCCAAGTCCCTGGCCCAGGCCCAACGGGCTGTTGGTGCTGACGATCGCCGGAATACTGGCCAGCGGCATGTTGTGGCGCACGTTCAGGTCCGAGCCCACGCTAATGCCACCCACGTCCTTGGACAGGCTCAGGCCGACAATCTTGATGTTGTCGGCGTAGGCCAATTGATAGGTGGCGGAGTTCAGTGAGTTGAGGGTGTTGATCACCGCCGGCACTTGCCCAGCCGGACGAGTGCCGTTGGGGTTGGCCGAGCTCAGGCCGCGGGCATCCAGCCAGGCTTGCGGCAGGATCTCGGAGGTTTCGCGGTAGTAGACGCCGAGGGTGCCATCGAGCCAGACCGGCGACCACTTGGCCATGATGCCCCAGTCGCCACGCTTGTCCGGCGTCAGGTCATGGCCGCGACGCACGTTGGTCAAGCCGTTGCACGGCGCAAGGCCGCAACCCAGCGGGCTGCCCGGCACCACGCCGTTGGTGTTGCCCAGCAGGAACGACTGCGCGCCCGTACCCACCAGGTCGGAACCGCCGTAATAGGTGCCCGCTTCCGGCAGGCGCGCGGCGTCCCAATCGAGGAAGTATTGAGCACCCACGGTCAGCTCGGGGTTGACGGTGAAGGTCATCGATAACTGATTGCGCGGGACGAACAGCTCCTTGGCTTCGGTGCCGGGAGACGCTGCAAGCTTGGCCAGGTCGAGGCCGGATTGCCCGTAGCTGATCGAATGCACCGGGTTGAGAATGGTCTCGCCCCAGAACACGTTGTGCTGGCCGGCCTTGACGCTGAGCATCGACTCTTCGCCCACTTCAGTGCTGTAGAACACGAAGGCGTCGAGGATTTCGCCGGACGGGCCGTTGTAGTAGCGCCGGGCGTAGTTGCTCAGGTGCGGGCTGCCGGTGCCGACGTTGTCGTTGGTCACACCTGCCAGGCGCGGGTCATTGGCGATCAGGCCGGAGGTCGAACCGTTGCCGTTGACGAACGGGTTGGAGTTGGACCCGGTGTTCTCGTAGGCCTTGTCATACCAACTGGCGGCGCTGACGCGAAAACCCATGTGGTTCTGGTAGACCACATCCATCTCGGTCAACAGGTCGACACGGTTGGTGATGTTGGTCCCGGCCTTGCGAAAGTTGTAGTCACCGTCGTTGTTGTTCGGGGAGGCCAACATGCGTTTGTCGGCGCTTTCCGTGCGCACGCCATAGTTGTACTTGACGGTGTTATCCAGGCGAACGTTCCAGTCCGGGTTACCCGTCTCGATCTCGCCCGCATGGGCCATTGGCGCCATAGCCGCAAGAATGGCCGAGGCCAGCAAGGTGTAGCGTGAAGTGGTGAACCCGTGACGCTTGTTGTTGTGCATTGCGTGTCTCCGCCTTTTTTTATTTGTTTTTAGCGCAGCCGCCCTCACGCAATCCTCTTCGGGTTTGCGTTTAAGGAATGAGGGCAAATGCCGGTTGGCGTACTGCCAGTCCAGCTCCTTGTTCTAACGATCCAGTTGCAGGATGAGTGCTTCGGCTTGCGCCCAGTGGCCAAATCCTGCGGCCGGATTGAGATGACCGACATCGCCCAGATCGAGCAATTCGGCGCCCCAGTTTTCAGCCATGCGGGTCACGGCGGAGAAACTGGCGAGGTGATCATTGGTGCTGCCGGCCACGATGCTGCGAAACGGCAACGGGCGTTGAGGCAACGGGTTCCAGCCGTGGCTGCTGAGTGTTTCGGAAGAGGGGTAGTTTGACGGCCAGACGGCATCGAGGTCCGGCGGCGCGGCCAGCAGCGCGCCCTTGATCGGACGGCTGAAATGCGTCGCCCAGTGCGCAACCATCAGTACGCCGGCGCTGTGGGCAACCAGGATTACCGGACCGTCGATCTGCTCCAGCTCGTGCTGGATCGCCCGCACGCGCGCCATGCAGTCGAGCTTGTCGGTCTCCAGCGGCGCAACGCTGCGTACTTTGGTGAGCCTGGCTTCCAGCAGCGTTTGCCAATGCTCGGCAACGTGCTCGCGCAGACCCGGTACGATCAGAACGGTGGCGGCGGTTTGCAATTTGTCCACGGTCAACACCTTCGCTTTCTCGATATCTCGACTGGCTGTTTTCGCCAGGGGCTTTTTGTAGTGTCGACATTAGAGAGCGGCCACCCGGGGTGCTTTACATTGGACGTCAGCCACTTTTCTTTTCATGACAGATTGTCGGACACTTCAGCGGCGCTGACCGCTGGTCGAAAAACCCCGCGGGTGGGCGCAGGGTCACTGTAATCAACGGATGAGGCTCGACTGCTCACCGCAGCGCCGCTCATTGGCGACGGGGCGACTGACGAACCATCGGCAACAGCGCAACTGTTCAACGGACGATGCGCTGGATATAGTCGCCACGCTCACGCCAATCGTCATCGGCCCAGGGAAACCCACGCATGCCCAAGCTTGTTCGCGCAGCTGTACTGACCAACTACCTGGAGGTCACCCAGTACCTGGGATTCAACCCGCGCGATGTCATGGCTGACGTCGGCCTGAGCAAGGCCCAATTGCAAGCGCCTGAAAGCCGCATCCCCATCGATTCCGCCGTGCGTCTGCTGGAGAGCTCAGCGGCGGCCAGTGGCTGCCAGAGTTTCGGCCTGAGCATGGCCGAATCACGCCAGCTCTCGGACTTCGGTGTGGTCAGTCTGTTGCTCAGCCACCAACGCACCCTGCGCGATGCCTTGCAGGTGGTATTGCACTACCGGCACCTGATGAACAATTCGCTGGCCATCTTCATTGAAGAGGCCGGCAAGATGGTGATCATTCGCGAAGAGGTAGTCACTGAAACGCCCATGCCCAGCCGCCAGGCCACCGAGTTGGCGATTGGCGTGATGTTCCGCCTGTGCGCCGCGCTGCTTGGCTCGCACTGGCATCCCTACAGCGTCAATTTCATGCACCAGCCGCCGGACAACCTGCAGCTGCATCGACGACTGTTCGGCTGCAAGCTGGAGTTCGGCAGCGAGTTCAATGGCATCGTCTGCCCCGACACCAGCCTCGACATGGCCAACCCCAATGCCGACCCGGCCATGGCCCGCTATGCCCAGAGCTACCTCGACTCGCTGCAAGGCCATGAAGGCGCCTCGATGCTGTTCGAGGTGCGCAAGGCCATCTACCTGCTGCTGCCCATGGGCCGCGCCACCATCGAGCAGGTCGCCCAAAGCCAGGGCATGAACGTACGCACCCTGCAGCGACGTCTGAAGGATGATGGTTGCGCCTTCAACGATGTGATCAACGACGTGCGCCGCGACCTGGTGCTGCGCTACCTGGACAACCCGAACTACCCCCTCAGCCGCATCGCCGACATGCTCGGCTACTCCATGGCCAGCTCCTTCACCCGCTGGTTCATCACCCAGTTCGGCATGCCGCCCGCCACCTGGCGCGCACAAAAACAGGCCGGTACAAAACCGACCTGATTCACGGCAAAAAAAAAACGGCGACTGCTGGCACAGACGCCGTAAAGAGCGAATTTAAATGCATTCCCTGTAGCAGCTGCCGAGCCCCGGCGAGGCTGCGTTCGGCTGCGTAGCAGTCGTCTTGCCGATGCACCGCGAACCCCGGTTTTGCGAGGACTGCGTCCTCGAACGCAGGCTTCGCCAGCTGCTACAAGGGGGTGTTACATGCCCCACCGCAGCAGCAGCAACACCAGCACCACCAGAAACACGGTCTCCCCCACCATCAGCAGGATCGGTTTGATGCCGACCGATGCCAGCTCTTTCAGGCGGGTCTTCATGCCTAGGGCGCTGATCGAAACCACCAGGCACCAGCGCGACAGTTCATTGACCGAACCCTGTACCGCCGGGGCGATCCAGCCGGTGCTGTTGATGCAGGCCAGAATCAGAAACCCGACCGCAAACCACGGCAGCAACGGCGGTCGTTTGCCCGTGGGATCCGCACCTTGCATGCGGGTGATCATCGCCGCGGTGACGATCACCGGCAGCAGCATGGCAACACGCATCAGCTTGACCACCGTCGCCGTATCACCTGTCTCGGTCGACATGCTGTACCCGGCACCGACCACTTGGGCGACATCGTGGATGGTCGCGCCAAGGAACACCCCCGCCACCTGCGGCGACAATTCCAGCCAGTTGGCAATCATCGGGTAGACAATCATCGCCAGGGTCGACAACGCCGAAACGCCAATCACCGTGAACAACGTCGCCCGCTCTTTCTGTGGATGATTCGGCAACGCCGCCGCCAGCGCCAATGCTGCCGAGGCACCGCAGATCGCCGTTGCGCCGCCGGTGAGCATGCCGAACAACCGCTGAAACCCCATCGCCTTGGCCGCGATCACGGAAGCGCCGATGGTCACCACCACCAGAATCACCACCAGTGCAATCGGCTTCCAGCCCAGCGCTGCCATCTGCTCCAGGGTGATGCGCATGCCCAACAGCGCCACGCCAATACGCAGTACCGTGCGCGCGGTGAATTCGACACCGGCCTTGCACGGGCCGTCGTCGGCGAGGAAGTTCAGCGCCATCCCCAGCAACAAGGCAAACAACATCACCGGCGCACCGTAGTGCTCGGACAAAAACGACGCGGCGGCCGCCACGATCAAGCTGACGATAAAACCCGGCACCAGTTCGCGCGTGCGACTGTGGAGACGGGTCAGCGCAATGGCGCTCATGGCGCGGACTCCTCGGTAATGACGATAAACGCCTGGTCGTCGATGATCTCGACCGGGTAGTTGTTGACTTTGACCTGGGTGGAATTGAGCAGGTAACCCGTGTGCAAATTGAAGCGCAGCCCGTGGGCGCAACACTGAATCACCCGCCCTTCCAGTCGCCCGCCACACAGCGAAGCCCCTTGATGCGGGCAACTGTCATCGATGGCAAACAGCTGCCCATCGACGTTGAACAACGCCAGGCTTTTGTCTTCGAATTCGAACAGCGCTCGACCACCGGCCTGCGGGTGTTTCCCGGCAGGTACGGGTATGCGCCGGGTCATGCCGACTGACGCTCGCGCTCGCTTTCCTTCAGCGCTTCGTTCATGGCCCCGAGCAGAGCCTGAGCCGGTTGCGCACCGATCACCGTCACGCGGCGATCGAACTGGAAACTCGGTACGCCACTGGTGGCACCGGGGGGTCCTTCAAAAAGCGTGCCGTCGCCCTTCAGGCAATCGATCACCCGTGCGGCTTCAATGCCGCAGGCGCTGGCAATGGCGAGCAAGGTTTCACGGTTACCCAGGTTTTCGCGCCTGAGGAAATACGCGGCGAACAGCCGCTCCAGCAACATTTCACGCTGAGCCGCATTACCCAGCGCGCTGACGCGTTCGAACATACGATGGGCGTCAGCGGTGTTGGGCATCGTCTCGATGCGACTGAGATCAATGTTCAGTCCAACGGCGCTGGCAGCCTGCTGCACCTGGGCCTGGCGCATGGTCATGGCGCTGGCACTGCCCAGGCGTTTGCGATAGAAGTCGGCGAAGGGCTCACCATCCGCAGGCAGCTGCGGCAACAACTGCACGCCATGCCACACCGTGTTGATCTGCACATCCGGATGGCGGCTACGAAACTGCACCTGCGCATGCTCCAGCTGACGTTTGCCGATCAGGCACCAGGGGCAGATAAAATCGAAAAACACATCAATCTCTAAACGACGACTCACAACTTCACCTCTAACCCGGTTTCGCCGACGGGATGAGCGACGCTCTGTCCCTGAAGCCGGGCAATATCTTTGTGGTAATGACACTTGGCGTAGAAGAACACCGCGGCAGCCGCGAGACTCACCAGCGGCACCAGTTGAAACGCGGCATGCAGACCGATAAGGTCGGACACCCGGCCAGTAATAAACGGTCCCGGCGCCAGCCCCAGCATGTTGTTGGCCAGGGTCAACGTGGCGAACGCCGTGCCGTGCACCGAGTAATGGGTCAGGTTGGCGACCATCGCGCCGCAAGGGCCGGTTGTGCCGGTGGCAATCGCCATGCCCAGGCAGATCAGCAGCAGTTGCACCGGCCCCGCCTGCAAAGCGAAAGCCGCCGACAGCAACAGGCAACTGCCCAGACAAAAGCCGATGGCCAGGCTGACCTTGCGCTCCGGCGAGTGACGGCACAGGCGATCGCTGAGGATGCCGCACAGAATCATTCCCGTACCGCTGCACAACACGATGATGGCCGCCATGCCGCCGGCCTTGTCCGTGGGCATGTCGTAATAGCGGTTGAGGTAGCTGGGAATCCACACCATCACCGTGCCGCCGACGAACAACTGCAAGCCGCTGGCGACGTAAGTGGCGACCACCGAACGGCTGGACCACAACGTGCGCAGCGGTCGCTTGACCTCGGCAACGGCCTTGGCCACACGCTTCGGAGCGATGCGCGCTTCCTTGACGATGAGCGGATACAGCATCGCCAGCACCAGCCCGAACAACGACATGCCGGCGAACGACCAGCGCCAGCCCAGCTTGGCGGCAATCGCACCGCCCAAGGCCATGCCCAGTACCGATCCGAACATGCCGCCGGCCATGAAGGCACTCGCCAGGGTGGCGCGCATGTGTTTGGGGAACACCGAAATCACCACCGCGATGCCGACGCTGCCATAGGCCGCTTCGCCAACGCCGACCATGAATCGCGCGATGAACATCTGTTGATAGTCCTGGGCCAATGCGCAGCCCAGGGTCGCGACGCTCCACAAAAACGCCATCAGCGCCAGGCTCTTGACCCGGCCGAAGCGGTCCGCCAGTAACGACAGGGGAAACGTCAGAAGGCCGACCATCAGGGCGACAATGCCACTGAGCAGACCGAGCTGACCGTCACTCAGCGCCCACTCGCTTTTGAGCAGCGGGAACACCGCGTTCAGTACCTGACGCGACATGTAATCGGAAATCAACAGGCCGAACGTCAAGGCAAAGACGATCCAGGCATATTGGCGCGTAACGCCGACGCAACCTGCGTCGTCATCGTCGGCGGCGATTGTGTGAAAGGCCATGCAGCCTCCTCAGAGCTTCGTTTTATTTTTTTTATCAAGCGTGTCGCTATACGGCGAACGAGCGGTCACGGCCGCTCGTTCACCGTGTCGGTCAGCCGCGTTGCGGCACACCTTTTTGCCCGGCCTTGCGGTTCGGGGCCATACCGTTAGCCAACAGGGTTTGCTCGATCGTTTCGTACTGAACGCCAATGCGATAGATCTCGCGGGCTTCTTTGCCGGTGGCAATTTCACGACCCAGTTCGTGGGCAATGCGCACGGTTTGCTGGATCTGCGCCACCGAGCCGAAACGGTCGCCCTTGTGATCAATGATAGTGTCTTCATTGCCCACGCGCGGGTGCATGCCCATGGCCATCGACATGGTGTTGAACGGCATGACGTTCTTGAGCAGCGACTCGGAGGTCAGGGTGCAACCGTCCGGCGCGCGGTGGATGAAGTTGAAGAAGTTGAACGGGTTCGGGCCGTCGAAACCACCGCCGATGCCGATCCAGGTCAGGTTCAGCGGGCCCTTGTAGACGCCTCGGCGCACCAGGCGCTCAAGGGTTTCCAGGGCGTGCATGCCGGTCAGCTGAAAGTGCGGCTGGATGCCGTTGTCCATCAGGCGCTTGAGGTGCTCGGCAACCCAGGCCGGGCCGGCCGGTACGGTCATTTCGCTGTAGGCGGCGTGGATCATCGGGTTATCCAGGGAAGTGCCCTTCAGGTACTCCGGGTACAGCAACTCCATGATGTTCATCTGGGTGGTGTTGATCGCCACCGTGACCTGATCCGGTTTCGGCGTCAGCTCGGCCAGCATGTGGCGGGTGTCGTCGGACAGCCACTTGGCCGCTTCGCCATCGCTTTCCGGGGCAAAGGAAATCGAGCCGCCGACCTGAATGATCATGTCCGGCACGGCTTCACGCACACCGGCGATCAGCTCGTTGAATTTCGACAGGCGCTTGGAACCCTTGCCATCCAGCTCACGCACGTGCAGGTGCAATACGGTGGCGCCGGCTTCATAGCAATCGACTGCTTTCTGGACCTGCTCATCCATGGTCAGGGGGATGTCTTCAGGGAAGTCTTCAGGCATCCACTCCGGGCCGTAAGGGGCCACGGTGATGACCACTTTTTCCATGTTTTCGGGGTGCAGGGAATCGTCGAAGAATTGCATGGTTACTCCAGTTCTTATGCCAGTTCTTATGATTGTCCCGCCCACCCGGGGTCGCACCGGGCAGGCGTGTTTACGAGAGCTAATGCAGAAGCGGTGGATCAGTAGGTCTTTTCGCCGATGATCCCGGCGCGCTCCATCTTGCGATGGCAGGCCGGGTAGTCCATGACGGCGTAATGCTGGGTACTGCGGTTGTCCCAGATGGCGATGCTGTTGGGCTTCCAGCGCCAGCGCACTTGATACTCGGGGATGCTGGCCTGATTGGTCAGGTAGCGCAGCAGCTCGGACGTACCATGGGTGAAGTCCTGGCCGAAGCGCACACGATCCGGCGTGTGGAAGTTGCTGAAGTGGGTCGTGAAAGAGTTGACGAACAGCACCTTTTCGCCGGTCTCCGGGTGAATGCGCACCACCGGGTGTTCGGCATCCGGGTACATCGCCTTGAGCGCCAGACGTTTCTCGATAGGCATGGCGGCGCCGAAACTTGCCTCGATGCTGTGACGAGCACGCAAGTCGGCAATCTTCAGCTTCACGTCTTCCGGCAAGTTGGCATAGGCCTGGACCATGTTGGCCCACATGGTGTCGCCGCCGACTGGAGGACATTCCACACAGCGCAGCACACAGCCCATCGGCGGCGCCTCGCGCCAGGTGGCGTCGGTGTGCCAGGCGTTTTCATAGCGGTCTGCTGGATGTTCCGGGGTCTTGTAGATACGCACCAGCCCCGGATGGTCCGGATCGCTGCCCACCACCGGGTGATCTTCCAGTTCGCCGAAGCGCCGGGCGAAGGCCACGTGTTCGGCGCGAGTGATGTCCTGATCGCGCAGAAACACCACGCGATGCTTGAGCAACTGGGCACGGATTTCGGCAAACAGGTCGTTGTCATGCACCGCGTCAGCCAGGTTGACGCCGATCAGTTCGGCGCCAATGTTGCAGGTCAATTGTTCGACTTTCATGGCTGGCAGCTCCTTAAATGACGAAGATTGACGAGCCGGTAGTCTTGCGGGATTCAAGATCGCGATGGGCCTGCACGGCGTCTTGCAGAGCGTAGTGCTGGTTGATCTCGATCTTGATCCGGCCGCTGCCAACGAGGTCGAACAATTCACCGGCCAGGGCGGCTTTTTCCGCCGGGTCGGCGATGTAGTCGGCCAGCGCCGGGCGCGTCATGAACAGCGAGCCCTTCATTGCCAGCAACACCGGGTTGAACTCGGGGATCGGGCCGGAGGCCGTTCCGACGCAGACCATCAGGCCACGGCGTTTCAGCGAGTCCAGGGAGCCGGCGAAGGTGTTCTTGCCAACACTGTCGAACACCACGTTGACGCCGACACCGTCGGTCAGTTCGCGAACGCGCGAAGCGACGTCTTCATGGCTGTAATTGATCACATGGTCGCAACCGTGAGCCTTGGCAATTTCGCCTTTTTGTTCAGTCGATACGGTGCCAATCACGTTCAGCCCCAGCAGTTTGGCCCACTGCGAAACGATCAGGCCAACGCCCCCGGCGGCGGCATGCAACAGGATGCTGTCGCCGGCCTTGAAGTCATAGATGCGGCGCATCAGGTACGACGAGGTCAAGCCACGCATGGTCATCGCGGCGGCGGTTTCGAAGCTGATGGTTTCCGGCAGTTTGATCAGCGGCTCGGCCGAGATCAGGCGTTCGGTGCTGTAGGCGCCGAGGGTGTTGAGAAAACCGGTGTAGGTGACACGATCCCCCACCTGAACGTTGGTCACCCCTTCGCCAACGGACTGGACGACACCCGACGCTTCGACGCCCATGCCATTGGGCATCGGAATCGGGTAGGTGCCGTTGCGAAAGTAGGTGTCGGCATAGTTCAGGCCGACCGCCACATGACGAAGACGAACCTGGCCAGGACCGGGATCGCCGACCTCGACGTCCTCATAACGTAGAACTTCGGGACCACCGGTTTCGTAGAAGCGTACGGCTTTGGCCATTTTTTCTTATTCTCCAATCTGCAATATGGGCGTGTTGCATCGAATTGCGCTGATTGGACTGTAGGTCGAGGCCTGTTGAGATGCTTCTCATCAGACGACAATGGCTTTTCATTTGATGACAGACCTGGCCGGCCGGCCAGAGCTACTCGACCTGAATCGGCCCTTTGGTCCCGGCATCGCTGTCGGTCCAATAGTCTTCATCCTTGAGGCGACGATCCCCCTGAATGGTGAAGGTGAGCTTGCCCTGGCGGAACTGCAGCGCGCCGTCGGTGCGTTTGGCGTTGACCCGTTCACCGTTGACCCAAACCCTCTCCCTGGCGTCGATACGGATGGTCGCGACGGTCGCGCCAGTGTCACTCTTGGCGACCCATTGCCCGGCGTAAGGGGTCGGCGGATTGGCACTGTCGGCGGCAGGTGCCTGCGGATTGCTGAACCCGGCCTTGGCGTTTTCAGCCTTGGACTTGTGGATATCACAGCCCTGGGCTTCGCTGACCTGGGTGCAGCCCGATTGCTCCAGTTGTTTGCGGTATTTGTCGTTGATGGCATAGGCCGGGGATTGCGCAAACAGCAAAACGGCCAGTGCCGGCAGGATGATTTTGTTCATGGATGCTCTCCGTTGGTCAGCGCCTTCCCGAGCGCTCGCAAGGTGTCTGGATAGATCACTGTAGCCCGAATCATGCACCGGGTTGCACCGGTAAAACCACCGCCGCTACCAAGCCGCCTTTCGGTCGATTCCTGAGTTTCAATTCGCCGCCATGCTCCAGCACAATCGCCCGCGCCGCCGACAATCCCAGCCCCACACCGCCCGTGCTTCGGTTGCGCGAGCCTTCCATGCGAAAGAACGGCGCAAACACCTGTTCAAGACTGGCCTGGGGAATGCCCGGCCCGCTATCCAGCACGTTGATCCGCACCTGGCCGGCATCGGACATCAGCTCAATGGCCGGTTCCTTGCCGTACTTGATCGCGTTGTCCAGCAGGTTGGTCATCACCCGCTTGAGCCCCAACGGCCGCCCGAAGTACACGAGCCGCAGTGGCCCGCTGTAGGCAATGTCGACACATTGATCGCGATAATCATCCAGCAAGGTTTGCAGCAGTTCAGCCAAATCGAACTGGGTTGCCGGTTCAAGGCGCGCGTCATCACGGAAGAACTCCAGCGCCGAATTGATCATCGCCTGCATCTCATCCACGTCGCGAAACAGCCGTTGCTGTTGCTCGCCGTCTTCAATGAATTCCCCCCGCAAGCGCATCCGCGTGAGAGGCGCGCGCAGGTCGTGGGAGATGGCGGCGAGCATTTGCGTTCGGTCGCGGATGAAGTGCTGCAACTGGGCCTGCATGGCGTTGAAGGCGAGGATGGCCTGGCGGATTTCCTGCGGGCCGAGGGGTTCGATGGGCGGGGCGCGAAAGTCGACGCCAAAGCGCCGGGCGCCCTCGGCGAAGCGCTGCAAGGGTGTGGCGAGGCGGCGGGTGGCGATCAAGGCGACCAGCGCCGTGGAGATCAGCACCAGCAGGATGACGATCAGGTAACGCGGCGCTTCGTCGAGCCCCCAACTGCGTGAAGGCGCCGAGAACATCAGCCAGGTCGAATCCGACAGCTCGATCAGCAGCGCGTAATGCGCATTGGCCGGGTGCTCGGTCCAGTCAGACGGCTCATAGGCTTCGATGCGTCGATCAGGGGAGTTGAGCAATGGCCGCAAAATGCTCATGCCGATTTCAGAATCCGGGTCTTCCGGCGGCGGCAGATCGAGCTCGCGTCGATCGGGGTGCCAACTGGCGGTGAAGCCCTTTTCGCTGGCGGCTTGCGCCAATTGACTGCGCAACGCTGCCGGGGCGGAATCAATGACCCGGGTGATGGCGGCGGCCTTTTCCAGCAGGCCGATTTCGGTCAGCGGCGGGCGCGCCCAGACGCCGGCCAACTGAATGAACAGCCCGTTGAGCGCCAATGAAATGAGCATGGCCAGGATGATGGTCAAGGCGATCCAGCCCGCCACGGTGTCCCGGCGCAGTCGCCTCAGCCAGTTCATCGCCGCGTCACGCTGGGGGTGAACAGGTAACCGCCATTGCGCACGGTGCGAATCATCGCCGGGCGCTTGGTATCCGATTCGAGCTTGCGCCGCAGTCGGCTGACCTGCACGTCGATGCTGCGGTCGAACGCGTCATGACAATGCCCCCGCGCGAGGTCGAGCAATTGTTCGCGGGTGAGGATGCGTTGCGGGTGTTCGATGAAGACCAGCAACAGGTCGAACTCGCCCGCCGACAGCGGGATCATCACGTTGTCCGGGGAACGTAATTCACGGCGCGTGACGTCGAGGTGCCAGTCGGCGAAGTCGATCAGCGGCCTTGCGCGCTCCTGAATCACGGGACGGCGTTCGTCCACCCGACGCAGCACCGCACGCACCCGGGCCAGCAATTCACGGGCGTCGAACGGCTTGGTCAGGTAATCGTCGGCGCCCAGCTCCAGGCCGACCACCCGGTCGCTGAGCTCGCCCATGGCGGTCAGCATGATCACGGGAATCGTGTGGCGAATGCGCAGTTGCTGGCACAGGATCAGCCCGCTGTCGCCGGGCAACATAACGTCAAGAATGATCAGGTCCGGCGGCTGTCGCTCGATGGCGGCCCACAACGACGCGCCGTCGGTGGCGACCTGGACGCTGTAGCCGTGCTGCACGAAGAATTTTTTCAGCAGATCGAGGACTTCGAGGTCGTCGTCGACAATTAAAAGGCTGTTCACCGAAGGTCACTTAAGGGCCGAATAGAACCGCCATCTAAAACCATTCACGGCAGCGCGTCATATATTTCAATTCTGCAACAAAGCGTCAACGGCGCAATAAACCGGACATCTTTGCGCAAGGCTCGGGGGCCAGCATCGCAGCGAATTCCTCACGAGACTTGCGTTCATGTTGCCTTTGAGATGTACCCCCTGGCTGGTCCGCACTACCTCGATTGCCATGCTCACCGCCGGGCTGGCGGGTTGCAGCAACCAGCCATCACCCCCCGCTGATGTCGGTTGCGCCGACACTGCCTACACCGTTTACGACCCGGCGGAGCCGTTCAATCGCGGGGTCTTCGCGTTTAACCGGGTGGTGGACGATTATGCGTTGGCGCCGGTCGCTCGCGGCTACCGCTACATGCCGGATTTTTTCCAGACGGGTGTGCATAACTTTGTGGCGAACTTTGGCGAGCCCAAGGTCTTCATCAACGACCTGTTGCAAGGCAATCCGATGCGTTCGGTCAATACCCTGGGGCGTTTCGCGTTGAACACCACCGTCGGTGTAGTCGGGCTGATCGATGTTTCCGGCAAAGTCGGCATTGCGCGGCACAAAGCGGACTTTGGCCAGACCTTTGGCGTGTGGGGCATCGCCAACGGGCCGATCGTCGAACTGCCTTTGCTCGGCACCTCCAACAGCCGCGACGCGGCCGGACGTGTGTTGAGCTTTGTGGTCGATCCGTTCGGCAGCAACAGCGACACTGTAGAGACACTGTCCACCGTCAACCTGGTCGGCGGCACCATCGATGGGCGCGCAGAAGCCTTGCCGCTGACCGACAGCCTGCAAAAGCTGCCGGACTACTACAGCGCGCTGCGTAACGTGGTCGCCGAGCATCGCGCCGATTTCGTCGTCGATGGCCAACGAGGTTCCCCGGACAAAACCACCTCCCAGTGCACAGGAGCGCCCGCCGATGGCTTCTGAAAGCGTGGTGCTGCAACAGCGGGTGACGCGGCAGGACCCGTCCACCCTGCACTGTCGGGAAATTACCCTGCGCCTGTCAGACGACTGTCGACACCTGGTGCTCAGCCGCTACACCGAGCATTACGGCCCGGCGCTGGTGCGCTGGATTGAACGCAGTCATACAGTGTCGGTGAGTGATTTGTTTCGCTGGTTAGTGGCGAATGGCGAGGTGGACGTGGTGAAAGCGGACAATTCGCCACGATGACGGTTGCCGTGCACGCGTTTGCAATTCATTGACATCACCTGCGCTATTATCCTGCGCCTCTGTGTACGACGAATCCGGATGTCCATGTCTTTGCCCCTGCCCGACGCTGATCAATTACTGCCACCGGTTCTGGCCGGACCGCTGTTGCGGCGGCTGGAGCCTGCGCGGCTGGTGCTGTGGCTCGTAGGAACCCGGGCGTTGGGGCTGACGTTGCGTCTGCAGGATGTCGGCGATATTCGCCTCGACGCCGGGCAATGCACGATCATTCCTGTCGGTCGTCATGCCTTCGTTCATTTGATCGATGTGCCACTGGACACCGCCCTGCCCTGGGACACGTTGATCGAGTACGACCTGCTGATCGACGGCGCCACCGGCATCGCCGAGTGGGCACCGCATCTGCTGTATGGCGATGCACGCTGTCCGAATTTCGTGCTGCGTTCGCGGATCGATCAGTTGCTGCATGGCTCCTGTCGCAAACCCCATCACCCCGCCACCGACGGCTTGCTCTGCGTCGATCAATTGCTGGCATCAACCCATGAAGCCACGGAACGCCCGGCCCTGTTGATGATGAGCGGCGACCAGGTGTACGCCGACGACGTCGCCGGACCCATGTTGCGCGCCATCCATGCACTGATCGATCGGCTGGGGTTGTTTGGCGAGCACCTTGAAGGAGCGGTGGTCAGCGACAGCGCCAAGCTCTATGAGCACTCGGCCAGTTATTACCACCGTGCGGATTTGTTACCGGCGCTTGAGAGCAACGAGACGTTGCGCGAGCGATTTTTCGGCGGTGCGCGCAAGCCGATTTTCACCAGCAGCAGTGCCGACAACCACCTGGTGACCTTCGCCGAAGTCATGGCGATGTACCTGCTGGTGTGGTCGCCGACACCCTGGACGCTGATCGCACCCACACCACCGCAACTCAACCCCGAACGACAGAAACGTTATGCGCTGGAACAGACGCGCATCGACGGTTTCAAGACCGGTCTGGGCGGTGTCGCGCGGGCCTTCGCGCACTTGCCTTGCCTGATGATTTTCGATGATCACGACATTACCGATGACTGGAATCTTTCTGCGCAATGGGAGGAAACGGCCTACGGCCATCCGTTCTCCAAACGCATCATCGGTAACGCGCTGATTGCTTACATGCTGTGCCAGGGCTGGGGCAACAATCCCGATGCGTTCGGCACGCTGCTGGAAAAGACCGATGGCTTCAGTACGACCGGCCACGACGGCTATCTCGACAGCCCGGTGCAGGATGCTTTGATCGATGAGTTGCTGAAGTTTCAGCACTGGCACTACGTACTGCCGACGAGTCCTGCGCTGGTGGTCATCGACACCCGCACCCGACGCTGGCGCAGCGAGATGAACCTCAAGCAACCCTCGGGCCTGCTGGACTGGGAAGCCCTCAGCGAATTGCAGCAGGAACTGCTGGACCATCCCTCGGCGATCATCGTTTCGCCCGCGCCCATCTTCGGCGTCAAGTTGATCGAAACCGTGCAGAAAGTCTTCAGCTGGTGCGGGTATCCGCTATTGGTGGATGCGGAAAACTGGATGGCCCATCGCGGTGCTGCCCAGGTGATCCTGAACATTTTCCGCCACTCGCGCACGCCGGGTAACTACGTGGTGCTGTCGGGGGATGTGCACTATTCCTTCGTCTACGAAGTCTTCATCCGCCACCGCAAGGCCGGCCCGCGTATCTGGCAGATCACCAGCAGTGGCATCAAGAATGAATTTCCGCCGACGCTGCTGGAGTGGTTCGACCGTCTCAACCGCTGGCTCTATTCCCCGCGCTCGCCGCTGAACTGGCTGACCAAGCGCCGGCGCATGCGCATTGTTCCGCATGTTCCGGAGCACGCCGAAGCGGGTGAGCGGTTGTGGAACTCGGCGGGGATCGGCCAGGTGTTCTTTAATGAAAAGGGCCAGCCGCAGGGCATCTATCAGCACAACTCAAACGGGTTACCGAAGACCCGGATGGTTGCGCCGGTGGACGAACAGGCCGAGCCACCTCTTTAGTTTCAAACAAGGATATGTATGTTCGCACGGAGCAAGTTGGTACCCGAACTGATGGTGACCGACATCAGGAAAAGCCTACATTTCTGGACGTCCCTGATCGGTATTCCGATCGCCTACGAACGCCCGGAAGTCGGATTTGCCTACCTTGATCACAACGGTGTGCAACTCATGCTGGAGCAATACGATCCCGCTGAAGGGCAATGGCTTAGCGGGACGCTGCAAAGGCCGTTTGGTCGCGGTATCAACTTTCAGATCACCGTCGATTCAGTTGAACCGATTCTTCATCGACTGGCCGAAGTGGAATGGCCGTTGTTCCGCGCCTGTGCCGACACCTGGTATCGCGCCGACAGGGTGGAAGTCGGCCAACGCGAGTTCCTGGTGCTGGACCCGGATGGCTATCTGGTGCGGTTAGTGGAAAGCCTTGGGGAGCGCCCCTGTTAGATGGCGTAATAACCGGAACGGGCCTACATCGGTCACGGAAACGTCTCGACGGCCACTCGGCGATACTTCAGTCCCTGCATAACACCACCGTTATGTAACGACCATTCAGAGGTATTACCTTGCAAACCATCAACTACACAAGCGCTCGGGCGCACCTGGCCAAAACCATGGATCGAGTGAGTGAAGACCGCGCCCGGCTGTTGATCACTCGCCAAAAAGGTGAGCCGGTGGTGATGATGTCCCTGGCGGAGTACAACGCATTGGAAGAGACCGCGTATCTGCTGCGCTCTCCCGCCAACGCCGAGCGTCTGATCAAATCAATCGCGAATTCACGCGCGGAGAAAACCAGAACCAGGCAACTCATTTAAGAATGAATATTGAGTTCACACCTGAGGGTTGGGACGACTATCTGTGGTTCCAGCAAAATAACGTGATGTGCCGATACCACTTCTGAAAATCAACCTTGGGCTGAAAACACCGCCCGACACACCCCTCTGACAATCATTTCCACCTCCCGCTCATCAATCGTCAGCGGCGGCAGCAGGCGTATGGTCTTGCCCCGTGTCACGTTGATCAGCAAGCCGTGATCCCGAGCGGCGATCAGGGTCAGGTCGCGGATTGGCTGCTTGAGTTCGATACCGATCATCAAGCCTTGTCCACGGATGGCCAGCACATTCGGGTTGTCTGCCAGCTCGGCGCGCAATCTGGCGAGCAACCGTTCGCCCTGCACTGCGGCGTTTTCCAGCAGCCCTTGTTCTTCGATGATCTCCAGCACCGTGCACCCGACACGGCAGGCCAACGGATTGCCACCGAACGTACTGCCGTGACTGCCCGGCGTGAAAAGGTCGGCGGCTTTACCCCGTGCCAGGCAGGCACCAATGGGGATGCCGTTACCCAGCCCCTTGGCCAGGGTCATCACGTCCGGAACGATGCCTTCATGCTGGAACGCAAACCACTGACCGGTACGCCCGATCCCGGTCTGAATCTCGTCGAGCATCAACAGCCACCCGCGCCGGTCGCACTGTTCTCGCACGGCTTTCAGATAGCCAGGGGGGGCCAGCTGCACCCCGCTTTCGCCCTGGATCGGTTCCATCAGAACCGCCACGATGCGCGAACCGTACCGTTGCTGCACCTTATCCAGCGCGTTGAGGTCACCGAACGGTACTTTGACGAAATCACCCGGCAGCTCGTTGAATCCAAGACGCACGGCCGGGCCATCGCTGGCGGATAAGGTTCCGAGGGTTCGACCGTGGAACGCGTTTTCCATGACCACCACCATCGGCTGTTCGATCCCTTTGCGCCAGCCGTGCAACCGCGCCAGCTTCAATGCGGTTTCGTTGGCTTCGGCGCCGGAGTTGTTGAAGAACGCCCGTTCCATCCCCGCCAACCGGGTCAGTTTTTGCGCCAGCCGCTGCTGCCAGTCGATGCTGTACAGATTGGAAGTGTGCAGCAGCAGGCCTGCCTGCTCGCTGATCGCCGAGACGATTTTCGGATGAGAGTGGCCGACGTTGGTCACCGCCACGCCGGCCACCGCATCGAGGTACTCGCGGCCCGCCTGATCCCACAGGCGTGTGCCCAGGCCTTTGCAAAAGCTCAAGGCCAGTGGTTGATAAGTGGTCATCAGGCAGGCGGCGGTCATGACATCAAGCTCCATCAATGGTCGGTGTATTTGCAGTATCGTTAGCCACCTGAATTGGATAAACGCTGCAATACTTCAATCATTTTAAAGCTGGGCTTGATAATGGATTTGTTCCAGGCAATGACTGTTTACGTGCGCGTTGTGGAATCCGGCAGCATGACCGCCGCTGCATTCCAGTGCGAAATGTCCACCACCATGGTGGGAAATCACCTGCGGGCCCTTGAGAAACGGCTGGGCGTGCGCCTGCTCAATCGTACGACCCGACGCCAGCGACTGACCGAGTTCGGCACGGCCTACTATCAGCGTTGCCTCGAAGTACTGGGCCTGGTGGCCGATTCCGAGCGTCTGGCCGAACAGAGCCAGGACACGCCCGTTGGCACGTTGCGCATCACGGCTCCGCTGACCTTCGGCACTGAAAAGCTCGCACCGGCGCTGAGCGAATTTGCCCTGCGCTACCCACAAGTCAAACTCGACGTGATGCTCTCCAACGGGCGACCCGAGCTGCTCGAAAACAACCTCGACGTAGCGTTTCGCCTGGGTGCTATCGAGTCGTCAAACGTGATCGCGCGTCCGCTGATCGACTACACCCTGACGATGTGCGCCTCACCCGACTACCTGGCCCGCCGGGGCGTGCCGAAAACCCCTGAAGACCTCCAGCACCACGACTGCCTGTCCTTTGCCTATCCCGCCGGGGATGACTGGCATTCCGTGTCTAAAAACTGGCGCCTGAGCGGGCCGGAAGGTGAAGTCATGGTGGCCGTCAGTGGCACCCTGCTGATCAACAGCTCGGCAGGTTTGCACCAAGCGGCTCGCACCGGCATGGGCATCGTGATGCTGCCGGATGCGCTGGTAGAACAAGACCTGCTCGACGGCAAACTGGTCGCGCTGATGCCCGCCTACCAACTGCCGAGTCGCCCAATGAGCCTGATCTACGTTCAGGATCGCTACCGCCTTCCGAAGCTGCGCCACTTTGTCGAATTCGCGATGCAGGTATGGGGCAAGCAGTAGGCAGGTGGACGTGGTTTGAAAAGTCTTCGAGGAGGGCGATTACGACCCGCCCTTCACCAACACCGGCTTGTCCTGATACCGATCCGGATACAGCTGCTTCAACTGCGCCACCTTCGGCAGATCATTGATCACGATGTAGGGATAGGTGGGGTGCTCGGTCAGGAAGTCCTGGTGCTCTTCCTCCGCCGGGTAAAAACCGTTGTAGCTCTCCAGCTTGGTCACAATCGGTTTGCTGAAGGAATGCGCGGCGTCGAGCTGGGCGATGTAGGCCTGCGCCACCCGCTGCTGCTCGCTGCTTTGGGTAAAGATCGCCGACCGATACTGCGTACCGCTGTCCGGTCCCTGACGATTGAGTTCCGTGGGGTTATGGGCCACCGAGAAGTAGATCTGCAACAAGGTGCCGTAGCTGACCTGTGACGGATCGAAGGTCACTTCGACCGATTCGGCATGGCCGGTATCGCCTGCGCTGACCCGCTCATACTGCGCGGTATTGGCGGCACCGCCTGCGTATCCCGAGACCGCTTTTTTCACGCCTTTGACATGCTGGAACACGCCTTGAACGCCCCAGAAACAGCCACCGGCGAATACCACGGTCTCGCTGTGTGCCTGGGTGGTTTCGTCGAGCGCGGGTGGGGGGATGATCACCGCGTCTTCGGCCCCGAAAGAGAATGCCGAGCATTGGCCGATGACACTGGCAGCCGCCAGGCCGAGCAGTGTGCGACGCCAGGTAAAGGTAGCTTTCATGGGACTGACTCCTGAATAAGAGAACGGCACATCAACCACACGCAATCGCCTAGGCAGCCGTGGGCTGGAATTTCATCGCCAGACCGTTCATGCAGTAGCGCAACCCGGTCGGTTTTGGCCCGTCGTCGAAGACATGGCCCAGATGCCCGCCACACCGCCTGCAGTGCACTTCCTCGCGCAGCACCCCGAAGGAGCGGTCCTGACGGGTAGCCACGGCCTTGTCCAGCGGAGCCCAGAAGCTTGGCCAACCGGTACGGCTGTCGAACTTTGTCGCGGAAGAAAACAGCGCCAGATCACAACCGGCACAGGTGAACGTACCGTCGCGATGTTCGTTGTTCAGTGCGCTGCTGTAGGCCCGCTCGGTGCCTTCCTCGCGGAGGATGTCGTACTGCTCGTCGCTGAGCAGAGCGTGCCATTCGCTGTCACTGTGGGTCACTTCGAAGGCCTCTGCGGCGCTGGCCTCGCTGATCAGCGCAGAACCTGCGGTAAATTTTGGCAATGCGCCGATGGCCAGGGCTGCAATCCCCAGCCCGCCGCTTGCCACAAGAAATTGCCGCCGTGAAAACATGGTCGTCTCCAAAATCCAGCCTGTCCGAAAATGCCAGCCGGTCCAAAAATGAGGGTGCCTTTGATGGAACACAGCCTAGGCTTGGGTTGATCGCCAAATCCTCACGCGGAGTTAAACAATTCGTGATAACTCGGCCATGGAAAAACCCGCACACTGTGTGCATTGCGCTGAAGGATTGAGCTTGATGGAACAGACCAAACGCGTCCTCGTGGTCGAGGACGACCTGCATATCGCCGACCTGATCTGCCTGCATCTTCGCGACGAGCAGTTCGAGGTGGTGCACTGCGCCGACGGCGACGAAGGCATGCGCCTGTTGCAGCAAGGCAACTGGGACGCACTGGTCCTGGACCTGATGTTGCCGGGGGTCGACGGTCTGGAAATCTGCCGTCGCGCCCGGGCCATGGCCCGCTATACGCCGATCATCATCACCAGCGCCCGTTCGAGCGAAATGCACCGGATCCTGGGGCTCGAACTGGGCGCCGACGACTACCTGGCCAAGCCGTTTTCCATGCTCGAACTGGTGGCTCGGGTCAAAGCCCTGTTGCGACGGGTCGATGCCATGGCCCGCAACCTGAAAATGGATGCCGGCAGCCTGACCCTCGACGGTCTCACCATTGATCCGATCACTCGCGACGTGTCCCTCGAGGGTCGCCGCCTCGACCTCACGCCAAGGGAGTTCGACTTGCTGTACTTCTTCGCCCGCCAGCCGGGCAAGGTGTTCTCGCGCATGGACTTGCTCAACGCCGTCTGGGGCTACAGCCACGAAGGCTACGAGCACACCGTCAATACCCACATCAACCGCCTGCGGGCGAAGATCGAAGCCGATCCGACGCAACCGGCGCGCATCCTCACGGTGTGGGGCCGCGGCTATAAATTCGCGGCCAGGGAGGAACACTCGTGAGGCTGACCCTGACACAACGGTTGTCACTGGTGTTCGCGGTGCTGTTGCTGGTCTGCTGCGGTACGTCGGCGTGGATGCAGGTGCGCTCCAACCAGATGCATGAACAGGAAGTGGTGCAAGGGCTTTCCCGGGACCTGGCGCAACACATCGCCAATGACACGGTACTGATGGACACCCAGGGCCTGATGCCCGACGCCGTGCGCAGCCTCTTCAGCCAGTTGATGCTGGTCAACCCGAGCGTCGAGGTGTACTTGCTGGACACCCAGGGGCGGATTGTCGGAAGCGCTGCGCCCGAGGGACGGATTCGCCGGGAGCAGGTGGATCTGGCGCCGATTCAACGCCTGCTCAAAGGGGATGCGCTGCCCATTCTCGGCGACGACCCACGCAGTACCGAAGCACGCAAAGTGTTCAGCGCCGCGCCGTTGAAGGTCAACGGCAAACCGGCGGGTTATCTGTACGTTGTCTTGCTTGGCGAGGAGCACGACCGCTTCGCCGAACGGGGCGCCACCAGCGCTGCGCTCAATACCGCACTGCTGTCCATCGGATTGGTCGCGTTGCTGTGCCTGATCGCGGGCCTCACGGCGTTTGCCCTGATCACCCGGCCTTTGCGTCGCCTGACCGAAACCGTCAGCCAGTTCGACATCGACGGCGTCCCGGTCATACCCACTGAACCCATCCCTGTGGAAAAAGCGGCGAGCCACGATGAAATTGCCGTACTCGACGCAGCCTTCCGCCAGATGCAGGCACGTCTGAGTGAACAATGGCGCTCGCTGACCCGTCAGGATCAGGAACGCCGGGAGCTGGTGGCGAACATTTCCCACGATCTGCGCACGCCTCTGGCCTCGCTGCACGGTTACCTGGAAACCCTTTCCCTCAAGGACGCCACCTTGTCCGCCGCCGATCGCCGTCGTTACCTGGGGATTGCGCTGGATCAAAGCCGCAAGGTCGGCGGGCTGGCGCAGTCACTGCTGGAACTGGTGCGGCTCGAACATGGTTTTGTGCAGCCGGTGCTGGAGCGCTTTTCACTGACCGATCTGGTGCAGGACATTTTCCAGAAATTCGAACTGACGGCCGAAGCCCGGCAAGTGCAACTCAAGGCGAGCTTCGCACCCACTGTGTCTGGCGTGTTCGCCGACCTGGGGCTGATCGAGCGTGTGCTCACCAACCTGTTCGACAACGCCTTGCGTCACACCCCCCTCGGCGGAACCATCGGCATCAGCCTGGTCCCTCAAGGCAGGTTCGTTGAAATCACCATCAGCGACAGCGGGCCGGGCATTGCGGCGGAACTGCGCGAAGGATTGTTTCTGCGGCCTTTCAATATTGGTGGCGCACGGCGTGATGGAGGATTGGGGTTGCGCATCGTGCAGCGGATCCTGCAGTTGCATGGCCGGGAAGTTCGTTTGGTGGATGTCGCGGGGCAAGGCGCTACGTTCGTCTTTTCACTGCCGATCGATGAAGAAACCGCGATGGCGCTGGCGGTGCGGTCGATGAACCTGAATACACCGGGGCAGGCCTGAGAGACCGTGGCGCCTGCATCGCGGGCAAGCCACGCTCCCACAGGGATTTTCAGTGCCCGCAGCATTTGAAGATGGCCAGATAAAGTGTGGGAGCTGGCTTGCCGGCGATGGCGGTGGGTCAGGGGGATTGTTTTGGCTGGGAGACCATCGCTAGCAGGCTAGCTCCTACAGGAAGACATGCGTGCGGCCCCCTGTGGGAGCTGGCTTGCCAGCGATGGCGCCAGCCCGATCACAGAAAAACCCGGATCAGTCCCGATACCCCGGAGCCACGCGATCCAGCATTCGGATCAACGCTGCCCACGCCAACTGCATTGCATCCGGGTCGTTCAACTGGCCCTCCTCCAGCGGCCGCCCGGGATCATTGAACTGACGCTCGGTATGCGCGCACACCTCTGGCGGCGGCAAAATCACCTCGCCGGCCGCCTGGGCCGCCAGCTGGATTTCACAGGCTTTTTCCAGGTAATACATGCGCAGGAACGCCTGGCTCACGCTTTCGCCTACTGTCAGCAAACCATGGTTGCGCAACATCAACACCGTCTTGTCACCCAGGTCCTGCACCAGGCGCTGTTGCTCACTCATGTCCAGCGCCACGCCTTCATAGTCGTGGTAAGCCACCCGACCGTAAAACTCCATGGAGATCTGGTTCACCGGCAACAGCCCGCATTTCAGCGCCGCGACCGCGCACCCCGCCCTGGTATGCGTGTGCAGCACGCACTGGGCGTCTTCACGGGCACCGTGAATGGCGCTGTGAATGACAAAGCCTGCCGGATTGACCGGATAAGCACTGGCCTCGACCGCCCGGCCTTCGAGGTCGATCTTGACCAGGTTCGACGCGGTAATCTCATCGAACATCAAACCATAGGGATTAATCAGAAAATGATGTTCAGGCCCCGGCAGGCGCACCGAGATGTGCGTGAAGATCAGATCGCTCATGCGAAAATGCGCGATCAACCGATAACAGGCTGCCAACTCTTCACGTAAACGTTGTTCCATCGGGTTCATGTCAGCGCTTCCTCCGTCACTTTGCAAGCCTCCAGTCCTTGCCCCAACGCTTCCCAGCCGTCAAAGCCACGACGAGCAATAAACACCAATCGGGAACCGCTGGCCAGTGCCTCGTCGGTAGCCGGCAAGAACTGACTGCGGGTGCCAACGTGCTGCAGCCAGTGCGCCTTGCCGCCCTGCGCCAGCAACACCAGCCCCTTTACGCGGAAGACATCGCCCGGCAAGGCGCGCAGCCAACCGCGTAAACGTTCGACATCAAGCCCGGTGGAATCCTGCCACAGCCAGCTGCTGAACATTTCGCCGTGATCGTCCGCCGACACCCGTGTCATCGGTTTTTGCGCACGGGGTTCAAGATCCAGATCGGTGTCCAGCCACAGCGCATCCGGCAGCTCAGCCTGAACACATTCGTGCACCCGTGTGCGGACGCCAAGCGCATCGCGCAGTGCCTGCAACTGCGTGTCGTCCACCAGATCGGTCTTGTTCAACAGCAGCAGGTCGGCGGCAGCGACTTGTGCCCTGGCCAGTCGTGCGTACTCGCCTTCGAGTTGCAGGTGGCGGGTCGCGTCAACGACGGTGATCACCATGTCCAGTTGCATCTGGCTGCGCAGTTGCGGGTACGCCAGGGTTTGCACGATGCGCTGCGGATCGGACACCCCGCTGCACTCGATGACAATGCGCTCAAGCCGAGGCTGCAGTTGCGCCAGGCTCGCCAGTTGCGCCAGAAGATCCTCCTGAACAGTGCAGCAAATGCAGCCGTTTTGCAGGCTGTACACCGCGTCGGTGACTTCGGAAACAATGGCTGCATCGATGTTCAGCTCGCCGAAATCGTTGACGATCACCGCCAGCCGACTGCCTTCCGCACGGCGCACCATACGGTTGAGCAAGGTGGTTTTACCCGCGCCGAGGAAACCCGAAACCACCGTGACTGCAATGCGTGGAACGTCCATCACGCCTTACCCTCCAGCACGGGCGGCTCACCCTGCCAGACCGCTTTCAGCCCAGCCGGTGCCAGTGTCGAATGACGGTCGTAGACCAACTGCCCTTCGACAAAGGTCAGCAGCACGTTGGTACGGTGGATGTAGTTGCGCGCAGGTTCGGCGAACAGGTCGCGGTCGATCACGATCAGGTCTGCGGACTTGCCGACTTGCAGACTGCCCGTCATGTGCTCCAGCCCCATGGCCACGGCGCCGTTGGAGGTGATCACGCTCAAAGCCTGCTCGAGGCTGATGGGCTCGCCGAAGCACGCCGGATCATCGTTCCATGGGTTCTGGCGGGTGACCATGGTTTCCAGCGCCAGCCACGGGTCGATGGACGCCACCGGCCAATCGGTGCCCATCACCGCGGTGCCGCCCGCTTCGAGGACGCCTTTGAAATCGTAGATGCGCTTGAGCCGCTCCTGCCCGTAACCCGAACGCGCACCGCTGGCGAACGGCGTCGGGTACCAGGCGGCCGGGGAAAACTCGGCAATGACGTTCAGTTCCTTGAAGCGCGGCAGATTGCCCGGGTGCAGCAACGTGCTGTGTGCGCATTGATGACGCACGCCGCTGAAACCATTGCGACGGCGGGCCTCGGCGACTGCATCGAGGAACACGTCGGACGCGCCGTCACCGGTGCAGTGGGCAATCACCCGGATGCCCTTGCTGTCCATGTCCACCACCATGTCGGTGATGTGTTCAGGGGTCAGGTTGAGCTTGCCGCGCCAGCTCTTCTCTTGTGGCCAGGGCGTCAGCAGGTAGGACGATTTCGGCTCCACCGTGCCGTCGAAATGGAACTTCACTGCGTTCGCGCTCAGGCGCGCGCTACGGTAGTAGTGACGTTCACCACTGAGCAATTCCCAGCGACGACGCACGGGGAAAATATCGTCCTGCCAACTGATCGCCGCTTCGATGCGGACCGTCAGTTCACCGCTGTCGTCGAGCTCCTTCAGCGCTTGCAAACGCTGCTCGCAAACGTGCACGTACTTGCTCGCCGTCACCCCGCGCGAACTCTGGAAATGCACGCCGTCGCGGTAGGCGCGACGCAGCACGCTGACCGGCGTAGGCGGCATGGCGGCATGGATCATTGCGTAGGCACCGTCGATCATAAGACCGGTGGGTTCGCCGCTCAGTTCGTCACGCTCCAGATAGCCGTTGCGCGGGTCGGCGGTATGGCGATCGATGCCGGCCAGTTCCAGGGCCTTGGAGTTCACCATCATGGTGCCCCACATCCGGTCGAGCAGCGCGACCGGACGGTCCGGCATGACGCTGTCGAGCCACGCCCGCCCCGGAGTCAACCCGGCTTCGCGGAAGGTGTAGCGCACCCAGTACTGCCCATAGATCCAGCCATCGCCCGGATGACTGTCGGCATAGGCCAGGATGCTTTCGCGCAGCTGTTCGGGCGTCGGGTCTTCGATGCCCACGTCCAGGTCATCGCTGTATCGCGGGGCCAGTGCGAGGTCCGGGTGGGTGTGCATGTCGTGCAGGCCCGGCATGCAAAAGGCGCCCTGCAGGTCATGCAGGACGGTGTTCGGGCCCTTGAACGTTTCCAGTTCCCCAAGGCTGGCGACACCGATCAACTTGCCGTCGCGAATGGCCACGGCCTCGGCCCACGGGTTCGCCGGATCCTGGGTATAGATGCGACCGTTACCGAGGATCAGATCGGCGTATGTCCCTTGTGCGGAATGGGTCGAGGTAAAGTTGTCGGACTCAGCCACGTAAGCCACCTTTCAGTTCAGTGCGATAGAAAGGTCCCGCGCACTCGGCGCTTCAAGGACCTGGAAATTCTTGTTTTTGTCGCCAGTAACGCGCGGCCTACTCCGCCAGAAACGCGGCGGCGTCCAGCTCGACCATCACCGGTTCGTCGCAGTGACCGAGCTGGCCCAGCAACTCGCGAAGGGCGTGCAGATTGGTCACCCGGTGATGGGCCACATGGCAGCTGCGTGCCAGGGCCTGGAAGTCCGGCGTGAGAATGTCCACGCCCACCAGCGGCACGTCTTTGGCGTTCATGTAGTCGCGGATTTCGGCGTAGCTGGCATTGTTCCAGAGCAACAGGATCACCCCGGCGCCCGCCTCTTTTGCAGCGATCAGTTCGGCGCTGGAAAACTGCAGTCCACCGTCACCCACCAATGCCACGACCGGACGTGAGGGTTGCGCCAGCTTCGCGCCAATGGCGGCCGGCAACGCATAACCCAGGGTTCCGTAACCGGTGCCGGCATTGAACCAACTGTTGGGTGTCGGGGCTCGATAACCCAACGCGCCCTGATACACCGGCTGAGTCGAATCGCCGACAATCAGCGGCTGCGGCAGGTGATCACGCACCGTGTCCAGCACCGTCTGCAGACAGCGTTGTTTCGGACTCCAGCCAGCGTGTTCCAGCGCATTGACCTGGGCCACACGATTTCCGGCCCACGCCTGATCAGCCTCTCTCTGCGAGAGTCGCGCCAACAGTGCACGCAACCCTTCCCCGGCATCCCCCAACAAGCCGACCTGGGCCGGTTGCGCGCCGAGGACCTGCATCGGATCGATGTCCAGCCGAATCAGCGGCGCCTTGAACGCCAAGGGTCCAAGGCCGAAAAAGTCATAGTCGGTTTCCCCCAGTTCGGTGCCGATCGCCAGCACCACATCCGCCTCGGCGAACAGCTTGCGACCGTGTGCGGAGGACTGCACACCGTCGAGCAGCAGGGGATGCTCGGGCGCCAGCAAGCCACGGGCATTGGTGGTCAGCGCGACCGGGGCTTGCAACCGTTCAGCCAGCGAGGTCAGGGCAGCACTCGTTCGACGGGCGCCGCCACCCGCCAGAATCAATGGCCTGCGGGCGTGGTTGATCAGTTCGATCGCGGCGTCGATAGCCGAAGTGGCTGGCGCAGGAGCCGGGGGCAAGGCACGAGGACGCAGGTCCAGGCCATCGGCCGACATCTCCAGTACATCCAGCGGAATCTCGATGTGCACAGGACGTGGCCGCGTACAGCCAAACAGCGCAAAGGCACGGGCCAGGACTTCCGGCAGTTGATCCGGATGCTGCACGGTATGACTGAATGCACACACCCCGGCGACCATGGCGCGCTGATCGGGCAATTCATGCAGATGCCCATGACCCAGGCGCAAGTGTTCGCGGCGATTGCAGGTGGAGATCACCAGCATCGGCACCGAGTCCGCATAAGCCTGACCCATGGCGGTCAGAATATTGGTCATGCCCGGGCCGGTGATGATGAAGCACACACCGGGTTTGCCACTGGCACGGGCATAACCGTCCGCCATGAACCCGGCCCCTTGCTCGTGACGCGGGCTGACGTGCTTCACGCGACTGCCGTCCAGGCCACGGTAAAGCTCGACGGTGTGCACGCCGGGGATGCCGAAGACAGTGTCAACGCCATAGCCTTCCAGCAACTGAACGAGCGCCTCGGCACAACGGGTCATGCAGCACCTCTTTGATAAGGGCCAGCGCGGCCCGATGACGAATGGGGCTAGTATTGTTGAACCAAGCGATACAACAATCGATTTTTTTTGGCCTGACTGTTCAATTTCCGTCACCATAAGTACAGTCATTGCCGGAATGCGACCTCAGGCAAACACAACCCCTGTGGCGAGGGGATCGCGCTCGCACTTATGAATGCAGACCTGTTCCTTCAACTTTCAGCGGGATGATTTATGCGTTTTCCATCGATGACAGCCCTTCGCGCCCTGGATGCGGTCGCCCGTCTCGGCAGCGTGTCGGTCGCCGCTCGCGAACTGAACCTGACGCGCAGCGCCATCAGTCACCAGATCAGCAAGCTTGAGGAATGTGTCGGCTTCGCCCTCACCGAGCGGATTGGCCGGGGGATTGGCCTCACCTATCAGGGCGAACGCTATGCGCGTGAAGTCCACGGGATTTTGTTGAACCTGCTGGACGCTGGTCAGCTCGTCGACGACCAGGAGATTTCCGGGCGACTGTGCGTCAGTTGCGCACCAGGTTTCGCCACTTATTGGCTGTGCCACCACATCGGCGCGTTCCTGCGGCAATACCCGCAAGTGCAATTGCAGTTGATCTCTCCCAGGACGCCGGACGACATCAGTAACCCGAATGCCGACCTGTTCATCGCCTATGGCATCGGTGACTGGCCGGAAATGGTCGTGGAAGAAATCGTCGCCCTGCGCTTCTTCCCCGTGTGCAGCCCGCGCTTGATCAATGCCTTGAGCGGCCTGAAAAACCCGCAGGAACTCAGCGGCTACCCACTGCTGCACATGACGGACTATTCGGACTGGCGCGTCTGGCTGACCGCCGCCGGCGCTTCCGGGGTGAACGCGGTCAGCGGGATCCTGTTCTCCGATGCGCATTGCGCGCAGTCGGCGTGCATTGCCGGTCAGGGCATCGCTATCGGCGACAACCTGATCAGTGGCGATGCCCTGTCCAAAGGCCTGTTGGTGCGCCCCTTCGACATCACCATCGACTTGCACCGGGGCTACTACCTCGCCGCCGACCCGCAAAAAGCCGAGCGCGCGGTGGTCCAGGCGTTCAGCAATTGGGTCAAGACGCAGTTGCAGTCGTCCCATCAAACCTGGCAAGACACTTTGTAACGCTGATCCCTGTAGCAGCCGGACGCAGGCTTCGCCAGCTGCTACAGGTGATGGTTAACCGCGCCAGAGAAATGAGTAAAAAAACTAACCAATACCTGCAAAATAATTCCATTGATGTAGCGATATTTTTAACAATAATGAGCCCAAAGCCCCGGCCGGATTGACATCCGTCCTCGCACGCCCTGGGGCAAATAAAAAGAGGAACTCTCATCGTGTCCAGCCGTTCAACGGTTCAGCTCAGTGCACAAGGCATCAGCCAGTATTACGGTCGTTTTGCGGCGCTGGATAACGTCGATCTGGACGTACGCCAAGGCGAATTCCTGACCCTGTTGGGCCCGTCCGGTTCGGGCAAGACCACGTTGCTGATGATCCTGGCCGGCTTTCTCAGCCCGACGTCGGGCAAGCTGATGGAGCAAGGCGTGGACATCATCAAGCGCCCTGCCGAGAAGCGAAACTACGGCATGGTGTTCCAGGGCTACGCACTGTTCCCGCACATGAGCGTCGCCGATAACGTGGCCTATCCGCTGCGCATCCGCAAAGTCGCCGCCGAGGAACGCCAGCGTCGGGTCAAGCACATTCTGGAAGTGGTTGGCCTGGGCGCGCACATGCACAAGAAGCCGTCTGAGCTGTCCGGCGGTCAGCAACAGCGCGTGGCGATTGCCCGGGCACTGGTGTTCGAGCCGGAACTGCTGTTGCTCGATGAGCCGCTGTCGGCCCTCGACAAAAACCTGCGCGAACAATTGCAGACCGAGCTGCAGCGCATACATCGCCAGGTCGGCACCAGCTTCGTGTTCGTGACCCACGACCAAGGCGAAGCCCTGGCGCTTTCGTCGCGCATCGCGATTTTCAACCACGGCAAATTGACCCAGGTCGACACGCCGGAAAATATCTACAACCGGCCCGAGAGCCGGTTCGTCGCCGAATTCCTCGGCAAGATGAATCTCTTCCCCCTGGCGGACTTGACCCGCAATGGCCCGACCGCCACCGGTCGCTGTGGCAACAGCGTGCTGCACGCTTTCGCCCCCAACCCGTTGAGCGCTCAGCCGACCGTGTTGGCGGTGCGCCCCGAACACATGGAATTGCACAGCGACTGCCCGACCCGGGACGGTTACAACGTCATCCCCGCGCAACTCACCGACAAGGTTTACCAGGGCTCCAGCACCCACCTGGCCCTCAAGGTCGGCAACGATGCCTTGCCCGTCAACCTGTCCGTCCCCGGCAATCATCCGGGCGCGCTGATGCCCAGTGGTGCGCCGGTGTGGCTGAGTTGGCCGGTGCAGCAAAGCTTCCTGCTACAGGCCTGAAGCCGGTATCACATGCGTCAAAAAGCTCTCTCTCCTAACGACAACAAAAAGGCCACTGTCCGAAGGACACCCGCCGACTGAGGACTTGCAATGAGCCAGGATCATCAACGCGACTGTATTGAAGTGCTTATCGAAAAGGCCCGTGGCGGGCAGATCAACCGTCGTACCTTCATGCAGGCCATGGGGTTGCTGGCCGCCGTGCCGCTGGCGCTGCGCAGTGGCATCAGCTGGTCGGCCGACAAGCCGTTGGTGGTGGTCAACTGGGGCGGTGACGCACTGAACGCCTTCCGTTCGGCATGGACCGACACCTTCACCAAAAACACCGGCATCCAGGTGCGCATCGACGGCGCGGGTCCGACCGAAGGGGCGATTCGCTCACAGCTGGCCAGCGGTCAGCCGAGCTGGGACGTGGTCGACGTCGAGAGTTACAGCGCTATCGTCCTGGGCAAGGAAAAGATCCTGCAACCGCTGGACTACAACGTGATCAAGCGCGACCTGGTGGCCCCGGCGCTCTCCTCCGATCACGGTATCGCCAGCTACCAGTTCAGCTACGTGATGGCCTGGGACAGTGAAAAATTCGGCGATAACGGTCCCAAGACCTGGGCCGATTTCTGGGACGTGAAGAAATTCCCCGGCAAGCGCACTTTGTACAAATGGATGAACGGGATGCTGGAGGCGGCGTTGCTGGCCGACGGTGTGCCGGCTGATCAGTTGTACCCACTGGACGTCGCCCGCGCGATGGCCAAGATCGATGAGATCAAGCCCCACGTGCTGTCCTTCTGGAGTTCGGGTGCCGAAAGCCAGCAACTGATGGTGGATGGCGAAGTGTCGGTGGGGGCGATCTGGCATACCCGCGCCAAGCTGCTCGCCGAAGACACCGACAACCGCGTGCGCTGGAGCTTTGAAAATGGCTTCATCAACTCCAGCAGTTGGGCGGTGTTGCAGGGCAACCCGGCAGGTACGCAACCGGCCATGCAATTCATCCAGCAGGCGCTGCAACCCGAAGGCCAGCTCAAGTTGTTCGAATTGCTGGGCAACGGTCCGTCGAACAGCGCCACCGAGAAACTGATGTCGGCCGAGCAACTGGAAGCCAACTGCGCGTCGGCCGAGAACCTGAAAAAGCAGATCGCCCTGAACGCCCAGTGGTACGCCGACAACTACTCAAAAACCTTGGAAACGTACCTGACACGGCTGTCCAAGTGAGCCATCGACCATGACGACGACCCTGACCTCAACCTTGACTGCGCCCAAGCCCCGATTCAGTTCACCGGGCCTGGAACGCGGTTTACTGCTGTTTCCGCTGCCCGTGTTACTGCTGGTGTTCTACGTGCTGCCGTTTCTGGGCGTGGTGGGCTGGAGCTTCTCCTTGCCGACACCGGGCATCGAGCAATACGAGCGCATCGCCACGGACCCGGCGATCCACGACATGCTGTGGCGCACCCTGCGCCTGTGCATGACGGTGAGTTGCCTGGCATTGCTGATCGGCTATCTGCTGGCCTACTGCTGGGTGTTCAGCCCACCGTTCTGGCAGCGCGTGGTGGAGATCTGCATCTTCATTCCATTCTGGATTTCCGTGCTGGTGCGCGCCTTCGGCTGGCTGATCGCGCTACGCAGCAACGGTGTGCTCAACAATGGCCTGATGGGCATGGGGCTGATCGACCAACCGTTACAGCTGAGTCGCAATGAAATCGGCGTGGTCATCGGCATGCTCCACGTGATGATCCCGTATGCGGTGTTCCCGCTGCTGTCGAGCATGCGCCAGCTGGATCAACGCATCCTCATGGCTTCCCGCGGCCTGGGTGCCGGCCCGCTGCGCACCTTCTGGCAAGTGCTATTGCCACAGACCCTGCCGGGCATGCTGGGCGCGTTCATCATGGTCTTTGTGTTCTGCCTGGGCTTCTTCATCACGCCCGTGCTGTTGGGCGGCGGGCAAACGGTGATGATTGCCGAATACGTGTTCCTGCAAATGTTCCAGACCAGCAACTGGGGCCTGGGGGCTGCGCTTAGCGTGGTGCTGCTGGCGCTGGTCAGTGCGCTGATCTGGGTGCTGCTGAAAATCACCCGCGTGAATCGACTGGTCGGCTGAGGTCATTATGAATACCCATCGCACAAGCCTGAGTACGCGGCTGCTGGCCGTGATCGCCATGGCTTTCATGCTGTTCCCGTTGCTGACGGTCATCCCGGTGTCCTTCACCAGCAAGCGCTTCCTGTCGATGCCGGAAGGCAACTGGTCGCTGCGCCATTACGAAGCACTGGTCAGCAACCCCGACTGGTTCCACGCCATCAGCCAGAGCCTGACCATCGCCTTCGCCACCAGTGTGATCGCCACATTGCTGGCGGCCAGCTTCAGCCTCGGCATCTGGTACCTGCGCTCAAAATGGGCCACGGCGCTGATCGGCCTGGTGCTGTTGCCCATGGCCATTCCGCCGGTGATTTCGGCACTGGTGCTGTACTTCATGGAAACCAAGCTCGGGCGCTTCGCCCCGGGAATGGGCTACGACACCCTGACGGGCGTGGTGATCGCCCACGTCATCATGGTGGTGCCTTACGGCGTCGTCACCATGATGGTGGCGCTCAGTCAGATTGACCGACGTATCGAACTGGCCTCGCGCAACCTCGGCGCCAGCCTGATGCAAACCACGTTCATGGTGATCCTGCCGAACCTGAAACTGGGCATCGCGTCCACTGCGCTGCTGGCCTTTGCCTTGTCGTGGGAAGAAGTCGCGGTGACGCTGTTCATCACCAGCGTCAACGTGGACACGCTGCCGAAACGGATCTGGAGCGGTCTGCGCGATAACGTCGATCCAAGCGTGGCCGCCATCTCCGTGCTGCTGATCTCGCTGACCTTGCTGGTGCTGATCGGGCGGCTGGTGCTGCAGCATCTGGCCGACAAGCGCGCGCAGAAGTTGCTGCATCCGTGAAGGTGTCGGGGAAATAGTCGGCTGTCAGGCCGCAGTAGGACTATTATCCCCGCACACTTTTCGACATGGACGCGTCTCGATGAACGCCCTGCAAAACACCCCGCTGTGGGTTTATGGGATCTTTGCCCTGCTGTGCTTCTTTGGCATCAAGGCCCTGTCCCCGACGCGCGAAAGCAAAACCTCCTTGTTGATCACCCCGCCGATTTTGCTCGGCTGGTCCTTTTATTCGCTGAACCTTTCGCTGCATCCCGCATTAGCGACAGGTTTCTGGCTGATCGCCGTGCTGGTAGGCAGCGCCGCCGCCCTGCTGATTTTTTCCAGCAAGAACGTCGCGCTGGATGACACGGGAACCGGATTGATCCTGCCAGGCACGATCAAGACGCTGGTGCTCTACCTGTTGTTCTTTGCGGTTAACTACTATTTTGGCTACGAGGCCGAGGTTCACCCGGCGTACTCGGCGACACTCCCCATCGTGTTGCTCAAGGCTTGTGCGTCAGGCGTGGCCAGCGGTTTGTTCTGCGGGCGGTCGATCAGGTTCTATCAGGTGTTCCGCTCCCTCAGGACTGCGCCGTTGTAGGAGGGTCGGGCCAATCTTTCGTCCGCCCGCCTGTTCAACCGTGACAACTGCGTCGCTGTCCAATAGATTAGGCGGCCTGAAAAGGCCCTGTGCTTTCTCGCCTCATCCCAAGTTAAAAGAAGTAGTGAAATTTCAATGTCCGATTCCAACACCGCTGAATCCGTAGTCACCTTGTCGTCCAAAGCGGAATACGAAAACTCCATCAATCTTTCACAGCATGTGCCCCAGGCCAAGACCATCGCCGAGATGGTCCTGGATTCGTTCCAGTCCACCCGTGAAAGCGACCAGATCCGCGAGCTGCGCGCCGCGATTCGTCAGGCTCATGACAGCTTCGACGACGACAAGGCCTACGAGCTGATGGGCGAACTCAAGCAACTCAAGGATGCCGAAGCGGCCGACATCGCGGCCCTCGAAGACCTGAGCAGCAAGTTCCCGATCAGCCGCATCCTGTCCAGCTTCAAGGACGATCCCGCGTTCCAGGAAATCGTCTACGGCCTGGCGCTTAAAGTGCTGAACCAGACCCATCAGGCCATCAGCAACCCGAGCAGCGGCAAGAGCAAGACAGCGCGGGCAAAGAAAGACGTCGAAATCTTTACCATCAGCAAGGACGGCGTGAGCGTCACCCTGCCGATGCGCACACCGCGTTCGCGAATGAATGTCGATCGCGAAGCCTTGGAATTCCTGGGACTGACCTTCGTCGGTGAAGGTGATGAAGCCGAGCTGGAAAGCGAGACCTTCCTGGACAATGCCGGGACTGAGCACGCCAGCAACCGCAAGAACATCATCACTGCGCTGCAGCAACAGACAGCGTTCGATGGCTACAGCATCGCTGCGCAGTAACCCGGACTTGTGGCGAGGGAGCTTGCTCCCGCCGGGTTGCGAAGCGGCCCCAAAATTCTGAACATTTTTGTGAGTGCTACGCACTCAAGCGCGAGCAAGCTCGCTCGCCACCGGTATCTGATTAGCCATAGATATCTGGTTAACCACAGGTTCCTGAGTAGCAGGACGACTGCTACGCAGCCTTCGGCAGCTGCTACCGGGATCGTATAAGCAGCACAACGCTTCATGTTGCAGCTGGCGAAGCCTGCGTTGGGTTGCGAAGCGACCCCCGGGGGGCAACACCGATATCGCGATATCTGCAGATTTCTGGCAAGCCACAGGTTCTTCGTTAACTTCAATACCCCTTCAGCCCCGCCCTCGTGCGGGGCTTTTTATTGCCTGCGATTCCGGCAAGACCGCGATTCCTGTTCCAGTATCGACAGCAGGACCAACACTTCCCATAACCCTTGAGCGCCACAGGTCCGCCTGCGGGGAGCGTCATCTCACTTTCCAGCCCAAGACCTCAGTGGTGCGATTGCTGAGGTCGCCATGAACACAACGCCCCTTTACCGTCAGTTAGCCCACCACTACCTCGACGCGATCCGCAGCGGCACCTTGAAAACGGGAGAACGCTTTCCCTCCATTCGACTGATGATGGAAAAACACGCCGTCAGCCTTTCGACCGCCGTGCAGGTGTGCCGCGAGCTTGAGGACTACGGGGTGCTTGAAGCGCGTCCGCGCTCCGGCAACTACATCCGTCAACCGGACAACGTGCCCAAGCCCGTGCCTCCTGCACCGCTGGACACCGGGGTGTATGTGGGCATTCACGAGCAGGTGTCGTCGGTGCTCAAGGCTGGCCAGCGGGCGAACATCAAGGTCAACTTCGCCAGCACCTACTGCGCACCGGAACTCTATCCCCTGAAGGTTTTGCAGGACCACATGATCAAGGCGCTGCGCCAGGATCAGCAATTGCTCGGCAAACCCGGTTCGACCTGCGGCAACCTTGCGCTGCGCAATACCCTGGCCCGGCGTGCGCTGACCGCCAAGACCAACGTGAGCGCCGAGAAAATCGTGATCACCCACGGTGCGACCGAGGCGATCAACCTCGCCTTGCGCGCCGTCACCCAACCCGGCGACACCGTGGCCGTTGAATCGCCGACCTTCTATGGCTTGCTGCAGATTCTCGAAAGCCTGAGCCTGCGCGTGCAGGAAGTTCCGGCGACCGCGCACTCGGGGATCAACCTGTTTGCGCTGGAAAAACTGCTACTGGGTCCCGAACCAATTCGCGCGCTGATCGTCATTCCCAATCTGCAAAATCCGTTGGGCAGCATCATGCCCGACGCCAACAAGGCACGCCTGGTGCAACTGTGCGCCGAGTACCGCACGGTGCTGATCGAAGACGACACCTATGGCGACCTGGTGGACACCGATCAGCCCTTGTCCACGCTCAAACACTGGGACCGCACTGACAACCTGATCTATTGTGCATCGCTGAACAAAACCCTCGCTCCGGGCATGCGACTGGGCTGGATCAGTGCAGGTCGATGGCACGAGCGCGTGGAAATGCTCAAGCACACCCAGTCCAGAGGCTGCGAAACGTTGTCGCAACTGGCGGTCAGTGCGTTCATGAAAACGCCGTCCTATGAACGTTACCTGCGCCGGCTCAGGAAAACCCTGACGCAGCAACGCCAGCAGATGAGTGCGGCCATCCTGCGCTATTTCCCCTCGGGCACCTGCGTGAGCAACCCGCGAGGCGGCACCTTGTTATGGGTGGAGCTGCCGCACCAGTATTCGTCGATGATGCTTTTCCAGGAGGCGTTGAAGGTAGGTATCCAGATTTCACCGGGGGATATCTTTTCCAACGCCCAGCGTTTCGATCATTTCGTTCGCATCGGTTGCGGCGCGCCGTATTCGCCCCGGATAGATGAGGCGCTGGCGACCCTTGGTCAAATCCTCAAAAACCAATGCTAACCCTGTAGCAGCCTGCAAGTATCTCTGTAGCAGCTGCCGAGCCCGCCCTTGTGGCGAGGGGATTCATCCCCGCTGGGTTGCGAAGCGACCCCAAATCAGGCGACCTGGATGAATCAGTCATACCGAGTGCGCGGGTTTTACGACGACTGCGTCGCCGAACGGGGATGAATCCCCTCACCACAAGGGCGGGCTCGGCAGCTGCTACAGGGACCGAGGTGGTTTCAGACCGGTGGGTTGTGCAGGCAGATGATGTGCGGGTCGTCGTTCCAATGGGGGAAGCGTTCGGCGATCAGCGGGTCGTGGCCGGGGATGACGTGGTCTTCACTGTCCGCCAGGCTGTCGATCAGGCTGAAGGCTTCCAGCGTCTGGGCCAGGTCATCGAGGATCGGAAACGGACTGCGCTGGCGAATGTTCGCCCACAGATGCGCAGCGTCCGAGGCCAGCACGATCCACCCGCGCGCGGTGTTCACCCGCACCACCTGGCTGCCCGGCGTATGCCCGCCGACCGGGTGCAGGGTCACGCCCGCCACCACCTCGACACTGCCCGAGTGCAAGCGCATCCGCCCTTCGAACAACGGCGGCAGGGCCGACATCACGTCGTCCACCTCGTAGGTTTTGTTCACCGTGCGATGGGTCATTTTCGGTCCCGTGCAGAAGCGCAACTCCGCTTCCTGCAGGTGCACCGTGGCCTTGGGGAACAACCCGATATTGCCGGCGTGATCCCAGTGCAGATGCGTCAGGATCAAGGTGTCGACCTGCGCCGGATCGATGTCCAGTTGTCGCAGCGAATCTTCAGGCAAGCGGTACATCTGCCGGTTGCGCCGATCCGCCGTGGCCGGTTGAAAACAGGTGTCGACCACGATGATCTGCCGGGCGTTTCGAATAACCCAGAAGTAATAGTCCAGGGGCATCGACGCATTCGGGTCGCCACAGCAGGCGTCGTACAGAAAATTTTCTCGAGCGGTGCGCTGGGCATTGGCGCCCACACGAATGGCGAACACTTCGTACTCAGGAACGGACATGCACACCTCCCGATTCAGGCCACAGCGGCCGCGTTGAGGGTCGGACGGAAGTCGAAATCGATCTCCTCGGTAATGCCCAGGTCCTGCGCAAGACGCAGCAAACCGCTGTAGTCGCGCATGATCGTGGCGTTCTTGTTGCTCTCGCGCGTGTCCGCGATGATCTGACTGGCGGCCTCGACCCCGAGCTGCGTCAGAATCGCCTCCCACATCGAGTAGTCCTGGGCGACAAAGGCACTCAGCGCTACCGACAACGTACGTGCGAAAAATAACCGCTGCGGTGGCTGCATATTCGCGTACATGACCTTGGCCACTTCGGCGAGCACCTTGCTGTGGGCATATTCATCGCGGTTATGCAGTTCGGCCACGCGACGGTTTTGCGGCTGGATACTGTGATCGTCCGCCAGCAGATCCAGGTAGGCGTTGACGCTGATTTCAGCCACTACCGCAAAGGTGATGGCCGCCAGATCCCGCTGCCACTGCTCGGGCAATTCTTCACGCAATGCGACTAGACGCAGGTAGGTCACTGACGGCGGTAAGTCCAGGTCCTGGTCCAGCGCCCTGTCCAGCCGGGTGCGCTCGATGGCACGCAGGTGCATCAGCGTGTGGTAATGCTCGTCGATCAATGTCTGCTGCATCGCCTCGCGAAAATGCCAGTCGTCCTTGCCCAGATACTGATTGGCGATGACGCTAAGCGCCGGGTTCACCACGTGTTCTTCGGCGGTGACCGTGCGCAGGTTGTAGCCGATCCAGCCCCAGGTCACGACGTTGCTCTTGAGCTCCTCGCTCAAGGCCTGGAATGCCGGGTGGTGGAAAAACGGCACCATGGACTCCGGATAATCCGGACGCGCCGGATCGAACGGCTCGCTGACCAGCGCCTTGTCCGGCGCACACACCGTGGCCCGTTTGGTCCACGCCTGGTTGAGCCGCACGATCAGTTGATGATCGACCTTGGCGATCTCGATGGCTGTTTGCATAACGCGATACCTGTAGGACGCGCACCCTGTTGGGGGTACGCCGATGGAGTGATGGGCGACGGAAAAATCAGGCCAGCCAATAGCGGGTCAGGTTGCGCGCCGGGTCAGTGTAACGACTGCGGGCGTGGATCATTCGCCAGTTGTCCCAAATCAGCAGGCAACCGTCGGGAATCAACACCGGCGTGTTGTGCTCCACGAAATAGGCTTCACCCAGTACGGCAAACCTGGCCAACGGCGTCGTGCTGTTTGTGACCAGTGATTGCTGCAGATGCTCCTTGGAGGGGTTCACATCGCCGTAGTGAAACTGGTTGTAGCTGAAGCGGAAAATGTCCCCTTCTTCTGTCGGCGTCAGGATGTATTCCTTGACCCGGCGTTGTGCCGGTTCACCGGGTTTGGCGGTGGCGACGAACTCCACCGGCGTGTCATCGATCCATTCACGCAGCTCGGGGTCCGTGTGTTCGAGAAATGCCAGGAACTCGATGCCGTCCACCAGACCGGTATGCCCACCACCACACGTTGCCTGTTGATGACAATGCAACGCCAGGTAACGCGGCGGTGGTCCGTACACCGGCGCTTCGGTGTGCGGGCCAATGCCGTTCATGCTCTGGGAATACGGCAGGTCTTCGTAACCGGGTTTGCGGGTGATCGCGAACGCCATCTGCCCGTTGAATTGCGGAATGATCGGACCGAATTCCTGCAAGGTGCCGACAACATCATCGGCGAACTCGTCCGGGGCCAGCACAGTCCAGCCGCGGGCTGACAATTCCTCGTGGCGGTGCCCCAGCGAAACGTAAGGTTTAGACGCAACAATCCCTTGATCTGACATGGTGAGATTCCCGGCTGTTTATCAGGCGTTGACGGTTGAGGTGTATGCGGCAATCAATTCGCTGCACGCGCGGCCCGGTCGGTACCGATGCTCATCGATGCTTTGCACCGGGGTGATTTCGGCCGCCGTACCCGTGAGAAAACATTCATCGAAGTCGCCAAGCTCCGTAGGAAGAATGACCCGCTCGAGCACCTGGTAATCCAGCGCCCTGGCCAGTTCGATCACGGTCTGGCGAGTGATGCCATTGAGGAAGCAATCCGCCAACGGCGTGTGCAGGGTCCGGTCTTTGACGAAGAACACATTGGCGCTGGTGGCTTCGGCCACGTGACCACGCCAGTCGAGCATCAGCGCGTCGTGGTAGCCACTGTTTTCCGCGTCGTGTTTGCTCAGCGTCGCGATCTGGTAATGCCCCGATGCCTTGGCTTCAAAAGGGCTACAGTCAGGTGGCGGCCGGCGCCACTCGGCGGTCTTCAAACGGATGCCCGCCATGCGCGCCGCCGGGTCGAAATAGCTCGGCCACTGCCAACAGGCGATCGCCACATGAACGCTGTTGAAGCGCGCCGAGGTGGAAATCATTTCGCTGCCGCGCCAGGCCACGGGCCGCACATATCCGTCGACGATCCCGTTGCGGCGCAGCAATTCATGACTGGCCGCTTCCAGCGCTTCAAGCTCATACGGAATCACGAAATCCATCAGCGCCGCCGAGCGGTACAACCGTTCGCTGTGTTCGCGCAGTTTGAAAATCCTGCCGTTGTAGACACGCTCGCCCTCGTACACGGTGCTCGCATAATGCAGACCGTGGGAGAGCACATGCAGACGCGCCTGGGACCATTCGACAAACTCGCCGTCGAGCCAGATAAATCCTTCTCGCTGATCAAACCCACCACTGCTCATATCCCTGTCTCCTTGAGAATCGCCCTACGCCGTTTCCAGCAGGACCTGTATCAATTCCGGCGCTGCCACGGGCTCGGCCTGAAAGAAAAACAAGCGCTCGCCAAACGCGGGGCGCAAGTCATCGAACCAGGTCACATGGGGATCGAACCGCGCATAAAAAACGCGCAATACCCATTGCGGATCGCGGGCCTGCAGAAACTGCAGGACGAAAACTTTTTCCCCGGCGACGGTCTCGATGCCGTTGATCAGCACCTTGCCGTAGAAGGTACTCATGGACGGCCCGCGGACCGTGCGCGCCAGCCCGGAGACCGTGCGATACGCCGCCTGAAAAATCTCGAACGCCCGAGCCAATGGCATGGCGAAGTAATGACTGGGGCCGGTATCACGCTCGACGAACAGGTAATAAGGCACCGCCCCCAGCCGCACGCCTTCAGTCCAGAGCTCGGCCCAATCGGCGGGGTTCTCGTTGATGTGGCGAATCACCGGTGCCTGCATGCGCAAGGTGGCACCGGTGGAGCGAATACGCTCGATGGCCTGGCGGGCGATGTCCTGGCGGATCTCAACCGGGTGGTTGTAGTGCCCCATCACCGACAGGTTTTTCCCCGCAGCCACAATACGTTTGAACAGTTCCAGCAGTTCCGGCGCGTCCTTGTCGCTGACAAAGCGCTGCGGCCAGTACGCCACCGACTTGGTGCCGATGCGGATACTCTTCAGGTGCGGCAGATGCAGCAGCGGCTCAATGTAGCCGGCCAGCGAGCGGGTGTTCATGATCATCGGATCACCGCCGGTGATCAGCACATCGGTGACCTCGGTGTGCACCCGCAAATAGCTCACCAGTTCCTGGGATTCACGGGCGTTGAACTTCAGCTCTTCTTCGCCGATGAACTGCGCCCAGCGGAAACAGAAGGTGCAATAGGCGTGACACGTCTGACCGGCGCCGGGAAAAAACAGTACGGTCTCGCGGTACTTGTGCTGAATGCCCGGGAGGACTTTTCCGTCCAGGGTCACGCCGTTGTGCGTCAACTGCCCGGCCGGGTGCGGGTTCATGCGCAACCAGATCGCCTCGATTCGACGCTTGATGGCGACGCTGTCATCCAGCTCGATGAGGTGCTTGAGCGAGGCGTACTCGTCCGGCAGCAGCATGTCCTTGTGGGGAAAGGTCATGCGGAAAATCGGATCGTCCGGGATGTTGTCCCAATCGATCAGCGTCCCCAGTACGTATTCGTTAGTGCGAAACGGCATGACCCGCGCGACTACGTTCATGGCTTCTTGCAGCGCTGGCGTGAGCCTGTGCCAGTACGCCGTGTCGCGAATGGTGCGTGAGTTATAGGGTTTGTATCTTGGCGATTCCGACATTCCCTGCATGGCAGCGCTCCCGATGTCTTCCTGGCGGTGTTAGTGGACTGCGGGCGCCGTGCGCTCAATGTCCATCCATGCCCGAACGCTGTCACGGTCCCACTGGCGCCGGACATAGGCGGCGAGTCGCGCGGGAACGTGATCGCCATTGGCGAGCAGACGGTTGAGCATGATTGCCAGGTCGGTATCAGCGATGCTCCAGTCACCAAACAGATGATCGGCGCCGCCCTTGAGCAACCGGTCAGCCACAAAGAACAGCCGGTCGACGGCCGCCAACGCGTCGTCGCTCAAGGGCGTGTCTTTTTTGCCGAAGTAAATGAGATCGGCCGGACGCTCCTTGCGAATGATCAACAGATCGCTGCGCAGCCAGGCTTGAAGCTGGCGGGCCCGTGCGCGTTGCCGGGTGTCCAGGGGAAACAGCTTTTGCGGCTGCGGGGCGATCTCGTCGAGGTATTCGGCGATGGCTGAAGACTCCGACAGGGCGAAACCTTGGTGAACCATCGTGGGTATTTTGCAGGTTAACGACAGATCACGATAACCCGGTTGATAGTTCTCCCGGGCTTTAAGATCGAGTGTCACGAGTTCAAATGAAAGTTGCTTTTCTTTTAACGCCACAAACGTGGACATCGCAAAAGCGCTGACAAAATCCGCACCGACATACAACTTTATTTTTGCACTTTCCATAGAGCACTTCCCCTGCTTAACGAAACTAAATCCGTTGCCATGGAAGTGATCCTAGTTAGTTGATCTGATGCTGAACAGATACAGAAATTATCTGATTCTATCGATACAGAAAGTTCGCAGGCACAAAAAAAGGGAGTTCGGCAAATGCTGACTCCCTTCAGTGAAACGGTGCTTCAGGATCGGCTGGTGATCAGCCCGTGACTGTCCGCAAAATTCGACAATAGCGCCATCTGCGGCATGTTGCTCAGGTTCAGCATCGCCAACGCTTCATCGGTACTCGTGTTGATGAAGCCGTGCCGGGTCCAGGCCGGCACCAGCAACACATCACCTGCGCTGACGTCCACTTCGTCGGCATCGCCCAACGTCACCGCGCCGCGGCCGGATTGAATGATAAACAGGTGCCACCAGGAATGAGCGTGACCGTTAAGCACGGCGCCGGGTTTTAGCCATTGCATGGCTATCGCCACACCGGGCATGACCTCGCATCCGTTGAGGCTGTTGTCGTGGGCCAGCGCCACGATGTCGACCTCGCTGGCCTCCAGGGTCTGACGCATGTCTGTCAGCTCGGCTTCCCTCCATACCCGCGGGCCGACCGATTGATGGTGCAAACTTTCACGAAAATCCTTATATGAAAAAAACGCGCCTTTAACGTTATTCATCACCACGTTCCAACTTAGGCTGCCCACTGAGTAACAGCACCTTAGGTTACCCACTCCACCCTGTAAAGCCGAGCAACTAACACTTATAAAGGCATTGGTCTCAGCGCAGCGATCAAATCAACTTCTACCGCCGCATTTTTCGGTAGTTGATAAACTCCGACGGTCGTACGGGTATGTTTCCCCGCATCCCCCAATACGTGACTGAAGACATCCGACGCACCGTTTGCAACTTCACTGAGGTCGACAAAATCTGCTGTGGACTTCACATAAACGGTGACGCGAACCAGCGACTTGATCTTGTCCAGCGAACCGATGGCGTCCACGATCAATGCCAGCGCGCGCATGGCGCTGATGCTGGCAGCGGCCTGAGCATCGCTCAGGCTGAGTTCCAGCCCGACACGGCCGGGGTACTGGATCGCGCCGTTCATGCGTGGCACCAGACCGCTGATGTACAGCTCGTCGTGATGACGAATCAGCGGGGCGTAATGGCCGCCGGCGGTGTTCTCGCCATAGATGTCATAGCCAAGCTCCTTGGCCAGGTCGATGAAACGCTCATCACAGGTCTTGTGCTCAATCATTACCAAACCCTCTAAATCAATAAGACAACAACGTGAATCAGCCGACGGCCCTGACTGGCGACGCCAGGCAGTTGACCCCGACTCGGGACTCGATGGCTTCGGCCAGGCGCAGCAATTCATTGTTGAGTTGGTCGTAGTGCTCGCTGAACAACACGATGTGGCCAATGAACGCGGTGTTGTCCTTCACCTGGGCCATGACCGTGTCGCCGACACGCTTTTCGTAAGCGGCCTCGACCAACTCGATGTTCAGTTCCCGGGCCAGGGATTCGATGTCCGGCAGGTCTCGCAAAAGGCCAGCGGCGGGCGCTCTGAGGAGGCGAATGCCGCAATAGCCGCGTGCAACCGGGTCCTGCTGAGCGGTCTTGCCCTCCACCGCCCACCTGACCCAGTGTTCCCATGGGTTGAAGTCGACAAAGGCCAGACGCGCCAGGTCCCAGATGTGCATGCCGCCAGGCCGCATGTTGGTTTCCACCGCCGAAGTCAGCCCGTCGCTGCGCAGGAAAATCTCGTTGTGATAAGCGCCGTTATCCAGTGAAACCAACCCGGACATGTGCCGACCGGCAGCGCCCAGTCGCGCCTGTACACCCTGCGTCAACGGCGCGGGCACTACCTGTTGGATTTCTGCGCGAAAAGCGCCTTCGGTGGTGGTTTTTTCCGTGACCCAGGTGCTGCCGGCGACGTAATCCCAGCTGTATTCGCGAGCGTCGCGGACCAGCTCTTCCAAGACGATGCCCCCCTCGCGATATGGCTTGAGCGCCTGCCATGCCTCGTCGCATTCGGACGGATGATGAATGACCCGACACCCCCGACTGGCGCCTTCACAGGCCGGTTTGATAAAGGCTTTGCCTCCCAGCTCGACAACCCGTTGACGCAGTTCGCCAAGGCTTTCGACCCGCGTGGAGAACACCGGACGGTAGTCGTCGGGCGCCGTGTCGCAAGCAGCTTCGAGCTTGCGGAAGATCTGTTTGTCCAGGCCGGCCCGGGCCTCACCCGGCGTGATGCCGGGCAGGCCGTAATAGGTTGCCAGCGCCGCACCGAGCAACACGCCTCGATCGGAAAACGGCAACACGCCAATCAGCTTCCAGCGGTCGACATCCAGGCACCCGGCCACCAGTTCCAGTGACTCGGCAACGTCCTGCGGCGCCAGCGAAGCGCTGCAGACGTGGTCCGCGACCTGGTCATCCTCGGGTGCAATTCGCTCAACCACCAGGATGAGCCGGGCGTTGTAGAGCGTCTTGCAGAGATCGCGCAACTTATGGATATCCTGTACCCGATTGCCGTTGTAACCGACCACTACTACGCATGACGTCGTCTTCATGAAACCTCCGACCTGTGATGCAAAAAACGCTACCGCGATGACTCAGTCGTGCAGTGATGCGTTGGATTTACGGTTGAACCAGTACCAGGCGAGAATCCCGCCCGCACCAATGGCTGCCAGCACCAGGGCGTTATAGGGGGCGGGCACGACACGCATGATCAGCACCGTCAGCCCCGCGCCGACGCCCAGGGACACTTCCTTGACGAACATGTTGTTCTGCTTGACCGAGAAGTAATCGAGGTAGCTGAACGCGCACTCGGCGACCGACAGCAGGGCCACCCAGATCAGTGCACCGATCAGTGTTTCGACATGGAATGCGCCCGGAGACGAGAGCACGGCAAAACCGCCAATGATGATCCCGATCACCGCGACCACTTTGAAACGCCCGGTGCGTTCTATGAGTTTCATTACCGGCATCTGCGCGAACACCACCACGGCGCTGTTGAGGATCAGCATCAGGCCGTACCAGGCCGGCAGCTCACCGGTCTTCAGCAGGATGGCCTGGGGCAGGATCGAGAACACGCCGAACAACTTGATCCCCATGATCAGGCCGGCGATGACCCACGGCAGTTTGTTGCGCCAGCCACTGCCCGCCTGGCTGGCCGCGCGGGCAGTAGCGGGTTGCGTGGTGAAGGTAGCGCCCATGGCGATGGGCAGGCACAGCAGCACGAAAGCGGCGGCGCCGAGGAAAAACATCGTCGGGGTCAGTAGCGGTGACAGCAGGATCAGCCCGGCGACCAGGCTGCCCATGTTCATGGCGACCCGGTTGTAGGCGGCGCCCTCCTTGGTTTGCGCCGCTTCGCTCTTGATCAGGTAACCGGCGATGGCGATGCCGTAGGCGAACAATGCCGCCGCAAACATCACCATGCCCTGGTTGCGGGTGATCGCCAGCAACACCAGTCCAAGGCCGGCGCACAGCAGCGTGACACTCAGGGAGCGACGTCCCAGCACCAGCAAAGTCAGGGGCAGAAGAAGCAACAAGGCTCGATAGCCGAGGGCGAGAATGCTGTTGGTGGCCGTGTCGAGCCAGACGTTGGCCTTGCCCAACACCGCAAACAGCGACACCGCCGTGATGATGCGTATCGTGAACAGGCGAATGTTAATCACCGGTTTGGCCACGGCGGCCGTTGTTTGAACACTCATGCAGCACCTCTGATACCAAGCAATTGCGGGGCCATAAGGCGCCCACCATCAAAAACGTCACTAAAGCGATAGTAGGGAGAGAGGGTTGTTTGCAGCAGAGCAAGTTCGTATAGAATCGAACGAACTTTACTGCCGGAGAGACCAGTAAAATGCAGGTTCAGCGAGCAGTGATCGCCGCCGTCGTGTTCCAGCCCGGAGTACCGCTGGTTCAGCAGATCGTCGATCAGTTGTCGGTAGCGATCAGCCAGGGCGGCTTGCCTCACGGGGCAAAGTTGCCACCGATTCGCGAACTCTCCGACTTGATGAGCGTGGGCAAGTCCACGGTGGTCGATGCCCTGGATCGCTTGCGCGCCAAGGGTCTGGTGGTGTCACGCCAAGGTTCCGGGCACTACGTGCACCGCACCAGCACCACGTTGAACACCGACACCGGCCCCGATCTGCAACCTCAGGACACCCTCAGCGTGGTCCGCCGCGCGTTGCTGCTGGACAACGGCGCCCTGCGCCCCGGCTGCGGTTTCCTGCCAACTTCATGGCTGCCAGCCGATGAACTGCTAAAAGCGGTGCGCGGCACCTTGCGCGCGACGAGTCTGCGCATGGGCGAGTACGGTGTAGCCGGCGGGTATTTGCCGCTGCGCCAGGCCTTGCGGGTCAAGCTGTCGACCTTTGGCATCGAAGTGCCGGTAGACCAGATCATCACCACTGCCAACACGATGCAGGCCATCGACCTGCTGATGCGCCTGCTGATCAAGCCGGGCGACACGGTGCTGCTGGATGATCCGTGCTACTTCAACATGCACGCCAACCTGGCGCTGCACGGGGCGAAGGTCATCACCATCGCTCGCGATTGCGATGGCATGGACCTGGAGGCCTTCGAGCAACTGTTGATCGCCCACAAACCCGTGCTCTACATGACCAACAGCACCCTGCATAACCCGACCGGGCATTCCTTTTCCCCCGCTCAGGTGTATCGGTTGCTGGAGCTGAGCCACCGGTACGGTTTCCATATTCTCGAAGACGACCTTTACTGCGACATTCAACAGCGCCGCACCCCGCGACTGGCCGCCAGCGGGCTGGACAACGTCACGTACATTTCCGGTTTCTCCAAGACCCTGACGGCGAACAGCCGCGTCAGCTACGCGGTGCTGTCACCGCAACTGGCGGCACGCCTGGTCGCCCTGAAAATGGCCTGCGGCGGAGTCACCTCGGAACTGGCGGAACACATCACCTGCACAATGCTCAGCGACGGCAGCTACACCAAACACACGCGCCGTACGGTGGACCGGCTGTATGAATCCAACAGCCGGGTGACGAGCTGGCTGGCCGAAGCCGGTTGCTCGCTGTCGTCGTTGCCGGGAGAGGGTTTGTTCATCTGGACGCGCTTGCCGGACGGCCTGCACGCCGAAACCCTCGCCCGCAGAGGCCTGGAAAACAACCTGGTCCTCGCCCCCGGCACCCTCCTCAGCAAGGGCTCGGAAGCCAGCCATTACATGCGCTTCAACGTGGCCCACAGCGATCACACTCAAGTGCGTGAGCGGTTTTTCAGGTTGCTGGATAGCTGACTCAAACCTTCGAAACATCCATCCTGTACCCCGCCCCGGGTGCCCCCTCATGCAACGCGGATTGAATATCCGCGTACAAGGCATTCGCCTCAGCCGTCGTGATCGATCGCGAACAATCTCGCAGCACCACCCGAAGCAGCACATTTTCCTGACCCGGCAACAGCCCGAGGCGTTCGATGGCCTGCACCGGCAAATCAGCGAATCCCCAACGGCCCTTGACCTGCATTTCCTCAATCCAATCAGCGCAGTCACCCGCGGCCAGCAACATTTTCTCGGTCAGCACCTCCTCGCTTAACCCCGGGGTAACTGCCAATGAAATATCGCGAGCAATCGACGGCAAACGCGAAACCGCACGCCATGGATTCAGATCATGCATCTGCGCCTGCACCCTTACATTCTGATTCCGCAGCAAGCGAATATCCGGAATGCCCTTGCGCAGCATCGTCAGGCGATCCAGCCCCATCCCGAGCGCCAAGCCGCCATGGCGCAATGGATCGATCTGCAACCGTTCCAATAACGATTGCGCAATACGACCGCACTCCAGGACCTCGACGGGAGCGCCGTCATTCAATACATTCACTTCGATCCCACCCTCGGTGTAGTGATGCGGGCTATCGCTGTAGACCCATGGCTTGTCAGGCACGGCCGCTTTAAGAATATCGCCGACCAGGCGCAGCAAATGTTCGTGGGTCGACAGCTGCGGATCACCGAGTACCCAGATGTCCATCTGATGCGGCTCCGCGCAATGCCAGCGGTCACGACTGTCCCGGCGAAACGTGATACCGGGCGCTGCCAGCAATATCGTTTCCCCCGGCTGCCGACTACAAGCCGCACGCTGCAGCGCCGATGGAATCTGACTGGTGGTTTGCGTGCGCAACAATGAGTGCTCATCGACCCAGCGGGTGTGTTCACTGCCTAGCGTGATTTCGGTGGGGTCATAGCCAAGCAAGCCGTAGTTTTCTTCGGCAGATACAACACGCGGGCCTGTCTGTAGTTGAGCCTGGGGCCAGCCGTTTTCAGCCAGTCGCTGAAGGATTTCATTCAGCAATAACCGGACAGCGTGCTCGGGTGTGCTTTTTTCGGTCAGATCAACCAGTAACAAAGCCTGATGGACCGCAGCATCGGTCAGGTATTTTTTTGATGCATTCACGCGAACAGCCCTCTAACGCCAGTTGACTTAAGGGCTCTTGAAAACCACCCGACAAATCAATCTAACGGCAGAAGCTGATCACTCACAACGATCCAAACACAGCATTTTAGATTTTCAGAACACGCCTTCAGAGGCTTCCTACAATCTCACCGCGCATCCGCCGCCTCGCCATGTCCGCGGCCCTATAAAGACCCGTTTCGAAGAGTCTGACCACCCAACAAAAAACCCCGCGCTTCTCTCGAAGGCGGGGTTTCAAATATTTGGCGATCTGGTTAAACGGTTGCCAGCCGCTCCACCATATCGGGGAATTTCTCCACCAGTCTGATCAACAATGCAGCCTGCGCGTTGGGCCTGGATTTTTCCTGCTCCCAATTTCTCAGCGTGCTGGGACTGGTCCTGATTCGCTTGGCGAAAACAGCTTGAGACATATGTAACTTTTCTCGCAGTGCAACAATTTCCTGCGCGTCAATTTCAGGCGCTGGCATATTCTCAATCGTCGTGTTGCGCAGGGTAATCTTGCCTTCGCGTTGAGCCGCCATCTCGTCAACGCCCTGCATCAACTCTGCAAACAGGTCGCGCTTTTTCATGGGGTACCTCTTTTTTTTAACTCTGTCTCTATGGCCTTCTTGAGCGCCTTCTCTTGCTCGGCGGTCAAGTTCACAAGCTCATCTTTGTCATAAATTGCAAACATCCAAAACTGACCATCATTCATAAGCCAATAATAGATAACCCGCAAGCCACCTCGCTTGCCTTTGCCTCTGCGTCCATCTGCCCAACGTAATTTTCTGAAACCACCTGATCGAGGCATAACATCGCCCGCCTCCGGATTCAGCTGCATGTGGGTCTGCAGCGTACGATACTCATCGTCCGTCAGATAATTGCCGACGGAGGCAGTGAAGGACGTGGTTTCGAAGAATACAGTGCGCATCGCAAAACTATAGGCAAGTTGCTTATAGTCAGCAAGCAGAAAACTGGGTAATGGACGAATTGCTACAGGTGAGCTGACAGATCGAGGCCTCGTCATCGCCAGCAAGTTTCGCTCCTACAATGAGTCTTCGCCTGGCACGGAAAGGCTGATCACCACTGCTCCCGCGAAAAGCGGTCCCAACAAAAAACCCCGCACTTCTCTCGAAGGCGGGGTTTTTCTTTACAGCATCCGACGCTTAAGGCGCGTACGTGAGCAACAGCTCGGCGGGCACTTTGAAGTCCAGGGACATCATGACGCTCAACGCGGTAATGGTGAAGATCGAGAACACGAACAGCTTGCGTGCCCAGACCGTGTCGTCCACTGCCTTGTAACCGGTCCAGGCCATGTACAACCAGTACATGCCCATGGCCGCGGCGACGGCGAGGTAGCTCATGCCGGCATAGCCGCTGAAGGTCAGCATCAAGGTCGCCACGAGGAAGGCCAGGATGTAGAGCAGGATGTGCTTCTTCGCCACTTGAATCCCGCGCTTCACTGGCAGCACCGGAATCGATGCGGCCAGGTAATCGTTGAAGCGGAAGATCGCGATGGCGTAGGAATGCGGCATCTGCCACAGGCTGAACATCACCAGCAGCGTCAGTGCAGCCATGTCGAAACTGTTGCTGACGGCGACGTAACCGATCACCGGCGGCATCGCGCCCGACAGACTGCCCACCAGCGTGCCGTGAACCGACTTGCGCTTGAGATACAGGCTGTAGAAGCCGACGTAGATGACAAACCCGATCACCGCAAACAACGCGGCCAGCGGATTGGCCACTGTGTACAACAAGGCAACGCCGGCGACACCCAGGACGGTCGCATAGATCAGGGCCAGTTTCAGGGAGATCAAGCCCTGCACCAGCACCCGATTCTTGGTGCGTTCCATCTTCAGGTCGATGTCGCGGTCGATGCAGTTGTTGAACACGCAACCGGAAGCGACGACCAGGGACGTGCCGATCATGGCGGCCAGGAAGATGGCCAGATCGACATGCCCTT
>Ga0247812_10000216_pt1 | contig 56341 bp, 51 predicted proteins | sample UWRJL149409B1_FD_178011 | JGI IMG/M metagenome (GOLD analysis project Ga0247812, IMG submission 178011) | Plant litter microbial communities from Arlington Agricultural Research Station in Wisconsin, United States - UWRJ-L149-409B-1 | ecosystem: Environmental > Terrestrial > Plant litter >...
GCCTTCATCGCGCTGTCGAAATCGGCCACGCGCATCACCTGCAGCAACGGGCCGAACCACTCTTCGTCCGGAATGCCCTGGGCGTTCGTCACATCGACGATGCCGGCCGAGACGAAGCCGCTGTTCGCTTCCAGGTGCTTCATCTCCAGCAGCAGCTTGCCGCCCTTGGCGACCATGTCCGACTGCGCCTGCACCAGGCGCCTGGCGACGGCCGACGACACCACCGGCCCCATGAACGGCGCCGGTTCGGCATTGGATGCGCCAATGGTCAGACGGCTGGCCACATCGACCAGGCGCTTGACGATGGCGTCGCCCTCGGCGCCTTCGCGCACGATCAGGCGGCGCGCGCAGGTGCAGCGCTGGCCTGCCGAGATGAAGGCCGAGGAAATCGCCATGAACACGGCGGCGTCGATATCCTTTACGTCCCACACCACCAGCGGATTGTTACCGCCCATCTCCAGCGCCAGCATCTTGCCCGGCTGGCCGCCGAACTGCTTGTGCAGCGCGGAGCCGGTCTGGCAGCTGCCGGTGAACAGCACGCCGTCCAGCAGCGCGTTCTGGCCCAGCGCGACGCCGGCATCGCGGCCGCCGTTGACCAGGTTGATCACGCCTTTCGGCAGGCCGGCCTTTTCCCACAGCTGCACGGTCTTGACAGCGGTGCGCGGCGCGTACTCGCTCGGCTTGAAGACGACGGTGTTCCCGGCGATCAGCGCCGGCACGATATGGCCGTTCGGCAGATGGCCCGGGAAGTTGTACGGACCGAAGACGCCGAACACACCGTGCGGACGATGGCGCAGCACGGCCTCGCCGTCGGCGACCTTGTTCTGCGTCTCGCCGGTGCGCGCGCCGTAGGCCTGGATCGAGATGTCGATCTTGTTGGCCATCGTGGTCGCTTCGGTGCGGGCTTCCCACAGCGGCTTGCCGACTTCCTCGGCGATCAGCAGCGCCAGCTCCTCGGCATCCTGCTTGAGCAGGTCGCGGAAGCGGGTGCAGACGGCGATGCGCTCGTCCAGCGGCGTCAGGGCCCAGGCTTCGAAGGCGTTGCGCGCGGCCTCGCAGGCGCGGCCCACGTCCTGCGCGGTAGACTCGTTGCTGGACCAGGTCTGCTTGCCGTTGGACGGATCGATGGTCACCAGTTCGGCGCCGCTGCCGGCGAGCCATTCGCCGTTAATGAAGTTACTGATGTTAGCCATTGTGTTTCCTCGGATTGAGAGTCAGGGTGCGCACGGTGTCGCCGGTGTGGCAACGCAGGAGCTTCTGCTCCGCTTCCGGCAGCGCGACGGCGCCGGCGACCGGCATCGACTGCGACAGGATCATGCGAAAATCTTTGAGCGTGGTGTTCGACACCAGCATCGGCTCGGCGGCCACGGCCTCCGGCGCGCAGGCCGAATCCCAGTCGGTGGCTGGGCCGATTTCGGCCAGCGTACTGTCGCGCATAGCGCGCAGCTCGGACACGCGCGCCTGCAGCACCGGGCCGGCGTCGAAGATGTCGACGTAGCCTTCGAAGTACATGCCCTCCTGCTCCAGCAGGCGGCGCGCCGGCGCGGTGGACGTGTGCACCTTGCCGATCACTTGCTGCGCGTCTTCCGGCAGGTAGGCCACATACAGCGGCTGTCGCGGCATCAGCTCGGCGATGAAGGACTTCTTGCCCACCGCAGTCAGGTCGTCGACGTGGTCGAAGTCCATCTTGAAGAAGTGGCGGCCCAGGCCTTCGTAGAAGGGCGAACGTCCGCTCTCCTCCTGGTAGCCGCGCATTTCGGCGATCAGCTTTTCGGTGAACAGGTGCGGGAACTGGGCGATGAACAGGAAGCGGCTCTTCGACAGCAGCTTGCCGTTGTTGCCGCTGCGGTAGTCGGGATGCAGGAACAGCGAGCACAGTTCGGTGCTGCCGGTCAGGTCGTTCGACAGGTACAGCGTCTCCATGCGCGTGAATACATCAAGCTCGCGGCTCGAATGCACCAGCGTGCCGATGCGGTAGTTGTAGAACGGTTCGGTCAGTCCCACCGAGCCCTTGATGGCGCACACGCCGGCCAGGCGGCCGCTGTCGGTATCCTCCATCACGAACATGTAGTCGCGCTTTTCCGGCGCGATGGTTTCGGCGAACGAGGCGACGGCGATCGCCACTCGGTCGCCCATCATCTTCATGTCCGGCTTGAGGGTGGTCATGCCGCTGCCGACCTGGGTCGCCATCACGTACAGGGCGTCGAGGTCTTCGGCTTGGATTGCGCGTACGACTAGCATAGGGTGTCCGTTCTTAGATTCTGACGCAGATGACGGTATCGCCTTCGGCCACTTGCAGCGCTTCCTGCACGTCGACCGGCAGCGCCACGCTGAGTTGCGATTCCAGCGACGGGCAATGCACGATCGCCGCGCGGAAGTTGTGTTCGGAGCCGGACGACACCGCGTAGCGCAGCTGCGGCTCGCGGCCGCGGTCCGGCATTTCGGTCGATGTCGCGACCCGGCGCTGCAGCGCGCCGGTGAAGGTGCGCAGCGAATTCTTGTGCGCCTGCAGGATCGGACCGCCGTCGAAAATGTCGATGTAGTCGTCGGCCTCGAAGCCTTCGGCCGTCAGCAGGTTGAAGGCCAGTTCGCCCGATGGATGGATCTGGCCCATGGCCGCCTGCGCGTCGCCCGGCAGCAGCGGCACGTAGACCGGATAGTGCGGCATCAGCTCAACGATCAGCGTGCGGTTGCGCGCGCCGCCGATGACGCGTTCGGCGTCGAGGAAATCCATCTGGAAGAATTTACGGCCCAGCGCATCCCAGAACGGCGAGCCGCCGTCGCCGTCGGTCACGCCGGCCAGCGGCACGAAGAAACGGTCGGCGAAGCGGTGCGGCGCCAGCACCGCGAACATCAGCCGCGCGCGCGACAGCAGCGCCGCTTCCGGCGTGCCGTATTCGCGCTCGCCGACGTAAAAGCTGGACAGCTGCGAGTAGCCGGTCAGCTCGGAGCACAAGGTCAGCGCGTGCACGCTGTGGCTGATGTTCAGGTCGCGCGAGACCTGCTGGATCACGTCGTTGCGGAAGGAGAAGTAGGTGCCGTTGGAGCCGGCGGCGGCGAACATTGCGGCGGTGCCGGCGATGGTTTTATCGGCCAGCGATTCGAGCACCAGCACGTAGGCTTCTTCGCTGGGGATGTCGACGTGGGCGGCGAAGGACGCGATCGAGCGTTCGATCATGGCGAGGATTTTCTCGCGCGTCTTGGGCAGGGTATGCACTCCCGGCATGGGGACGGCCGCCAGCGCTTCGAGGGCAGCGATATCCGCAAGTTCAACCGGACGGACTACATACATGTGGACTCCTTGAAAATGCGACTGGCCCGGCGGACGCCGGGCCAGAATAATGATGCGAAGCTTTACGCCGCGTTCAGCAGGCCATCCAGCGACAGGCGCAGGATGCGGTCCGCTTCGGCGATCTGCGCGTCGCTGACGATCAGCGCAGGCGCCAGGCGCACCACGTCCATGCCGGCGATCAGCACCATCATGCCGTTGCCTTCAGCGGCTTTCTGGATATCCTTCGAGCGGCCTTTCCATGCATCGGTGACGACCATGCCCAGCAACAGGCCGGCGCCGCGCACCTGGGCGAACACCTGCGGGTAATCGGCGATCAGCTTTTCCATCGTCGAACGCAGCTTGGCGCCGGCTTCCTTCACACGCGCCAGGAAGGCTGGCTGGTTGATGGTGTCGAGCACCGCCAGCGCCACGGTCGCGGCCAGCGGATTGCCGCCGTAGGTGGTGCCGTGCGAGCCGACGCTCAGCGTGGCGGCCAGTTCGTGGGTGGTCAGCATGGCGGCGATCGGATAGCCGTTGCCCAGCGCCTTGGCCGAGGTCAGCACGTCCGGCACGATGCCGTAGCTCATGTAGTTAAACAGCTCGCCGGTGCGGCCCATGCCCGACTGCACTTCGTCGAAGATCAGCACGGCGCCGGTCTTGTCGCACAGGTTGCGCAGCTCTTGGAGGAAGGCCTTGTCGCCCGGGACCACGCCGCCCTCGCCTTGCAGCGGTTCGACGATCACGGCGCAGACGTCGTCGCCGATGGCGGCGCGGGCCGACTCGATATCGTTATAAACGATATGGTCGATCGACGGCGGCAGCGGCTCGAAGCCTTCGGTGTACTTGGACTGGCCGCCGACGGACACGGTGAACAGCGTACGGCCGTGGAACGACTGGTAGCACGACACGATGCGCGACTTGTGCGCGCCGAATTTGGAATGCGCGTATTTGCGCGCCAGCTTCAGCGCCGCTTCGTTGGCTTCGGCGCCGGAGTTGCAGAAGAAGGCGCGGTCGGCGAAGGTCGCTTCCGTGATCGCCAGGGCCAGGCGCAGCACCGGCTCGTTGGTATAGCCGTTACCCAGGTGCCACAGGGTGTTGGCCTGGCGGGTCAGCGCCTCGACCACGATCGGGTTGCAGTGGCCCAGCGCGGCGACCGCGATGCCGGAGGTGAAGTCCAGATAGTGCTTGCCGTTCTGGTCCCACAGGTCCAGGCCCGCGCCGCGCACCGGAACCATCGCCGCAGGTGCGTAAGTCGGCACCAGGACTTCATCAAACGTCTGACGCGTCACAGGACGGGTGGTTACGGCGGTATCGAGCTTGGCGTTCATGGCATTCCCTATCAGTGTTGGGTACGTGCGGCACGGCGCCGCGGTGACCCATTATAAAAAGCGGCATGCTAAAACTCTTTTCTAATGGCGACAAGGATTTTCACTTTTGGCCGCGCCGCAAGCTTGTCATTCAGACCATGCAATCCGGCAACAATAAGCTTGTCTTCACCGTCGCTTGTCTTTATCCTATCTAAATCTCTGCTCGGGAGGGCTATGCTGGCTCGGATTGCACGAATCGGATGCATGCTGCTGGCGGCCTTGTGCGCGCCGGCGCTTGCCGTTCCCGAACAGTTTTCCGCGACCCAGCGGGCCTGGCTGGCGGCCCATCCGGTGATCCGGGTCGGCGTCGACGCCGCGCGCGGCCCGATCGAATCGGTCGGCGACGACGGCAAGCCGCGCGGCATTTCGCAAGAATTCCTGCAGCGGGTCGAGCAGATGCTCGGCGTGCGCTTCGAGCTGGTGACGATCCGCGATCCGGCCGACCTGCTACGCAGCCTGGAGCAGCGTCAGGTCGACATGCTGTCGGCCATCTCGCAGACCGACAGCCGGCAGCGCTTCATGACGCTCAGCGACGCCTACCTCACCTCGCCGATCGTAATCTACACCGCCGCCAGCGCGCCGCCGGCGCCCGGCCTGAGCCACCTGAGCGGCAAGCGCGTGGCCGCCAGCACCCGCGCCGGCGTGGCCGAGATGCTGCCGCGCGACTGGCCCGACATCGTGCCGGTGACGGCCACCAGCTTCAAGATCGCGCTCGACCTGCTGCACCGCGACGAGGTCGCCGCCGTGATCGCGCCGCTGCTGACCGGCACCTACCAGCTGGTGGAGCTCGGCGCCAACGACATCCGCGTCTCCGGCGAGACCGACTACACCTACCGCGTCGGCTTCGGCGTACGCAGCGACTGGGCCGAGCTGCTGCCGATCCTGAACCAGGCGCTGGCCGCCATCCCCAAGTCCGAGCGCGACGGCTTCAAGCAGAAATGGACGGTGGTGCGCTTCAGCCACGAGACCGACTACCGGCCGCTGGGCGCGCTGCTGCTGGCGATCGCGATCGCACTGGCCTTCATCTACCAGCTGCGGGCGATGGTCAAGCGCCGCACCGCCGAGCTGGAGCGGGAAGTGACGGCGCGGCGCGCCCGCGAGGAAGAAATCCAGCAGCTGAACGCCGCGCTGGAATTGCGCGTCGAGCAGCGCACGGCCGAGCTGCGCCGGGCCAACGAGGAGTTGCGCCTGGCGGCCGACCAGCTGGTGCAGACGGAAAAAGTGGCGTCGCTGGGGCGGCTGGTGGCCGGCATCGCGCACGAGCTCAACACGCCGCTGGGCAGCACGCTGACCGCGTCTTCAACATTGAAGGCGCACCTGGCGAGCTTCGGCCAGGCCGCGCTGGAAGGCAAGCTGAAGCGCTCATCGGTGGACGACTTCGTCACGCAGAGCCAGCTGGCCTGCGAGATCATCGAGCGCAACGCCCAGCGCGCCGCCGGGCTGATCGACAACTTCAAGGAACTGGCGGTGGACCAGGCCAGCGCGCGGCGGCGGCTGTTCCCGCTGCGGCGCACGGTGGAGGAAGTGATCGCCAGCCACCACAACGCATGGAAGACCACGCCGCACCGCATCGAAGTCGACATCGAGGAGACGCTGCAGATGGACAGCTTCCCCGGTCCGCTGGCGCAGGTGCTGTGCAATTTATTGGAGAACACGCTGGTGCACGGTTTCGCCGACAAGCCGGCCGGGCATGTGCAGATCAGCGCGCGGCTGCAGGACGAGCGGGTCGATATTCACTATGCCGACGACGGCGCCGGCATTTCGGCCGAGCACCGCGGCAAGATCTACGATCCCTTCTTCACCACGCGCATGGGCCAGGGCGGCTCCGGCTTGGGGCTGTACATCGTGCAGACGATGGTGACAGGCGTCCTGGGCGGCAACATCGCGATGCAAAGCAGTCCCGGTCAGGGCACCACCTTCCAGATCGTACTGCCGCGCACCGCCCCGCGCCTGACCGACAGCACCGTGGCCGGCGCGCACGGCCTGGCGCCGCTGCCCGGCTAACCCCAACGGTGTCTAACCCCCAACGGTGTCAGTGCCGACATTCGGACACGGGCTAAGCCGTAGCGGCCGCTACGGCTCAGCCCGTGTCCGAATGTCGGCACTGACACCGAGTTTGCGCTGGCGCTCTTCGCGCGGCGTGTTGCCGAACAGCGCGCCGAAGGCGGTCGAGAAGTGCGAGCCGGAGGAGAAGCCGCACATCAGCCCCACCTGCACGATCGAATGGTTGGTTTCCAGCAGCAGCTGGCGCGCCCGCTGCAGCCGCAGCTCCAGGTAGTAGCGCGACGGCAGGCTGCCCAGGTATTGCTTGAACAGCCGCTCCAGCTGGCGCCGCGACAAGCCGACCAGGTTGGCGATGTCGTCGGTGGACAACGGTTCCTCGAGATTGGTTTCCATCAGCGTCACCGCCTCCGACAATCGCGGCTGCAAGGCGCCGAAGCGGGCCTGCAACGCCACCCGCTGGCGCTCCTCCGGGCCGCGCACGCGCTCGACGCACAGCCCTTCCTTGATGCCGGCCTGCACGCCGGCGCCGAACAGGCTGTCGATCAGCGTCAGCGCAAAGTCGATCGAGGCGGCGCCGCCGCAGCAGCTCAGGTGGCGGCCGTCCAGCTCGAACAGGTGCGGGGTCAGGATGGCGCGCTCGGTGATGCCTTCGATGTCGGCGTACAGCGCCCACGGCAGCGCGATGCGCACCCCGGCCATCAGCCCGGCGGCGGCCAGCCACAGCACGCCGGCGCCGACGCCGCCCCAGTAGTCGGCCGAGCGGCACCGTTCGATGACGGCGCGGGCCAGCTCGGGCGCCATCGGCGCCTGCTCCTCGTCGGCCACCAATAAGGCGATGTGCCAGCCCGGCTGCGCCAGCACCACCTGCGCCGGCGTCATGGTCTCCAGCTGCAGCACGTCGCGGCCCAGCGCCGCGGCGGCCAGGCGCAGCGGCTGCACCAGGCCGGCCCAGGTGATCGCGTCCGCCTCGCCCGCGTTCACAAGCAGCAGGCGCAAGGGCCGCTGCCGGGCGAGAGCGGAGAGATTAGCGAAGGACATCGGCGGGCAAGGGGATCTTCATGAGGATTGAGCGGGCCGGCTACTCCGGCGCCAGCGCGGCGGCGGGACGCTCGGTGCTCCACTGGCTCACTATCATACCGGAGATCAGCAGGGCCGCGCCGAGCAGGCCGTTCCATGCCAGCGTCTCGCCCAGCCAGAAATAGGCGAAGATCGCCGCGCAGCCCGGCTCGAAGGCGTAGATCACCGCCGCTTCGTTGGCGCTACTGTGGCTCTGCCCCCAGGTCTGCAGCGAGATGATGGCAGCCGTCGCCACCACGCCCAGGTAGATCAGGTTGATGCTGTACATGCGCAGCCCCTTGCTGACGTAGGCGATATAGTCCGGCAGATCCTGGCTGCGCTCGGCCAGGCCCAGCGGCACTTCGCGGATCAGCAGCCAGGCCGCCGCGCACAGCGCCACCGTGACGATCTGCGACGCCGTCAGCACCATCAGCCGGTCGGTCTTGCGGGTGAAGTTCTCCATCAGCTTGACGTACAGGCCGAAGAACAGCGCGCACAGCAGCGCCAGCGTATCGCCGCGCCCCCAGTTGAAGCTGCCTTCCCAGCACAGCGCGAACAGCCCGGCCAGCGACAGCAGCAGCGCGACGAAGATGCGCCGCTCCAGCTTGGCCCCTAGCAAAATGCCCAGCAGCGGCGGCACCAGCACGTTCAGGCCGGTGATGAAGGCGTTGCGGTTGGAGCTGGTCAGCGCCAGCCCTTCGATCTGGAACACGTAGCACAGGAACAACACAAAGCCGGCGACGACGCCCCAGCGCGCATCGCGCCAGCGGGCGCGCCACAGGAAGGGCAGCAACAGCACGCTGGCCAGCGCGAAGCGGCACAACACGATCCAGCTGGCCGACAGGTAGCCGGTCATGTCCTTCATCGCAGGGAAAGTCGTGCCCCAGACCAGGGTGACGATGAGCAGTGCGGCAATGCCGCGCAGGTGTTGAGGCATGGGTTTTCTTATCAATATTGTAGTCCGGCATATCTTACCAAGCGCGGAGCCGCTTTGGCGAACCGGCTATAATCACGCTCTATGGGTGAACGATTCTTGAAAAGTATCCGGCTGCTGGCCGAATGCATGCAGGGCTATGAACGGCTCTCCGGCGAGTACGTGCGCCGGAGCGGCTTGACGCACGCCCAGTTCGACATCGTCGCCACGCTGGGCAATACGCCCGGCATGTCCTATAAAGAATTGGGCGACAAGACGCTGATCACCAAGGGGACGCTGACCGGCGTGATCGAGCGGCTGGAACAAAAAGGGCTGGTGGAACGTCAGCGCAGCGATTGCGACAAGCGTTCCTTCTTCGTGCGCCTGACCCAGGAAGGCGAGCGGATGTTCTGCAACGTGTTCCCGCATGTCATCACGGAAAGCGGCAAGGCCTTCGCGCACTACAGCGACGACGACTTCGCCGACCTTGAAAAACACCTGTCCAAGCTCAAAACTGTGATCATGGCGGCCGGATCGCCGTCCACCCCCGACTCAACCAAGGAAATCATTTGAAAACGACTCTGCTCGAAGGCAAAAAGCCTGCCAAATTCGACAAACACATCATCGGCAACATCCTGCTCAACGCGGCCACGCCGGACGAAGTGCGCCAGGAAAAACTGATCATCGGCGTGCGCAACGAAGACGGCGAAATCTACCGCCTGATCGGCGCGACCAAGCACAACAGCTTCATGAACGCCATCGAAGAACTGTTCGACCTCGGCCTGGTCGACGAACTGCAGGACACCGACGCCACCCAGGACGGCTGCGACGCCATCTTCAGCGAGCAATAAGCGCGCGAAGGCGCGCGTTGTGCCGCAGAAAAGTATTTTCGGAAAAAGTGCCTCGCGGCAATATTCGGGAGTATAATTTTTTGCAATGGACAGACTCGACGCCTTCAAGACCATCGCTGCTCAAGCGAGCCGGGGGGAAATCATGTTCCCGGCAAACGTCAACGCTTCGCTGCGGCTGCAGCAGGCGCTGAGCGATCCCGATTGCCACGTCGACGCGGCCGCCAAGCTGATCCAGGCCGACCCGTTGCTGGCGGCGCGCAGCGTCGCCATCGCCAACTCGGTGGCCTACAACCGTTCCGGTACTGAAATTTCCAGCGTGCGCGCGGCGGTGCAGCGGCTCGGCGTGCGCACCTTGCAATCGCTGGTCGCGGCGCTGATCGTGCGCCAGATCGGCAGCCAGATCACCGAGCCGACGCTGCTGGCCAAGGTCAATCAATTGTGGGAGCACACGGCGCACGTGGCGGCCCTGTCGCAGGTGATCGCGCGCCGGGTCACGCATGTCGATCCGGATACGGCGCTGTTCGCCGGCATCGTGCACGAGGTGGCCGGCTTCTACATGCTGGCCTGCGCCGGCGAGTTTCCCGAAGTGATGGAGGGCGAGCCGGAGGATTGGGTCGAGCACGGCGAAGTCGAGATCGGCCGCGGCGTGCTGACCAAGCTCGGCGTACCGGACGGCGTGTTCAAGTCGCTGGAAGCGATGTGGATCGGCCTGCGCGCGCTGCCGCCGGAAACGCTGGGCGACACGCTGCTGCTGGCCAACGACCTGGCGCCGGTGCACTCGCCGCTGTATCAGCGTCCCGGCGCGACCACGCTGCAGGGCGCGCGCACCATCGACTTCGTCGTCGGCGAAGGCACGCTGCATGCCATCATGACCGAATCGGCGAACGAGGTGCAATCGCTGTATGCGGTGTTGATGCTGTAAAAAAAAAGCCCGCTGGGTAGCGGGCAAAGTCCAAAACTAGGGATCTCCTCCAGAGGAGACGATTCCAGAATAACCGCCCCGCCCCGTCCGCTCTGTGCGCCACTTCACATTAGGGGCAACATTTTTTCAATATTGCCCGCCTGCCAAAGTCGCTCACGCTTCCTCGGAAATGTTGTGCTCCGTGCGCCAGGTCTTGAGCAACTCGTGCCGGCGCGCCGGATAGCGTTCCTGCAGCGATTCGACGGCGGCGATCCGGTCGATGCGGAAGTGGCGGAACGCCGCGCGCATCTCGCACCACGCGGCCAGCAGGCGCCTGCCTTCCAGGAAGGCCAGGGCGAACGGCCACACCACGCGGTCCGACGGCTGGCCATGTTCGTCCTGATAGGCCATGCGCAGGCGATGCTGATAGCGGATCGCTTCGCGCACCGGGCGGACGTGGATGTCGCTGGCCGCCGGTCGGTCCGGGGCCATCGGCACCCACAGGCTGGTTTCGGCCATGTCGTCGCGCAGGTCTTTCGGCGTGGCGGCGGCGATCTTGGCCAGCGCGTTGCTGGCGGCGGCGGCCAGCGCCTCGTCGCCCTGCCGCCGCACCCAGCGCGCGCCGAGCACCAGCGCTTCCAGCTCGTCGGCGCCGAACATCAGCGGCGGCAGGAAGAAGCCGGCCTTGAGCATGTAGCCGACGCCGGCCTCGCCCTGCAGCGGCGCGCCCAGTCCGGTCAGGGTCTGGATGTCGCGGTAGATGGTGCGCTCGGAAACGCCCAGTTGTTCGGCCAGGCGCGCGGCGGTGACGGGGCGGCGATAGCCGCGCATCGCGTCCATCAGCAGGAAAAGTCGGCCGGTGCGGCTCATGGTTCTATCACTCCAACAGGAAATTGCGCTGCGGCGCCTCCAGAGTGACGCTCTCGCCTGCCGTTTCATCTTTCAGCGCGACGCCGGACATTTGACGCCGGCGCGCTTCGGACAGCAGGTAGTGAAGCTTGAACGCTGCGGCGTCGCAGGTCAAGCCGGCCGGACGCACATTCGAGATGCAATTGCGGCTGGCGTCGGTGAGGCCGGGCTGCGGCGCCCAGGTCAGGTAGAGGCCCATGCTGTCCGGGGAGCTGAGGCCGGGACGTTCGCCGATCAGCACCACCACCGCGCGCGCGTTCAGCAGGTGCGCGATCTCGTCGCCGACCGCGACACGGCCTTGCCGCACGATGGCCAAAGGCGCGATGCGCCACCGCTCGGGGGACAGGCGGGCCATCAACGCGCCGATGAACGGCGCCGCGTTCTGCTCGATCGCCAGCGCCGACAGGCCGTCCGCGATGACCAGCGCGAGATCGTAGGCCGGCTCCGGGGGCAGCGCCACCAGCGTTTGGCGTGATGCCTCGTCCAGCTTGCGGCCAAGGTCGGGACGCTGCAAGTAGACGTGGCGGCTGTCCGCCGCGCTGTGCAGACTGACGCTGGGCAGGCCGCAGGCGTCGTGCAGCGCGCCGGCCAGCGCCTTGTGGTCGAGCGCCAGATGCACCGCATCCCGCGCGCGCGCATGCGCCAGTTGGAATTCCAATTGCGACGCCGTCGGCTGGCTTACGCCGCTGCGTCCCAGCGCGATGCGCGCCGCGGTGTAGCGGCGCAGCGACTGCCACGGATTCCGCGTGACGCCATCGCCCGTCGGCTCGTCGCTACGCACGGGCGTCCAATCGCAGCAGCGCATTGCTGAAGGCGGAAGGCAGCTTGCCGCTCGGCGCATCGCCATCGAAGATCCCCATCGTATGCAGCCACGCCTCGAATTCCGGCGCCGGCTTCAGGCCCAGCACGCGCCGCGCATACAGCGCATCATGGAACGACGTGGTCTGATAATTGAGCATGATGTCGTCCGCCCCCGGCACCCCCATCACGAAAGTGCAGCCGGCCGCGCCGAGCATCGTCAGCAGCACGTCCATGTCATCCTGGTCCGCCTCCGCATGATTGGTGTAGCAGACATCGCAGCCCATCGGCAAGCCAAGCAGCTTGGCGCAGAAGTGATCCTCCAGGCCCGCGCGCATGATCTGCTTGCCGTCGTACAGATACTCCGGCCCGATGAAGCCCACCACCGAATTGACCAGCAGCGGCTGGAAGCGACGCGCCACCGCATACGCGCGCGCCTCGCAGGTCTGCTGGTCGACGCCATGATGCGCATTGGCCGACAGCGCGCTGCCCTGCCCCGTCTCGAAGTACATCACGTTGTCGCCGGCGGTGCCGCGCTTCAGTGACAGCGCCGCCTGGTGCGCCTCCTCCAGCAGCGACAAGGTCACGCCGAAGCCCGCATTGGCCGCCTCCGTGCCCGCAACCGACTGGAACACCAGATCCACCGGCGCGCCGCGCTCGATGGCGGCGATGGTGTTGGTCACATGCGTCAGCACGCAGGACTGCGTCGGGATGTCGTAGCGCGCGATGATCTCGTCCAGCATCGAGACGATGCGGATCACCTGCGGCACATTGTCGGTCGCCGGATTGATGCCGATGACCGCGTCGCCGCTGCCGTACAGCAGCCCGTCGAGCAGGCTGGCCGCGATGCCGCTCGCGTCGTCGGTCGGATGGTTGGGCTGCAGCCGCGTCGACATCCGCCCCGGCAAGCCGATGGTGTTGCGGAAGCGCGTGACCACGCCGCACTTCCTCGCCACCAGCACCAGATCCTGGATGCGCATGATCTTGGACATGGCCGCCGCCATCTCCGGCGTGATCCCCGGCGAGACTGCGGCCAGCATGACGGCATCGACATCGTCGCCCAGCAGCCAGTTGCGGAAATCGCCCACCGTCAGATGCGCGATGCGCGCGAACGCCGCCGCGTCATGCGTATCGACGATCAGCCGCGTCACCTCGTCCTGCTCATACGGGATCACGGATTCATTGACGAAGGTGGTCAGCGGCAACGCGGCCAGCGTCATTTGCGCCGCGACGCGCTCCTCCGCGCTGGCCGCGCCGAGGCCGGCCAGATAATCGCCCGAGCGCGCCGGCGTCGCCTTGGCCAGCAAGTCCTTCAGGTCGCGGAACTGATACGTCCTGTCGCCGACCATATGCGAAAAACCGCCCATCGTGCCCCTTTCGATTACGCCGCCGCGTGCTCCAGCCGCTTGCCCTTGGTGGCCAGGAAGAAGCCGTAGCCGCAAGCCATGAAGGCCGCGAACAGCGCGAAGATAAGTGGATTGTAATAGATCATGGTCGCCATGCAAACGACGGCCCCCAACAGTGCGAACGCCGGGAACGCAGGATAGAACGGCGCCCGGAACGGCCGCGCCATCTCCGGCTCGGCGCGGCGCAGCTTGAAGAGACTGAGCATGCTGACGATGTACATCGTGATCGCGCCGAACACCGACATCGTGACGATGTTCGCCGTCAGCGTCTGGCCGCCGATCTTGATCAGCTCATCGCTGTAGATCGCCGCGATGCCGACCACGCCGCCGGCCAGGATGGCGCGGTGCGGCGTGTTGAAGCGCGGGTGGATCTGAGCGAAATAAGTCGGCAGGTAAGCCTCGCGCGCCAGCGCATAGATCTGCCGCGAGTAGCCGAGGATGATGCCGTGGAAGGAGGCGATCAGCCCGAACAGACCAAGCCACACCAGCATATGCAGCCAGTTGCTGTTCTCGCCGACGATGATCTTCATCGCCTGCGGCAGCGGATCGTTGATGTTGGCCAGCTTGGTCCAGTCGCCCGCGCCGCCCGCGAACACCATCACGCCGACCGCCAGCAGCACCAGCGTCACGATGCCGGCGATGTAGGCGATGGGGATGGAGCGCTTCGGATCCTTGGCCTCCTCCGCCGCCATCGCTACACCCTCGATGGCCAGGAAGAACCAGATCGCAAACGGAATCGCCGCGAACATGCCGGGGATCGCGGCGGCGCTGAAGTGATCCTGCCCCGCCCAACCGCCCTTGACGAAGTTCGCCGTCGAAAAGCCCGGCGACACCACGCCCATGAATACCAGCAGCTCGAAGATCGCCAGCAGCGTCACCAGCAATTCAAACGTCGCCGCGACCTGCACGCCGAGGATATTCAGCGTCATGAACACCACGTAGGCGCCCACCGCCGCCAGCTTCGGATCGACGGTCGGGAACTGCACGTTGAGGTAAGCGCCGATGGCCAGCGCAATGGCCGGCGGCGCGAACACGAATTCGATCAGCGTCGCCGCGCCGGCGAGGTAGCCGCCGGTCGGTCCGAAGGCGCGCTTGCTATACGCGAACGGCCCGCCCGCATGCGGAATGGAAGTGGTCAGTTCGGTGAAGCTGAAAATGAAAGTCGCATACATCGCCGCGATGAACAGCGCGGTGACGGTGAACCCCAGCGTGCCCGCCGACGCCCAGCCATAACTCCAGCCGAAATACTCGCCCGAGATCACCAGCCCGACCGCGATGCCCCACAGTTGAAACGTGCCCAGCGTTTTCTGCAAAGTTGGTTTCATAATTCGCTCCTCCGAAGTATTAACCATTATGCAAGCAGCATGCCAGCCAGTGTCAAGGGCAAACTCCACCGCGACCGCACGCGATTGGTGCAGCGAGGCTTACAACTGCGCTATCCCCAGCACGGCGCCGATGGCGATCAGCAGCACGGGATTCAGTTTGGTGCGCAGCAGGATCAGGGCGGAGGCGGCGGTCAGCAGGCCGGCGCGCCAGTCGCTGTTCGACATCTGCGCGAACAGCCAGCCGGTGGCTGCCAGGAAGCCGATCGACATCGGCGCGAAGGCGCTGCTCAACGCCGCCGACAGACGGCCGCTCAAGCGCGAGGTGTTCAGGCGGACCACCGACAGCGTCAGCAGCGTCGATGGCACCAGCACCGCCAGCGTGGTGAGGATCGCGCCGGCCCAACCGGCGATCAGCCAGCCGACCAGCGATATGAACAGCAGGTTAGGTCCCGGTGCCGCCTGCGCGATCGCATAGGCGGCCGCAAACTGCTCGGTCGTTAGCCAGTGCTGGCCTTCGACCACATACTGCCCGACCTGCGGACCAAGCAGCACCACGCCGCCGCCGACCGCCATCAGCGACATCACCGCGATGTGCAGCGACAGTTCCCATACCGGTGATTGCTCGTTCATTTTTTCTCTCCCATCAGATATGCGGCGGCGGCGCCCAATGGCGCCAGCAGGCAAAAGACCACGACCAGCTTCCACTGCAGCACGCCGAGGCCGACGAAGGCCAGCGCCAGCAGCGCGGCCTTCAGGCGATAGCGGCGGTCGCGCCAGTCGGCCTTGGCGAACAGCGACTTCGCCATCTTCATCGCCGTCGCCAGGATCAGGCCCGATGCCACCGCAGCCATGCCACTGATGGCATTGCGGAACAGCGGCAGCTCGCCGAACTGCTGGTACACGATGCCCAGGCCGATGACGATGAAGAACGGTCCGAAGATCAAGCCGCCAATGGCGGCAAGCGCGCCGGGGATGCCGGCGTAGCGGTTCCCCACCATCAGCGAGACGTTGCATATGCTGGGTCCCGGCAGCATCTGGCTCATCGCGAGGTAGTGCGCAAACTCCTCCGCCGTCAGCCACTTCTGCTGCTCGACCAGCGCGCGGTAGGCAAACGGCATCACGCCGCCAAAGCCCATCAGCGCCAGCTTGGAGAAGACCAGGAAAATCGTCGATATGGTTGGCTTGTTCATGCGACGAATTTTCGCGCCCGGGGAAATATAAGTAAAATGAGTTTATTTAGACTATTCATTCATTTAATTGATGAAAATCGACATACTCGGCGTACAGGCATTCGTCGCCATCGGGGACCACGGCGGCTTCCAGAAGGCGGCGGAAACGCTGTACGTCACGCAAACGGCGGTCACGCAACGGCTGCGCAACCTGGAGGATTTTCTGGGCGTGAAGCTGGTCGAACGCACCACGCGCTCAATCGCATTGACCAGCATCGGCAAGGATTTTCTGCCGCAGGCGAGGCGCCTGCTGCTGGAATTGTCGTCCACGCTGAACGAGATCCGCGAGACCGGCAAGGCGCGGCGCGGCGATGTCACGCTCGCCTGCGTGCCGACGGTCGGCATCCAGTACCTGCCGCAGATCATCCAGGAATATTCAGCGCTCTATCCCGACAACCGCATCAAGATCCTCGACCACGCCTCCGCGCGCGTGGCGGAAGCGGTGCTGCGCCGGGAGGCGGAATTCGGCATCAACCTGGCCGGCACCAACCACCCGGAGCTGACCTCGGTGCCGCTGCTGGACGACCAGTTCGTTCTGGTATGCCGCGACGATCATCCGCTGGCGCGCCGCCGCTCGCTGACATGGGCGCAGATCCAGCCCTACCCGCTGATCTTCTCCGGCGACGTCAATGGCAACCGCGCCGTGCTCGATAGCTACCTTGGCAGCAAGAGCCTGAACCTGACCTTGCACTTCCAGTACGAAGTGCAGCGCAGCTCCACCGCCGTCGGGCTGGTGGCTTCGGGGATCTCGGCCGCCATCGTGCCCAACCTCGGCATCCAGAAGGGCAGCTACCCGCGCCTGCGCATCATCAAGCTGAAGGAACCCGTGATCTCGCGACAGCTGGCCCTCATCACGCGCAAGGCCGGCCACCTGTCGCCGGCGGCGCAGGCGCTATACGACCTGATCGTCCGCGCCAAGTAACGGCATCCCGCTCCCGAAGAGCTGTGGGTGGGGTGTCCTTTTTTTCGGGTTTTACTAAGCCGCGCGATTTCATACTACCTCGCGATAATCGCCGCTAATTCATCATAGACGTTACTAATTCGCGAACTAAATCGCACTAACCAGTTCTAACGAATATGGGCCGCAGACGATTAGTACCATTTAGTAGCCCAACCTGCGGTTTTAGTAATGGATAGCGCGCTGTAGTAAGGGTTAGCAATGGTTAGCAGCGCTTAGTAAAAACCGATTTTCAGGAGCCCCCTCACCATAACCTCTCATCTGCCCTTAGCCTTCCCCATACGCGTTCCGGACGACATGCTGGTGGAGTTCGGCAAATTCACCGGCCTGCATTGGAATGACACGTTGTCGATGGACGCGATGAAGCATAAAAAAATCCCGCCGGCGCGAACGCGAGGCGGGATTTTTTAAGACCGGAGACGCTTAGACTACCGCGCCATCCGTTTCATCTTTTTCCTTGATCGGCTTGATCAGGTCTTCGCGCTTCACGCCCAGCCACATGGCCACGGCGGCGGCGACGAACACCGACGAGTAGATACCGAAGCAGATACCGATGGTCAGCGCCATCGCGAAGTAGTGCAGCGTCGGACCGCCCAGGAACAGCATCGACAGCACCATCATCTGCGTGCAGCCGTGGGTGATGATGGTACGCGAGATGGTCGAGGTGATCGCGTTGTCGATCACTTCATGCACCGACGCCTTGCGCTGCTTGCGGAAGTTTTCGCGGATACGGTCGAAGATCACCACCGACTCGTTGACCGAGTAACCCAGCACCGCCAGCACGCCGGCCAGCACCGTCAGCGAGAACTCCCACTGGAAGAACGCGAAAAAGCCGAGGATGATGACCACGTCGTGCAAGTTGGCGATGATGGCCGCGACCGCGAATTTCCACTCGAAGCGCACGGCCAGGTAGATCATCACGCCGATCACCACCATCACCAGCGCGTTCAGGCCGTTCTGCGTCAGCTCATCGCCGACCTGCGGGCCGACGAATTCCACCTTCTGCAACGCCACCAGCTCGGCGCCGGCGGCGTCCGAGCACGATTGCTTGACCACGTGCTCGCCCTTCGGCGACACGGTATCGATCTGCTTCATGGCGCCGGTTTCAGCCTTGCACAGCGCGTCGAACACCAGCGCCGACGCATCCTTCGAGGTCACGTTCTTGATCACCGGCAGACGCAGCATCACGTCGTGCGCGGTGCCGAAGCCGGTGGCTTCAGGCTGTTCGTAGCCGATGGTTTCCAGCGTGTGGCGGATCTTTTCCAGATTCGCCGGCTGCTGGTATTTCAGCTCCATCACGGTGCCGCCGGTGAACTCCACCGACAGGTGCAGGCCGCGGTGGAACAGGAAGAACACGGCCGCCACGAAGGTCAACGCCGAAACGACGTTGAATACCAGCGCGTGGCGCATGAACGGTATGTCTTTTTTAATGCGGAAAAATTCCATGTCGTGAGCCTCTGTGTTATTTCGTCTGGCCAGGCACCCAGACGGTGCCGATAGCGATCGATTGCAGCTTCTTCTTGCGGCCGTACCAGAGGTTGACCACGCCGCGCGAGATGAACACGGCGGAGAACATCGACGTCAGGATACCCAGCGTGTGCACCACGGCGAAGCCGCGGATCGGACCGGAACCGAACACCCACAGCGCCACGCCGACGATCAGCGTCGTCACGTTGGAGTCGATGATGGTGGCCCATGCGCGGTCGAAGCCGGCGGAGATCGCGCCTTGCGGCGTGGCGCCGTTGCGCAGCTCTTCGCGGATACGCTCGTTAATCAGCACGTTCGAGTCGATCGCCATACCCAGCGCCAGCGCGATAGCGGCCATGCCCGGCAGGGTCAGCGTCGCCTGCATCAGCGACAGCAGCGCCACCAGCAGCAGCAGGTTGCAGGCCAGCGCCAGCACGCTGAAGAAGCCGAACATCATGTAGTAGCAGATCATGAAGATCGCGATCGCGGCGAAGCCGTACATCGTCGAGTGCAGGCCCTTGCCGATGTTCTCGGCGCCCAGCTGCGGCCCGATGGTGCGTTCCTCGATCACTTCCATCGGCGCGGCCAGCGCGCCGGAGCGCAGCAGCAGCGCCAGTTCGGCCGAGTTCTCGGCGTTGCCCATGCCGGTGATGCGGAAGCTGCTACCCAGTTCGCTCTGGATGGTGGCGACCGACAGCACTTCCGGCTTGCCCTTTTCCTTCAGCACGATGGCCATCTTCTTGCCGACGCGGTCGCGGGTGGCTTCGCGCATCTTGCGGCCGCCGTCGCCGTTCAGGTCGATGCTGACGGCCGGCTGGTGATTTTCATCCTGGCTGGCGATGGCGCTGGAGATGTAGTCGCCCGACAGCACGACGTCCTTGGTCAGCACCACCGGCACGGCTTTGCCGACGGTGAACAGCTCGGAGTTGAACGGAATCGCGGCGGACAGCTCGGTGCCCGGCGTGATCGACTCGTCGACCATGCGCACTTCCAGCGTCGCGGTGCGGCCGATGACGGCGCGCGCGCGCGCCACGTCCTGCACGCCCGGCAGCTGGACCACGATGCGGTCAGGGCCCTGCTGCTGGATGATCGGCTCGGCCACGCCCAGTTCGTTCACACGCTTGGACAGCGTGGCGATGTTTTGCTTGACGCCGTCGTCGATGGTTTGCTTCAGCGCGGCCGGCTTCAGGGTGACCACGGTTTTGAGCGCGTCGCCTTCGCCGGAATCGGCGAACGCCAGGTCGGCGACCTGGCCGGCCAGTACGTCCTTGGCCTTCTGGCGGGTCGCGTCGTCGCGGAATTTGATTTCAACGCTGTCGCCAACCAGCTCGATGCCGGCGTGACGCACGTTCTTGTCGCGCAGCGAGCTGCGGGCCGACGCCTGGATGCCCTGGATGCGCTTGGCCAGCACGGCCTTCGCGTCCACCTGCATCAGGAAGTGCACGCCGCCGCGCAAGTCGAGGCCGAGGTACATCGGCAGCGCGTGCAGGCTTTGCATCCATTTCGGCGTGTCCGACTGCAGGTTCAGCGCGACCAGGTAGGTCGGGTCGGCCGGATCGGCGTTCAGGCCTTTTTCCAGCACCGACTTGGCGTGGAACTGGATGTCGGGGGTGGCGAAGCGGGCGCGCACGGACGCGTAGGTGCCGGTGCCGTCGAAGGCGATGCCGTTGTTGGCGATGCCTTCCTTGGTCAGCACCTCGGCCACCTTGGCCGCCATGTCGGACGTCATCTTGACGGTCGACTTGCCGCTCGTGACCTGTACCGCCGGCGATTCGCCGAAGTAGTTAGGCGCGGTAAACAGCGCGCCCAGCAGGATGGCGACGGCGATAAGGATGTATTTCCAGACTGGATAGCGATTCATATTGTTCTAGCGTTCGATAGCAGACGTCGGAAGGCCCGCGCGACGGCGGGCCGGCGGGATTACAGCGTCTTCAGCGTGCCTTTAGGCAGCACCATGGTGATCGAGCTCTTCTGAACCACCAGTTCCGCGCCGCTGGAGATTTCCAGCGTGATATAGGCGTCGGCGATCTTGGAGATCTTGCCCAGCACGCCGCCGGCGGTGACCACTTCGTCGCCCTTGGCCAGCGCTTCCATCATGGCTTTCTGTTCCTTGGCGCGCTTTTGCTGAGGACGGATCATCAGGAAGTACATCGCCACGAACATCAGAATCAGGAAACCATACTGGCCCAGGAAACCGCCGGCGCCGCCGAGCGATTCAAGTGGATTGGATTGGGCATAAGCATTGGAAATGAACACGGTGACTCCGATATATATATGGGTAGTTTGAAAAAACAGCGCTGTATTCTAGCACTGGCGGCTATTCGTTAGGTTATTTACACCCCACGTGCCCTCTCGGCGTGGAATTGCAAGGTCCAGGCGTGGAAAGTGTCGTTATCCAGCGCCTCGCGCATCTGGCGCATGATGTCCAGGTAATAGTGCAGGTTGTGGATGGTGTTCAGGCGCGCGCCGAGGATTTCCTGGGTGCGGTTCAGGTGATGCAGGTAGGCGCGCGAGAAATTGCGGCAGGCGTAGCAGGTGCAGGTGCTGTCGAGCGGCTCCTTCTCGTCCTTGTAGCGGGCGTTCTTGATCTTGATGTCGCCGAAGCGGGTGAACAGCCAGCCGTTGCGGGCGTTGCGGGTCGGCATCACGCAGTCGAACATGTCGACGCCGTTGGAGACGCCGGCCACCAGATCTTCCGGCGTGCCGACGCCCATCAGGTAGTGCGGCTTGTTGGCCGGCAGTTTCGGGCCGACATGGGCCAGGATGCGCATCATGTCTTCCTTCGGCTCGCCGACCGACAGGCCGCCGATGGCCAGGCCCGGGAAGTCGATTTCCTCGAGGCCGGCCAGCGATTCGTCGCGCAGGTTCTCGAACATGCCGCCCTGGACGATGCCGAACAGCGCGTTCGGGTTCTCGCCGCGGTGGAATTCGTCATTGGAGCGTTGCGCCCAGCGCAGCGACATGCGCATCGACTTGGCCGCCTCGTCCAGCGTGGCCGGGCGCTTGTCGATTTCGTACGGCGTGCATTCGTCGAACTGCATGACGATGTCGGAGTTCAGCACGCGCTGGATCTGCATCGACACTTCCGGCGACAGGAACAGCTTGTCGCCGTTGATCGGCGAGTTGAAGTGGACGCCCTCCTCGGTGATCTTGCGCATCGCGCCCAGCGAAAACACCTGGAAGCCGCCGGAATCGGTGAGGATGGGCTTGTCCCAGGCCATGAAGTCGTGCAGGCCGCCGAACTTGGAGATGACGTCGTTGCCCGGGCGCAGCCACAAGTGGAAGGTGTTGCCCAGGATGATCTGGGCGTCGATTTCCTTGAGCTCCAGCGGCGACATCGCCTTGACCGAACCGTAGGTGCCGACCGGCATGAAGATCGGGGTCTGGACCACGCCGTGGTTCAGTTTCACCTCGCCGCGGCGGGCCTTGGTCAGGCCGCTGCTGTCGGTTTTATGGAGAGTAAATTCGAGCATTCTTATTCCTTGTTCTGCGTCGTCAGCAGCATGGCGTCGCCATAGCTGAAGAAGCGGTATTCGTTGGCGATCGCGTGGGCGTAGGCCTTGCGGATCTCTTCAAAACCGGCGAAGGCCGACACCAGCATCAGCAGCGTCGATTTAGGCAGGTGGAAATTGGTGATCAGGCGCGTCACCGTCTTGAACTGGTAGCCCGGCGTGATGAACAGCGCGGTATCGGCGCTGCCCGCCTCCAGCTGGCCGCCCTGCGACGCCGATTCCAGCGCGCGCAGGCTGGTGGTGCCGACCGCCACCACATCCCGGCCGGCGGCGCGGGTGGCGCGCACGGCGTCCACGGTTTCCTGCGGCATGGTGTACCACTCGGTATGCATCTTGTGCTCGGACAGCACCTCGTTGCGCACCGGCTGGAAGGTGCCGGCGCCGACGTGCAGCGTGACGTAGGCGAAGTTGACGCCCTTGGCCTTCAGCTCGGCCAGCAGCTTTTCGTCGAAATGCAGGCCGGCGGTCGGCGCGGCCACCGCGCCGGGCACTTTATTAAACACGGTCTGGTAGCGCGTCTCGTCGAACGAGTCGGCATCGTGCTCGATATACGGCGGCAGCGGCAGGCGGCCGTGCGCTTCGATCAGGTCGAACACGTCGGCGTCGAAATGCAGCGTGAAAAATTCGCCGGCGCGCTCGCCGACGGTGACGTCGAAGGCATCGGCCAGACGGATCTTCACGCCCGGCCCCGGCGACTTGGAGGCACGCACCTGGGCCAGCACGGTGCGGCTGTCCAGCACGCGCTCGACCAGCGCCTCGACCTTGCCGCCGCTGTCCTTGACGCCGAAGAAGCGCGCCTTCAGCACGCGGGTGTCGTTCATCACCAGCAGGTCGCCGGGCTGCAACAGGCCGACGATGTCGGCGAACTGGCGGTCGATGATCTGTGCGCCGTCCAGGTGCAGCAGGCGGGAGGCGCTGCGGTCCGGCAGCGGGAATTGCGCAATACGTTCCTGCGGCAAGTTAAAATCAAAATCGGAGAGCGAATACATGGCTGACTTCTAAATACTGTTTAAAAACCCAGGTGCGGGCCGAAAGCCTTACAATACCGGCATTGTTGCCGTCGCTTAATTGCGGCCAACCCTCTATTTTACGCTAGTGCTCGAAAAACGCTCCAATATGCCCGTTTCAACGCCGAAAACCGTCAAGAAGACCGTCAGTCCCGAAGCCAAGCTGGCCAAGCTCGGTCTGCACACAGACATGGACCTGGTGCTGCACCTGCCGATGCGCTACGAGGATGAGACACAAGTCATCACCATCGAGGAAGCGCGGCTGCACGGCGGCGATACCTCGCAGGTCGAGGGCGTGGTCATCAAGAACGAGATCAGCTACAAGCCGCGCAAGCAGCTGCTGGTGCACATCGCCGACGAGACGGGCGACCTGCAGCTGCGCTTCATGAACTTCTACGGCAGCCAGGTCAAGCAGCTGGCCGAAGGCACCCGGGTGCGCGCGCGCGGCGAGCTGAAACACGGCTTCTTCGGCGCGGAGATGGTGCACCCTGCCTACAAGGTGGTCAACGAAGGCGCGCCGCTGCCGACCTCCCTGACGCCGGTGTATCCGGCCGGCGAAGGCCTGTCGCAGCCCATCCTGCGGCGCGCCATCGGCGATGCGATGAAGCGGGTCGACTGGACCGACACCTTGCCGGCCGAGCTGCGCGAATCCATGCAGCTGTCCGATTTCGAGCCGGCGGTGCGGCTGCTGCACTACCCGCCGCAGCAGGTCGACGAACATGCGCTGGCCGACCGCTCGCATCCGGCATGGACGCGGGTAAAGTTCGACGAGCTGCTGGCGCAGCAGCTATCGCTGAAGCGCGCGCAACGTGCGCGCCGCTCCAAGGGCGCGGCGGCGTTGAAAGTGGTGGGCGAGTTGTCGGCAAAATTCCAGGCCGCGCTGCCGTTCCAGCTGACCGGCGCGCAGCAGCGCGTGCTAAATGAAATCCGCGCCGACCTGCGCCACCCGTATCCGATGCAGCGGCTGCTGCAGGGGGACGTCGGCAGCGGCAAGACGGTGGTGTCGGCGCTGGCCGCCGCGCAGGCGATCGACAGCGGCTTCCAGGCTGCGCTGATGGCGCCGACCGAAATCCTCGCCGACCAGCACTTCCGCAAGATCGCCGCGTGGATGGAACCGCTGGGCGTCAAGGTCGCCTGGCTGACCGGCAGCTTGAAGAAGAAGGACAAGCTGGCCGCCTACGCGCTGATCGAATCGGGCGAGGCCAAGCTGGTGATCGGCACGCACGCGCTGATCCAGGAGGCGGTGATCTTCGCCAACCTCGGGCTGGTGATCGTCGACGAGCAGCACCGCTTCGGCGTCGGCCAGCGCCTCACCTTGCGCAACAAGGGCAACGAAGGCGCGACGCCGCACCAGCTGATGATGTCGGCCACGCCGATCCCGCGCACGCTGGCGATGACCTACTACGCCGATCTGGAAGTATCGGTGATCGACGAGCTGCCGCCGGGCCGCACGCCGATCGTCACGCGCGCCATCGACCAGAACCGCCGCGACGAAGTGATCGAACGTGTGCACGCGGCCGCGCTGGAAGGCAAGCAGATTTACTGGGTCTGCCCGCTGATCGAGGAATCGGAAGCGCTGCAGCTGCAAACCGCGACCGACACCCACGCGCTGCTGGCCGAAGCCCTGCCCGACCTCAACGTCGGCCTGGTGCACGGCCGGCTCAAGCCGGCGGAGAAGCAGCAGATCATGGACGCCTTCAGCGCCAACGAGATGCAGGTGCTGGTCGCGACGACGGTGATCGAAGTCGGCGTCGACGTGCCGAATGCGTCGCTGATGGTGATCGAGCATGCGGAGCGTTTCGGCCTGTCGCAGCTGCACCAGCTGCGCGGCCGTGTCGGACGTGGGTCTGCGGCCAGCGTATGCCTGCTGCTGTATCAAAGCCCGCTGGGCGGCGTCGCCAAGCAGCGCCTGATGACGATGCGCGAAACCACGGACGGCTTCGAAATCGCGCGCCGCGACCTGGAGATACGCGGTCCCGGCGAATTCCTCGGCGCACGCCAGTCAGGGCAAGCGATGCTGCGCTTCGCCGACCTCGAGACGGACGGCTGGCTGGTGGACCAGGCGCGCGACGTCGCCCACGACCTGCTGCACGCCGACAGCCCCGAAAAAGCCGCCACCGTCGAAGCCCACCTCGCCCGCTGGCTCGGCGGCCGCGAAGAATTCCTCAAAGTCTAAAGGGTGGGGGTCAAGTCTGACATTCGGACACGAGCTCTAACGTAACGGACGTTACGGTAGAGCTCGTGTCCGAATGTCAGACTTGACCCCCGCCCTTTTTTAGAAGCACATGTAGAAACGGTTGGCCAGATCGACCAGAAAGTCCGGCTGCAAGTAGGCCGCGAACACTAGCGCCAGCACCACGGCGCCGGCGGCGCGCAGCAGCCAGGTCTTCATGATCATGCCGCCTTCAGCTCGCCGCGCAGCAACGCGCGCTCGTTGATCGGCAGGTTGACCAGCGCCGCCATCACGCCCAGCGCGATCGCGATGCCCCAGACGATGTCGTAGCTGCCCTGCTTCGCATACAGATACCCGCCCAGCCACACGCCGAGGAAGCTGCCCAGCTGGTGCGAGAAGAATACGATCCCCGCCAACATCGACATGTGCTTGACGCCGAACACGCCGGCAATGATCCCGTTCGTCAGCGGCACCGTCGACAACCACAGCACGCCCATCGCCGCCGCGAACACGTACACCGAGTACGGCGACAATGGCGCCAGCAGGAACAGGCTGATGACCACCGCCCGCGAGATGTAGATCGACGACAGCAGGTAGCGCTTGGGCAGCCGGCCACCCAGCTTGCCCGCATAGTAGGAGCCGAAGATGTTGAACAATCCGATCAGCGCCAGCGCCAGCACCGCGACGCTCGGATTGGCGATGCCCTTGTCCTTCAGGTAGGCCGGCAGGTGCACGCCGATGAACACCACCTGGAAGCCGCAGACAAAATAGCCCGCCACCAGCAGCAGGAAGGAGCGGTTGCCCAGCGCCTCGCCGGCCGCCTCGCGGATGCTTTGCTGCGGACCGTGGCCATGTTCGACCGCCGGCTCGCGCAGGTAAAAGGACATCGGCACCATCAGCAGCACCAGCAAGACGCCCAGCAGGAAGAAGGCATTCTGCCAGCCGACCGCCGAAATGAGCTGCTGCTCGACCGGCATCATCATGAACTGGCCGAAGGAGCTGGCCGCGCCCGAGATGCCGAACGCCCACGAACGCTTCTCCGCCGGCGCCACGCGGCCGATGATGCCGCTGACCGCGCCGAACGCGGTACACGCCAGCCCGATGCCGATGAAGACGCCGGAGCCGATCACGAACAGCGTCGGGTTGGTCATCGTCGCCATCCACACCAGGCCGAGCGCGTAGCTGACCGCGCCGACCAGCACCACGCGCATGGTGCCGAAGCGGTCCGCCGCCATGCCGGCGAACGGGCCGACCGCCCCCCACAACAGGTTCTGCATCGCCTGCGCCAGCGAATAGGTTTCGCGCGTCCAGCCGTTGGCGGTGGAGATCGGCTGCATCCAGAAGCCGAAGCCGTGGCGCACGCCCATCGCCAGCGTCAGGACGACGCCGGTGGCGAGCAGCACGGTTTTCAGAGAAGGCGCGCGGGTGGCGACGAACATGGTGTATCCCCGGTTATTAAAATATTATCCGGTGATTTTAACCAGTTCCCGCCGCCCGCGCTGTAGGCGATCAGTTGTCGGCGCTGTAGCGCAGGCCGATCTGCGCGCGGATCTCGTCCAGGGTGCCCATCAGGGACAGCGTTTCCTCGTGCGGCATGACCGGGCTTTCGATCAGGCCCGCGCGCAGGCAGCGGCCGACTTCCTGCGCTTCATGCGTATAGCCGTTGCCGCTGCGCGGCAGGTTCAGCGTGCGCTCACTGCGCGCGGCGCCGTCCACCACCGTGACCGTGATGCTCTCGGTATTGTGGAAGCGGTCGTGCAGGCGCACGAAGCCCTTGGTGCCGGAGATCGTCAGCTCGGTCGGCGTGCGCGAACGCAGGCTGCACGCGCACGACGATACGCCGCCGTCCTGGTGCGACAGCGTGAACGCGGTCTGCATGTCGACGCCGGTCGGCGCCATCTCGGCCTGCGCCTTCACGGCCGTCACAGGACCGAGGAAGAACGACGACATCGACAGCGGATATATGCCCAGGTCCAGCAGCGCGCCCCCGCCCAGCTCCGGCGCGAACAGGCGGTGCTCCGGACCGACATCGGCGGTGAAGCCGAAATCGGCGGTGACGTTGGCCGGCACGCCGATCTCGCCGCTGTCGACGATGCGCTTGGCCTCGACCACGGCCGGCATGAAGCGGGTCCACATCGCCTCCATGACGAACAGCTTCCTGGCGCGCGCCAGGTTGATGATGTCTTCGGCCTGGCGGCGGTTCATGGCGAACGACTTCTCGACCAGCACCGCCTTGCCGCCGTTGAGGCACATCAGCGCGTTCTCGTGGTGCATCGGGTGCGGCGTGCCGATATAGATGACGTCCACTTCCGGATCGTCGGCCAGCGCCTGGTAGCTGCCGTGGAAGCGCTCGGCGCCGTATTCCTGGCCGAACTTGGTAGCGCTATCTACAGAGCGCGAAGCGACGGCGGCCAGTTTTGCGTCAGGCGTAGTGCGCAATGCTTCGGCGAAGGCCTTGGCGATCTTGCCCGTGCCCAGAATACCCCAGCGAATTACCTGCGTCATGGCGTGCTCTTTCTGCCGCGTCGGCGGCGTGTTGGTTGAAATCGAAGTGGCTATTTTACTGCGGACGCCCGCTTGGGCCGGAACACCGTTGCGTCGAGATAGAAAGCGTCGTCCTGGTCCGGCCACCAGCCCGGCACGCCCAGCACCTGCATTGGCGTGAAGTCGGCGGTGCTCAGGCCTTGCGCGGCCAGCTCGCCGGCCACCTTGCGGTCCAGCCATGCGCGCCGCGCGTCGTGATCGAGCGTGAAGAAGTCGTCGCCCGCCACGACAACGCGGGTGTGCGCGGTGATCGCCTTGCGCGGCGCGACCAGCTTCTCCATCAGCGCGTGACCGAACAGCCAGACCTGCGCGTCGGGGCCGAAGCCGGCGCGCATGCCGATGAAGGCTTCATGCCATCGGTGCCCGCGCAGCGCATCGGTCAAGGCATGGCCGGCGGCGCAGTCGCGCACCACCAGCAGCGCCGCGTTCTCATCGAAGATGGTGGCGCCGTCGCGCGCCGGACCGCGTGATTTTCCGACGCCGTCCCGCGCGATCTGCGCCGCCTGCAGGGCGTTGAGCTGCACCTTGATGCGCGGGAAGCTCAGCCATACCAGGCCGTTGAAGAAGTCGTGCAGATTGTCGCGGGTCGGCACGCCGCCGGTGGCGCCGATGAAGGCTTCGTAGGCGGTGCCGTCGGGCAGCGCCTCCTGCGGCACGAACGACAGCGGCAGCCCCTGGTGATTGCGCAGGCCCAGCGCGGCGGCCTGCCTGCAGAACTCATCGCGGAAGTGCGCGCCCGCCGCCAGCTGGCCGGCGGCGGTCCGCACGGACTCGTACCAGGGGCGCGACCAGTCTATCGCTTGCAGCACTGCTTATACCATTTTCCAGTTGATGGTTTCGCCGGCGTTGAGCGGCACCACCTGCTGGTCGGCCAGCGGCAGCGTTGCCGGCAGCGTCCACTGTTCGCGCTTGAGGGTGATGGTGCCCTCGTTGCGCGGCAGGCCGTAGAAGGCAGGGCCGTTGAAGCTGGCGAAGGCTTCCAGCTTGTCCAGCGCGCCGGCGCGCTCGAACGCTTCGGCGTACAGCTCCATCGCGTGCAGCGCGGTGTAGCAGCCGGCGCAGCCGCAGGCCGCTTCCTTGGCGCCCTGCGCGTGCGGCGCGGAGTCGGTGCCGAGGAAGAAGCGCTCGTCGCCGCTGGTGGCGGCGGTGACCAGCGCCAGGCGGTGTTCTTCGCGCTTGAGCACCGGCAGGCAGTAGTAGTGCGGGCGGATGCCGCCCTTGAAGATGTCGTTGCGGTTGTACAGCAGGTGATGCGCGGTGATGGTCGCGGCGATCGGACCTTCGGCTTCGGCCACGTACTGCGCGGCGTCCTTGGTGGTGATGTGTTCGAAGACGATGTTCAGCGCCGGGAAGTCGCGGCGCAGCGGGCGCATCACGCGCTCGATGAAGACGGCTTCGCGGTCGAACAGGTCGATATCCTGGTCGGTGACTTCGCCGTGGACCAGGAAGGGCATGCCCACTTCCTGCATCATCTCCAGCGTCTTGTAGCAGTTCGACAGGTCGGTCACGCCGGCGTCGGAATTGGTGGTGGCGCCGGCCGGGTACAGCTTGACCGCGTGGACGATGCCGCTCTCCTGCGCGCGCAGGATCTCGTCCGGCGGCGTGTTGTTGGTCAGGTAGAGCGTCATCAGCGGCTCGAATCGGGTCGCCGCACCGTTCATCCCGGCGGGCAGCGCGGCCAGGATGCGGTCGCGATACGCTTCGGCGGCGGCGGTGGTGGTCACCGGCGGCTTCAGGTTCGGCATCACGATGGCGCGGCCGAACTGGCGGGCGCTGTGCGGCAGCACGCTGGCCAGCGTCGCGCCGTCGCGCAGGTGCAGGTGCCAGTCGTCCGGGCGGGCGATGGTGATGCTGTCGGGAGTGTGTTCGAAGTCGGACATGGCGGCGGGCTTTCAAAGGTCGAATACCGGCATTTTACCCGTTTGCGGCGCTCGCTTGACAGGTCGTACGCGAAAGCGTACGTTTGATCACCATTCCCAAGGAGTAGCCATGGATACCATCTCCGCCAGCGACGCGCGCGCCCAGCTCTATAACTTGATCGATGAAACTGCGGTCAGTCACGTCCCGGTAACCATCACCGGCAAGCGCAATAACGCCGTTCTGGTGTCGGCGGAGGACTGGGCCGCGATCCAGGAGACGTTGTATTTGTTGTCCGTCCCAGGAATGCGCGAGTCCATACAGGCCGCACGCGCCGAGCCGCTGGGCAGCGGCGACAAGGAACTCAGCTGGTGAGCTGGCAGCTGGAATATTCGCGCCACGCGCAGAAGGACGCAAAGAAGCTGGCGGCGGCCGGTCTGCAAAAACAAGCGCAGGCACTGCTCGACGTTCTGGCGAACGATCCTTTCGCCCGCCCGCCGCCATTTGAGAAGCTGGTTGGCGATCTGGCGGGCACCTACTCGCGCAGGATCAACATCCATCACCGCCTCGTCTACGAGGTATTCCCGGATCAGCATATCGTCCGCGTTCTGCGCATGTGGTCACACTACGAGTAGTGATGTCGCAACCGCGCTACCGCACGATGGCCACCCGTTTCTGCAACTGCCTCGCCGACCATGACAGCAGGCAGCACAACACAAAGTAAACCAGCGCCACAAAGGTGTACATTTCCACCAGCCTTCCGTCGCGCTGCGCCACCTTGCTGGCCGCGCCGACGAAATCCGGCACCGACAGCACATACACCAGCGACACATCCTGGAACAGCACGATGGTCTGCGTCAGCAGCACCGGCAGCATGTTGCGGAACGCCTGCGGCAGCACGATGCGGCCCATCACCTGCCAATAGTTCAGGCCCAGCGCCTGCGCCGCCAGCACCTGCCCGCGCGGGATCGCCTGTATGCCGCCGCGCATGATCTCGCAGTAGTACGCCGCCTGGAACAAGGTGAAGGTGATCAGCGCCGACCAGAACGTGCCGACCTTGACCGGCTCCGCCGCGCCTATGATCCACGCCGCCACATACGGCACCAAAAAATAAAACCAGAAGATCACCAGCACCAGCGGCACCGCGCGGATCAGGTTGACGTAGGCCGCTGCCGCCAGCGCCAGCGGCTTGAAGCTGGACATGCGGCCCAGCGCCAGCAAGGTTCCCAGCGCCACGCCGCCGAGCATCGCCAGCACCGTCAGCTCCAGCGTGAACGCCATGCCGACCTGGAACAGGTAGACCCACGAGCGGCCGATGACGTCGAAATCAAAGTGCGTGAACATCACCGCGCTCCCAAGGTGCCGGGCAGCGCCAGCCGCGCTCCAGCACGCGCATGGCGGCGATCACGATCAGGTTGGCCAGCACGTAGATCAGCGTGGCGGCGGAAAAAGCCTCGAACACCTGGAACGAAAACTCCTGGATCGCCCGCGCACTGGCGGTCAGCTCCATCAAGCCGATGGTCAGCGCGACGGAGCTGTTCTTGATGATGTTGAGGAATTCACTGGTCAGCGGCGGCAGGATGATGCGCAGCGCCAGCGGCAGCAGCACGAAGCGATAGGCCTGCGCCAGGTCCAGTCCCAGCGCCAGCGCGGCGAGACGCTGCCCGCCGGCCAGCGCCTCGATGCCGGCCGTGACCTGCACCGCCACCCGCGCCGACGTGAAGAAGCCGAGGCACACCACCGCCGTCACGAAAGGCGCGTTCGGCAGCGCCTTCAGCCAGTCGCCGGCCGCTTGCGGCAGCAGCTCGGGCACGACGAAGAACCACAAAAACATCTGCACCAGCAGCGGCACATTGCGGAACAGCTCGACATACGCGGTGCCGAGCAGCGGCAGCCAGCGCCCCGGCAACGTGCGCAATGCGCCGACCGCGAAGCCCAGCGCCAGCGCCATCACCCAGCCGGCCAGCGATGTCGCCAGCGTCCAGGCGAGGCCGGACAGCAGCGTGTCCCAATAGGTATGCACGCCGTCCGGCGACAGCTCGCCGAAGATACGCCAGTTCCAGTGATAGTTCATCGCGCGATAGCATAGGCGGCAGGATCAGGCGAATCGGTAGGCTTGGCGATGGCCGCCTTGAGCGCATCCGGCATCGGGAAGTTGAGATTGATACCCTTGGGCGGAATGGGACTCTGGAACCACTTGCGGTAAATCTGCGCGAACTCGGACGAGCGGTAGACCTGCACCAGCGCCGCATCCACCACCTCCTTGAAGGCCGGATCGCCGCGCCGCATCATGATGCCGTAGGGCTCGACCGACAAGGCCTCCTTGCCGATGACGTAATCGGCCGGAGTGCGCGCGCCGGCGACCTGGCTGGCCAGCAGGATATCGTCGTTGGCCTCGGCGGCGGCGCGGCCGGTCTCCATCATCAGGAATGATTCCGGATGGTCCTTGCCGACCACGATGTTGATACCCAGCTTGCGCTCGGCGTTCAACATGGTCATCTGCTTGAGGGTGGTGGTGCCGGCGGTGGCGACCAGGGTCTTGCCCCTCATGTCGGCCAGGCTGTTGATGTTGGCCGACTTCTTCGACAGCAGACGGCTGCCGATCACGAACATGGTCGGCGCGAACGCCACCTGCTTTTGCCGCTCGGCGTTGTTGGTGGTGGAGCCGCATTCGAGGTCGATGGTGCCATTGGCCATCAGCGGGATGCGATTGGCGGAGGTGACGGGATTCATCACCACCTTGACCGCCATGCCGAGGTGTTTCTGCACCGCCGCCACGATCCGCGTACACAGGTCGATGGAGTAGCCCTGGTACTGCTGCCGGTCGTCGAGGTAGGAGAAGGGAATCGAGCCGTCGCGCACACCGAGCGTGATGACGCCGGTGCGCTTGATCTTGGCCAGCGTGCCGGCGGCGTCCTGCGCCTGCGCTGCGGCCTGGCCGCCGATGCAGGCCAAGGTCAGAAGAATGAGTACCTGCGGTAATGACATGATTCCTCCCTAAGCAGAAAAAATGCACCGAGCGCAAAGCCTGCATCAGTTAATGGATGATCCTCGCCAGGAAATCGCGCGCGCGCTCGGAACGCGGCGCCCCGAAGAATTCATCCTTGCCGCAGTCTTCCAGGATGCGGCCCTTGTCCATGAACACGACCCGGTTGGCGACCTTCTTCGCGAAGCCCATTTCGTGCGTCACCACCATCATGGTCATGCCCTCCTGCGCCAGGCCGACCATCACATCGAGCACCTCGTTGATCATCTCCGGGTCCAGCGCGGACGTCGGCTCGTCGAACAGCATCGCGATCGGGTCCATCGACAATGCGCGGGCGATCGCCACGCGCTGCTGCTGGCCGCCGGACAACTGGTTCGGATACTTGTCCTGCTGCGCCAGCAGGCCGACCCGGTCCAGGTACTGCAGGCCGCGCGCATTGGCCTCGTCCTCGCTGCGGCCGAGCACCCTGGTCTGGCCCAGCGTCAGGTTCTGGCGGATCGACAGATGCGGGAACAGCTCGAAATTCTGGAACACCATGCCGATCCGCGCCCGCAGCTTGGGCAGGTCGGTGCCGGCCGCGCCGACAGAAATGCCGTCGACCACGATCTCGCCCTCCTGGAACGGCTCCAGGCCGTTGACGGTCTTGATCAGCGTCGACTTGCCCGAACCGGACGGCCCGCAAATGACCATCACGTCGCCCTTGGCCACGCTGGTGTTGCAATCGGCCAATACCTGGAACTGGCCATACCATTTATTAAGATTTTTTATCGCGATCATATATACTGCGGAACTTGCTAAAGGTTTGGTCAGGTATCAGTTTACCAGCGCCCAAAGAGACACTACCACGGGAATTCAGAACATGCAGAAAAAAAGCCGATTGACCACTTACATTCTCCTGGGCTTGGGGCTGGGCATCATCACCGGCTACATCGCCCACGACCATCTGGCCAACCCGCTCGGCTTTGCGGACACGCTGGCGCTGCTGACCACGCTGTTCCTGCGCCTGATCAAGATGATCATCGCGCCGCTGGTGTTCTCCACCCTGGTGGTCGGCATCGCCCGCATGGGCGACGCGTCCGAGGTCGGCCGCATCGGCATCAAGACGCTGGGCTGGTTCTTCATCGCCTCGGTGATGTCGCTGAGCCTGGGCCTGGTGCTGGTCAACCTGTTCCGCCCCGGCGACGCATTGTTGGGCCACATGGCCGCCACCGCCGCCGGCAAGGTCGAACTGGCCACGTCCAGCCTGACGCTGAAGGACTTCGTCACCCATCTGGTGCCGGCATCCATCGTTGAAGGCATGGCCAAGAACGAGATCCTGCAGATCGTGATCTTCTCCCTGTTCTTCGGTTCGGCCGCCGCCGCCGTCGGCGCCAAGGCCAATCCGTTGGTCGACGCGCTCGACGGCGTCGCCCACGTGATGCTCAAGGTCACCGGCTACGTGATGAAGTTCGCGCCGATCGCCGTGTTCGCGGCGGTGGCGGGCGTGATCGCCAAGAGCGGCTTGGGCGTGCTGTCGACCTACGGCGTGTTCATGGCCGAGTTCTACTTCGGCATCGCGCTGCTGTGGGCCTTGCTGATCTTCATCGGCTTCCTGTTCCTCAAGGGCCGCATATTCGGCCTGATGAAAGAGATGCGCGGCCCGGCGCTGCTGGCGTTCTCGACCGCGTCGAGCGAAGCGGCGTATCCGAAGACGCTGGAAGGCCTGGAGCGATTCGGCGTGCGCAACCGCATCGCCGCGTTCGTGCTGCCGATCGGCTACTCGTTCAACCTGGACGGCTCGATGATGTACTGCACCTTCGCCACCGTGTTCATCGCCCAGGCCTACGGCATCGAGATGTCGCTGGGCCAGCAGATGACCATGATGATGGTGCTGATGCTGACCTCGAAGGGCATGGCCGGCGTGCCGCGCGCCTCGCTGGTGGTGATCGCCGCGACGCTGAGCCAGTTCAACATCCCGGAAGCGGGCATGCTGCTGCTGCTGGGCATCGACCACTTCCTCGACATGGCGCGTTCCGCGACCAACGTCATCGGCAACGGCGTCGCCACGGCGGTGGTCGCCAAGTGGGAGGGCGAGCTGACCGATCCGCTCAAGGCCGGCGAGCTGGCCGACGCGCCGCTGCCGTAAGCAGTACACGCCGCGTCAATGAGATGCCGTTCAGTTCAAGCTGAACGGCATTTTTTTATTGCGCGAGTGGTTTGGTGCTGACGTCGATGATCATGCGCGTCAACAGATACAGCCTTGGCGCGATACTGTTCAACTCGGCATACTCGTCTTCGGAGTGGATTGCGCCGCCGGCGATGCCGAAGCCGTCGAGCACCGCCGCCCCCGCGCCGCTGGCGAAGTTCGCATCGGCAGCGCCGCCCGATCCCTCCATCGTCAGCTTGAGTCCCAGCTCTGCATAGATCGCTTGCGCGCGCGCCGCCAGCGCCTCGGTGCGCGCGGTGAGCGGCATCGGCGCCATGCCGCGCGTCACGCTGCTTTTGACTTCGGTCCCGGGGATAAGTTTGGTTTCGGCGAGCCGCGCCATGTCCTTCTCCACCCGGTCGAATTCGCTGGCATCGGTGGCGCGCATGTCGCCGCGCACGGTGGCGGCGTTGGGGATGACGTTCGGCCGCTCGCCCGACTTGATCACCGTGAAGTTGACGGTGGTGAGCTTGGCGCTGTCGCCAAGCTTGGACATCTGCAGCATCTGATGCGCCGCTTCCATCGCCGCGTTGCGGCCAGCCTCGGGCGCCACGCCGGCGTGCGAGGCCTTGCCCTTGACGTCGATCAGCAAGTCCGCGGTGCCCTTGCGCCAGACCACCAGGCCATCGGCCGGGCGGCCCGACTCCATGCTCAGCGAAACGTCGTGCTGTTTCGCCAGCGTCTCGATCAGGCCGAAGCTGCCTTTCGAAAAGGTCTCTTCGTTGGTGTTGACCAGCAAGGTGATCTGCGCGAAATCGTTGAATTTTATTTGCCGCAGCAGCTTGATCGCGTACAGGGCCGCCACGATGCCGCCCTTGTCGTCGATCACGCCGGGTCCGTAGGCGCGCTCGCCCTGGATGCGAAACGGCCGCGCCGCAGCGGTGCCGTCGGCGAACACGGTATCCATATGCGTCATCAGCAGTATCTTCGCCTTGCCGCTGCCCTTGAGCGTCGCCACCAGGTTTTTGCCGACGGCGGGGGCGGACGAGGAAAACGCCACGGTCATGCCGAGCTTTTGCGCTTCCTCAGCGACCATCGCGCCGACCTGGTCCAAACCCTTCTCGCTGCCGGTGCCGGAATCGATGTTGACCAGGGTTTCGAGCAGCTTCAGCAGCTCGGGCTTGACGGCGGTCGCGCGGTCGTACAAGTCCTTGTTCAGCGGAGCCGCCGCCAGCGCGGCGCCGTTCACCAGTAGCGCGGCGGCCATCGCCAAGGCACGAATCTTTAGCTTGCCGGAAGTAGAACTATGCATGATCGCGCCTTTTTATTGTAATAATTGTATTATCTGAATTGCATGGTAGCACACGCGATAGCTCCCGCCATCACAACCAAGAACACTGAACGCATCGCTGCCAAGATATTTGAAAAACAGCGCGGCAAAGCCTGCACAAACCAGGCCGGCGAGCAGAAGCAGCATTAGTGCATCTTTCATCGGGCCCTCCTGACTTGCGCGGAAATGTTAGCCGGCTTGGTGAGTTTCGTAATTGCACGCACAGGCGCGGCGGGGCACCATTCACGCTAGCACAATTCCGATAAATGGGGACCAAATGACATCAAGCCGGCGCACTGCGCTGAAGACTTTACTGGCCGGCGCCGCGGTCGCGCCGCAATTGGCGCACGCGGCGCACGCCGGCCCCAAATGGGGGCGCGGCATCGAGGGCCAGCGCAAGGCGGATCTGGGCAATGGCACCTACCTCAACCCCATCCTCTCCGGCGACCATCCCGATCCCACCATCCTCAAGGACGGCGACGATTACTACATGACGTTTTCGTCCTTCCTTTCCTACCCCGGCGTCATCATCTGGCACTCGCGCGACCTGGTGAACTGGGCACCGGTAGGGCCGGCGCTGACCAAGCCGCTCGGCAGCGTCTGGGCCATGGACCTGATTAAGCATAACGGCCGCTACTTCATCTACATCCCCGCTGGCTCCAGCATCTACGTGATCTGGGCCGACAACATCCGGGGACCGTGGAGCGATCCGGTCGACCTGCACATCGACGCCATCGATCCCGGCCACGCGGTAGGCGAAGACGGCAAGCGCTACCTGTTCGTCAACGGCGTGCGCCGCATCGGCCTCACCGACGACGGCCTGGCCACCGTCGGCACGCTGGAAAAAGTCTACGAGCCATGGCGCTATCCCGCCGACTGGGTGGTCGAGATGTTCGCGCCTGAAGGACCTAAGCTCCTGCGCCGCAACGGCTGGTTCTACCTGGTGATGGCCGTCGGCGGCACCTCCGGTCCGCCGACCAGCCACATGATCATCGCCGCCCGCTCGCGTTCCATCCACGGGCCATGGGAGAACTGCCCGCAAAATCCGCTGGTCCGCACCAAAAGCGCTGAAGAGATGTGGTGGTCGCGCGGCCACGCCACGCTGGTCGAAGGCCCGGCCGGCGACTGGTGGATGGTCTACCACGGCTACGAGAACGGCTACCGCACGCTGGGCCGCCAGGCCCTGCTCGAACCGATCGAGTGGACCGCCGACGGCTGGTTCAAGGCCAAGGGCGGCGACCTGTCCGCGCCGCTGGCGATGCCGAAGAAAGGCACCGCCGGCCCGGCCGGATTCGCCAAATCCGACGACTTCACCAAGGACAAATTCGGCGTGCAATGGAGCTTCTTCAATCCGGGACCGGACGAGATGAAGCGCGTGCGTTTCGAGCAGGGCTCGGTGACGATCGCCGGCAAAGGCAGCTCGCCCGCCGACTGTTCGCCGCTGGCCTTCATCGTCGGCGACCGCGCCTACGAGGCCACCATCACGCTGGAGATCAGCGGCGCCGGCCACGGCGGCCTGCTGCTGCACTACAACGAGCATATGTTCATCGGCGTCGGCTTCAGCGCCACGCACATGCTGACCTATAACTACGCACGCGAACAAAGCTGGATGCGCGAAGCGGTCAAAGCCTCGAAGGTGCGTATCCGCGTCCGCAACGACAAGCACATCGTCACCTTCTTCTACGCGCTGGACGACGGCGCCTGGATCCAGCATCCGTGGCAGATGGAGACCTCGGGCATGCACCACAACGTCTTCGGCGGCTTCCTTAGTTTGCAGCCGGCGGTCTACAGCGCCGGCGAAGGCACTGTGCGCATGCGCGATTTCCAGTATCGCGCGCTGGTCTAGATCTGCTCCGCGTAGACCTTCACCAGCTCGTGCAGGAAGGTGCGGCCCTCCATCAGCGACTGCACGCCGATGTATTCGTTCAGGCCGTGGATATTGCCCAGGTCCGGCGTCAGGAAGATGCCGCTGATACCGTAGGTCGGAATCCCGGCCGCGTTGAGGAACTGGCCGTCGGTGGCGCCGGACTGCAGGATCGGCATCACCGGCACACCGGGCCACATCTTCGCGGTCTGCTTCTCGACCGGTTCCAGGATCGCGCGGGTCAGCTCCGGCGGCGCCGAGTTCTCGCCGCGTATCTCCAGCGTCTCGACCTTGACCGCAGGGTCGTCGATGGCCTTGGCCAGGGCCAGGCGCACCGTCTCCTGCGTCACGCCAGGGAAGATGCGGCAGTTGACGTTGGCGCGGGCGCGCTGCGGCAGCGCGTTGGTGGCGTGGCCCGCGTCCAGCATGGTCGCCACGCAGGTGGTGTGCAGCATCGCCGCCCAGCTGGCGTCGCTGGACGACACCAGCGCCACGGCCTTTTTATCGTCCGGGTTTTTTACCACCGCCAGCATCGCATCGGCGATCTCCTTGTGTCCCGCCGCCGCCTGGATCTTCGACATGCCTTTGAGGTAGCCACGGCTGCCGTCGGCCAGCTGGATCGGGAACTCGAACTCCTCGATCTTCTTCAGCGCGCCGGCCAGGTGATAGATCGCGTTGTCCTTCATCGGCCGCGAACTGTGGCCGCCGCGATTGGTCACTTCCAGCCGATAGTTCTGCGCCACCTTCTCGCCCGCCTGCACCGTCATCGACACGCGCTTGCCGGCAGCATTCAGCTCGCCGCCCGCGCCTTCGTTCAGCGCATAGCCGGCGTCGATCAGCGCACGACGATTCTTGGTCAGCCACTCCGCGCCGTTGAAGGCGCCGGCAGTCTCCTCGCCGCAGGTCAGCGCCATCTTCAACGTGTGGCGCGGTTTGTAGTCTTCCTGTTTGAAGCGCACGAAGGAATCGGCCCAGATGGCCGCCTGCGCCTTGTCGTCCAGCGCACCGCGCGCGTAGAACTTGCCGTCCTCCTCGATCAGGGTGAACGGATCGCGCACCCAGTCCTCGCGCTTGGCCTCGACCACGTCGATATGCGCCAGCAACAGGATGGCTTTCGCCTTCGGATCGCGGCCCGGCAGGATCGCGACCAGGCCACCCTCCTTCGGATGCGCCGGATCGGCGAACGGATGCAGGTCAGAGTCCGGGAAGCCGGCCGCCTTCAGCCGCGCCGCGATGCGCTCGGCCGCCAGCGTGCAGCTGCCGGCGGATAAGGTGGTGTTGGTTTCGACCAGCTCCTTGTACAGGGCGCGGAATTGCTGTTCTGTGGGATCTGCTGCATAGGCACTCTGCACGCAGGACATCAAAACGGAGACTGCACCCAGCACAAAACGAGACTTGATGGTCGGTTCCCTATCGAGTTAAACAGCGAGTTAAACAGCGTCTACGACATCGTCCGGCGACGACGCCAATTCTTCATCCGCCTTGGCTTGCTGGCGTTCCCACATCTGCGCGTACAAGCCATCCGCCGCCAGCAGCGACTGGTGCGTGCCGCGTTCGACGATGCGGCCGTGATCGAGCACGATGATCTGCTGCGCATCGGCCACCGTCGACAGGCGGTGCGCGATGACCATCGTGGTGCGGCTCTTGGCGATTTCCTTCAGCTGCGCCTGGATCGCCTGCTCGGCCTTGGAATCCAGCGCCGACGTGGCTTCGTCGAAGATCAGGATGGCGGGATTCTTCAGCAGCGTGCGCGCGATCGCCACGCGCTGCTTCTCGCCGCCGGACAGTTTCAGGCCACGCTCGCCGACCATGGTCGCATACCCGTCCGGCAGGCTGTCGATGAAATCGTGGATCGACGCGGCGCGCGCGGCGGCGACGATCTCCTCGCGCGTGGCGCCCGGCTTGCCGTAGGCGATGTTGTATTCGATGGTGTCGTTGAACAGCACGGTATCCTGCGGCACGATGCCGATGGCGTGGCGCACCGAGTCCTGCGTCAGCGAGCGCAGGTCCTGGCCGTCGATGGTGATGCCGCCGGCGTTGACTTCATAGAAGCGGAACAGCAATCGCGACAGGGTCGACTTGCCCGAGCCGCTGTGCCCCACCACCGCCGTCGTGGTGCCCGGCGCGATGGTGAAGTCGACGTCGAACAGGATCTGGCGCTTGGACTCATAGCTGAAGTCGACGTGGTTGAAGCGCACCTGCGCGCCATGCGTAACCAGCGGCTGCGCTTCCGGCGCGTCGGCGATTTCCTTGTTCTGGTCCAGCAGCGAGAACAGCTTCTCCATATCGGCCAGGCTTTGCTTGATCTCGCGGTAGATCACGCCGAGGAAGTTGAGCGGAATGTACAGCTGGATCATGAAGGAATTGACCAGCACCAGATCGCCCAAGGTCATCTTGCCGTCGATGACACCCAGCGTGGCGCGCCACAGGATCAGCGTCACCGCCACCGCGATGATCAGCGACTGCCCGGTGTTCAGCAGCGACAGCGACGTCTGCGATTTGACGGCCGCGCTTTCGTAGCTCTGCAGGCCTTCGTCGTAGCGCTTCGCCTCGTAGTCCTCGTTGCCGAAGTATTTGACGGTCTCGTAGTTGATCAGCGAATCGATGGCCTTGGTGTTGGCCTTCGAGTCCAGCTCATTCATGGTGCGGCGAAAGTGCGTGCGCCAGTTGGTGATCACGATGGTGAAGGTGATGTACGACGCCAGCGCCACGAAGGTGATCACCGAGAACCAGATGTCGTAGTGCGTGACGAGGTAGCCCAGCACCAGCGTGATCTCGACCAGCGTCGGCAGGATGTTGAACAGCGTGTACGAGATCAGCGAACCGACGGCGCGCGTGCCGCGTTCGATATCGCGCGTCATGCCGCCGGTCTGGCGGTTCAGGTGGAAGCGCAGCGACAGCGCGTGCAGATGACGGAACACCTGTAGCGCGATGGTGCGCACGGCGCGTTGCGTCACGCGCGCGAACAGGAACTCGCGCAGCTCGGTGAACAGCGTGGTCGACACGCGCAGCACACCGTACACCACCAGCGCGCCGAGCGGCAGCACCAGCAGCGCCTGCGGATGCGATGGCGAAATGGTCAGCGAGTCGATCAGGCGCTTCATCACCACCGGCACGCCGACGTTGGCCAGTTTCGCGCCGACCAGGCAGCACAGCGCCAGCAGCACGCGCCACTTGTAGACCCACAGGTAGGGCAGCAGGGTTTTCAGGGTGGCGGTATCGCTGCGTGAGGGAGCGGGAGCGGCTGTGCTGGCGGAAGCTGGCGGGGAATTCGGGTAACGGCGCATGGCGGATATCGGCTTTTTATGGTTCAATCCCGGTAATTGTAGCCCCTGAAGAGAATTCACGATGACCACGTCCGAAAATCCAACACCTATCGCCGTCAACACCGTCAACCGTGGCCTGCCGGCCGGGAAGATGCCGGAACTGCGCATGATGCCCGCGCCGTCCGACGCCAACGTGTATGGCGACGTGTTCGGCGGCTGGATCATGGCGCAGGTCGACATCGCCGGCTCGCTGCCGGCCACGCGCCGCGCCAACGGCCGCGTCGCGACGATTTCGGTGAACTCCTTCGTGTTCAAGAACCCGGTGTTCGTCGGCGACCTGCTGTCGTTCTATGCTGATATTGTCAAGGTTGGCAATACGTCCATCACCGTCAACGTCGAGGTGTATGCGGAGCGCAATCGCCTGCAGGCCGATACGGTCAAAGTCACCGAGGCTGTGCTGACCTACGTCGCCACCGACTCGGACCGCAAGCCGCGCAAGGTGCCGTCGATCGAAACGCTGATCAACACCTGATCCAGCGCGGCCCGCCCGGATGGACGACCAGCGCCGCATCTTCCTCGCTACAGCCGCTCTGGCTGCGCTGAGCACCGCACAACCCGCACGGCCAGGCGGGGTCGGACCCCGTACGGGGTCTGACCCCAGTCTCCGCTTGGGGGTGGCGGCGGAATATCCGTTCAGCCTCGGCGTCGCCTCCGGCTCGCCGCTGCCCGACGCCGTGATCATCTGGACCCGCATCCTGTTCGATCCGCTCAACGCCGCCGCGATGCCGGCGCTGGCCTACAGCGTGCGCTGGGAGATGGCCGGGGACGAGCGCTTCAGCCGCATCGTCGCCAAGGGCACGGCTAGCGCGCCGCCCGAGCTGGCGCACAGCGTCCACGTCGACGTCACCGGCCTGGCGCCGGACCGCTGGTACTGGTACCGCTTCATGCTGGCCGACGCCGTCAGCCCCATCGGCCGCACCCGCACCGCGCCCGCCGCCGACGCCATGCCGGCGCACCTGAAACTGGCCGTTGCATCATGCCAGCACTGGGAATTCGGCACGTACGCGGCGCACCGCCACATCGCCGCCGCCGCGCCGGATCTGGTGGCCTTCCTGGGCGATTACATCTACGAGTGGGGGCCGTACCAGCTGCGGCACCCGAAAGCCGCCGTACGCACCGCTGAGAGCTTCACGCTGGCCGACTACCGCGCCCGCTACGCCCAGTACAAGACCGACCGCGACCTGCAAGCCGCGCACCAGGCCGCGCCGTGGATCGTGACCTGGGACGACCACGAAGTCGCCAACGATTACGCCAACGACCGCGACGAGCGCCTCAACCCGCAATTCCTGCAGCGCCGCGCCGCCGCGTATCAAGCCTTCTACGAGCATATGCCGCTGCGGGTGCCAGTGCCCAAGGACTTCGCCCGCATGCGCATCTACCAGCGCTACGACTGGGGACGGCTGGCGCGCTTCCACGTGCTGGACGACCGCCAGTACCGCGCCTGGGAAGCGTGCTCGCCGCCGTCACGCGGCGGCTCAAGCTCGGTCACGCCGCGCGACTGCCCCGCCCTGAACGACGCCAGCCGCAGCATGCTCGGCGACGAGCAGCAGCGCTGGCTCACTGAAGGGCTGACATCATCGAAGGCGCGCTGGAACATCCTGGCCCAGCAAACGCTGATGGCGCAGAACAGCCAGTTGCCGATCCTGAAGCCCGGCGACGGCCGCTTCTGGACCGACGGCTGGGACGGCTATCCGTTGGCGCGCCAGAAGCTGTTCGACGCGCTGCACACCAGCCGCGCCGCCAACCCGCTGGTGCTGTCCGGCGATGTGCACAGTTTCTTCGCATGCGAACTGGCCCGCAACCCGACGCGCCCGCGCTCGCCGACCAACCCGGTGCTGGCGACGGAATTCTGCGGCACCTCGGTGACCTCGCCATCGCGTTCGCAGGCCCGTACCGAGCAGATGGTATCGATGAACCACGGCATCAAATACGGCCGCAGCGACAAGCGCGGCTTCATGCTGCTTGACGTCACGCCGGCAACGACGACCACCTTGTTCCAGGCCCTGGACGACGTCCACAATCCGGCCAGCAAGCTTGCGACGGCGGCCAGTTTCGTGGTCAGCAGCGGCAAGCCCGGCTTGCATTGAGCGGCGCGCGTCCTATACTGGATGGGCAACACATTTCCAGGAGGCGCTCCATGTTGAAAGTCACAGAGAGTGAGATTGCGCAGGAGCTCGATAGCTATCTGCATCGCGCGCTGACGCAAACCATCATCGTAGAAAAGCAGGACCACGAGCCGGTGGTCATGCTGTCACTGGCCGAGTTCAACCGGCTGCAGGAAGTGGACGACAAGCACTGGGCGGCCTGTGCCAGTCAAGCCAACACCGAAGGGTATCTCGATCACCATCACGAAGTGAGGCAACGCCTGGCCGCCGCGCTGCGTCAAAAGCGGCTTGCCTGCGCAAGAAAACCCTGAGGTTCCAACCCCTGAGGGAGGGGGTCAGACCCCGTACGGGGTCTGACCCCGGCGTCCGCCGTGCGGGGTAAGCGTCTGTCGGCGCGGCGCACCGTGACTGGGGCCGCTGGCGTAGGGTGAGTTCACCCCGGCGTGCGGCTTACGCAGCGGCTTTTTCGTCGCGCAGCTGGCGGCGCAGGATCTTGCCGACGTTGGTCTTCGGCAGCTCGTCGCGGAACTCGATGTATTTCGGCTTCTTGTAAGCAGTCAGCTCATGCTTGCAGAAATCCAGGATCTGCTCGGCCGTCAGGTTCGGATCCTTGCGCACCACGAACAACTTCACCGCCTCGCCCGAGTTCTTGTCCGGCACGCCGATGCACGCCACTTCCAGCACGCCGGGGTGCCCCGCCACAACGCCCTCCACCTCGTTCGGATACACATTGAAGCCCGACACGATGATCATGTCCTTCTTTCGATCCACGATCTTGGTGTAGCCACGCTCGTCCATGACGCCGATGTCGCCGGTCTTGAAGAAGCCGTCGGCCGTCATCGACTTGGCCGTTTCGTCCGGACGATTCCAATAACCAGCCATCACCTGCGGACCGCGAATCGCGATCTCACCGGCCGAACCCAGCGGCAGTGGATTGCCGTCGTCGTCCAGGATCGCCACCTCGGTCGACGAAATCGGCAAGCCGATGGTGCCGGTGAATTCCTTGATGTCGACACGGTTGACGGTCACCACCGGCGACGTCTCCGACAAGCCATAGCCTTCGATGATCGGCGTGCCGGTCAGCTTGAGCCAGCGGTCAGCCACGGCCTGCTGCACCGCCATGCCGCCGCCATTGCAGACCTTGTAGCTGGAGAAGTTCAGCGTCTGGAAATCGGCATTGTTGAGCAGCGCGTTGTACAGCGTGTTCACGGCCGGGAACACCGTCACCTTGTACTTGGCCAGCTCCTTGACGAAGCCGGGAATGTCGCGCGGGTTCGGCACCAGCAGGTTCAGCCCGCCCAGGCGCGCGCCCATCAAGGCGCTCACCGTCAGCGAATAGATGTGATACAGCGGCAGCGCGCAGACGAATACCATCTGCTCGGCCTGCGGCTTCATGTTCAGCCAGGCTTCGTTCTGCAGCACGTTGGCGATCAGGTTACGGTGCAGCAGGATCGCGCCTTTCGACACGCCGGTGGTGCCGCCGGTGTACTGCAGGAAGGCGATGTCGTCATGTCCTTGCTTCGACGGCTGCAAGGTCATGCCCGAGCCTTCGGCCAGCACGCGCTTGAACGACACCGAACCCGGCAGCGAAAACGCCGGCACCATCTTCTTGACCTTGCGCACCACCAGGTTGACGATCGCGCCCTTGACCATGCCCAGCATGTCGCCCATGGTCGCGACGATCACATGCTTGATCGGCGTCTGCGCCAGCACCTGCTCCACCGTGGTGGCGAAGTTCTCCAGCACGATGATCGCTTCCGAACCCGAGTCCACCAGCTGGTGCTGCAACTCGCGCGGCGTGTACAGCGGATTGACATTGACCACCGTGTAGCCGGCGCGCAGGATGGCCACCATCGCCACCGGATATTGCAGCACGTTCGGCAGCATGATCGCCACGCGCGCACCGGGCTGCAGGCCCTTGCTCTGCAACCACGCCCCCATCTTCTGCGACAGTTGATCCAGCTCGCCGTACGTCATGAACTTGTCCATGCACACATAGGCGTTGCGGTCGGCATACTTGCGGAAAGCCTCTTCCAGCAGATGCGTGACCGAACGGTATTGCGTGGCATCGATTTCCGCAGGGACGCCTTCGGGGTACGACTTGAGCCAGATCTTTTCCATCTTTATGCTGCCTTTTTCTTTTCGCCGGGTTGCTCGTCGCGCAGCATGCGGCGCAGGATTTTCCCGACATTGGTTTTTGGTAATTCCTCGCGGAACTCAATATATTTCGGCTTCTTATAGCCGGTAAATTGTTCCTTGCAGTACGCCATCAATTGTTCGGCGGTCAGGTTCGGATCCTTGCGCACCACGAACACCTTGACCGCCTCGCCCGAATGCTCGTCCGGCACGCCGATGCAGGCGCACTCGAGCACGCCCGGATGCGCCGCGATCACGCCCTCCAGCTCGTTCGGGTAGACGTTGAAGCCGGACACCAGGATCATGTCCTTCTTGCGGTCGACGATCTTGACGAAGCCGTCCGCATCCATCACGCCGACGTCGCCGGATTTGAAGTAGCCGTCCGGCGTCATCACCTTGGCCGTTTCGTCCGGACGGTTCCAGTAGCCGGCCATCACCTGCGGGCCGCGGATCGCGATCTCGCCCGGCTGGCCCAGCGCCACCTCGTTGCCGTCATCGTCCAGGATGGCGATCTCGGTCGACGGCACCGGCAGGCCGATGGTGCCGGTGAAGGTTTTATTGTCGGCGCGGTTGCAGGTCGCCACCGGCGAGGTCTCGGACAAGCCGTAGCCTTCGATGATCGACACACCCGTAACCTTGAGCCACTTGTCGTTGACCGCCTGCTGCACCGCCATGCCGCCGCCGTTGCAGATCTTCAGCCCGGAGAAATCCAGCTGCGCGAAATCGGCATGGTTCAGCAGCGCGTTGTACAGCGTGTTCACGGCCGGCAGCATGTTGAACTTGTACTTCGCCAGCTCCTTGATGAAGCCGCCGATGTCGCGCGGATTCGGAATCAGGATATTCAGCGCGCCGACTCGCGTGCCCCACATCGCGCAGCAGGTCAGCGCGAAGATGTGATACAGCGGCAGCGCGCAGACGATGGTGGTCTGCTCGTGCGCCCCGCCCAGCGCCGGCTCGGACCACGCCTCGCTCTGCAGCAGGTTGGCGACGATGTTCTTGTGCGTCAGCGTCGCGCCTTTCGACACGCCGGTCGTGCCGCCGGTGTACTGCAGGAAGGCGGCGTCGGACTCGATCAGCTCGATCGGAGTCAGCTTCATGCCGCCGCCCTGCGACAGCGCATCCTTGAAGCGCACCGCGTTCGGCAGCGAGAAGGCGGGCACCATCTTCTTGACGTTGCGCACCACGAAATTGACCAGCATCCCCTTCACGCCGCCGAGCATCTCGCCCATGCTGGCCACGATGATGTGCTTGACCTGGGTCTTGCCGAGCACCTGCTCCAGCGTGGTCGCGAAGTTCTCCAGGATGATGATCGCCTCGCTGCCGGAATCGTTGAGCTGATGCTCCAGCTCGCGCGGTGTGTACAGCGGGTTGATGTTGACCACCGTGTAGCCCGCGCGCAGGATCGCGGCGATCGCGATCGGATACTGCAGCACGTTCGGCATCATGATGGCGACCCGCGCGCCCTTCTTCAGGCCACGGCTTTGCAGCCAGGCGCCGAGCCGCTTGGAGTGCGCGTCGACTTCGGCATAGGTGAGGAATTTATCCATGCAGACGTAGGCGTTGCGGTCTGCGAATTTGTGGAAGGACTCTTCCAGCAACTGTACCAGCGAGCGATACTGACTTGTATCGATCTCGGTCTGCATGCCGGGCGGATATGACTTCAACCAGATTTTTTCCATCCTGTGCCTCTTCGTCTCGAATTTTATCGTTGTAAGGTCCGGCGCACAGTGCCGGTGCAGGGGGCGGTCTTTCGTCTACGCGAGCGATCTCAGCCTACTGATGATGCGATGCTATCGGGCAGCACGCGTGGGCGCAAGGGCATTTAACCATATTTAGAACGACGCTTCTAACGGGTTTTTATGCCGCATCGCAGCATCAATGCGTGCCTTCGGCGGCCGTCGCCGGCTGCTTGCCGGTCTCCGCATTGAGCATTACCGGGCGGCTCAGTTGATCCAACTGCTGCCGGCGTTGAACTAGATCAAGAGTTGCTATTTTTTGCACTGCAGCATAAAAACGCACGAACGTTCGCTCCTGCTTTAGCAAGGCGCGGAAGGCGGGCAGATAATCGTGGTAAGTTGCCACCGCGCTCAGGTTGGCGTTGGTCAGCGGTTCGGCGAACCAGCGGTCGTAGCCGGCGTAGCCGCCCCAGCTTTCCTTCAGTTTGGCGTAGTCCGATTTCAGGTGCGCGAAGATGCGGATTTTTTCCGCCCGCTTGTGGCGGGTGCTGGTCTTGCTGGCGTACAGGTCGGCCAGCATCTCGCGGTGGCGCACCAGCAGCGCCAGGAAATCCTGCCGCCGGCCGTTGTAGCGGATGTAGGCCTCGCGCATCGGATCGGTGCCGTACAGCTCCAGCCAGCGCGCCACGCCGGCCTCCTCGACCGCGGTCGCGAAGCCTTCGTTGAATTGCGAGTCGCCCTGCACATACACCACCTGGTGCGCCAGCTCGTGGAACACCATGCGGGCCAGTTCGGCGTCGGAATAATTGATGAAGGTCGACAGCAGCGGATCGCTGAACCAGCCCAGGGTCGAATACGCCGGCACGCCGCCGACCTGCACGTCGTTGCCTTCCTTGCGCAATTCGTCGGCGTAGGCGCTGGCGTCGTCCTTGCTGTAGTAGCCGCGATAACTGACGCAGCCGGCGATCGGGAAGCACCACTGGATCGGCCGCAGCGACAGCTCCGGCGTCGCCACCACGTTCCACAGCACGAAAGGCCGCGACAGCGCGGCGTAGTTTTTGTAGCTGGCGTTGTCGGGCAGGCCCAGTTCCTTGACCGCGAACTTGCGGATCAACAGGGCTTTCTCGAGGCGGGCTTTAAGCTGGGGATCGGTGGAAGGATCGCCGAGCCAGTCGTCGATCGGACGCGCGTCGGACCACAGCGCATACTGGCCCTGCGCTGCCTGCATGTAGTATTTCAATTGCGCGCAACCCGCCAGCAGTGACACTGCACCTATCGCCGCCAGCCAGTACCTGGCGCGGATGATACTGCGGACAAGATTGCGCATGTGTTACCTTCAAGCAGCGACTCTTTCGACTTGTACCAGTGTATCGTAAAAAGTTGGTGCGCGGCCCATGTCGGTTAACTGTTGGCTGGTAACCTCGTTGGCGTTTTTACCATCCCTGCCGAGCTTCTTCCACCACACCGACAAACCGACCACCAGGCCAGCGCGCGCCTTGTCTGTCACGCGCGCCTTGGCGACGAACGTGCCGCGGTCATTGAAGATGCGCACCATGTCGCCGTCGGCGATGCCGCGCGATGCGGCGTCGCCCGGATGGATGTCGAGATGCGGCTCGCCCTCGGCAGAACGCAGGCTCTTGACATTGACGAAGGTGGAGTTGAGGAAGTTGCGCGCCGGCGGCGAGATCATCGCCAGCGGATAGCGCGACGCCAGTTCCGGATTGCTGGCCACCGATTCGTACGGCGGCAGGTAGGTCGGCAGCGGATCGAGTCCGTCGGCCAGCATCTGCGCCGAATAGAACTCGCACTTGCCGGACGGTGTAGGGAAGCCGCCCTGCGCGAACGGCGCATCCGGCATGTTCAGCTTTTGCCAGCCCTTCAACTTCAGCGCTTCCCAGTCGAAGTGGATGGCGCGCGCGTCCTTCGCGTCGAAGGCCATCGCCGCCAGTTCGTCGTCGCTGTTCTTGAAGCACGGATCGTCGTAGCCCATCGCCGCCGCCAGCAGACGGAAGACTTCGGTGTTGGCCTTGGCCTCGCCCATCGGCGCGATGGCGGCGTTGTTGGCCATCATGTACAGGTGGCCGTAGGAGGTGTGCGCGTCGACGTGCTCCAGCTGCGTGGTGGCCGGCAGTACGATGTCGGCGTAGTCCACGGTGTCGGTCTGGAAGTGCTCCAGCACCACGGTGAACAAATCCTCGCGCGCGAAGCCGGCCATCACCTTGGCCGAATCCGGCGCGATCGCCAGCGGGTTGGCGTTGTAGACGATCACCGCCTCGACCTCCGGCCCGAACTCCGGCGACGAAGGCCGCAGCAGGTCGTCGCCGATGGTGGTCATGTTGATGGTGCGCGGTAGTTTCTTCAGCAGGTCCGGCCGCTGCAGCGCGCCCTTGCGCGTCGGGAAGGAACCGCCGGACGACAGCTGGATGCCGCCGGCCGCGTGGCGCCAGGCGCCGACCAGCGCCGGCAGGCAGGCCATGTTCCGCACCGACATGCCGCCGCCGCGCACGCGCTGCACGCCGTAGTTGGTGCGGATCGCCACCGGCTCGCCGGCCTTGGCCGTGCCGCCGTACAAGCGCGCCAGGTCGACCACCTCGGCCACGGTGATGCCGCAGGTTTCGGCGGTGCGCTCGGGCGTCCACTCGGCAGCGCGTTGTTTCAGCTCGTCGAAGCCCAGCGTGTAATTGGCGATGTAGTCGTGGTCCAGCAGATCCTCGGCGATCAGCACATGCATCATGCCCAGCGCCAGCGCGGCGTCGGTGCCCGGCAGCAGCGCGATGTGCTGATGGCATTTCTCGGCCGTCAGCGAGCGGTACGGGTCGATGGCGATCAGCTTGGCGCCGTTGCGCTTGGCTTCCTGCGCGCGGGTCCAGAAGTGCAGGTTGGAGGCGATCGGATTGCCGCCCCAGATCAGGATCAGCTTGGCGTTCTGGAACTGCTCCATGTCGACGCCGATCGAGCCGCCGATGGTGTACTTGTAGCCGGTAAAGCCGGCGGTGGCGCAGATGGTGCGGTCCAGCAGCGACGCGCCGAGCTTGTTGAAGAAGCGCGACGACATCGACTCCCCCTGTACCAGCCCCATCGTGCCACAGTAGCTGTACGGCAGGATCGCTTCCGGCGCGCGCTCGGCGATCGGCTTGAGCCGGGCTGCGATGGTGGCGATCGCCTCGTCCCAGCTGATGCGCTCGAACTTGCCCTCGCCCTTCTTGCCGACGCGGCGCAACGGATGCAGCAGGCGGTCTTCGTGATAGGTGCGCTCGGTGTAGCGCGCGACCTTGGTGCACAGCACGCCGGCGGTGGTCGGATGGTCCGGGTCGCCCTTGACGGCGGTGGCGATGCCATCCTCCACCGTCACCAGCAGCGCGCAGGTATCGGGGCAGTCGTGCGGGCAGACGGCGCGGACTTGTGTGGTTGTCATGATGTCTCAAAAAACGTTGGCTGAAGGCAGTATCGTAAACCATTCCGGCAGTGCCCATGCGGTACTGGTAGGCGCTACAATGGCTGTTCTCGATGCTTAAAAAGCAAGCGAACAAAATATTGGAGAAGCAAATGAAACTGGTAGATCCCATCATTGCATTTCAATCCGAATTGCAGCACATCCGGCGCGACCTGCACGCCCATCCAGAACTCTGCTACGAAGAGCAGCGCACCTCCGACGTGGTGGCCGACAAGTTGAGCGAATGGGGCATCCCGGTCATACGCGGCATGGGCATCACCGGCGTGGTCGGCATCATCAAGCACGGCACGTCGAAGCGCGCCATCGGCCTGCGCGCCGACATGGACGCGCTGCCGATGCAGGAGACCAACACCTTCGCCCACGCCTCGCGCCACGCCGGCAAGATGCACGCCTGCGGCCACGACGGCCACACCGCCATGCTGCTGGGCGCGGCCAAGCACCTGGCCGAGAACCGCAACTTCGACGGTACCGTCTACCTGGTGTTCCAGCCGGCCGAGGAAGGCGGTGCCGGCGCCAAACGCATGATCGAGGACGGCCTGTTCGAGCAATGCCCGATGGACGCCATCTACGGCATGCACAACTGGCCCGGCATCCCGGCCGGCCACATGAGCGTGGTCGAGGGGCCGATGATGGCCTCCAGTAACGAGTTCTACCTGACGGTCAAGGGCAAGGGCGCGCACGCGGCCCAGCCGCACAAGGGCATCGACCCGGTGATGACGGCGGTGCAGATCGCGCAAAGCTGGCAGACCATCATCAGCCGCCAGAAAAGCCCGCTCGATACGGCGGTGCTGTCGATCACCCAGATCCACGCCGGCAGCGCCACCAACGTCATCCCCGACGAGGCGAAAATGATCGGCACCGTGCGCACCTTTACCACGCCGGTGCTGGACATGATCGAACAGCGCATGGAGGAGATCGCCACGCACACGGCGGCGGCGTTCGGCGCCGAGGTGGAATTCAGATTCCGCCGCAACTACCCGCCGCTGGTCAATCATCCGAAGGAAACCAAATTCGCGGTCGAGGTCATGAAGGCCGTGGTCGGCGCCGACAAGGTCGACGACAACGTCGAGCCGACCATGGGCGCTGAAGACTTCGCCTACTTCCTGCAAGCCAAGCCGGGCTGCTACATCTTCATCGGCAACGGCGAGGGCGACCACCGCGACGGCGGCCACGGTCTCGGCCCATGCGTGCTGCACAACGGCAGCTACGACTTCAACGACAACCTGCTGCCGGTCGGCGCCAGTTTCTGGGTGCGGCTGGTCGAGACCAGCCTGCCGCAGACTTAAACTAAACGATCCGGGGCGGCGCCGACGCGCTGGCCCGGATTCAGCGCCTCCAGGCCCAGCAGCGCGGCCGAGTGATCGGCCTGCGGTATGGTTTCTGCCAGCGTCTGGTAACGGGCCGTCACCAGCTCCGTCAACGGCAGCACCACGCCGGCCGCCTCCGCCGCCGCCAGGATGTTGCGCTGGTCCTTCAGCTGCGTCGCCACCTTGCCGCCGGCGACGAAGTTCCGCTCCAGCATGCGCTGGCCGTGCACATCCAGAATTTTGCTTTCAGCGAAACCGCCGCGTATCGCCGCGCGCATCGCCGCCGGATCCGCGCCGGCCGCCTGCGCCAGCAGCATCGCCTCGGCCACGATATTGATGGTGGCGCCGACGATCAATTGATTGCACAGCTTGGCCACCTGCCCGCTGCCGGCCGGGCCGACCAGGGTCGCACGGCCCATCGCGGCCAGCACCGGCTCGGCCTCGGCGAAGTGCGCCGCCGATCCGCCGGCCATGATCGCCAGCGTGCCGGCCGCCGCGCCGCCCACGCCGCCGGACACCGGCGCATCGACGAAGCGCTGGCCCTGCTCCGCCAGCAGGGCGTGGAAGCGCTGCGCCTCGGCCTGCCGGGTCGAGCTCATGTCCACCCACAGCGCGTTGGGCGCCAGCGACGGCAACGCCTCCCGCAGCACCAGCTCGACGATGGGCCCGGCCTCCAGCATCGAGATGATGAGTTGCGCATCGCGCACCGCCGCGGCCAGGTCGGCCACGGGTTTGGCGCCGGCGGCGGCCAGCGCCTCGGCCTTGGAGTAGGTGCGGTTCCAGACCGTCACCGGATGGCCGGCGGCGAGCAGACGGCGCACCATCGGCTCCCCCATCAAGCCAATACCGAGAAAAGCGATTTGCATGGACAATTCCGTCTCCCCATCTGATCAAAATGTCAGCCCGCCGGAATTATTTCGAGAACCCCGGTACAATCTCGGGCTAGCCGTATAAACCGAGATACAGCATTAACATTGCAAGGATACTATGTTCACCAAAAAAATGATCGCGGCCGCAGCCGCACTGCTGGCGACGCAAGTTGCGTTCGCCGATGACAAACTGATCGACTCCGTGTCGGTCGATGTCGGCGCTGGCGAAAACGTCCAGATGATCCGCCTGAACGCCACCAAGGACTGGGATGCGCGCTGGTTCCAATCGAACGGCACCCACCTGAGCGGCTACTGGGAAGCGAGCACCGGCGTGTGGCGTGAAAACCGCTACATGAACCGCGAAGGCGACGAGCACAAGCTGTGGGACATCGGCTTCACCCCGGTGTTCCGCTTCGAGAACGACAACAAGAAGGGCATCTACTACGAAGGCGGCATCGGCGTGCACATGCTGTCGAAGCTGTACAACAACAGCGACAACCGCCTGTCGACCCACTTCCAGTTCGGCGATCACATTGCGATGGGCTATGTGTTCGACAACAAATGGGAAGCCGCAGTCAAGCTGCAGCACTTCTCGAACGGCGGCTACAAGAAGCCGAATTCGGGCGTGAACTTCCTGGAACTCAAAGTGGCTTACCACTTCTAAATTCAAAAGCCCCTCACGGGGCTTTTTCTTTATTACACGTTCGATTCGGCGACGATCTTCCAGCTCTTGCCTTCCTTGGCCCAGTACTGTTTCTTGCGCACCGCGTGGCGGTACTTGCCCACCACGATCTGCTGCGTGAAGTTGCTGACGATGACCTCTTCCTGGCTCGGCTGGCGGAAGTAGCTGGTATCGCTGACCTTCACCACGATCTTCTTGGCGCCCGGCAGGAACTGGTTCTTGGCCAGCCAGGTCGTCACGTCCTCATCGGCCGCCGACTTGAAGCGCGGCGAATACTGCGCCTTCAGACTGGCCTCGTCGCGGTTCTCGACATCGCGGCGCCAGTTCTCCACCAGCGCGCTGGCCACGCCCAGGTCGCGCGCCATCTGCTCCTTGCTGACGAACTCGACCTGGTCGCCGATCAGGATCGGCGTCTTGCCGATCTCCACCGTGCGGGTCAGGAAATTGAGGTCGTCGTTACTGACCACCACGCAGCCGTCGGTCGACAGCGGCGGACGGCTGAAGGTTTCCGGCGGCGTGCCGTGCACCCAGATGCCGGAACCGCTGCGGCCCTGCACCTTGTCCCAGTCGTTCGGATAATCCAGCGGCAGCGCGCCCTTGCCGTACATGTCCGGCAATTTCACCCCGGGCAGATGGCCGATGATGTAATACACCCCGACCGGCGTGCGCATATCGCCTTCCTTGAGCTTGTTGATGCCCAGCTTGCCCTGGCTGACATAGAAGTCCTGCATCAGATGTAGCTGGTCGTTGCGGTTTTCGTACAGATACAGGCGCGAATGCTTGGCGTCGACGATCAGCGCATGCTTCTGATCCTTGCGCATCTGCAGCAGCGCGCGCGGCAGCAGCGCCTCCGACGGGCGGCCCGGTTCGGCCGCCTGCAGCCGCACCGCCGCCTCGCGCCGCAGATCAGCCAGCTTGGCATCCTGGCCTGCCGGCGCGGCGGCGCCCAGCGTGGCCACGGCGCGGGTGTGCATCAACAGGATGTCGCCGCGCACCAGGTGGCCCAGGCGGAAGCTCGGATATTCCTCGACCAGCGCATCGGCCTTCTGCTGCGCGACGCGCAGGTTGTTGCGCGACAGCTCCTGATAGATGTCGGCCAGCTGTTCTTCGGGGTTGGCTTTACGGACCGCCTGCGTCCGCTGCGGCTTTTTTGCGGCGTGACTGGCCTCCCCGCCCAATAAACTGAGAAGGACCACGCACAGCACGCTGCTGGCGCGCCATTGGCGCAACGCTCTGAAGTGTGACATCAGCTACCCGAAGATTCCTGCTTGATCTGCCATTTTCCACCATTTTTGATCAGCACGAGCGTCTTCCGGCTTTTGGCCGTGAGACGGTCCGACTCATAGGTCTGGCGGAAGGTTACTTTAGCTGTATTGCCATTGATCGCCACTTCAGGCGCGCTGACTTCGACGCGGATCCGGCCCTTGCCCTCGATGCGGGCGCGGCGTTCCTCCGCCCACGCCTTGCGCGACAAGCCCTTCGGCGGCTCGAACTGCTGGCTGTAATAGCCCAGATAAGAGTCGACGTTTTGCGAGGCCCAGGCCTTGGCCCAGCCATTCACCTGGGCCAGCACGGCATCGCGCTCGGCGGTGTCGGGTTTGGCAGGTTTAGGCGTGTCCGCCTTCGGCTCAACCTTCGCCGGTTTCGCGGGCTCGGCTTGAGCGACCACGACCGGCGCCGGCTTGACTGGCGCGGCCACGACAGGCGCAGGTGCCGGCGTCGGCGTCGGCGCAGCGGCGATCTTGACGGGAGCGGGCGTTGGTGCCGGCACAGGTGCGGGCGCTGCAGCGGCGGCGATCTTGGCCGGCGCCGGCGCGGGCATAGGCGCGGGCATAGGCGCGGGCGCAGGCGCGGCGGCAATCTTGACTGGCGCTGGCGCCGGAACCGGCGCAGGAACCGGCGTCGGCTTGGCGACAACTGCCGCTGGCGCAGGAACCGGCGCGGCCGCCACTTTCGGTGGTGCCACAGGCGGCGACACCGACAACGCCGGTATGCGTTGGGGCGCGCTGGACTGGCCGGCGGTCGACGGAATCGGCGAAATCAAAGGCGGCTGGGCGCTGGCGACGGCCGGACGTGCGGGCGTCGGCGCAACAGGCGCGGCAGCCACCGTTTCCGGCGCAGGCAACTTCGCCCCGGTACTGCTGGAGAAAGTGCGCAGCAAGGTCAGCTTGGACTTGACCGGCGCGTTGTTCGCCCCCAGCGCCAAAGCCTTATCGTAGGCCTGGCTGGCCATCTTGCCATAGACGTCGCCCAAATTCTCATAGGCGGTCATATAGCTCGGATTGGTGCGTATCGCTTTTTCCAGCGTCACCCGCGCCTTGTCGTAATCGCCCTTGGCCGCATACAGCACGGCCAGATTGTTATACGGCTCCGGCAAATCCTTGTAGTCCTCGGTCAGCCGGGTGAAGATGGCGATCGCCTCTTCCGGCTTGTTCTGTTCGGCCAGCAACACGCCCTTCATGAAGCGCATCTGCGGATCGGCCGGATGCTTGGCCAGGTATTCATTGGTCTTGCTCAGCGCCTCGACCACCTTGCCCGCCTTGACCAGCTTACCGACGTCGGCCATCTCATCGGCGAGCGCGGGCGCTCCAACCAGGATGGCGGCCACGATGCCGGCGGAAGCCAGGGCGCGATACAGCGTTGTTTGGGCTGTCTTGTTTTTCATTGAAATGTGAAGCATGCGCGAAAGAATACATGGTACACGTTTAGTTTCCGCAGATCAAAAATTAGCTTGTATCTTAAATGTCGCTTTTGCCACAGCCGGAAAAGCAAAAAACCCCACCAGGATCACCTGGTGGGGTTCTTCATATAACTAGCTTGACGATAACCTACTTTCACACTGGTTGCAGCACTATCATCGGCGCAGAGTTGTTTCACGGTCCTGTTCGGGATGGGAAGGGGTGGGACCAACTTGCTATGGTCATCAAGCTTTG
>Ga0247812_10000217_pt1 | contig 55866 bp, 49 predicted proteins | sample UWRJL149409B1_FD_178011 | JGI IMG/M metagenome (GOLD analysis project Ga0247812, IMG submission 178011) | Plant litter microbial communities from Arlington Agricultural Research Station in Wisconsin, United States - UWRJ-L149-409B-1 | ecosystem: Environmental > Terrestrial > Plant litter >...
CGATGGATGCCTGGATCGTGGGTAATGTCGGTCGGCTGCATCCAGACAAGGACCAGACTACGCTGCTGCATGGTTTTGCTGCGGCATTGCCGGGTTTGCCGAGTCACAGTCAGTTGGTCATTCTGGGAACCGGTCGGCTGGAGCAGGACCTCAAAGGCCTGGCGCGTGAACTGGGAATCGGCGATCGCGTGCTGTTTCTCGGTCAGGTGCCTGAGGCCCGACGTTACTTTCGTGCCTTCGATGTCTTTGCCTTGAGCTCCGATCACGAACCCTTCGGCATGGTGCTCCTGGAAGCCATGGTCGCCGGTGTGCCGTTAATCGCTACAGCGGCGGGCGGTGCCAGGGAAGTCGTTGAGGGTGTCGGCATTCTGTTTCCGCTGGGCGATGCCGAGCGTTTGGCTCAAGGACTTCAACATTTGGCAGCGATGGATGAGCAACAGCGTCGCCAGTGTGCCGAGCTGATGCTCGACCGCTTGCATGAACGCTTCAGCGATCAAGCCGTGCGTGACGCTTTCTGGCGTTTGCCGCGTGTTCGCGAACTGGCACCGAGGGCCTGATGCTCAACAGATTTCAAAGCTGGCGTGAACGTGGCTGGTCGGTCATCGATGCCTCGACTTATGCCGACGCCTGGCAGCGTTTTGGCGGTAGCGTCGCCACTCATCCCATGGTGGTCGAACGGCTGGCACAATTGGCCGCAATCCCGGTGCGCTATCTGGCGTGGGAACAAGACGGGGAGATCAAAGCAGCGATTCCTACCTGGGGCCGCGACCTTGCCTTGTCCAAGGATGTGCTTAAGCGCAGCGGTAAAAAGGGTTTGTTCGACCTGGGTAATGCCGAACTCATCCTGCCGGCTGTTGCCGATGCCCAGGCGCCGTTGCGTCATCGCGCGCGTTATCTGTCGGCGCTGAACGAAGGCCGCTTTATCGGCCTCAAGGCGCAGACCGAGCAATTGGCCATGGCCCGCACTCCTGAAGAACTGTCGAAGAAATTTCGCTATAACCAGCGCCGTGAATTGCGTTTGCTGGAAGAGGCGGGCGGAGTGGTGCGGCCGGTCACCGACTTTTCCAGCAGCGAGCTGGCAGCGATCTATTGCGACCTGTTCCAGCGTCGCTGGGGTTTTCCTGCAACGGGGGCCGAGCGCATGGCTGAGGTCATCGAGTTGCTGCGAGAGCTGCTGATCGGCTCGGTGATTTTCCTTAACGATGCGCCGATTGCGATTCAGCTGGTTTACCGCGTTGAAGCACCGCAATGGATCAGCGTCGAGTACATCAACGGTGGCGTCGACCCCGAAACCCGCGAGTTCAGTCCTGGGAGCGTGTTGAGTTTTCTCAATACCCAAAGTGCGTGGGAGCATGCCCGGGCGCTGGACAAACCGTTGCGTTTTTCCTTTGGTCGCGCCGACCGTGAATACAAGGATCGCTGGTGCAATCCTGTGCCGGTATTCACCGTATGAGACAGCCCATGAGCCGCAAACAACAACTGCTCAAGCGCCATCGGCGCAATAAACGTTTTGGCCTCATCATTGCGCTTTTGTTGCTGATCGCCATAGGGGTGTTGGTGGCCTGGTGGTTGCCGGTGGTACTTGCGGTGCTGGGCTGGGTTGCCCACGAAGCCTGGTTCGCTGACCATTTGTTTTATTCCCCCGCAGACGATTACCAATACAGTTTTCCGCCCTACACTCAGCAGCCGAAGGTCCATCTGGACGGTGAGCGCTTGAGGCTGGATGACGGTGTCATGCTGGTGGACGACGCCACGTTGATACTGGCGCTGCGAATTAAAAGTAGCTGGCTGGGGCGCTTCATTGACCCGGTTGTCGAGCTGTCGGGCGGCAGCAACCCCGACCGGCAAACCTTTGAACGCGGCGTCGATGGTCTGCGTTACCTCAACCTCAGTGGTCAATCGTCGACGTTATCCCAAGGCGAATTGCGTCTTCGTGGTCGATTTTGCCGACTACTCGGCGAGCCGGTGCTTTGGGCGTTCGAGTACCCGGACTACCGCAACAAGCGGGTGATGGTCATCGCCCCCCACGCCGACGACGCCGAACTGGCCGCGTTCGGGCTGTACAGCAGCGCCGAGCAAAGCTGGATCGTGACGTTGACTGCCGGTGAAATCGAGGCCGGGCACTATCAGCAGATGGGGCTCGATCGCGTTGAAGCGTCGCGGCTGAAAGGCTCTCTTCGTGCCTGGGACAGTGTCAGCGTGCCGTTATGGGGCGGTGTTCCGCAGGAGCGCTGTATCCAGTTGGGTTACTTCTGTCTTCAGTTGCCCGTCATGCAACGGGCACCTGCTGAGCCGGTGGCATCGAATGATGCGCAACTGGGAGATACCCGATACTTCCGACGATTCAATCCGTTTGCCCTGCACAGCGATGTTGATGGCGTGCCGTCCTGGAACAATCTGCTTGGGGACCTGCACGAGCTGATCGAGCGCATCCAGCCTCAAGTCATTGTGTTGCCGCACCCTCGTTTCGACCCTCACCCAGATCACCTCTGCTCGCAGCAGGCTGTCCTGCAGGCGCTTGCCGCGACAACCTGGCAGCCTGAAACCCTGCTGTACTACGCCAACCATTTGCACGACAACGATCGCTGGCCGATGGGCGACGCTGGCACGGGAGTGGCGCTTCCGCCGCAGATCACGGCGGATGAGCCGTTGCGGCCATGGACGCTGGGCCTGTCGACCGAGAAACAATGGCACAAGGCAATGTCGCTGGGCATGATGCATGACCTTCAGCCGCGACTTCCCCTCAAACGACTTCTTCGGCGTGTGATACAGCGATGCCTGGCTGCCCGACGCTGGCCGGTTTATGGCGAGAATGAGTTTTTCCGTAAAACGGTGCGGCGCCACGAATTGTTCTGGGTCCAAGAGCTGTCTGGAAAGAGAGAAAACAATTGAAAGTTCTGTTTCTGGTGCAGAAGGAGCAGAGGGCGATCCTGGATCGACTCTATGACGGCATCGCCGAGCATTGCGATTGCGACAAACGTGAGCTGACCAGTGAAGAACAGGGCGACTTGCGCGGGTACTTTCGCAAGCACGTCGACGTGACGCTCTACGATCGCATTGTGTTTTTCCTGCGATTCAAAAAAGAAATGAGGCAGGTAAGGTTCGTCCAGACCGTGCCCAACCTGGTCTTTCTGGAACACGATGCTTACCAGAATTACATCCCGTGCAAGTACACCGGTAAATTCAGCGCCCATTATCGCAAGCTGCCATGGGTGCGGGTGATCAGCTCGGGGTATGTGGTCACCGAGCGTCTGCGTGGGGAAGGCTTCGATGCGGTGTTCGTTCCCAAGGGATACGACCAGACACTGCTGCAGGACCGGGGTCGTGAGCGGGATATCGAGCTGGCATTTGTCGGCAGTACCAACAGCGTCGCCTACAGCGGTCGTAAAGCCCTGCTTGATGAGTTGGGGCGCGTAGAGTCGCTGGTGGTCACTCGGACCAAGTCTGGCGAAGAGTATTGCGAAACCCTCAACCGTATTCGCTTTTTCGTCAGCGCCGATGTCGGTATGGGCGAGTTCATGATCAAGAACTTTGAAGCGATGGCGTGCGGTTGCGTGTTGCTGGCGTATGACCAAGGCGAGGCAGAAAGCCGCGCGCTGGGGTTACAGGACATGCATAACGTGGTGTTCTACCAGACCATCGCGCAGCTTCAGGAAAAACTGGCGCAGCTGCGGGCAGACCCGGAGCTGGCGCAACGTATCGCTCGCAATGGCCGCGAACTGGTGGTTGGTCAACTCAGTTTTGCGCGTATCGGACAGCGTATTGTCGAAGAACTCGAGCCGCCATTACGTCCTCGCGCACCGTTGAGTTTTTTGGAAAAAGCGCGCTTGAAACTGGGCGTTTGACAAGGGGTAGCCAGCCATCGATATTGCTGGCACTTTGGCTTGATTGGAGGTCTGGTGCAGTTTTCTAAAGGAAGTGACATCACATTAGTGGTTACCAGCTGTGGCCGTCTTGATCTGCTCAAGGCGACCCTTGAAAGCTTTGACCGCTTCAATACGGCTGCCATTCGCGAGGTCTTCATCACCGAAGATGCAGGCGACGATGCCGTTCATTCGGTCATTCCGGCTAGCTGGAAAGGTCATTGCACCGTTTTCGTCAATCGACCCAAGCTGGGTCAGTTAGCGTCCATCGACCTGGCCTATGAACACGTCACTACGCCCTACATTTTCCATTGTGAGGATGATTGGGAGTTCTATCGTCCAGGTTTCGTTGAAGACTCTTTGGCGGTTCTTGAAGTGCGACCGGAAATCCTCCAGGTCTGGATGCGCAGCTATATTTATGATCTGAGTGTTCATAGTCCTTACATCCGTTTGGGCGAGCGGGAATTCATCGCAGGCGTGGCCTGTTATCCGCTGATTTCCGACAAGCCCGAGTGGCAAAGTTTTTCTCTGAACCCAGGTTTGCGCCGCATCAAGGAATATCGGCTGTGTGCTCCATATTCCGCGCACGACGGAGAGAAGGCGTTGTCCAAGCGGTACGCGCAGCTGAATTTGACGGCTGTGACGCTGGAAGGCGATGCTGTCCGCCACACCGGATTTGGGCTCCACGTCCAGACATCGGAAGAGCGTCAACGCAAGGCGCGTCGCAGTCGGCGCGAAAAGATCAAGTTTGCATTGTCTCTACTGTTGGGAGTCTGCATTGGCTGGTTCATCAATTAAGTGCACCAGAGCATCTCTCCCCAAGGTCCTGCATGGGCTTGGGGCGCTATGAGCATTCTCAACGTCATGTGGTCAGGCGGTGCGCCATTCGCGTCGATTCACAAGGTTCATCAGCAGATACTGTCGCAGGCCGGTTCTACAACACCGGTAGAGACCTGGTTACTCCAGGGCGGTGTTTCTGACTGCGGCGTGAATGTTGATGGTGCCAGGGAATGGAAGCTGTCTTCTGCTCGCTTGAAAGGGCGACATTTCTGGCGGCTGGCTAAACCCTGGATGCGGGCTGGCTTCAAGAAGGCGCTGGTGGAGAGCGGTGCGAAACTACTGCTCCTTGATGGCCTTGGGGTTGCGCGCGCACTTTTGCCTCTGCTCAAAAAACTCCCCCATATCCGTGCTGTCGTTATTTTCCATGGCTCAACGCGGATACGTGCCGAGGATCGAGTCCTCTTTCAACACTTCAAGCCGTCTCAGCTGACATTGGTTGCCGTGTCGGACACCTTGGCGACCAAGCTGGGGCAGGATCTTCAACTACCCATCATTACGCTACGCAGCGCTTTCGATCCAGTTGCCTTTCGCTCGCAAGTATTGTCGCGAGACGATGCTCGTGTCCGTCTGGGTTTGCCGGTGGACGGAACGCCGGTACTTGGGGCGGTGGGGCGACTGGAAGACAAGAAAGGCTTCGGATGCCTGCTTGAGGCATTTGCCGGCGCTTTGAGGCAGCGGGCCGATTTGCGCCTGGTCATTATCGGTGAAGGGTCGAACCGGGCGGCCCTGCAGGGTCGTATCGACCACCTCGGGTTGAGTTCCAGTATCTCGTTGCCAGGTCATTTGACTGACGCCGCGCAGCTTTACCGTGCTTTCGACTGGGTCGCGATACCTTCGCTGAGCGAGGGACTCGGGTTGATCATGCAAGAAGCTGTGATGGCGGGTGTGCCGGTGGTGTCCAGCGACTTGCCAGTGTTCCGTGAACAGCTCGCTGACAAGGGGTTGTATGCAGCTGCCGCTGATGTCGATGCCTGGAGCGATGTCATCGTTCGCGCATTCAACAACTCCGCAACGACGGTCGCTGCCGACCAGCGCCAGGAGCTGGCGCCCGAGCAGGCCTGGCTGAACTTCAGTCAGGCTGCCCGCGCATTGCTTTCATGACGACAGGACAGCCTGCTCGAGTGCTTGCATTGGAAAGCTCCCGTTCAGGTTCTCGCGCGCAATATATCGCGCGAAGTGTCGCAGGTTGCGCTTGATCAAATGCTTGGGCAGTGGCGCACGCAAAAAACGCATGTCAGCGACATCGATCAGGCCCATCCGGTTGTCTGGCGTGACCACGATGTTGCCCAGATGCAGTGAGCGAAAGTAGATCCCCGACGAATGAAGACTGCGTATCAACCCGGCCAGTGCGGGCAAGGCTTGTTGCCAGGTGAAGCCTTCCTTGCCGGCGATCTGGCGCAAGGTTTCTCCCGGCAAAGGTTCATACAGCACAGCCGTCATGCCAGGCGCTTGCAGGCGATAGAACTGCAGTACCTGAAGGGTGGGTACGCCAAGCTTTTGCAGTCCCGCGACATTGTCGATGAACCGTTTCGAGTACGGACGGAACATCGCAGAAGAAAATATGCGTTTACGTCTAAACAGTTTGAGGATATTCCCATCCTGCAACAGGTAGACTTTCGGGCCGTAGCTGTCAGCCTCCAGTACTCTGGCGCCTTCAATCATGCGATTTAAAGCGTCTTGCGGAAGTCGGGAACATTGCATCGTATAAAGCCTTGTCGGAATAGCGGGCACTGTGGCGGGCAATGATGCCCAAAAGTTTCAGTTTTAACCATGCCGGGTTGGGCAGGGTGAATATCCAAGGAGCAAATTGATGCAGGAAACACGCTGGGCGCAACTATGGATGTCGACGGGGCTGCTGTGGTTTTTGCTGGCTATTGCCGTTGCGCCGTCCAATAAGGTCTACCAACAGGGCCTTATTGCCCTGATCTGGCTGCCGGCATTGGTGTTTGCCTGGCCAGCGCGAGCTCGCTTCAGGGAACTGTTCCATGAGCAGCGTTGGGTCTACCTGCCTATGCTCGGATTGCTGGTCTGGTCAGTGATCAGCCTGTCCTGGACCAATGTCGAAGAACCGAGTCGCGAAGCGAAGCGCTTGCTGTATATCGTCGTTTTCCTGCTGTTCTTCCCGGCTTTCGCCAATTCCCGGCCCGAGCGCGTGATTCGCATCATGCAATGGGGCGGTATAGGTCTCGCGCTGACGGCGCTGGCCGCCATCGTTAAGTTTTATGGGCTCCATGCCAACAGTTGGGTCGCGCGTCTTGAAGGGTTGGGCGAGCTATCGCATCCAATTCTGGGTGGGTATGTCATTGGGCTCGCAGCGGTGTGGCTTGTTCTTTGGGTGCCGAGCAATCGCTGGTTGCAAGCCGTCTGGGTGGTCGCGCTGAGCCTGCTGGGCTTGTTTGTGGTGCTCAGCCAAAGTCGAGGTGCTGGTCTGGCGTTGTTCTTCACATTGCTCGCCATGCCACTCTGGTGCCGCAATCGACGCAGTTGTGTCGTGGCGATCGGTGCGTTGATCGTGGCGATGGCGGCATTCTGGCTTTTCGAGCCGTTGGTGATGGCTCGCGGCGCTTCTTTCCGCCCGCAAATCCTGATGGCAAGTATGAATATGGTCGCGGAGCACCCATGGCTCGGTCTCGGCCTGGGTGGAAACTACAAAGTCTTTGCCGAAGGCATGTACTTTGACCACGCCCATAATCTGTTCAGTCACGTGGCGATCGAGCTGGGTTTGCCGGGCCTGCTATTGTGGTGCGCGGTGTGGTTCGCGGTCTTGCGTGAAGCCTGGAAAGCCCGGGAAACCCTGTATGGTCAGGGCATCATCGGTATTTGGCTCTTCTCGACACTTGCCATGCAGTTTGACGCGGCCAGCCTGACCGGAACGCCAAGGGCCGAATGGTTCATCAGTTGGTTGCCCATTGGCTTGGCCAGTGTTTTGGTATGGGCACGGGTCAACTCCAGCGGCTGTGATAAAATTTCGCGTTCTTCCTAACAAGTGAGCTCTACGATGAGTGACGCACCGCCCAAAGCGGGACAGGATTCCAGCCTGAAAATCTATCTTCGGCTGTTGGGGTATGTAAAACCCTATGTGGGCCTTTTCCTGCTGAGTATCGTGGGGTTCGTGATCTTTGCCTCTACCCAGCCGATGCTGGCGGGGATTCTCAAATATTTCGTCGATGGCCTGAGCAACCCTGAAGCGGTGCTCTTCCCCAACGTCCCCTACCTGAAAGACTTGCAGCTGCTGATGGCGGTGCCGTTGCTGATCATCCTGATCGCCGCGTGGCAGGGGTTGGGTTCGTTTCTGGGTAACTACTATCTGGCGAAAGTTTCGCTGGGACTGGTACATGACCTGCGCGTCGAGCTGTTCAACAAGCTGTTGGTGCTACCGAACCGCTATTTCGACACCCACAACTCCGGTCATCTGATCTCCCGCATCACCTTCAACGTCACCATGGTCACTGGTGCCGCCACGGATGCCATCAAAGTGGTCATCCGTGAAGGCCTGACGGTGGTCTTCCTGTTCGCGTATCTGTTGTGGATGAACTGGAAACTGACGATCGTGATGCTGGCAATCCTGCCGGTGATCGCTTTCATGGTCGGTAATACCAGCAAGAAATTTCGCAAGCAGAGCAAGAAGATCCAGGTGGCGATGGGGGACGTGACTCATGTTGCGTCCGAAACCATCCAGGGCTATCGCGTAGTGCGCAGCTTCGGCGGCGAGAGCTACGAGGAGCGTCGCTTCGCCGAAGCCAGTCAGGGCAATACCGACAAGCAATTGCGCATGACCAAGACCGGTGCGGTCTACACGCCGATGTTGCAGTTGGTGATTTATACCGCCATGGCCGTGTTGATGTTCCTGGTCCTGTTCCTGCGGGGCGATGCCACAGCGGGCGACCTGGTGGCCTACATCACCGCGGCGGGACTGTTGCCTAAACCGATTCGTCAGCTGTCAGAAGTCAGTTCGACCATCCAGAAAGGCGTAGCCGGTGCCGAAAGCATTTTCGAGCAGCTGGATGTCGAGCCCGAGGTTGATCACGGTACAGTCGAGCGCGATCGCGTCGATGGTTACCTGGACGTACGCAACCTGAGCTTCACCTACCCGGATACCGAACGTGAAGTGCTGAAGAACATCAGTTTCACTGCGGCGCCAGGGCAGATGATTGCGCTGGTAGGTCGCTCGGGCAGCGGCAAGTCGACCCTGGCCAGCCTGATTCCGCGTTTCTATCATCACGAAACCGGCGAGATCCTGCTCGATGGCGTAGAGATCGAAGATTACCGCCTGCGCAATCTGCGCCGGCACGTGGCGCAGGTCACGCAGCATGTCACCCTGTTCAATGACACCATCGCCAACAACATTGCCTACGGCGACCTGGCCGGCGCCCCGCGTGCCGACATTGAAAAAGCGGCCACCGACGCCTACGCAATGGACTTCATCTCGCAAATGCCCGAAGGCCTGGATACCCAGGTTGGCGAAAACGGCGTGTTGCTGTCCGGCGGTCAGCGTCAGCGCCTGGCGATTGCCCGGGCACTGTTGAAGAACGCCCCGTTGCTGATTCTCGATGAGGCAACCTCGGCGCTCGATACAGAGTCCGAGCGCCATATTCAGGCAGCACTGGATCAGGTCATGAAAGGTCGGACCACACTGGTGATTGCTCACCGCTTGTCGACCATCGAAAAAGCTGACCTGATCCTGGTCATGGATCACGGTGAAATCGTCGAGCGTGGCACCCACGCGCAACTGTTGGCGCAGAATGGCTACTACTCGCGTCTGCACGCCATGGGGCTCGATGCTCCGGTGGAAAACATAGCCTGACGTGACGAGAGGGTGGGTCCAGGCTCACCCTCTCGGATCACCGGCGTGCAATGCGTCCGGTGTTTAGACAATACCTTTATTTCAGCTCAATTTTTGAACAGAAAATCCCCTGTATTCATCCTCTTGTAGCTGTCACGCAAGCCTGTGCCAACCCTGTGTTAATATCGCGACCCTGTTCATTTTGTATGTGGGTTGCACCATGAAGTTGTCCATGCCGCGATTCGATCAAGCCCCTGTCTTGGTGGTCGGCGATGTCATGCTCGACCGTTACTGGCATGGTGGTACCTCACGGATTTCTCCCGAGGCGCCAGTACCGGTAGTCAAGGTCGAGCAAATCGAGGACCGTCCGGGCGGTGCCGCCAACGTTGCGTTGAACATTGCCGCCCTCGGTGCGCCAGCCTCATTGGTTGGCGTCACTGGCGACGATGAAGCCGCCGACAGCCTGGTCAATAGCCTCAAGGGCGCGGGCGTCCGGGCATTGTTCCAGCGCATCGCGCACCAGCCGACCATCGTCAAGCTGCGAGTCATGAGCCGTCACCAGCAATTGCTGCGTATCGACTTCGAAGAACCCTTCGCCACCGACGCCCTGGCGTTGGGCGAACAGGTCGACGAGCTGCTCGACGGCATCAAGGTATTGGTGTTGTCCGATTACGGCAAAGGCGCGTTGAAAAACCATCAGGTGCTGATCCAGGCTGCGCGAGCTCGAGGCATTCCGGTGCTGGCCGATCCCAAGGGCAAGGATTTCTCCATCTACCGTGGTGCGAGCCTGATCACCCCGAACCTAAGCGAATTCGAAACCATCGTCGGCAAGTGCGTTGATGAGCACGAGTTGGTGAGCAAGGGCGCGACCTTGATGCACGAGCTCGATCTCGGCGCCTTGCTGGTCACCCGTGGTGAACACGGCATGACCTTGCTTCGTCCGGATCATCCCGCGCTGCACTTGCCGGCGCGAGCGCGTGAAGTGTTCGACGTGACAGGTGCTGGTGACACGGTGATATCTACCCTGGCCGCAGCGATTGCTGCAGGCGAAGAACTGCCCCACGCAGTGGCGCTCGCCAACCTGGCCGCAGGCATCGTGGTAGGCAAGTTGGGTACCGCGGCCATCAGTGCGCCCGAGCTGCGTCGCGCGATTCAGCGTGAAGAGGGCTCCGAGCGCGGCGTGCTGGGACTTGAGCAATTATTGCTGGCGGTCGACGATGCGCGTGCGCACAAAGAGACGATCGTCTTCACCAATGGCTGCTTTGACATTTTGCATGCGGGTCATGTGACCTACCTCGAGCAGGCGCGAGCCCAGGGTGATCGCCTGATCGTTGCGGTCAATGACGATGCTTCTGTGAGCCGCTTGAAGGGACCGGGTCGCCCGATCAATAGCGTCGACCGTCGCATGGCTGTACTTGCCGGTCTGGGCGCTGTGGACTGGGTGATCAGCTTCGCCGAAGGCACTCCGGAAAACCTGCTGCGCGAGGTCAAGCCGGACGTGTTGGTCAAGGGCGGGGACTACGGAATCGAGCAGGTGGTGGGTGCTGACATCGTGACGGCTTACGGCGGAACGGTGAAAGTGCTGGGGCTGGTGGAAAACAGCTCGACCACGGCGATTGTGGAGAAAATCCGCAAGTCCGAGTGAAACAACAAAAGATCGCAGCCTTCGGCAGCTCCTACAAGGTTATGTGTACACCTGTAGGAGTTGCCGAAGGCTGCGATCTTTTGATTTCAAGAACTCACCTTCTTGCGCGGCACGATCTTCTTCAACAACTGCTTCGCCTTCCCGCGCAATCGCGCCAGACCTGAATCTTTACCCTGCGGGCTCAAGCCCTGCTGACGTACCCAATCCTTCCACTTGATCCGCTCATCCCGCACCAGCCAGCCATCCTGCAGTGCAAAGCTCTCCGCCAGGTACAACCCTCGCGTACTCGCCGGATACAGCTGATCTTTTTTAAGGGTATAGAGTTCAGCCATCGGCTGGCCGTCCTGCAAGGGCATCAGATACAAATCGGGCCGTTTGCGATCGAGTCGCGCGACCAGTTGATCGCCCTCCAATCGTTCATCGACATGAAACAGGCTCAAGGATTTCGCTTCCTTGGGCACGTCCAGTCGCAAGTCATAGATCAGTTGGAGCGACGCCGTCGGCAAATGCACATAGGCCCGCGGCCGTTCGATCAACTGCATGTTGGCGCAACGCACTGGTCGCGCCGAGCCGGACAATGGCGTCAGGCGAAACGGCAGGGCTTCGCGATAATGCAGGGCGGAGGAGTAGGGTGCCGGTAGCCAGGTGTCATTGAAACGCCCCCCCAGCCAGCCTTCCGGTGTTTCCAGCAGACACTCTTCAGCAATCTCCTGGATGGCCGTGTGCAGCGGCAGGTTCAGCTCATGGGCGGGCACGTAACCTGAGATCAGCTTCAGCACCACATCGCCACGGTCTTGCCGGCGCTGACGGACCAGTACCCAGTAATCCCGATTCTGCCAATGCAGGGTCAGTCTCACCGACACCCCAAGGTTGGCCAGCTCGACCGCAAAGCGCTCGCTGTCAGGCACTGCCACCGGGCGGCGACGTTGCAGGGTCTGGGAGAAATTGAGCGGCATCCCGACGCTCTGATAACTCAAGCCTTCGGGAGTCGCTTCAACGAATAACGGCAGGGTCTTGAAGTTGCTCGGGTTCTTTCTAATGAGCGTACGCGGCATGTCGGCTCCTGCTTAAGGCCGCGTGGGCGGCGTCAGTGACTACGTAGGACCTTGGCAACGGTCGCGACGTTGTGGGCGAGGTGCAGCGGATTGATGGTCCCGACAATAGCACTGGCTACACCCGGATGCTCAAACAACAACTCGAAGCTGGCACGCACCGGATCGACACCCGGACTCAGGCAGACGTGGCCGCTGGCGAGTGCTTTTTTTACCAGAATGGCTTTGCCGTGAGCAGCAGCATAGTCAATGACGGCTTTCTCGCTCAATTCGTTCAGATTGTAAGTGACCATCGCGCAATCACCCTGTTCCAGAGCCTTCAATCCACCTTCGACGGTTTTCCCGGAAAAACCGAATCCACGAATTTTCCCTTCGACCTTGAGCGCAGCGAGCGTTGCGTAGACCTCGCAGTCGTTGAGGATGGCCAGGTCGTTGCCGTCGGAATGCACCAGCACCAGGTCGATAAAATCCGTTTCCAGACGTTGCAGGCTGCGCTCGACCGACAGGCGGGTATGGGCGGCGCTGAAGTCGTGACTCGATAGACCGTCGGCAAACTCTTCGCCGACCTTGCTGACAATCACCCAGTCCTGACGCTGACCGCGCAACAACGGGCCAAGCCGCTCTTCACTGCGACCGTAGGCCGGTGCGGTGTCGATCAGGTTGATGCCCATGTTCTGCGCCAGTTTGAGCAACATGCGTGCTTCATCGTCGCCCGGGATCTGGAAGCCGTTCGGGTACTTCACTCCTTGATCGCGACCCAGTTTGACGGTGCCCAGGCCTAGCGGTGAAACCATCAGGCCTGTGCTGCCCAAGGGGCGATGCAAATCGTGCAGAGTCGGTTGGGTCATGGCAGCAGTTGCTCCCAGGCAGGAACGCCCATCGGTGGTTTGGGTAGCTCGGGCAGTGGCGCGCAGTGGCTGGGTTCAATGCCGTCGCGCTGCAGAGAGGCGATGACACGGTCAGCGAAGTCCGGCGCCAGCGCCAGTTTGGTAGGCCAGCCGACCAACAGTCGGCCTTCCTCGGCGAGAAATGCGTTGTCCGGTCGCGTCAGTCCCGATTGCAGGGGCTCGGCGCGATCTACCCGCAACGTCGCCCATTGCGTGGTGCTCAAATCGATCCATGGCAGCAATTGGCCAAGCTCTTTCTGCGCCGTGGCAATCTGCTCGGCGGGTTCGCGGGCAACACCTTCGGATTCAGCGATGTCACCGCCCAGGTACCAGACCCATTGGCCATCGGCGGCCGGATGAGTGGTGACGGTGATGCGAGGTTTGGTACCGCCTCCCAGGCAGTGGGCATACAGCGGTTTAAGGCCTGGACCTTTGGCGATGATCATGTGCAGCGGCCGACGTTGCATGGCTGGCCGACTCAGCGCCAAGGCTTCGAGCAGCGCTGCCGTGCCTGCACCGGCGCTGAGAACGATGCGCTGGGCGCGAATGTCGCGCCCATCGACCGTCAATCCCACCAGAAGGCCACCTTCCAGCAACGGTTCGATCTGCTGTCCGGCCAGTAAACCGTCACCCGCCAGGTCGGCGAGGCGCTGAATCAGACTCGGGACATCCACCACCAACTCGGCCAGGCGATAAACCTTGCCCTTGAAGCGCTTGTCTTGCAGCGCAGGTGGCAGTTGATCGCCCTTTACCTGATCAACCCGGCCGCGCACGGCTTTGCTGGCGAAGAAACTGGTGAGGTTTCCAGCGAGTGTGCCGGGTGACCACAGGTAATGCGCTTCGGACAGCAGGCGCACGCCAGACAGGTCGAGTTCGCCATTGCCGGCCAGCGCTTCACGCCAGCGCCGTGGCATGTCGGCGATTGCTTCCGACGCGCCGGTCAGGGCGCCGTGCAGCGCGTACTTGGCGCCGCCATGGATGATGCCCTGGGACTTCAAACTCTGACCGCCGCCGAGGCTGGCGCTTTCCACCAATACCGTCGAAAAACCCTGACGGCGCAGACGCGCATTCAGCCAGAGGCCGGCGACACCAGCGCCGACAATCAGAACGTCGGTGGAAATAACGGATGGCATGCAGCGACCTCAGTGTTCAAGACGAGGGCGCAGTATACAGACTCGACGGAAAGGGGATTTGATGGATCAATCAGGATATACGCACGACCTGTGGTGAGGGCGCTTGCTCCCGCTGGGCCGGGCTGGCGCTCCAGCGCAAAGCGGCCCTTAAAACCATGCGCCGCGGTTTTTCAGACTGGCCGCGTCTAATGGCCCTGCGACTGCCGCGCAGCCGAGCGGGAGCAAGCTCCCTCGCCACAGGTTACTGTTTGTCTCCAAGGTTCGGTCAATGCCCCGCCGTTTTGGAAAATAGCTGGATGACCACAACCCCCAGCACAATCAGCCCCATCCCCAGCATCGCCGGCACATCAAGCTTTTGCCCATAGATGAACAACGCCGCAACGCTGACCATCACGATCCCCATCCCGGCCCATACCGCATAGGCCACGCCGACCGGAACGCTGCGCACCACCAGCGTCAACATCCAGAAGGCAATGCCATAACCGACGATGACCAGCACCAGGGGCAGGGGCGTGCTGAATCCTTTGACGGCTTTCATCGAAACGGTCGCGATCACTTCGGCGCAGATGGCAATGGCCAGGTAGTAGTAAGCGGTCATAGGTGCATCCTCAAGTGAAGTGTTGCTGTCTTGGCTGGGCATTCTAGAGCTTCGTCAGATGCGGTAAAGTCATTACCTATCTGTTTTGGAGATGGGCTGGCCATGAACACGCAATGGAATCTGGAACAGCTACGACTGTTTGTCAGCGTAGCGGAGCAGCGATCGTTTTCTGCCGTTGCGCGGGATCAGCGCAAGGCGCAGTCAGCTGTCAGCAGTTCAATTGCGATGCTTGAAGAGGACCTCGGCGTCAGCCTGTTTGATCGTAGCAGTGGCCGTCAGCCGACGCTGACCGAAGCCGGCAACGCGTTGCTTGAAGAGGCGCGGGAAGTACTGCGTCAATGCGAGCGCCTCAACGGACGGGCATGGGCGATGATGCGCGGCCAGGAGGCGCGGCTGCGTTTGGCCCAGGATGAGGCAATGCCTTATCAGGCTGTGGTGGATAGTTTTGAAGCCCTGGCGGAAAAATTTCCCAGTCTTGAGGTGCAATTGACCAGCGCCGCCCAAGGGGAAGTGGCGCGCAAGCTGGTGGAGCGTCAGGCCGATCTGGGTTTGCTGTTTTACCATGATCAGATTCCCGAAGCGCTTGAGCGGCAAGTGCTGGGCAGCGTTGAGATGGTCACCGTGTGCGGTGCCGGTCATCCGTTGGCGGGGAAAGCGGCGGTGGACTGTCAGCAACTGGCGCAGCACCGGCAACTGCTGATGTCCACTCAGTCCAGCGTCTACCCCGGCAGCGAGCCTGCCAGCCCGCAAGTCTGGCGCGCCGACAGTTTCTACGTCATGGCAGAGTGGCTGGTTCGCGGTCTCGGCTGGGCCTGGCTGCCGCGTCATGTGGTGCAATACCCCGCTTATCAGGGGCAGATGATCGAACTGGCCAGCGAATGGACCCCGCCTGCGTTGGTCGTGGAGTTGGTCTGGCGCCGTGATGAGCCGCTGGGGCCGGCAGCGCGATGGCTGGCGGAACGTTTTGCTGTGCACTTGCGGGCGATCGGCGATAAAAGCCGATAAACTCCGCCGCCATGAATAGAACTCTCTACACCGCGCTGTTTTACCTGGGGCTGCCACTGGTAGCGATTCGGCTTTGGTTGCGAGCGCGTAAAGCGCCAGCCTATGCCAAACGTATCGGCGAGCGTTTTTCCTACGGGATACCGGCGATGAAACCAGGGGGCATCTGGGTGCACGCGGTGTCGGTGGGCGAGAGCATCGCCGCAGCGCCGATGATTCGTGCCTTGCTGCAACGTCATCCACAGTTGCCGATCACCGTGACCTGCATGACCCCGACCGGCTCGGAGCGCATCCAGGCCTTGTTCGGCAATGAACCGCGCATCCAGCACTGCTACTTGCCGTATGACTTGCCCTGCGCAGCCAAGCGATTTCTGGATCGGGTTCAGCCGAAATTGGCAGTGATTATGGAGACCGAACTCTGGCCTAACCACATTCACCAGTGCGCCAGGCGCGGGATCCCGGTGGCGCTGGCCAATGCGCGGCTGTCCGAGCGATCGGCCAAAGGCTACGGTCGTTTCCGAAAACTGACCCAACCGATGCTTGCCGAAATGAGCCTGTTCGCGGTGCAGACCGAAGCAGAAGCCCAGCGCTTTCGTGATCTGGGTGCACGCCCGGAGACGGTCGAAGTGACCGGTTCGATCAAGTTCGACCTGACCATTGACCCGCAACTGCTTCAGCGTGCCACCGAGTTGCGCGGGCAATGGCAAGCACAGGAACGCCCGGTATGGATTGCTGCCAGCACCCACGACGGTGAAGACGAAGTAGTGCTGGCGGCCCATCGTCAGCTGTTGGCCAGTCATCCGGATGCCTTGTTGATCCTGGTGCCCCGTCATCCGGAACGATTCAACGCCGTGTTCGAGCTGTGTCAGCAGCAAGGTTTCGCCACTGTTCGTCGTTCCTCCGGTGAGCCAGTCCGCAGCTATACTGCTGTGCTGATGGGCGACACCATGGGTGAGTTGCTGTTTCTCTACGCCTTGGCCGATACCGCGTTCGTCGGCGGCAGCCTGGTGCCCAATGGCGGGCACAACCTGCTGGAGCCGGCCGCGTTGGCCAAACCGGTCTTGAGCGGTCCGCACCTGTTCAACTTCCTCGAAATCGCCGCGCAATTACGCAATGCCGGCGCATTGCAGGAAGTGGAGGATGCCGAAGGGTTGGCTGTGGCGGTGCAGCGCCTGTTTGAACTGCCGCGGGATGCGCAGCGAATGGCGGATGCCGGATTGAAGGTAATGCGCAGCAATCAGGGCGCATTGCAGCGATTGCTGGAGGGGATGGGGCGGTTGATCGAGCGTTGATTCAGCTCATCCTGTGCCCCGCGCCGGCGTCCTTCGACTGATTCTGCCGCGACACTGCACCTGTGGCGAGGGAGTAAACTCCTCGCCATGGCACCTCGGTATTTAGTCGCTTATGGCCGGGCTTTCAACTGTTCCGCCGCAGCCTTCGCCAGATCGGGCGGCAGGAAGTCCTTGTCCGGGTTGTAGTCAGGCTTGAGGTAACGCTTGAGGTCCTCCAGGTCGCCCGGGTTCAGCGTGCCGGCAGCCTGCTTCAAACGCAGGTTGTCGAGGATGTAGTCGTAGCGGGTGTTGTTGTAGTTGCGCACCGAGGTGTACAGCTGACGCTGGGCATCCAGGACATCGACAATGTTCCGTGTCCCCACCTGATAGCCGATTTCAGTCGCTTCCACCGCACTCTGGTTGGAGATGATCGACTGTTTGCGCGCTTGTACCTGCTCAACATCGGTGTTCACCGCGCGGTGCAGGTTACGGGTGCTTTCGACGATTTGCCGACGCAGGCCTTCGCGCTGTTGTTCCGTCTGGTCCAGGCGCGAGTAGGACTCACGAACCTGCGAGGTGGTCAGGCCGCCGCTGTAGATCGGGATGTTCAGTTGCAAGGCCAGGGTGGTTTGTTCGACCGGGCCCCGATACGACTGACCGAACGCGCTCGGGTTGCTGAAACCAAAGGCGTCGTTGTCACCTTTCTCGTATTTCGCCACCGCATCCACAGTGGGCGCATGGCCGGCCTTGCGCTGCTTGAGGGTTTCCTCGGCGGCGCTCACCGCATAGTTGCTGGCCAACAGATTGAGGTTCTGTCGGGCGGCGGTGTCGACCCAGGCCTTGGCATCGTTCGGTGCCGGCGGCAGGATCGGCAAGCTGTGAACAATGCCCTGAATCGAGTTGTACTGACGGTTGGTCAAGGTGATCAGTGCTTCGAATGCATCATCCACCTGGCGCTGAGCGAGGATTCGGTTAGCTCGCGCCGTGTCATAACTGGCTTGAGATTGCAGCACGTCGGTCTTGTCCGACAGGCCCACGTCAAAGCGTTCGTTGGACTGGTCGAGCTGGCGTTTGAACGCGGCTTCTTCGGCCTTGGTCGAGGCCAGGTTATCCTGGGTACGCAACACGTTGAAGTAGTTTTCGGCGGTCTGCAGGATCAGGTTTTGCTCGGTAGCCGAGAGTTGCAGTGCAGCCTGTTCGTTGACGTCTTTGGCGGCCTGGTACTGGAACCAGCGATCGGCCCGGAACAGTGGCTGAGCCAATGTTGCCTGATAGGAGTTGGCACTGCGATTGGCGACGGCGGCCGGTTGATCGATATCGGTACGCACACTGGCCATCTGAGCGCCGCCGGAGATGTTCGGCAACAGGCCGGCACGTGCCTGAGGCACTACTTCTTTCTGGGCGCCGTACTGGGCGCGGGCGGCAGCCAGGTCGGCGTTGTTGTCTACCGCTTCCTGGTAGACGCTCACAAGATCGGTTCTGGTCGATAAGGGCGCTTCTGCTGCCCAGGCCAATCCATTGGAAGCACAAGACACGGCAAGGGCCAGTGAAAGTTTGCGCAGCATGCGGCCATCCCTAAAAATTACGCTGATAATTTGCGCCAAAGGTACGGCGCGGCTTCGTCCATCGTCAATGCACAGCGTCGATGCGCGGCACGGCGTAGCGAGTGTAGTTGGGCATCCGTCCGGCAACAATCCTGTAATTACGCCATTCATCATGGTGTTTACCTTGGGGTTGGCGTTCTTTGCCAGTTGTGTCTAGACTGGCCGGGTTCTTGTCGGGGTGCCTTGCTATGAGGCTGAGATCGAATAATTTCGGATCCCGTTGAACCTGATCAGGTTAACGCCTGCGTAGGGAACAAGATTTCTCGTCACCCGGCGAGTCCTCTTGTGCTTCGTCCGGGATGTTGTTCGACAATCGAACACCCCTCGAGTACTGAGCACAGCACCAACAGCGCCACAGCTGATTGGTCGCGTCCATTCGTTACAGGTTCGCTCCGACAAAATTCCACCGCCTGGATGCTGTCTGGAGAGCCCGTGATGACGATAAAACTAAAAAACGTAACGAACCTGAGTGACTCGGCCCAAGTCGATCAACAGTCCGTTCAACCCTTTACCCGCTCGCAAAAAATCTACGTTCAGGGTTCACGCCCGGACATTCTCGTGCCGATGCGCGAAATCAGCCTCGATGTCACCCCGACCGACCTCGGCGGCGAGATCAATGCACCGGTGGTGGTCTACGACACCTCGGGCCCTTATACCGATCCCAATGTCATTATCGACGTGCGCAAAGGCTTGGCCGATGTGCGTTCGCCGTGGATTGAAGCCCGTGGTGACACCGAGCGTCTGCCTGGCCTGAGCTCGAATTTCGGGCGTGAACGCCTCGCCGACGCCGAGCTGACCAAGCTGCGATTTGCCCATGTGAACAACCCGCGTCGCGCCAAAGCCGGCGGCAACGTCACCCAGATGCACTACGCCCGTAAAGGCATCATTACGCCCGAGATGGAATTCGTTGCCATCCGCGAAAACATGAAGCTTGAAGTGGCCCGCGCCGCCGGTCTGCTGGACCAGCAACACGCCGGCCACAGCTTCGGTGCCAGCGTGCCGAAAATCATCACCCCTGAATTTGTCCGCGAAGAAATCGCCCGCGGTCGCGCGATCATTCCGGCCAACATCAACCACACCGAACTGGAACCGATGATCATCGGCCGTAACTTCCTGGTGAAGATCAACGGCAACATCGGCAACAGTGCCTTGGGTTCGTCCATCGAAGAAGAAGTGGCGAAACTGACCTGGGGCATTCGCTGGGGCGCGGACAACATCATGGACTTGTCCACCGGCAAGCACATTCACGAAACCCGCGAATGGATCATTCGTAACTCGCCGGTGCCGATTGGTACCGTGCCGATCTATCAGGCGTTGGAAAAAGTCGGTGGCGCGGCCGAAGACCTGACCTGGGAGCTGTTCCGCGACACGCTGATCGAGCAGGCCGAGCAGGGCGTCGACTACTTCACCATCCATGCGGGCGTGCTGTTGCGTTACGTACCGCTGACCGCCAAGCGCGTGACCGGTATCGTGTCCCGTGGCGGCTCGATCATGGCCAAGTGGTGCCTGGCGCACCACAAGGAAAACTTCGCCTATACGCATTTCGAAGAAATCTGCGAAATCATGAAGGCCTACGACGTCAGCTTCTCGCTGGGCGATGGCCTGCGTCCGGGTTCGATTGCCGACGCCAATGACGCCGCGCAATTCGGCGAGCTGGAAACCCTCGGCGAGCTGACCAAAATCGCCTGGAAGCATGACGTGCAAACCATGATCGAAGGCCCGGGCCACGTGCCGATGCAGTTGATCAAAGAGAACATGGACAAGCAGCTCGAGTGCTGTGACGAGGCGCCGTTCTACACCCTCGGCCCGCTGACCACCGACATTGCGCCGGGCTACGACCACATCACCTCCGGTATCGGTGCGGCGATGATCGGCTGGTTCGGTTGCGCCATGCTTTGCTACGTCACGCCGAAAGAGCACTTGGGCCTGCCGAACAAGGATGACGTGAAAACCGGGATCATCACCTACAAGATCGCCGCCCATGCGGCCGACCTTGCGAAGGGCCATCCGGGCGCGCAGATCCGTGACGATGCCTTGAGCAAGGCGCGTTTTGAATTCCGCTGGGAAGACCAATTCAACCTGGGCCTGGATCCGGATACCGCTCGTTCGTATCACGATGAAACGTTGCCGAAGGATTCGGCCAAGGTCGCGCATTTCTGCTCGATGTGCGGGCCGAAATTCTGCTCGATGAAAATCACTCAGGAAGTCCGCGAGTACGCGGCCAACCAGCAGCTCGAAACCATTGACGCCGAAGTCGCCCAGGGGTTGGCGGAACAGGCCGAGCGGTTCAAGCAGGAAGGCAGTCAGTTGTACAAGAAGGTTTGATCTGACCTGAATGGGTGGGGCCTGCACAGGCCCCATCGCCAGCAGGCTGTCTCCCACATTGGATCTGTGGCGTTCACAAGTCCCCTGTGGGAGCCAGCCTGCTGGCGATAGCGATCAATACAACAACAAAAGTCCCTCTGAGATAACACCCTTGAGCATTCAACCCAGCACTTATTCCCCAGGCATCGCGGTGCCCACTGACAAACGTGTCTTCGGCGGCCGCGATCTCTTCTCCCTGTGGTTTTCCCTCGGCATCGGCCTGATGGTTCTGCAGACCGGCGCATTGCTGGCGCCAGGTCTGGGCCTGTCCGGCTCGTTACTGGCGATCTTCCTCGGCACGCTGGTAGGTGTTCTGCTGCTGGCCGCCGTCGGCGTGATCGGCAGCGACACCGGCCTGTCGTCGATGGCCGCACTCAAACTCAGCCTCGGCAGACACGGCGCGAGCCTGCCTGCGGTGCTGAACCTGCTGCAACTGATTGGCTGGGGCTCATTCGAAATCATCGTCATGCGTGACGCGGCCAGCCTGTTGGGTGCCCGTGCCTTCAGCGAAGGCAGCGTATTGTCCAGTCCACTGCTCTGGACCCTGTTCTTCGGCGGCCTGGCGACCTTGCTGGCGGTAAGCGGCCCATTGACCTTTGTGCGGCAGATCCTGCGTAAATGGGGTATCTGGTTGCTCTTGGCCGCCTGTATCTGGCTGACCTGGAACCTGTTCGCCAAAGCCGATCTGGCCGCCCTGTGGGCCCAGGCAGGTGATGGTTCGATGCCGTTTGCCGTGGGCTTTGATATCGCCATCGCCATGCCGCTGTCATGGCTGCCGTTGATTGCCGACTACTCGCGTTTCGGCAAGCGAGCCAGGAATGTCTTTGGTGGTACCGCTGTGGGTTTCTTTATCGGCAATTTCTGGCTGATGAGCCTGGGCGTGGCCTACACCCTGGCCTTCGCGCCGAGCGGAGAAGTGAACGCATTGCTGCTGGCATTGGCCGGTGCTGGGCTGGGGATTCCGCTGCTGTTGATTCTGCTGGATGAATCGGAAAACGCCTTCGCCGACATTCACTCGGCGGCCGTATCCAGCGGATTTCTGCTGCGCTTGAAAGTCGAGCATCTGGCCTTGGCCATCGGCGTGATCTGCACATTGATCGCCTTGCTGGCGCCATTGGCCCAGTACCAGAATTTCCTGCTGTTGATCGGTTCGGTGTTTGCGCCGCTGTTCGGCGTGGTGCTGGTGGATCATTTCATCCTGCGCAAGCGCAGTGCTCAGGTGGCGTCAGCCGCCTTGCGCTGGCCGGCGCTACTCGCCTGGTTGGGCGGGGTAAGCACGTATCACTTGCTGGCCAATCTCTACCCGGACATCGGCGCAACCCTGCCGTCGTTGATTCTGGCAGGGTTGCTGCAGCTGGTGCTGGGTCGGGCCTTCAGTTACGGCCAGGAAACAGCTCGGGCTTGAGAATGCCGTTCAGGCGAGGGTAGGGGATCTTCAGTTCGACGTGGCCCAGCGCGTAAGGCGCGATGGTGCTGGTTTCGTACTTGAGGACTACCGCTCCATAGGTCAGCGCCACGTTCTGGGTTTTCTGGAACGGCCAGCTCTTCACGAACTCTGCTTCCTGATCGAGCTTGGTGCTGATCAACCAGCTGTTATGCGCCACTTGTGCGGCTTTCCAGAATGCTTCTTCCTGCCCTGGCAACAACATGTCCGACAGCGTCAGCACCTTGTGCTGCTGGCGCGAATAGTTGATGAAGCTGCGCCCCGGCGTGCCATGTGCGCCGCCGGTGTCCAGGTAGCTGGAAAACTCGACGATCACCAAGCCGTCATGCTGCTCACGTACCTTGGCCTGCAGGTAGCTGCTGTAGCGCGGGGCGGCGGTGCGCAAAAACTCGTCACGATAAGCCGCCAACGTTGGCGCCACCGGGGCATCGGGTGAGGTGCGGGTCATTTGCAGCAGGCGTTTTTCGATGATGCCGTCCAGTGCAGGCTCGGCAGGGAAGCGCAGCGTGTCGATATTGACCAGCGGGCAATCAGGTGTCGTGCAGCCAGGCTTCAGCTGCTCGGAGGCATCGCGGGTCGTTTCCAGCGGCGCCCGATAGTTGGGCTGGAACAGGCTCTGGCAAGCGCCCAGAGTCACAGCGATTGCGGCCACGGAGGCGATTTTAAAAAGCGACATGGGCGTCCTTGATAAAACTGGGAAAGGCGAAAAGTTATCCGCTTCGACTCTCAACGAAGCAGTCAGTTCGCCACTAAGCTAATTAGAGTTGGTTTCGCCCTCACCGTCTATCCCGCTGACGGGAAAGGGGCTGCATCAAACGTCACGGGCGCGTTAGGATGGCGCGAAGTCGAGGCTGGAGCCTCGGTGTGTGTAGATACGAGGATTGTCATGACTGATTTTGCCAACGCCATTCCGACCGCCGTTGATATCGTTCGGCGTGAAAAGTGCTACGAGGGCTTTTACAAGCTCGATCGTGTGCACTTGCGCCACGAATTGTTTGGCGGGGGCATGAGCCGCGAAATCAATCGGGAAGTGTTCGTCCGCCATGATGCCGTCTGTGTGTTGCCCTACGACCCGCAACGTGACGAAGTGGTGTTGATCGAACAGTTCCGCGTCGGCGCCATGGGCAAGACTGATAATCCCTGGCTGATCGAACTGGTCGCTGGTCTGATCGACAAGGATGAGGTGCCGGAAGAAGTTGCTCACCGCGAAGCGCAGGAGGAAGCTGGGCTTGTGTTCGGGGCGCTCTGGCCGATGACCAAATATTTTCCATCGCCGGGCGGCAGTAACGAATTTGTGCATCTGTTCCTGGGGCGTTGCGACAGTACTGGCGCTGGCGGCCTGCACGGGCTGGAGGAAGAAGCAGAAGATATTCGCGTCACGGTCTGGGCGTTCGAGGATGCCTTGCAAGCCGTACGCGACGGACGAATTGCCAACGCGGCCAGCATCATTGCCTTGCAATGGTTAGCTTTAAACCGCGCTGAAGTGAGGGGGCTATGGTCGTAAACAAACTGCGCGATCGCTATCGGGTTGACCTCGTGGGGCTGCAAGCGTCCTGCGAGGCCAACTACGCGCGCCTTATGCGACTGCTCCCGGACATGCGCAACGAGCCGGCAGCCCGGCGCATAGCCGTGACCCATGGCGACCAGATGCTCGGCGTATTGGCGCTGGAGGTGCTGCAAGTCTGTCCGTACACCACCACGTTGCAAGTACGCCAGGAGCACAGCCTGCCGTGGCTGCCGGTGCCCCAGCTGGAAGTTCAGGTCTATCACGATGCCTGCATGGCCGAAGTCGTCAGTGCCGAGCATGCACGACGCTTCCGTGGCATCTATCCTTACCCGAATGCCTCGATGCATCAACCGGACGAAAAAGCGCAGCTGAATATGTTCCTGGGGGAATGGTTGAGCCATTGTCTGGCGTTGGGGCATGAGTACGAAGCTGTTCGTTAAGTGCCAGATGTGAACTGTGTTCGGTTCACAGCGTTCCTCTTTTGGTCGTCCCCCAGCATAATTGCGGCACTTACCCACACCCGTGATTCAGCCTTGGGAGAACGCCTTGCCGAGCGTATCCACATTGACCACCGCCGATTCGGCGTTGCTGGTGCAACTGACCGACAGTCATCTGTTTGCCGAAGCGGACGGGACGTTGTTGGGGATGAATACCCGCGACAGTCTGATGAAGGTCATCGAGCTGGTACGCGCTCAGCAGCCGAAAATCGACCTGATCGTCGCCAGTGGTGATCTATCTCAGGACGGGACGCTGGAGTCTTATCAGCTGTTTCGTGACCTGACTCGGCAGCTCGACGCACCGGCGCGCTGGATCCCCGGAAATCACGACGAACCACACATCATGGCCGAAGCCGCGGTGCAGAGTGCGCTGCTGGAACCAGTGGTGGATCTCGGCAACTGGCGCATCACCTTGCTGGATTCAGCAGTGCCCGGATCGGTGCCGGGTTATCTTCAGGACGAACAGCTGCAACTGCTGGCCCGTTCGTTGAGCGAGGCGCCGGAGCGGCATCATCTGGTGTGTTTTCACCATCATCCGGTGTCTATCGGGTGTGCATGGATGGAGCCCATCGGATTGCGAAATCCCGAAGCGCTGTTTGCGGTGCTGGATCGGTTTCCCCAGGTGCGCGCGGTTTTATGGGGGCATGTTCACCAAGAGATCGATCGGGAGCGCAATGGCGTACGGTTGATGGCCTCGCCGTCTACCTGCATTCAGTTCGAGCCGGGCAGTGAAGATTTCAAAGTGGGCGATCAAGCGCCAGGCTATCGGTGGATGCGGTTGTTGCCCGATGGTCAGCTCGAAACCGGCGTGGAGCGGGTCACCGGGTTCGACTTTCAGGTGGATTACGGCTCCAACGGTTACTGAGTTTTTTGCAACTTACATAGACCGAGGCGCGGCCATCGCGGGCAAGCCCGCTCCCACAGGGATCCGAGGTGCTCGCAAATCCCTGTGGGAGCCAGCCTGCTGGCGATGGCATCCGCTCAGGCGAGCTGAATTCCACGGATATCCCCGATTCCCCCGACTCCCTGTAAACTCCGCCTTCTTTACCCGACGCACAGGGCGCTCAAATGTCTGGTTCGATCCTTTATATCCATGGTTTCAACAGCGCGCCTGCTTCGAAAAAGGCCACTCAGTTGATGGACGTGATGGACCGCCTGGGTTTGAGCGATCAATTGCGCGTTCCGGCCTTGCATCACCACCCGCGTGAAGCCATCGGTCAGCTGGAGCAGGCGATTGACGAGCTGGGGCGGCCTCTGCTGGTCGGCAGCTCACTCGGCGGCTACTATGCGACTCACTTGGCCGAGCGCCATGGCCTCAAGGCCCTGTTGATCAATCCTGCCGTGAGTCCGCACCGGATGTTCGACGGGTTTCTGGGGCCGCAAACAAACCTGTACACCGATGAGACCTGGGAAATGACCCACGACCACGTGACGGCCCTGGCCGAGCTGGAAGTGCCGGCGCCTCAGGATCCGCAGCGGTATCAGGTGTGGTTGCAGACTGGCGACGAAACGCTGGACTATCGCCTCGCCCAGCAGTACTACCGGGCCTGTGCCTTGCGCATCCAGGCCGGTGGCGACCATGGTTTCCAGGGTTTTTCCAGGCAATTGCCGGCCATGTTGAGTTTTGCCGGCATCGGCGCAGATGTTTATCAGTCGATCGATTTCGAAGCGCTGTGACCGGCCTCTTTTTCACAGAACACTTTTTTCACTGAAGGACGACGAGACCCCATGGCCACTCCCAGCGCTAGCTCTTATAACGCAGACGCCATCGAAGTCCTCTCGGGCCTCGACCCGGTGCGCAAACGCCCCGGCATGTACACCGACACCAGTCGGCCGAACCACCTTGCCCAGGAAGTCATCGACAACAGCGTCGACGAAGCCTTGGCCGGACATGCCTCCTCGGTGCAGGTCATCCTCCACGCCGACCACTCCCTGGAAGTCAGCGATGACGGTCGTGGCATGCCCGTGGACATCCACCCGGAAGAGGGTGTGTCGGGCGTTGAACTGATCCTCACCAAGCTCCATGCCGGCGGCAAGTTTTCCAACAAGAACTACCAGTTCTCCGGCGGTTTGCACGGGGTGGGTATTTCCGTGGTTAACGCCTTGTCGACCGAAGTCCGGGTGCGCGTAAAGCGTGACGGCAACGAATACCAGATGACTTTCGCAGACGGTTACAAGAAAACCGATCTGGAAGTGATCGGTACCGTCGGCAAGCGCAATACCGGCACCAGCGTGTTTTTTGCTCCGGATCCCAAGTACTTCGACTCTCCGAAATTTTCCATCAGCCGCCTCAAGCACGTGCTCAAGGCCAAGGCTGTACTGTGCCCGGGACTGCTGGTCAGTTTCGAAGACAAAGCCACAGGTGAAAAAGTCGAATGGCATTACGAAGACGGCCTGCGTTCCTACCTGGTCGATGCGGTCAGCGAGTTCGAGCGCCTGCCGGACGAGCCTTTCTGCGGCAGCCTGGCCGGTAATAAAGAAGCGGTGGATTGGGCGCTGCTGTGGTTGCCGGAAGGTGGCGACAGCGTTCAGGAAAGCTACGTCAACCTGATCCCGACGGCCCAGGGCGGTACTCACGTCAACGGTTTGCGTCAGGGCCTGCTCGATGCCATGCGCGAGTTCTGCGAATTCCGCAGCCTGCTGCCCCGTGGCGTGAAGCTGGCGCCGGAAGACGTCTGGGAACGCATTGCTTTCGTCCTGTCGATGAAAATGCAGGAACCGCAATTCTCTGGTCAGACCAAGGAACGCCTGTCATCCCGTGAAGCGGCGGCGTTTGTTTCCGGTGTGGTCAAGGACGCATTCAGCCTGTGGCTCAACGCCAACCCGGAAACGGGCATGATGCTGGCGGAACTGGCGATCAATAACGCTGGCCGTCGCCTGAAGGCCAGCAAGAAGGTAGAGCGCAAACGCATCACCGCGGGCCCGGCACTGCCCGGCAAACTCGCCGACTGCGCCGGCCAGGACCCGATGCGTTCCGAACTGTTTCTGGTGGAAGGTGATTCCGCTGGCGGTTCGGCCAAGCAAGCGCGAGACAAGGAGTTTCAAGCGATTCTGCCGTTGCGCGGCAAGATCCTGAACACCTGGGAAGTCGACGGCAGCGAAGTGCTGGCGAGCCAGGAAGTGCACAACATCGCCGTGGCCATCGGTGTCGATCCCGGCTCGGCGGACATCGCCCAGCTGCGCTACGGCAAGATCTGCATCCTCGCCGACGCCGACTCCGACGGTCTGCACATTGCCACGCTGTTGTGCGCGTTGTTCGTCCAGCACTTCCGGCCGTTGGTGGATGCCGGTCACGTCTATGTCGCCATGCCGCCGCTGTACCGTATCGACCTCGGCAAAGAGATCTACTACGCCCTGGACGAAGCCGAACGCGATGGCATTCTCGATCGCCTGGTGGCCGAGAAGAAACGTGGCAAGCCGCAGGTCACCCGATTCAAAGGTCTGGGTGAAATGAACCCGCCGCAGCTGCGCGAAACCACCATGGACCCGAACACTCGGCGCCTGGTGCAGTTGACCCTGGAAGATTACGACGCAACCGCAGAAATGATGGACATGCTGCTGGCGAAAAAGCGCGCTGGTGATCGCAAGTCCTGGCTGGAGTCCAAAGGCAACCTGGCCGAGGTTCTTGGTTGATGCGGGTTGGCTTTGCCCTGTTGTCTGCGTTACTCCTGAGTTCGACGGCACTGGCCGAACCGACTCCGCAGCTGCGCCTGTTATCCGAGCATGCCGTCGAAGGCATGCGCGGTGGCAACCTGTCGGGGCTGGCGCAGTGCGGCGAGGCGCTGTGGACGATCTCCGATCGAGACGATAAACAGATCTACCGTCTCGATACCCGCCAAGACACCTGGCAAGCTGAAGCCGTGCCGATCGATGTCCCGATCGTGCCTGCCAGTGGTTTGCCGTGGGGGTTGAGTTCGCGCAGTTGGGCGGCGTCGTTCATTCGCGGTGGCGACCTGGATTTTGAAGGCATCACCTGCGACAGCGCCGGCAATCGCTACATCGTCAGCGAGTCCCATGCCGCGGTGCTGCAAGTACCACCATCGGGACCGGCATCCTGGCTGAAAATCTCGCCGATGCTGGTTCGCGAGGCACGGGCCAGTGGCATGCTGTTGCATTTCAATGCGCTGTTTGAAGGTCTCGCGGTTAACCCTGAAGGTGACAAATTGTGGCTGGCCGCCGAACGCGATCGCCGCGGTTTGCTGTTGATCAAGCGCAAGCAAGTCGTCTGGGATTGCGACGGGGGTTGCGTGCTGTTGAGCGAGGCCGGGAAGGAAATGCAGCCTGCGCAGTTTCGCAAGGCCAAGGCGGTTTCCCGGGATTTCGCCGACCTGTCATTGTTCGACGGCAAGCTGTTTACCCTTGAACGCAACGCTTACAAGATCTGCCGCCGCGATGCAGTAACGGCAAAGGTCGAGCGCTGCTGGTCCTATGCCGCCGAGTTGTTGCAGGAAAACCGGCAATACCCTCAGGGCTTTGGCCTTGAAGAAGCATTGGTCGTGGACGCCAAAGGTGCCTGGATCGGTGTCGATAACAACGTTGGTGCCCGCGACGATGGCGAGGTTCGTCCGATCGTTTGGCGTTTCGCCGCACCTGAAGGCGGTTGGAGTGCCAAGCCGTGAGTCAGCAGACGCCGGGCAAGCGCGCCGGTCGAGTGTTCATGGTGCTGGCCTGGTGCGCGGCGTTATTCCTGGCGACGCGGTTTTTTGGCCAATGGGAAGCGCGACAGGAAAATCCCAATGTCGTCGTCAACTCGGAGCAGGGCGAAGGTTTTATCGAAGTGAAACTGGTCAGTAACCGTCAGGGGCATTTCGTCGCCAGCGGCCAGATCAACGGCCAGCCAGTGGATTTCATGCTGGACACGGGGGCAACCGATGTTTCTATCCCGGCGGAAATGGCCAAGCAGCTGAAGCTGGAAGAAGGCTTCGGCGTCACCCTGAGCACGGCCAACGGCTTGAGCCAGGGGTATAGAACCCGAATCGACCGTTTGCAGGTGGGCGATATTGTCTTGCGTGATGTACGTGCGCTGGTCGCGCCCGGCCTGGGCGGTAAACAGGTGCTGCTCGGTATGAGCGCGCTGAACAAACTTGAATTTACCCAGCGCGGTGGCACCATGCTGCTGCGCCAGACAACGAACCGATGAGGCCCGCATGAGCGACTCCCTTGATCTCAGCCTGGACGGTGTAGAACGCCGGTCGCTGGCTGACTTCACCGAAAATGCCTACCTCAACTACTCCATGTACGTGATCATGGACCGTGCCTTGCCGCATATCGGCGACGGCCTGAAGCCGGTACAGCGGCGCATCATCTATGCGATGAGCGAGTTGGGGCTGGACGCCGATTCCAAACACAAGAAATCGGCGCGTACCGTCGGTGACGTGCTTGGTAAATTCCATCCGCACGGCGACTCGGCCTGCTACGAAGCCATGGTGCTCATGGCCCAGCCGTTCAGCTACCGCTACACGCTGGTCGACGGGCAGGGCAACTGGGGTGCGCCGGATGATCCCAAGTCTTTCGCGGCCATGCGATACACCGAGGCGCGGCTCTCGCGTTATTCCGAAGTACTGCTCAGCGAATTGGGCCAGGGCACTGCGGATTGGGGCCCGAACTTCGACGGCACCCTCGACGAACCTCTGGTGTTGCCGGCACGTTTGCCGAACATCCTGCTCAACGGCACCACCGGTATTGCCGTGGGCATGGCCACCGATGTTCCGCCGCACAACCTGCGCGAAGTCGCCACCGCCTGTGTGCGCTTGCTCGATGAGCCTAAAGCCACGGTCGAACAGCTCTGTGAACACATCCAGGGCCCGGACTACCCGACCGAAGCGGAGATCATCACGCCGCGTGCCGATCTGCTGAAAATGTACGAAACCGGCAAGGGCTCGGTGCGCATGCGCGCCGTTTACCACATCGAAGACGGCGACATCATCGTCACCGCGTTGCCGCATCAAGTGTCTGGCGCCAAGGTGCTGGAACAGATCGCTGCGATGATGCAGGCCAAACCGTCCAAAGCGCCGCAGATCGCTGATCTGCGCGATGAATCCGATCACGAGAACCCGTGCAGGATCGTGATCATTCCGGGTGCCCGGAAAAATTTCGACCACGATGCGCTGATGCAGCATCTGTTTGCCAGCACCGAGCTGGAATCGAGCTATCGGGTCAACGTCAACATCATCGGCCTGGACGGCAAGCCGCAGCTGAAAAACCTGCGTGCTTTGCTGGTTGAATGGCTGGAATTCCGGGTGCAGACCGTGCGTCGTCGCCTGCAATTCCGTCTCGACAAGGTCGAGCGCCGTCTGCACCTGTTGGACGGTTTGTTGATTGCCTACCTCAACCTGGATGAAGTGATTCACATCATCCGCACCGAGGAACACCCTAAAGCCGCGCTGATCGCCCGTTTTGCGCTGAGCGAAATCCAGGCCGACTACATTCTCGACACCCGCTTGCGCCAGTTGGCGCGACTGGAAGAAATGAAGTTGCGTGCCGAGCAGGATGAACTGCTCAAGGAACAAGCCAAACTGCAAGCCCTGCTGGGCAGCGAAGCCAAGTTGAAGAAACTGGTGCGCACCGAGCTGATCAAGGACGCTGAAACCTATGGCGATGATCGTCGTTCGCCAATCGTCGAACGCACCGAAGCCAAAGCGCTGACTGAGCACGATCTGCTGCCGAACGAAAAAGTGACCGTCGTCTTGTCGGAAAAAGGCTGGGTGCGCTCCGCCAAAGGCCACGAGATCGACGCTACCGGGCTGTCTTACAAGGCCGGGGATGGTTTCAAGGCGCTGGCAGCGGGGCGCTCGAACCAGTTCGCGGTGTTTATCGACTCCACTGGCCGTAGTTATTCGGTGGCCACGCACACGTTGCCATCGGCCCGAGGCCAGGGCGAACCACTGACCGGTCGTCTGACGCCACCGCCAGGCGCGACGTTTGAATGCGTGCTGATGCCAGAAGACGATTCGCTGTACGTGATTGCGTCCGACGCCGGTTATGGCTTCGTGGTCAAAGGCGAAGACCTGCAGGCCAAGAACAAGGCGGGCAAGGCGCTGTTGAGCCTGCCGAACAATTCGAAGGTCATTCTTCCGCGGCCGGTGACGGATCGCGAGAACAACTGGCTGGCGTCGGTGACGACCGAAGGTCGCCTGCTCATCTTCAAGATCAGCGACCTGCCACAATTAGGTAAGGGCAAAGGCAACAAGATCATCGGCATCTCCGGTGAGCGTGTGGCCAATCGCGAAGAATATGTCACAGACATCGCCGTACTGCCGGAAGGTGCAACGCTGGTGCTCCAGGCCGGAAAACGTACCTTGTCACTGAAAGCAGACGACCTCGAACACTACAAAGGTGAACGTGGACGTCGTGGTAACAAATTGCCACGTGGCTTTCAGCGGGTCGATGCGCTGCTCGTCGAAAACCTCAATTAAGCGTCCTAGAGCGCTCGATCTACGATTTAACGCGTAGATCGACGCTTTGCCGCTGGAGTCGGAACGCATATTCACGGATGATATGGCCTTTCAAGCGCCGGCGTGGCCGAGCGTTCTTCATATTTATTGAGTATTTTCACAGTGGTTAGCCTTGTGGCAGCCACCTGGATGGGACGATGACTGCTCTGCGCCTTCCTTTTATTTTGATGCTTGCCGGGGTTCTTGGCCTGGCGGGTTGCAGCGTTCACCAACCGGTGTCGCTGTATCAGCTGGACAGTGGAAGTCCGGCTGAGCCTGCACAAACTGCAGGCATGGCGGTATTGCTTGGCCCGGTAACGATCGCTGACTATCTGCAACGTGAAACCCTGTTGCAGCGTCAACCGGATGGCAGCCTCCAGGCTTCGACCGATGGTCGCTGGGCAGGGAGCCTGTCGTCGGATATCGATCAATTGCTGTTGCGTCAGGTTGCCGGTCACCTGGACAGCCAGCGCGTTGTCCTCGCCCCCGCAACCGTGGGCTTCACGCCTGATGTACAGGTGTTGTTGACCATTACCCGTCTTGATTCGGGTGAGTCGCAACCGGCAATCCTTGACGCACAATGGCGTCTGATCGATCGCCGTGGTCAGGTTCGCGATAACCGCATTGTGCATTTGCAGGAACAACACGCAGGTGGCACCGCGGCTCAGGTTCAGGCACAAGGTGTGTTGTTGCAGCGTCTGGCCGAGCAGCTGTCGGTGGCACTCAAGCCACTGGCTAATCAGCCTCCAATTGCTGAAGCCCCGAAAAAGCAGGCTGCCAAGCCTGTGGCACCTGCGGCTGAGAAGGATAAACAGCCGAAGATCCCGATGGCCTCGCCGATCCGGACAGATATGGAAGTATTCAGGTTCTAAGCCTGGATTGATTCAACACAAAGCCTGCAGAGATGCGGGCTTTGTTGTTTCTGCGGGGCACTTGTAGCAGCTGTCGAGCCTGCGAGGCTGCGTTCGAGGACGAAGTCCTCGCAAGACCTGTGAGTGCGGTCTATCAGAGTTTACCCATTGCCTCACGACTGCTGCGCAGCCGAACGCAGCCTCGCAGGCTCGGCAGCTGCTACAAGATCAAGTGGCAACAAAAAGCCCGCAGACAATCACTCATCTGCGGGCTTCTTCACATCAGGGCTTCAGGCCCGGCGTTCATGCATCCGCGCCAGTTGCCGCTCCAGCATCGACGGATAAGGTTCCATCAACCGCTCCACACAGCAAGCGCCCTCGGGGCTGGCGATCGGCCGGATGCGCGCACGCTGACGGATCAGCACGTCATCGCTGATCTTGCGTTCCACCAGCAACAGGTTGCGGCTGTGTTGGGACAAGGCCAGGGCGTCCTGCGCGGACTCGGTCAGCAGCAGGTCGATCTGACTCAGGCCAAACAGACCATCGCCCAAGGTCAGGCCCAGTTGCAGTTGCAGGGTGATGCCGCTGTCAGCCACTTCTATCTGCAGTTGATGCCCCAGCGCGCGCAGCAACTCGCCGCAGCAGATGGCATTGGTCAGGTAATCGTCGCCGCTGTCTTCGGTGTGGAACAGCATCAGCGTGCTGCCGTCGTTCAGGGTATGCAGTTCGCTCTGGTAGAGAGAAGCCGCCTGATCGAGGCAATCGCGGTAGCGTTTGAGCAGTTCTTCCAGGCGTGTGCGCGGCAGGCGGCGCAGTTGATCCTGGGCGCCCAGTTGCACGGCCAGGACAGCGCTGTGCTGAGGTACGCTGGACACTGGCGGTTTGACGACAGGTTTGGGTGCGCTCGCGAGCGTTTCTTCACGCAGATCGGCAAACGGATCCTCGTCGTCATCATCTTCGACCGTGCTGACAATACGCCGAGGCGCAGGCTTGAAGCCGGCGACAGGCTTGGTCTCATCGAAACTTGGATCACGCAGGTTGCGGACTTCGAAGGCCGGTTCGTCGGCTTCTTCGTCTTCGGTTTCGTCGTACTCGGGCTCCGGTTCCGGCTCGGGCTCTACGGGTTCCGGGGCGAAGTTGGCGTGCAGTTGACGGGCCAGATCGCCGATTTCATCCTGGCGCTCGGTGGCCGGGGTGTACTCGTCGATGTTGCGCAGCCAAACCCGCAATTGCAGCAGTGGCGTGGAGATGTGTCGACCCAGGCGCAGGCTCAAGGCCAGGGACAGCGCCAACAGAATCGCACTCAAAATGCCCATGCTTTGCAGGCTGATGGTCATCGGCTGCTGGAACTGATCCATGTCCAGGCTGATGCGCAGCTGCCCGGCGGTCACGTCCTGGAACGTGATCTTGCTCTGGTACATGCCTTCGGCTTCGCCCAGCAGGCTGTGCTTGGGACGCTGACCGGCTTCGGCGAGGATGCGGTTATCCACGCTATAGATGGCGGCGTGCGCCACCAGCTTGTTCTTGGTCAGGTTATTGAGCAGCACGTTGAGGCTGAGGATGTCGTTGGAGACCAACAACTCCGTAGCGGACGTGGCGGTTTGCGTGGTCAGGCTTTCGCCCAGCGCATCTGCCTGCTCGTGCATGGCCTGCTTGAACTGCAAACCCATTACGCAGGCATAGATAACCAGGGCCAGAGCGACCAGGATCACGTTATGGCTGGCAATGCGTAATGCAATCGGTACACGGCGATGGCGCAGTGCCCGGAAGATCAGCAGAAAGAAGTTATCGGTTTTTACTGGCGTGGGCCGGTTCACTTGAGCTCGGCTCTTTTGTCCGTGAAGTTGACGCGCAGTATAGCGACAGGCCCTAGACCGGCAAAGCGCTGACGGTGCCCGATGGTCACTGAAAGTGGGTAGAATGCGGTTTTTTTCCACCTGCGGGGGTGCGCCTTGCGCGAAATCGTCCTGATAAACATCACGGGAGTCGACCGTCCGGGTCTGACTGCTGCCATTACCGGCGTTCTGGCACAAGGTGGTGTGAACATTCTCGACATCGGTCAGGCGGTCATCCACGACACCTTGTCGTTCGGGATCCTGGTTGAAATTCCTGACACCGAGCAAGGCAAGTCGGTCCTCAAGGACATTCTGTTCACCGCCTACAAGCTCGATCAGCAGGTGCGGTTCACGCCGGTGTCCGAAGAGGATTACCAGCAATGGGTCGGCAATCAGGGCAAAAAACGCCACATCGTCACCCTGTTGACCCGCAAAGTGACGGCCGAGCAGTTGCAGGCCGTGAGTTCGATTACCGCGAAATACGGCCTGAACATCGACCACATCGATCGTCTGTCCGGGCGTATGCCTCTGGACACTCCGGCCGACAAGGGCAAAGGGTGTATCGAGTTTTCCGTGCGTGGCGAAGCGGCCGATCCGCAAGCGCTTCGGGCTGAGTTCCTCAGCGTGGCGCAGGACCTGAATGTCGATATCGCTTTCCAGGAAGATTCGCTGTTCCGCCGTAACCGTCGTCTGGCGGTGTTCGACATGGATTCCACGCTGATCGAAGCCGAAGTCATCGACGAATTGGCTAAAGCGGCCGGCGTAGGTGAGCAGGTCTCCGCGATTACCGAGCGGGCGATGGCCGGCGAGCTGGACTTCCGTGCCAGCTTCAAGGAACGCCTGGCCTTGCTGCAAGGGCTTGACGTCAGCGTGCTGGATTCGATTGGTGCCTCTCTGCGCCTGACCGAAGGCGCAGAAACCCTGTTTGCCGAACTCAAACGCCTGGGTTACAAGACCGCGATTCTGTCAGGTGGCTTCACGTACTTCGCCAAGCAGTTGCAGGCCAAACTGGGCATCGACTACGTGTTTGCCAATGAGCTGGAAGTGGTCGACGGCAAGGTCACCGGTGTGGCGGTCGAGCCTATTGTCGATGCGCAACGCAAAGCGGATCTGCTTAAAGAACTGGCGCACAAGGAAGGGTTGCGACTGGAGCAGACGATTGCCGTCGGCGACGGCGCCAACGACCTGCCGATGCTGGCGATTGCCGGTTTGGGTGTGGCGTTCCGCGCCAAGCCTCTGGTAAAGCAGTCGGCGAAGCAGGCGATTTCCACGCTTGGGCTGGATGGGGTGCTGTATCTGCTGGGCTTTCGGGATCGTGACGGGCAGCTCTGATTCTTGTGTTGATTGACCATGCCCGCGATTGCAAAATCGCGGTCATCAAGATGCACTCGTCAAAGCGATTTCCACAACGAATCAAATTCCTCTTCAACGCCGCTCTCTGCGGCGTTTTCGTGTCTGACAGTCTCCAGTGCACGGTAAGCAAACTGATTGAAGCTGTTGGTGCTCGCCACCCGCCGATCCAGGCCGGCGCGGCGTTCGTCGCCATTGGTGTTGATCATGACCTTGTTGCCCTCCTGAAAAGGCAATCGGGGAGCGAGCAGTGTGGCGGGCAGGTCGGCCGCGCTGATGGCTGGCAATAAAAGGCCGCGCAAATAGTGGCTATGGTCATCACTCGAACGCATCAGTTGCAGGCCGCAAGGCTCGGCATAAGGTGCGACCTGTTCGATGCCCATTTGCGTTCCACCGCCACGGACCTGACGAATCCAGCGCACTACCGCGATGCTCCAGCCTTGCCCCGCAACGTCCTCGATGCCGACCATCTCGCCCGCCTGAAGCTCGGTCGGTACCGCGCCAGGCCAGGCCAGGCAATAACCGCCGGGGCTGTGATTGATCACGGGCAGTGCATAGGTGGGAAAATGCCGGTTGCTGTCGGACGCTTCATTACCGTCATCGCTTTGCAGCTGCGGGTATTCGATCTCCTCGTAAGGCAGCATGGCGTCGGTGTTGCCATGGGGCGCTGCATCAAAGGCGTGGCTCCATTGATCATGTCCCTTCGCAGTCGGGGACGTCGCCGCAAATTTCGCGTGCCGGGAGCCCTGATGTTTCAGCAGATCACTGAATGAACGTTGTCCACCCAGGTAATAATGCAGGGCACTCATGCCCACGCACAGGGTCAAGGTGCCCTGGCTGGCGGTGCGCTGAAAACTGCGTTCGGCCGTCTGGCCCCAGGCCGCGATCAGGTGCTGCAACGTGTCGAGGTTCAACCCCGCAGGAACGAGCAAGGGGTTGGCACCTTCGGTTTTAAGCACATGGGCTTCGATAGCGGCGACTAACGGCTGCGGATCGATGGCCAGCAACTGCTCCTGCTGCTCGAGCCGGAATTTGGAGCGATAACGAGGCCCGGTGTCGAGTTCGGGTGCGACGGCAAACAACCCGTTCGGTTTGCCGGGTTGCAGCTTGATCAAATGGCTCCAGGGTTCCAGCACTTCGGCGAGGCGAGCGATTTGGTTCTGGCGTAACTGATTACAGCGCGCGGCGCCCATCAGCAGCGCCGCGACATAGGTTTGCTCGATGCTCAGGGTGTGTGTCTGGCTGGCCAGTTCGTCACGCAGGCTCAAATGCTGGAGTTGGTGCGAACAGGCGATCCGATACAGTTGATGCAATTCCAGCCATAGACCTTCCGGCACCGGACAGTAGAGCTGAGTAGCGCGAACCATGGGGCCGTTGAGGCAATGAATCGCTCGCTGCAACGCCTGGGTCAGCAGTGGCGCCCGGTCCTTGCTGAAGCGCGGGACGATGCGCACGACGATCTGTTTATAGCCAATCGCCAGATGGCTTTGCAGTGCCTGGCACAGGTTGGCGATTTTGCGTGAGCGTTCGTCGAGCACAATGGCCTGATGCAGGAAATGCCGCTCCAGGTGCTTGCAGACGTAGTACACCTCGGGTCGCATCAGTTCGAGCAGTTGCAGGCGGTTTTCACTGGGGGTAAGCAACTGGTTGAGTTCGCCCAGGCCCTTATAGAGCTGGCGAGCGGTCTCACCAATGTTGGCTTTGGGCAGATTAGCTATCCAGCGCTTCAGGTCGCGCGGGGTGGGCTCACAGAACGTCAGTCGCAACTGTTCAGGGACGGGCGCGCGGAGCAGCAGGAGGGGATTGGTCTCATTCATGCCGGGTAAAAACTCCAACCGGGAAATGGGCAGTGAATGACCTGACTGTAGCAGCTATGGACGCTGGAGGTATCGCGACATGTGCACCGCTCCTGTGGGAGCAAGGCTTGCTGGCGATGGCGATCTTGAGGATGCCATCGCGAGCAAGCTCTGCTCCCACAGGGGGGCGGCGAGGGTGGATCAGACTTTCGGCAAACCCAGGCCCTGGCCCATCTGCACCGGGGAAAGAGCACCCAGGCCTTCAGCCCACTTCACCTGGTCAGGCCCGAACAGCACGACCGCGGTGGATCCCAGCTTGAAGCGACCCAGTTCAGCACCTTTCTCCAAATGGATTGGTGCGCGAGCTGCTTCGTCGTAGCGGAAGGTTTTCAGTTCGCGTTTTGGCGGCGTCACCAGTCCGGCCCAGACGGTTTCGATCGACGCCACGATCATCGCGCCGACCAGCACAACGGCCATTGGTCCGCGCTCGGTGTCGAAAATGCACGCCACACGCTCGTTACGGGCGAACAGCTCTGGCACGTTTTCAGCCGTGGTCTGGTTGACCGAGAAGATGCGGCCCGGAATGTAGACCATTTCACGCAGGGTGCCGGCCAGTGGCATGTGTACGCGATGGTAGTCCTTCGGCGACAGGTAAATGGTCGCAAAGTCACCGCCCATGAACGGCGCAGCGTTGGCCGCATCACCGCCCAGCAGTTCCAGCACGCTGAAACTGTGACCCTTGGCCTGAAACACGCGGCCGTGCTCGATCGGGCCGAGCTGGCTGACCGCGCCATCGGCCGGGCTGAGGATTGCGCCCGGCGTCTCGTCTAGTGGACGGGCACCGTCTTTCAGTGCGCGGGTGAAGAAGGCATTGAAGTGCTCATAGGCGGTCAGGTCTTCGACCAGTGCCTGAGACATATCCACCTGATAACGCTTGGCGAACCAGGCAGTGAACGCATTCTTGAACCAGCGCACGCGGCATTCGGCAATGCAGCCGGCCAGTCGCGAGAGCAAGTGGTGAGGCAGCAGGTATTGGCTGAGGATAAACAAACGCTTATTCATTAACTGTCCTTAAAAACCTTAATTCTCTATAGGGGTGTCGGGATGGTTGCCCCATTCGCCCCAGGAACCAGCGTAGCCTTTGACACGCGGATAACCGAGTGCCTTGGCCACCAGATAAGTGAAGCCAGAGCGATGGTGAGTCTGGCAGTGAGTAATAACTTCTTTGTCCGGGGTGATCCCGAGTTGTTCCAGGATCTGCGGCATGTCTGTGCGGATGCGCAGGTTGCGCGCCTGATCCATGCCTGCGGTCCATTCAAAATTGACCGCGCCGGGAATGTGTCCGGCCCTGGCCGCCAGGACCTTCTCGCCGGAATACTCCAGCGGACCGCGTGCGTCCCAGATCGCCAGGTCGGCGGCACCCAGGCGACTTTGCAGGTATTCGCGGGTGGCCGTGGGTTCGTCATGCAGGGTCAGGCTCACCGGGCCACCCACCGGGGCAGGGACCTCGGTCGATACCGGCAAGTCCTGCGCCAGCCACGACAGCAGGCCGCCATCCACGTAGTGATAGTTTTTGTGGCCGATGACATCGAGCAACCAGATGAACCGTCCGGCCCAGCCACCGCCTTCGTCGTCATAAACCACGTAGACCGCGTCTTTGTTGTGGCCAAGTTCGCCGAACAGCGTTTCGAGCGCAGCGTGCGGCGGCTTCAGGCCTGGAGCGGGTAGTTGGCCGAGTTGCGTGCGTTTGGGGTCGACAAACCGCGCGCCAGGTATATGCCCTTCGGCATAGCGGGCGCTGCTGGTCAGGTCCACCAAAATCAGATTGCGGGCGTCAAGACGGGCGAGCAGGTCGCCGGGCTCTATCACCAGCGCCAAGCCAGAGAAGTCAGACATGTGAGGTCTCCAGAGCACAAAAGGAGGGATTGTAACGCAGCCTTATTGGCCGCGGTGGCTAAAGCTGTGCAGGGCCTTCTCGATGCACTGGGCGGTTTTGCCGAAGGCTTGCACGGTGATTTCCGAGAACGGTCCGCCACCCTGGTCGGCCACGACCAGCATGATCACCCGCCCATTGTTGACCAATGACCTTAGCAGCAGATGCTCGCCACCAAAAAGTGAGCGCAGGCTCGCCGGTAACAGCGCCGAAAACTGCGCGCTGTTTTCCGGCGTCAGGCGGACCTGAGCCTGTTGCGCGAGCAGTCGTTGCAGCACGGTGCTCTGACTCACCTGCAGATTCAGGCTGGATGCGTCCTTGGGCAAACCGGCGCACTGGTGCACGCGAAGATTGGCGTGAGTGCGATCGGCCATCAGGATCATCACCCGTCGCATGCCGCAGGCGAGCAACGCGTCCCGGGCAGACGTGGTCAGGTGCATCGCATTGGCGAAGCGACTCGGTTCCGCCAGCAGCTCGGCACATTGTTTACGCCATTTGGCTAAATCTTGCGCAGTGGGCGCAGGGGCCGCAAGCGAACCTGCCGCCACCCGGTTCATGCCCCACGGCCAGATCAGCGAGACGGCGGGGTGCCAAAGGTCGGGCATCGCGTGGTAACGGGCGCTATTGGCAGCCTGTTGGTGCAACTGCTGCTGTACGTGGTCCATCGGTACCTGGAGGTAAAGGCTGGTCAGGTACTGCCAGCGTTCACTGTGCGGACTGTCCCAGGCGTGTTGCGCCGACAGCGCCAGACCATTGGCCAGCAATACTGTATTGGCCGGCTGATTGAGCCAGCGGCGCAGGGTCGGGTCGTCATCGAGGCGATTTTGCTGGCGCAATGGGTGATCGCTGTCACGGGCAATGCGCAGGACCTGGACCAATTCGCGTTGCTCGCTCATTAACAGTCGATAACCCTGCTGCACCCAAATTGGCAGGCGCCAGATATCGGCCAGGGCCTGGCAGATGTCCAGCAGGCGTACACCGAACAACTGCTTTTCAACCTTGCGCGCGGATTCACCTCTGTGGATCACCCGCAGTTCCCATTCCTGGAGCAGTTGCGGATGAGTCAACGCCATCGGCCAAAGTGGCGAGAGGAACAACAGGCTGCCCCAGTGGATGTCCTGCCACAGTCGCGCCAGGCGATGGGCAAAAAAACCGTTGGCCTGTTGTGTGGCGTGCTGGCTGATCATTTGCAGCTGGCGCAAGGCGACGGGAACTTCCGACAACGGGAGCGCGGGCAGGCGAGTGAGCAGTTCTTCGGTACGCTTCAAACCGAGGCGATTGATCGCCACCTCAAGGTTCTCCGCCGGTTCACTCAAACCGCCGTGCAGTTGCCGGTTGGCTTCGCGAATCACACTCAAGGCCAGGGCCGGACTGCCCTGCATCAATTCGGCAATGTCGCGCAACGAACTGCGGTTGTTGCGAATCGCGCTGCAAACGCGGTCATGACTGGCTTGCGGAACCGGCAGGCGAACGCCGTCGAGAAGCTTGATCCAGCCTTCGAGCGTGGAGGGTGTTGGTGTTGGAACGTTCGTTTCGTTAGCCATGGTTGGACGCAATCATCGTCTGCATTACCTACGCCCTGAATGGGTCAAAGTGGCTTTTCGCCTGAACGGCCTATAGTCTGGCGCAGTTTTGCCGATAAGTAGAAGAAGAGATTTTTTAACTTCCGAATATGACCTTGAACCCGACTCAGTAAGTGCTCTCCTACCTATGGCTAAAATAATCGGCATCATCGTCGTATTCGCGAGCGTGCTCGGCGGATACGTACTTTCCCACGGCAAAATTGCCGCCCTGATCCAGCCTTTCGAGGTATTGATCATTGGCGGTGCGGCCCTCGGCGCATTCCTGCAGGCCAACCCCGGCTATATGACAATGCACGTGCTCAAGAAGTCCTTGAGCATGTTCGGGTCGCGCTTCACTCACGCCTTCTATCTCGAAGTGCTGGGCCTGATCTACGAGATCCTCAACAAGAGCCGCCGCGAAGGCATGATGGCGATTGAAGGTGACATCGAAGATGCCGCCGCGAGCCCGATTTTTGCCAAGTACCCGACGGTGCTCAAAGACGAGCGCATGACCGCTTTCATCTGCGACTACTTGCGCATCATGTCGTCCGGCAACATGGCACCCCACGAGCTGGAGGGTCTGTTCGATATGGAGCTCTACAGCCTCAAGGAAGACCTTGAGCATCCCTCCCATGCGGTCAACGGTATTGCCGACGCCATGCCCGGCTTCGGTATCGTCGCAGCGGTATTGGGGATCGTGGTGACGATGGCGTCCCTGGGCGAGGGTGATCAGAAAGCCATCGGCATGCACGTGGGCGCAGCATTGGTCGGTACCTTCTTCGGTATTCTCGCTGCGTACGGTTTCTTTGGCCCGCTGGCGCACTCCCTGGCTCACGATGCCAAGGAAGAGCTGAACGTCTACGAAGCCATCAAGGCCTCGCTGGTTGCATCCGCATCGGGCATGCCGCCGTCGCTGGCGGTGGAGTTCGGTCGCAAGGTCCTTTACCCGGCGCACCGTCCTAGTTTCTCTGAGCTGGAACAAGCGGTTCGCGGTCGCTAAATCATGGAAAATAACCAGCCGATCATCATCAAGCGCGTCAAGCGCATCGCTGCCGGGCATCACGGGGGCGCCTGGAAAATCGCTTTCGCCGACTTCGCGACGGCGATGATGGCGTTCTTCCTGGTGTTGTGGCTGCTGTCCACTGCGACGCCTGAACAGAAGATTGCCATTGCGGGCTACTTCAAGGACCCGATCGGTTTTTCCGAGAGCGGCACGCCCTACATTATTGATCTGGGTGGCACGCCTACCCTGGCGCCGGAAAACACCCTCAACCCTGAAGTGAAATCCCAGCCGCAGCCGGACAAGGTCACCATCGATACCGAACAAGTCGAAGGCATGGCCGAGCAGGTCGAGAAAGAACGCCTGGAACTGTTGCTGCAGGAACTGCAGAACAAGGTCGACGAAAACCCGCAGTTGCAGAAATTCAAGGATCAGATCCTGTTCGAGATCACGCCGAACGGCTTGCGCATCCAGATCATGGACGCGGAAAACCGGCCGATGTTCGACTCTGGCAGCGCCCGTCTGAAGCCGTACTTTGAAGACATCCTGCTGGCCATGGCCGATACCATCAAAGCGGTACCCAACAAGATCAGCATCAGCGGTCACACCGACGCCACGCCGTACACCGGCACAGGCGAGTTCGGTAACTGGGAACTGTCGACCAATCGTGCCAACGCCGCTCGCCGTGCGCTGGTCGCCGGGAGTTATCCGGAGTCTCAGGTGGCGCGCGTTGTCGGGTATGCCTCTTCGGCGCTGTTCGATCGGGAAAAACCGTTCAATCCGGTCAATCGTCGAATCGACATTGTCGTGCTGACGAAAAAGGCTCAGGCAGCGATTGAAGGCGCACAGGGAGCCGATCCTTCCGGTCAGTTGCCCCAAGGCCAGGGCGCTCCGGGTGAAGTGCCGGCCGAACCGGTCGATCCGAATGCCCTGCCGGCAGACAAGCAGCCAGTGCCGGCGCATGAAATTCGAGAACGGTTGAATCTGTTCGAGGACGCCGCACCGAAACCCGGCGAGGCGCCGAAGCAGTAATCCACAAAAAAAGCCGACAGTGAATGTCGGCTTTTTTGTGGGCGCTGGCGCTTGTCTCAGACGCCGCGGCGGATTCGGTTTTTGAGATCAGTGTGGAAGCGGTCAGCATTGGTCTTGTTGTAGCTGCGCGTGGACTCGCTGCCCGTGATCGATTCCAGGGATGCGGAGCGCTTGAGGTTCACTTCGGTTTTGTAGGCCTCGATGAAAAAATCGAGGTCCTTTGCACTGCTCAGTTTCGGCCACTTATCCAGGTACAGCGGCAACTCCGTCGGCCCGGTCCTGAAGGAGCAGATGCGGCGATTACTGATCGTCGCTTCGCCAATTTCGAACGGCACCCACCACGACAGTGCGGTTCTCTCCGAGACGACTGCCAGCAAGTGTGTGCATTCGCTGATGTTGCGAGTGATGACCTCGGTGATGTCATCGGTGGTCTGGGATTCCGGATCCAGCACGTCCAGGTAGGTTTTTATATTGGCTTGCATCAGACGACTGTTGATCTGCATCGCATGGGCGCGATCCATGTGGCGGTAGCTGATAAACACTGGCATCAGAAATGTCCCTTGATCGCGAGTTCACGGTAATAGGCGCCAAGCGCGGTGAGGCGGCAGCCAGTGGAGTTGAGCGCGGCGTAGTACATGTGTTCGGCGTCCACCGGTTCAATCAGGCTGTGGCGGTTGCACTTTTGCAACTGGGCGAAGACTTCGCCGTGAGCCGGTTCAAACCGGGCTTCGGTGGGTTCGTAGCTCGGGTCCAGCGCGAATATCGACTCGGCTTCGGCGAACCAGTCAGGCAGCTTGCGTAATATTTCTTTGGGAATTAACGGTGAGACTTCCCGCAACGAAATGAACTGCGAGACGTTGGTCTTGAACACCGGACGCTGTTCCCAGGCGTCGAGCGCATTGTCGACAAACGAATAGAGGCTGCCGGGAGTGATTTTCCCAAGGATGTTCGCAGCACCACCGTGCAATGCCTGAAGCAGCAGTCCGGTGAAGACGCCATGGTTGGCGCCTTCCATGGCCGATTCTTCTTTCTTGCAGGCCGTAAGAATGGTCATGCCTTCGCCAACTATGCTGCTTTCGCTACGCAAAGCGCGCACTTCGCCTGCCGAGCCGCCCTGGCAGCAGTCGAGAATGATGATCTTGTTCTTGATTTTTACGGCTTTGGACGCCCAATTAAGGATGTCGCTGATTCGGATCCCGTCCTTGCTGGACTTGTAATCCTGAGGCAACAGCATCCCTTCATCCGTATCCCCGTCGAAAGCGCCGTGGCCTGCGAAGTACAACAGGGCGACATTGCAGTCGCCTGAAAACAGTTCGCGAATTTGATCCTCGATTTTTTCGCGGCTCAAGTAATCTTCGGCGGAGGTCAGCACGATATTCTTGAAGTTCGGGTCGCCATTGGCATCAGTCTTGAGCACCGAAGCCATGGCCATCGCATCGTTGTTGCAGCCGTTCAGCTGGGAGAGATGGCGGTAGTTATTGATTCCGATAAACAGGCCTCTGCGCATGATTCAGTCCGCCGCGTGAGTGCGAATGGCACTGATGATGCTAAGGGAGTTCCAGGCGCATTCCGCATGCGCGGCCCGGCGCACCACGGTGGATATCCGCTCGGCCCCGAACGGTTTGATCGCGATGATGACCTTGCCCATGCGCTTGGCGATCGCGATCTCCTTGTTGATCCACTTGCTGTAGGTGGAATACATCCCGGCCATGATCAGCACGGCGGAACAGGGACGAATCTTGTTTTCGATGGCGATTTCAAGTTGCTGGTCGGTCAGGGCGCCGACAATCGGGTTGTGCGGCGGCACCGAAAAGTTCTTGAAAGTGAACGTCGAGTGCGCAGCAAGCATTTCGACCAGCCTGTCGTGTTTGTCGGCGTAGTTCCACGAATGGCTGATGAACAGGTGGTAGGTTTGCATGGGGTATCCCTCGATATCGCAACGTGCGAAGAGGGCTTGAATGTAGGTAACAGGCGGGCGCTAACAAGTGCCGAAAGGTAAAAGAGAAAAGTCCTACAAGCAGGCGTGCAGAAGCCCTTCAGAAATGTCTGACGTCTAAAAATGTGGATTTTGTTTAGGCAGACAACAGCAGCCCGCGACTCCTCGGGGTCGAGGAGGGCGGGCACAGCTGTTTAGTAGGTGCTTTCGGGCAAACTGGCGATGATCGAGCGGTAGCTGTTCATCCGTTGCTGTTGCACGCGACCTTCTTCCAGCGCCTTGAGCAGGGCGCAGCCGGGTTCACGGTCATGCTTGCAGTCGCGGAAGCGGCAGGTTCCGATCAAGTCATTGAACTCGATGAAGCCCGCTTCGACGTCGGCACGGCTGACATGGCCAAGACCGAATTCGCGGATACCCGGGGAGTCGATCAACTCACCGCCACCGGGGAAGTGGAACAAGCGCGCGGTGGTGGTGGTGTGGGTGCCCTGGCCAGACAGCTCGGAGAGCGGGCCGACGCGGGTTTCGACTTCTGGCAACAAGCTGTTGACCAGCGAGGACTTGCCGACGCCGGATTGGCCGACGAACACGCTGATGCGCCCGTCCAGCTGCTCTTGCAACTGTTCCATGCCATTGCCGTGGTGCGCCGATACTTCCAGCACCGGGTAGCCCAGCGTGCGGTAGACCGCCAGCAAGGCGTTGAGCGCCGGGGCGTTCTGCGCGTCGATCAGGTCGAATTTGTTGAGCAGCAGCAGCGGCCGGATACCGGCGTGCTCGGCGGCAACCAGGTAGCGGTCAATCAGGTTGGCGTGGGGCTCGGGCAGCGGTGCGAAGACAATGACGATCATGTCGACGTTGGCGGCTACAGGCTTGAGCTGGCCACGGCTGTCCGGACGGCAGAGTTCGGTTTTACGTGGCAGTTGCGCCACGATCACACCGATGCCCTGGTTGCCGGCGCGCCAGACGACCTGATCGCCGGTCACCAGCGCAGGCAGGTTGGCGCGCAAATGGCAGCGGAACACCTGGCCGGCCAAATCGCCATCAAGGGCTTCGACTTCGACCTGCACACCAAAGTGAGCAATCACCAGGCCGGTTTGTTCCGGGCCCAGGTCGCCACCTTCGAGGGCCTCGACAGCCGAGGACTCGCGTTTGGCGGCGCGGGCAGCGCGTTCGCCCTGAATCTTTTCGATGCGCCAGTTTTGACGACGATTGAGTTGGCGTTTGGCCATGGGTGTTCCGTATCAAGAATGCAGCGATTAGGTAAAACGGCCGCGAGTTTAGCACGCCCGGCCGCCTCCCTAGGCTAAACTGCGCAGCATTGCCTAGGAGCCGACACATGCAAAACCCGCAGAATCTGATCTGGATCGACCTGGAAATGACCGGTCTGAACCCTGATACCGATGTCATCATCGAAATGGCCACCATCGTCACCGACAGTGATCTGAACACCCTGGCCGAAGGGCCGGTGATCGCGATCCACCACAGCGATGAAATCCTGGCCGGCATGGACGAGTGGAATACCCGTCAACACGGCGGCTCCGGCCTGACCCAACGGGTCCGCGACAGCCGCATCAGCATGGCCGAAGCCGAAGCCGAGACCATCGCCTTCCTGGAAAAATGGGTGCCGAAGGGTAAGTCGCCGATCTGCGGCAACAGCATTTGCCAGGACCGTCGCTTTCTTTATACCCACATGAAATCCCTGGAAAGCTATTTCCACTACCGCAACCTCGACGTGTCGACACTTAAAGAGCTGGCCGCACGCTGGGCCCCGGACGTGCGCGACAGCTTCAAGAAGGGCAGCACGCATCTGGCGCTGGATGACATACGCGAATCCATCGCCGAGCTGCAGCACTACCGCAAGCATTTCATCAAGTTCTGACGGTGGCATCAGGGCCTTTGTGGTGAGGGGATTTATCCCCGTTGGATCGCGCAGCGGTCCCAAACCGGCAACCGCGGTGTATCAATCGTATCGCGGGCAATGGTTTTTACGACTGCTACGCAGCCGAACGGGGCGGTGCGACGTTTCGCTAAATCCCCTCGCCACAGTTTGCGAGTGATGCTTTCTCGCCCTCTTTTGGTGCTGCTCCGAAATGGCTAGACTGCGCGCCTTTCTGCAAGGACCGCCACCATGTTGCTGATGCTCTACCTGATCGCCATCACCGCCGAAGCCATGACCGGTGCCCTTTCTGCCGGCCGGCGTGGCATGGACTGGTTTGGCGTGGTGCTGATCGCTTGCGTGACAGCCCTGGGCGGTGGATCAGTGCGCGACGTGTTGCTCGGGCATTACCCGCTCACATGGGTCAAACATCCGGAATACCTGGTGTTGACGTCCATTGCCGCGATGTTCACCGTTTTTGCGGCGCGCTGGATGCGCCACCTGCGCTCACTGTTTCTGGTGCTCGATGCCGTGGGGCTGGTGGCATTCACCCTGATCGGCTGCATGACGGCACTGGAAATGGGGCATGGCATGTTGGTGGCGTCGGTCAGTGGCGTGATCACCGGGGTGTTTGGTGGCATCCTTCGAGACATCTTCTGCAACGACATTCCGCTGATCTTCCGCCGCGAGCTTTATGCCAGCGTTTCATTTGCTGCGGCCTGGTGCTACATGCTCTGCATCTATCTGCAGATGCCAGGCGAACAGGCGATTCTGGTGACGCTGTTCGGCGGGTTCCTGCTGCGCTTGCTGGCTATTCGTTTCCACTGGGAAATGCCCAAGTTCGTTTACAACGACGAAGCGTGATTCCGGCACGACCGGTGTAGCAGCTGCCGAAGGCTGCGTTCGGCTGCAAAGTAGGCGTGGAATTGTTAAGCGAGTCCTGCGGCCTCGAACGCAGCCTTCGGCAGCTGCTACAGGAGTCCATGCTGTTTCAACGCCCACTCGACGTGTTCTTGCACCAACTCGGACGGATAGTCCCGGCGCGCTTTCAACGCCTCCATCACCGGAATGCTCGACGGTGCATTTCCCAAACCTACCGCCAGATTGCGCAGCCAGCGCTCGTAACCTGCGCGACGCAACGGTGAGCCCTCGGTGTTGCTGAGAAACTTCGCCTCATCCCACATGAACAACTCCGCCAGTTCGGCATTGTCCAGATTGTGTCGCGGCTTGAAGTCGCTTTCCCCGGACGGACGGGCGAAGCGATTCCACGGGCAGACCATCTGGCAATCGTCGCAGCCGAACACACGGTTGCCGATCAGCGGTCGCAGCTCTTCCGGAATCGCGCTTTTGAGTTCGATGGTCAGGTAGGAAATGCAGCGCCGAGCGTCCAGAACATAAGGTCCGACGAAGGCATTGGTGGGGCAGATGTCCAGGCAGGCGGTGCAGCGACCGCAATGCTCGGTCGCGTGGGGCGGATCTTCCGGCAGGGGCAGGTCGACGAACAATTCGCTGAGGAAGAAGTAACTGCCCGCCTTTCGATTCAATACCAGGGTGTTTTTGCCGATCCAGCCGAGGCCGGCTTTTTCGGCGATGGCCTTTTCCAGCACCGGGGCGCTGTCGACGAAGGCGCGATAACCGAACGGGCCGATGACCGCCTGAATTTTTTCTGCCAGTTGTTGCACACGTTTACGGATCAATTTGTGGTAATCGCGGCCCAAGGCATAACGCGAAACGTAAGCTTTTTCCGGTTCGGCCAGTCGTTTGGCCATTTCGGTGTCGCCTGGCAGGTAGTCCATGCGCAGTGAAACCACTCGAAGCGTGCCGGGTACCAGCTCTTCCGGGTGCGACCGTTTGCTGCCGTGGGCGCCCATGTATTCCATTTCGCCGTGGTAGCCAGCTTCGAGCCAGCGTTCCAGGTGCTGCTCATGCTCAGCCAGGTCCAGACCGCTGATGCCGACTTGCTGGAAGCCTAGTTCGCGGCCCCAGTCCTTGATGGATTGGGCGAGGGCGGGCAGGTCTGTAGTAATAGCGGGCATGAGGCGAGAGAAACCGGAGCTGAGATGCGTATAATTCTGCCAGACATCGGAGCCTGAAGACGCATGCCGCACACTAAAGATGATTTACCCGACGCGCTGTACAGTGCCGCGCAAGTGCGAGGGCTCGATGCGAGCCTGATAGCGGCAGGCACATCGGGCTTCGAATTGATGCACCGGGCGGCGCGCGCGACCTGGCGTGCGCTGGTCCGACAATGGCCGACGGCGGACACGTTAAGCGTGCTGGCCGGGCATGGCAACAATGCGGGCGATGGTTATCTGGTCGCGGTACTTGCCCAGCGCGCCGGCTGGACAGTGCGGGTGTTGGCCGTCGGTGAACCGAAGCGTTTGCAGGGCGATGCAGCGCTGGCTCATGCCGAAGCCGTGTCCGATAACGTGACCATCGACGCCTGGAATCCGCATTCGCCTTTGCGCGGAGTTGTGCTGGATGCCTTGCTGGGCACCGGTCTGACAGGTGATGTGCGCGAGCCCTACGCCAGCGCGATTGCCGCGATCAATGCCAGCGGTCTGCCGGTGGCGGCAGTGGATATCCCTTCGGGCCTTTGCGCCGATACCGGGCGCATGCTCGGTGATGCGGTGCGAGCCGACCTTACAGTGACGTTCATCGGTTTGAAACTCGGGTTGTTCACCGGTGACGCGGCGGACTGCGTAGGTGCGTTGGTGTTCAACGATCTGCAGGCTGATTCGCAGTTGATTAACCAGGCGGACGCCAGCGCTCGACGACTGACGACGGGCAATCTCCCGCGTCTGGCGGCCAGGGCGCCCACTTCGCACAAAGGTAAATTCGGTCATGTACTGCTGATCGGCGGTGATCATGGCTTCGGCGGGGCAATCCTGTTGAGCGCGCAAAGTGCGTTACGCAGCGGTGCGGGCATGGTCTCCGTGGCCACTCGCAGCGAGCACGTGCCTGCGGCGCTGGCCCGAATCCCCGAGGCCATGGTGCTGGGGACTTCCTCCGCCAATCAGCTGATGGGGTTGCTGCAGAAGGTTTCCGTGTTGGTCGTCGGGCCTGGTTTAGGGCAGGCTTCCTGGGGGCGCAGTCTTTTGTCAGCGGCGGCCAATGCGCCGCTGCCGCAAGTCTGGGACGCTGATGCACTGAACATGCTGGCTGAAGCACAGGTGAGTTTGCCCAAGGGGTGTGTGATCACGCCGCATCCGGGAGAAGCGGCGCGGTTGCTGGGTATCACGACTGCGCAGGTTCAGGCAGACCGCCCTGCGGCGGCCCATGCATTGAGCAAAAAATATACAGCGGTAGTGGTGCTCAAGGGGGCCGGCAGTCTGATTGCCAGTCCCGATGGGCGTTTGGCGCTATGTCATCGGGGGCATCCAGCCATGGCCACTGCTGGACTGGGCGACGTGCTGGCGGGGCTGGTTGGCGCATTGCTAGCGCAAGGCATGGATGCGTTCGACGCCGCCTGCCTGGGGGTGTGGCTACACGCCAATGCCGGCGCGCAAGAAGGGAAATTTGGCCGTGGGCTGGCGGCCAGTGATCTGATTCCAGCCATTCGTCAGTTGTTGGAGGAGCATGCACCGTGTCTGAAGTAACCCTGTACCTGGCTGATGAAGAAGCAATGACCGCGTTTGGGGCGCGTATCGCAAAAACGACTGAAGGGCATGGTCTGATTTTTCTAGAAGGCGATCTGGGCGCGGGCAAGACCACGCTGTCCCGAGGCATCATTCGGGGGCTGGGGCATGTGGGGGCGGTCAAAAGTCCAACGTTTACTTTGGTCGAGCCCTACGAGATCGGTGACATCCGCGCCTTCCATTTTGACCTGTATAGACTGGTCGATCCCGAAGAGCTGGAGTACCTCGGCATTCGTGACTACTTCGAAGATGATGCGTTGTGTCTGATTGAATGGCCCCGTAAAGGTGCAGGCTTTTTGCCAAAGCCCGACCTGACCATTACCATTAGCCCGCAAGACAGCGGGCGTTCGCTGCAAATAGTGTCCCAGAGCTCGCGTGGCGAGTTGTGGTGTGCCGCTTTGGCATTGGAATCCAATTAAATGATGGGGTCAGGTATGCGCTTTCGCGCGATGGTAGCTGCCGTAGGATTGTTGCTTTTGGCGGTAACCGTCAACGCTGTGGCCGAATCGAAGGTCAGTAGCGTGCGCCTGTGGCGGGCGCCGGATAACACACGGCTGGTGTTCGACCTGACCGGACCTGTCCAGCACAGCGTCTTCACCCTGACGGCACCTGATCGACTGGTCATTGATATCAATGGCGCATCACTCGGCGCGCCGCTCAACGTCAATACGTCGAACACACCTATTACCGCCATGCGTTCGGCACAACGCACGCCGACGGACTTGCGGGTGGTTATCGACCTGAAAAAAGCCGTCACACCGAAAAGCTTCACGCTGGCGCCGAATGCCCAGTACGGCAATCGCCTGGTGGTCGACTTGTTCGATGACGCCGCCGATGCCGCGCCAATTCCTGCACCGACCAACGTGGCTACCGTGGCCCCGGTCCCGGTAACGCCGATCGATCCGCCGGTGAAATTGCCGCCTGCGCCTGCGGGCAAGCGCAACATCATTGTGGTGATCGATGCCGGTCACGGTGGCGAAGACCCGGGTGCGTCGGGTTCTCGCGGTCAGCGTGAAAAAGACGTCGTACTGGCCATCGCACGTGAGCTGCAACGTCAGGTGAACGGCATGAAAGGTTTCCGCGCCGAACTGACCCGTACAGGCGACTACTTCATCCCGCTGCGCGGCCGTACCGAGATTGCGCGCAAAAAAGGCGCCGACCTGTTCGTGTCTATCCATGCCGATGCCGCACCTTCTGCAGCGGCCTTCGGCGCCTCGGTGTTCGCCTTGTCTGATCGCGGGGCCACGTCCGAGACAGCGCGCTGGCTGGCCGACAGCGAAAACCGTTCCGACTTGATCGGCGGTGCCGGCAACGTCAGCCTCGACGACAAGGACCGCATGCTGGCGGGCGTATTGCTTGACCTGTCGATGACCGCGTCGCTGACCTCCAGCCTGAACGTCGGCCAAAAGGTCCTGACCAACATTGGCCGCGTCACGCCGTTGCACAAGCAGCGCGTGGAACAAGCCGGGTTCATGGTATTGAAATCCCCGGACATCCCGTCGATCCTCGTGGAAACCGGATTTATCTCCAACGCCAACGAAGCCTCGAAACTCGCGGCAGCGAACCATCAGCAGGCGCTCGCGCGTTCCATCAGCAGCGGCGTGCGCCAGTTCTTCCAGCAGAATCCACCGCCGGGCACCTATATAGCCTGGCTGCGCGATTCCGGCGGGATTGCCCAAGGTCCTCGGGATCATCGGGTCAATCCTGGCGAGACGCTGGCGATGATTGCAGTGCGTTACCAGGTGTCCCCAGCGACCTTGCGCAGCGCCAACAACCTGAAGAGCGATGACTTGAAAGCGGGTCAGCACCTGACCATTCCTGGCACCGAACTGGCGGCCAAAGAATGAATCAGGTGGTGACGAACGGTGCTCGCATCGAGCTGCTGAGCCCTCGGCTGGCGAACCAGATTGCCGCTGGCGAGGTGGTCGAGCGTCCGGCGTCGGTGATCAAGGAGTTGCTGGAAAACAGTCTCGATTCTGGCGCCAAACGCATCGACGTCGACGTCGAGCTCGGTGGCGTCAAGTTGTTGCGGGTACGCGACGATGGCAGCGGCATTTCGGCAGATGATCTGCCCTTGGCCCTGGCCCGTCACGCCACCAGCAAGATCCGCAACCTGGAGGATCTCGAGCAGGTCATGAGCCTCGGGTTTCGCGGTGAGGCCCTCGCGTCCATCAGTTCCGTGGCGCGCCTGACACTCACGTCCCGTACCAAGGATGCCGATCAGGCCTGGCAAGTCGAGACCGAAGGCCGGGATATGGCGCCTCGCGTGCAGCCGGCGGCTCACCCGGTGGGAACCTCGGTTGAAGTGCGTGACCTGTTTTTCAACACGCCGGCGCGTCGCAAGTTTCTCAAGACTGAAAAAACCGAATTCGATCATCTCCAAGAAGTGATCAAGCGCTTGGCGCTGGCGCGCTTCGACGTGGCGTTCCATCTGCGCCATAACGGCAAGACCATCCTCAGCCTGCACGAGGCTCACGATGATGCGGCCCGTGCCCGGCGGGTGGCTGCCATCTGCGGTGCGGGTTTCCTTGAGCAGGCACTGCCGATCGAAATCGAGCGCAATGGCCTGCATTTGTGGGGTTGGGTCGGGTTGCCTACGTTCAACCGCAGCCAGGCAGATTTGCAGTATTTCTTTGTGAACGGGCGCGCAGTGCGCGACAAACTGGTGGCGCATGCCGTGCGCCAGGCCTATCGCGATGTGTTGTTCAATGGTCGGCACCCGACGTTCGTGCTGTTTTTCGAAGTCGATCCGGCGGGCGTCGACGTCAACGTGCACCCGACCAAGCATGAAGTGCGCTTCCGTGACGGGCGCATGGTCCACGATTTCCTTTACGGCACCTTGCACCGCGCCCTGGGCGATGTGCGTCCGGAAGATCATCTGGCGGCCCCCGTTGCCACGGCTATTGTTCGACCGACCGGCATCGATGCCGGGGAATTCGGTCCCCAGGGCGAAATGCGCCTGGCAGCCAATGCGTTGCTGGAGCAACCCCAGGCTCAGCCGTCGTTCAATGCGCCTGCGGGCTCGGGCGCTGGAGCCGGTTACCAGTATCAATACACGCCGCGGACTCAATCCGCCGGCGTACCCGTGGCCGAAGCCCAGGCGGCCTATCGTGAGTTTTTCGCGCCGCTGCCAGAAGCCAATGCCGCCGCGCTGCCGGCCGGACAGGATGATATTCCGCCGCTGGGTTATGCGCTGGCGCAGCTCAAAGGTATCTACATCCTTTCCGAGAACGCCCAAGGGCTGGTGCTGGTGGACATGCACGCCGCTCACGAGCGGATCATGTACGAGCGTCTGAAAATTGCCATGGCCAGTGAGGGCTTGAGTGGTCAGCCGCTGTTGGTGCCGGAGTCCCTGGCTGTCAGTCAGCGTGAAGCCGATTGCGCCGAAGAGCATGTCGACTGGTTCAAGCGCCTGGGTTTCGAACTGCAGCGCCTTGGTCCGGAAACTCTGGCCATTCGGCAGATTCCAGCCTTGCTCAAGCAGGCCGAAGCCAACCGTTTGGTCAGCGATGTACTGGCGGACCTGATGGATTACGGGACCAGTGACCGGATTCAGGCGCATTTGAACGAATTGCTCGGGACGATGGCCTGTCATGGCGCAATCCGAGCGAATCGGCGTCTGGCCGTGCCGGAAATGAACGGTCTGTTGCGCGATATGGAAAACACCGAGCGCAGTGGTCAATGCAACCATGGCCGACCGACCTGGACCCAACTGGGACTGGACGATCTGGACAAACTGTTTCTGCGCGGTCGTTGATGAACCAGCTCCCTCCTGCGATTTTCCTGATGGGCCCGACGGCAGCGGGTAAGACTGATCTGGCCATCGAGCTGACCAAAGTCCTGCCCTGCGAGCTGATCAGTGTCGATTCGGCGTTGGTTTATCGCGGTATGGATATCGGTACGGCCAAGCCTTCAAAAGAGACGCTGGCCGAATTTCCGCATCGCCTGATCGATATTCTCGACCCAGCCGAAAGCTATTCTGCGGCGGATTTCCGTCGAGATGCCCTCGAAGCCATGGCCGATATCACCGCGCGAGGGAAAATTCCGCTGCTGGTGGGCGGCACGATGCTTTATTACAAGGCGTTGGTCGAAGGTCTGGCGGACATGCCCGCCGCCGATCCAGACGTTCGCGCGCAGATCGAAGAAGAAGCTGCACGTCTGGGCTGGCAGGCCCTGCACGATCAATTGGCGGTGATCGACCCGGAATCGGCTGCGCGTATTCATCCGAACGATCCGCAGCGCCTCAGTCGCGCACTGGAAGTTTACAGAGTGAGCGGTCAAAGCATGACTGCGCTACGCTTGCAACAATCTGCGCAAAGTACTGAAGCAGCCGCTTCGGGGCGTCAACAATTGCCCTATACTGTCGCGAACTTGGCTATTGCTCCGGCAAATCGCCAAGTACTGCATGAGCGAATTAAACAAAGATTCACGTTAATGTTGGAACAGGGATTCATTGATGAGGTCGTAGCCCTGCGTAAGCGAAGTGACCTGCATTCCGGGTTGCCGTCTATACGTGCAGTTGGCTATCGACAAGTCTGGGACTACCTGGATGGCAAGCTGACGCAAGCCGAGATGCAGGAACGTGGAATCATTGCCACGCGCCAGTTGGCGAAGCGTCAGTTCACCTGGCTGCGCAGTTGGGCTGATCTACATTGGTTGGACAGCCTGGATTGCGACAATCTGCCGCGCGCCTTGAAATACTTGGGGACCATCTCCATATTGAGCTGAGTCCTTGCAATTGCCGTCTATCCTTGGGGGTGTGACGGCCACAAGCCATCTGTTTACCTATTTTTTTATATTGAATCCTTAAAGGAGTGCGGCACATGTCAAAAGGGCATTCGCTACAAGACCCTTACCTGAATACTTTACGTAAAGAGAAAGTTGGGGTTTCCATCTACCTGGTCAACGGGATCAAACTGCAAGGCACGATCGAGTCCTTCGACCAGTTCGTCATCCTGCTGAAAAACACCGTTAGCCAGATGGTTTATAAACACGCTATCTCTACAGTGGTACCTGTTCGTCCAATTCGTCTGCCTAGCGCAACCGAATCCGAAGCGGGTGACGCTGAGCCAGGTAACGCCTGATAGGAGTCTCCTTTGTTCTTTGAGCGCCACGGTGGTGGTGAGCGAGTAATCCT